>Ga0157370_10000221_pt1 | contig 72656 bp, 66 predicted proteins | sample C35metaG_FD_113463 | JGI IMG/M metagenome (GOLD analysis project Ga0157370, IMG submission 113463) | Corn rhizosphere microbial communities from Kellogg Biological Station, Michigan, USA - C3-5 metaG | ecosystem: Host-associated > Plants > Roots > Rhizosphere > Soil | place: USA: Michigan...
CCCAGAGAGCCTGATGCTATGCGGATTCCGGGCAAATGTTCTGCTGTTGCCGGATGCCCTTGCAATCTTGAATTTATCTTTCTGAATGTATCCAGTTCTTTCAATGGAAAATACCCGGCATGCGCTAAAGTGCTGTACCAAACCGGTGAAATATGCCCGTTGGAAAGAAAAAATATATCTTCTCCTTTTCCATCCATATCGAATGTTTGTTTGCGGTCCATTACTTTAAAATAAAGTGCCGTAAAAAAATCTGCGCAGCCCAACGACCCACCGGGGTGCCCGCTTTGCACATTATATACCATGCGCACAATATCTCTTCTTATTTGTGCAGCCATATCTTTCAGTTCCTTAATTTCCATATCAGATTCAAATTAATTTCAGCGAACGTACATTAAATTTTTATTGCAGCAAAGCTATTGATTAAATAACTGAACTGTTTTAAAAAACTAATTACAGTTTCATGTACGATTGTAATGCTTTTACATAATTTTCGAACGCAGCCACCCCCTTTGCGTTGATTTTGCAAATTGTTTGCGGGTAGTTATTATTAAACTGTTTGATCACCTCTATGTATCCCGCCTCTTTTAATTTGTTAATCTGAACGCTGAGATTGCCTGCAGTGGCATTTGTTTTTTCTTTTAAAAAATTAAACTCAGCCTCCTTCACGCTTATTAAAAGTGATATAATTGCCAATCGCAACTGTGAATGTAATATAGGATCAAGATCTTTAAATTCCATTTTTAGTTTTTATACTTCTTGTATTGCAGTTTCCAGCAACAAATTTTCTCACCCAATACTTTGTGCATACTGGTTTTGTTTATTAAACTTTTGTTTTAATAAATACCCCGGAATGATCCACGCTGCAATGACAGCAGCAGCAATAAGCAACAAATGATATTCGACGTTTACAAATGGAGATACCACAGCAAGAACCCAGCAACATATAGCTCCAAAAATCAACGGTTTGAATTTTATAATAATACCTGATAAAAAAGTGGGCATTCCATAAAGCACCAGCAGCAGCGGGTTTATCAATTCATATTTTTGAAAAATAATGCAAATAAAAATGGTGAGCGTCATGCAAATGGCAAACGTAATCCACACAAATCCATTTATCTCCCCGGTATAAGTTTTTGTACGATATATCCTGCGTTCTTTTCTCATATAAATAATTTGAAAAATAAGCACTACGTACACTACCAGCCATACCAAAGAAATATTGGGATAATTAAAAAAATAAAGCCCTACAAAATGTATTAAACAACAACATAAAATAACCCAGCCCCATATTAAATACAGCAAACCCCGCTCTCCAAAATCATTTTTAGCTTTATTGATCATTGATGTAATCAGCGTCATACTTTCCTGTTCGGTCATTATTGATTCGTCGGGCATATTTGTTTATTTATATTGAGAAAGAAAATAATTAATCGCGCTCTTGCCCCAGTTGGGTGATAAGTCGGTTTCGGGTTTGAATTTATCATCCAATGCTTTTGCCTTTTCAAAAAATGGTTTAGCGGCATCTTTTCCTCCGCCAAATTGCTCTGGTGTATAAAAAGTATTTTGTGCCTGCAATAATGCCGGCCTCGGGTTGGTAGAATCCAGTGCCTCTGATTCTTCTATCAATGCCTGATATTCCGGACCGTAAGTCATATACCGGCTTTGAGGATCCACCACCATGTGAGCAATACTGATCATTGCTTTAATTACATCCGTTTCTGAATTTTCTTTACCGTTAATGCTATCTGCTTTTGCAATCAGTTGCTGCGCTTTATCGGCAATGTCATCATTCTTCGATTTATCCTGCGACACCATTGCCTGTATAACCGTACAGTAAGCGGCATAATAATACGGCAACCATTGTGTCTTTTCGGCTTCGGCAATTCTTTCAAAATTATTTGCCAACTCCACGCTATTTTGTTTTACTACCATCGAATCGAGCTGGGCAATATTTGCCTTCATTGCATTTACATATTTATCGCTCTGGGCCATCGAAGCCACAGCAAGCAGTAAGAATCCTGCATTTAAAATAATTTTTTTCATGTTGATTTTTTTTGTTGAATGGTTATTGTGTTGGAGATTTTACAAGTGATTATTGATTTCATCCTGCGAACGATCTATACCAAAGCTGATAAAACAACCGAGATAAATAAATCTTTTTGATGGGGGCGTTACTGCCAACTTGCGCATATTGTTTGCAGAATAATTGTAGGTATAAATTTTATTGAACCCAAAAACATTACTAACAGATAATACAAATACCGTAAATTTTTTTGCATTCGTTTTACCAATATCCGGAAGATAATTTATACTCAGGCTAATGTCGTTATAACTTTTTGTGTGTCCCTGGTCAAAAATTTTATATTTATTGTTGGTGTAATCATAGTTGATATCATAGTAAGGTCTTCCTGTTGCAAAAGTATAAGAGCCGTTAAACTGGGTCTTCATTTTTGTAACAAACTCTTTCACTACCAGCGATGCAGTGTGTTTGGTTGCAAATGGCGGCTCTATTGAATAAGGATAGTTCAGAAAATCGCGTTTTGTATCCAGGTAAGAGTACGAAACCCAATAATCGAGGTTTTTAATGGTTTTCTTATCGCGCCAGAAAAATTCTATGCCTTTTGCATCGCCAAAACCATTGTTATTAATAGCGACAATAGTATTATAATTGCTCAAACCGGTTTTAATTAAATCTTTATATTTTTTATAAAAAATTTCTGCGCGGAATATACGCTCGTTGGAGATTTTCTGGTATTGTGCAATATAATGAGTGGCCTGGGAGAAGTGCAGTTGTGCGTTGGAAGGTAAATATTTCCTGTCCGGGTTTTCATAAAAGATTCCGTAAGCCAAAGACAACTGCCCCTTGTCCTGGAATTTATAAGCTACTGACATTCGTGGCGCCAGGTTCCATTTGTCCAGCAATTGCGAGTGTTCGGTTCTTACGCCAATCTTTGCAGCTATGTCATTGGTTAAGTACACATCTGTTTCTGCAAAGCCGGAAAATAAATTTTCTTTTATTATTTGCGGGTATTGCATACCATTGTATTCAGTAAATGTTGTTTTTTCATTGCTATAATTATATTCGCTTCCAAACCGGATAGCACTTAAGCTCAACAATTTTTTTTCAAAAACTATTTTTGCATTAAAATAATTATCGCGATTTGATAGCTGAAAATTTTTATAAGCAAATATGGAATCTGCCGGCGATTGTTTTTTATTTTCTGAATCCTGCAGTTCATTGCTGATGTCATCTTTATTGTTGCTGTAAGCAACACCGGTATTCAACTTCCATCCTTTGCCAATAGTTTCGCGCCACGAAAGGTTATGATATATATAAAAGTTTTTAAGCCCAAAAGCATCTTTCATCGTCAATGAATCCACATCCTGGTTTCGTAATCCGAGATTAGTGGTGCTGAATGATCCAAAATATTTCAATATGCCTGTAGCAGAAGTTTTGATTCTGAAATTTGCATCGCCCTCATTTATTACAGGGATTCTGAAATAATCCTGTTTTTGTTTAATGATTCCAAAAGCCAATGCCAGGTTAGTATAAGCATAAGTAAATCCCCAGGATGATTTTTTATTTTTTGAAAGCTTCTGCAGTCCCGCATTAGCGGCCAGATAAGATATTCCAAAATCGGCAGAGGTTCTTTCCGGCAAATCTATTGACTCTAATAAAAGCACGGAAGACAGCGCCTGCCCGTATAATGCAGAGTAACCGCCCGAACTGAAAATAGTTCCTTTAAATAAAAATGGATTGAACCTTCCTCTTGTGGCAAGTTGAGGCTCGCTGGTGTAAAAGAATTTATTTACCAATGTGCCATCAATAAAAATTTTAGATTCTTCTGCAGTGCCTCCTCTTACAAACAAACCTTCGCTTTCACCCACCTGCTGTGTACCCGGCAATGTTTTTAAAGCACCTGTTATATCTGCATTAGCGCTTGCTGTAGTTACAATGTCAATCGGGCTTAGTGCGCTTGCCCTTTTTTGATCGCTTGCCTCAAAAGTACCGGCACTGATTACAACCGCTTTTAATTCGGTTATCTCTTCTTTAAGAGATATATTAATGTGCAATGATGTTTGTGCAATATTGATGTTTTCATCATAGGATTTATATCCCATTGCAGTGGTCTGAAGCAGGTGCGCCCCTTTTTCGGTAGTAATGAAAGAATAATTTCCTGAAGAATCAGAAGTAGCTCCGTCGTAAGAATCTTTTATACTTATACTTACTCCTGCTATTCCTTTATCATGTTTATCCGTTACTTTTCCGGAAATTTTTACTTGCGCATTCACTTTAAAACTTATCACCATCAGAGCTGCCAATATCAATCTGCTCATATTTGTAAATTTATCACAATAATAAATTAGTTTATATTATAAACCAAATTTTTCAAAAAATTTTTTTTATAAAGAATAGTTAATAGGAACATTTCAAATTTTATACTACTGATTTTCAAGATATTATTTCTAAAATTTTTCAAACTTTACTAACTCATAGATGCGGGGAACTTATTCACATCATGGAAAATTAATTTGTTCGTGTGGTTTCAATTTGTAATTTAGCAATAGAATTTAATGGGTTAGTAAGTATAAAGGGCTGATAGTAATATCGGCCCTTTTACTTTTTTTAATGATTGATTCTTTCAATAACATTCGTTGTATTTCTTTCAATAAAATAACATTTATATCTCCTCTCATGATGTTTTCTTAATTTCATTTCCGATAATTTTTTTGGTAAATGAGTAAAACAAAAACAGCTTTTTTTTGCAGCAATTGCGGATACGAAAGTGCAAAGTGGTTGGGCAAATGTCCTTCGTGTGAGCAATGGAATACTTTTATAGAAGAAGTGTTGATAAAAGGAAATGATAAAAAGCAAAATAGTTGGAATGACTATTCAAATCTTTCATCACGATTAAAAACAATTTCATTACAGGATATTACTAGCAGCGAACATAAAAGAATACAAACGGCGGATGCAGAATTGAATCGTGTGCTTGGTGGCGGAATTGTAATGGGAAGTATTGTATTAATTGCCGGCGAACCTGGCATTGGTAAGTCAACATTATTTCTGCAGGATGCATTGCAGTTAAAAGATATCACTACACTTTATATCAGCGGCGAAGAAAGTGAGCAACAAATAAAAATGCGTGCCGACAGGTTAGGCATTGAAAACAGCAATTTCTTTTTGCTTACCGAAACCAATACGCAGGATATTTTTAAAGAAATAAAAAAATTAAAACCGCAATTAGTAATTGTTGATTCTATTCAAACACTTGAATCGCCTTATATTGATTCGGCACCTGGAAGTGTATCGCAAATACGTGAATCGGCCGCGGAGTTTCAGCGATTCGCCAAAGAAACCAATACGCCCGTTTTTTTAATTGGGCATATCACCAAAGATGGCAACATTGCCGGCCCAAAAATATTAGAGCACATGGTAGATACTGTGTTGCAATTTGAAGGCGACAGAAACTATGCTTACCGGATTTTGAGAACACTGAAAAACCGTTTTGGTTCATCGTCAGAACTGGGCATTTATGAAATGAGCAGCGAAGGTATGCGCCAGGTAAGCAATCCGTCTGAAATTCTGATAACTCAAAAAGAAGAACAACTCAGTGGAGTAGCCATTGCAGCTACTATTGAAGGCATTCGGCCGCTGTTGATTGAAGTGCAGGCATTGGTAACACAAAGTGTGTATGGCACACCGCAACGAACCAATACAGGTTTTGATTTGAGAAGATTGCAACTGTTACTTGCCGTGCTGGAGAAGCGAGGTGGTTTTCATTTTGGAGTGAAAGATGTTTTTATAAATATTGCCGGCGGACTGAAAGTGGAAGACCCTTCCATTGATCTTGCTGTATTGAGTGCTTTGCTTTCTTCTTATGAAGATATTCCGTTGCCACAACATATTTGTTTTGCAGGAGAAGTTGGGCTGAGCGGAGAAATAAGAGCAGTGAATCGTATTGAACAAAGAATTGCCGAAGCAGAAAAATTGGGTTTTGAAAAAATAGTGGTAAGCAAGTATAACAACAAACGTTTGGGAAAATTCAAAATTGAAGTGATTGCATTAGCAAAAGTGGAAGAATTGTATCAATATTTGTTTTAAAATATTAAAAATTTTTTGTGAACCTTCCATCATCCATAGTATCTCCATTGCTTCATTTTATTTACCCGCATATCTGCATCGGGTGCGGCAGCGATGTGCTGGATGCGGATAATTTTCTTTGCCTCGATTGTATCAACAATCTTCCGCATACCGGTTTTGCCATGCATGCCAATAATCCTGTTGAAAAAATTTACAGGGGAAGAATGGCCATTACAGCAGGAATGAGTGAAATTTATTTTGCAAAAAATTCCATCATTCAAAACCTCATACATGAATTTAAGTATAAGGGTAATAAAAAGATTGGCGCTTATCTTGGCAGGATGATGGGAAACAGTTTGCAAAATAGTAATCGCTTTATGGATATTGATTACCTGGTGCCGATACCTTTATTTACAGAAAAAGAATTTAAACGGGGATTCAATCAAGCCTCTATTCTTTGCCAGGGCATCAGCGAAGTATTGGGCATTCCTATTGTTTCAAAAAATGTAATGCGAAACATACACACAGAAACACAAACAAAAAAAGGAAGAGCCGAAAGATGGAAAAACGTGGAAAAAAAATTTTCGGTAACAGACCCCGGGGGTTTTGCAAACAAGCACATACTGTTAGTGGATGATGTTATTACTACCGGCGCTACATTGGAGGCATGTGGTTCGGAAATTTTAAAAATTGAAGGAACCAGGTTGAGTGTTGCCACACTTGCTATCGCAACAAAATAATCTTTTTAAAGTTATATAACCGTGCATCCTTTGCGTAAAACATTAAAGTTTATTTTTGATACATGACTTTCCTGAAAACCGGATTGGTAATTTTTATATTGGCAGTAATCATTTTTTCATGCAAAAAAGATTCATTCATCGTAAGTTCCCAGGCCAGCCTGAGCACCAGTGCCGACACTTTATCATTTGATACCGTGTTCACCACTGCCGGCTCTATTACACAGAGTTTCAAAATTTTCAACAACAATAATCAGAAACTTCGCTTATCATCTGTAAAACTTTCGGGAGGAGATAGCTCTGCATTTAAAATAAATGTTGATGGCATTGCTTCATCAGAAGTGAATAATATTGACATTAATGCAAACGACAGTATTTATGTTTTTGTGGAAGTAAATATTAATCCCAATAATAACCAGCTCCCTTTTTTAATCAGGGATAGTATCCAAATCAGTTTTAACGGCAATGAAAGATCTGTGCAATTGCGGGCCTATGGGCAAAATGCCAATTTCCTGAAGTCAGCAATTATCAAAGGAAACGTATCATGGAATAAAACACTCCCTTATGTAATCCTCGGCAGTATTCTTATAGATTCAAATGCAACGCTGTCAATACCACAAGGCGTAAGAATTTATCTTCATGCAGATGCACCTTTTTTAGTAAATGGGACTTTGCTGGTAAATGGCACCAAAGCAGACAGTGTGGTGTTTAACAGCGACCGGCTTGATGCGGACTATAAAGATTTACCCGCGGGCTGGCCCGGTATTTATTTTGGCACCAGCAGTAAAGACAATTATTTTAAACATGCCATTATTAAAAACGCCTACGAAGGCATTGTGCTGCAGGATCCATCAGTAAATGCAAATCCAAAAGTGCGGTTATCACAATGTATCATCAACAATATTTATGATGCGGGCATTGTGGCGGTGAATTCAAGTGTATCGGCAGAGAATTGTCTTATCAGCAATTGCGGCAATAATATTTTGCTGGAACTGGGCGGCGATTATAATTTTATAAATTGTACCGTGGCTTCTTATAATAACTTTTTAATAAGCCATAACCATCCTGTGCTGCAGGCATCGGACGATGCAATGCAAAATGGTACATTATTACCACCACAACCTTTCAATGCATTATTTCAGAACTGCATTTTCTGGGGCAATTTGGGAAATGTAGATAATGAAATTGTTTTGGATAAAGAAGGCAGCGTCTTTACCGCTAATTTTGATCATGTAATGTATAAATCAAAAGATGCAGTGACCAACGCTACATTTTCTTCTTCGCTGGTAAACGTTGATCCGCTCTTCGATAGCATTGATGTAGCGCATAGCTATTATGATTTTCATGTACAAAATAATTCTCTTGCAATAAAGGGGGGTGTGCCCAATGCTTTCCCGCTCGACCTGGATGATGAGCCAAGAAACAATCCCCCGTCAATAGGTTGTTATGAAAAATGAATACAACCATTCATCAATAAAGCGCTTAATGAATAGGTGCAATCTGTATCTTTATAAAAAAAATGAAAAAAATATTTTTTGCATTGACAGCATTGATATTGGTATCATTTGCTTCCCCGACTAAAAAAATTTTCTTTGCAAACACATCCATTTACCAGTTCAAAGTAGAGGGGCTTACTGGCGGCACCATAGATTTTTCTCAATTCAAGGGTAAAAAAATTTTAATAGTAAACACTGCTTCCAAATGTGGCAATACTCCCCAATACGACGACCTGGAGGATTTATATAAAAAATATAAAGACAAACTGGTTATTGTCGGTTTCCCGGCTAATAATTTCGGCGCACAGGAACCGGGCACTAACCAGGATATTGCTGAGTTTTGCAAAAAAAATTATGGAGTTACTTTCCCAATGGCAGCAAAGATTTCTGTAAAAGGAGATGACATTGCCCCCATTTACAAATACATCGTTAAGTTAGCAGAAGATCATGGATTCAATGATCCAATTAAATGGAACTTCACCAAATTTTTATTTGATGAAAATGGAAACTTCCTGACCGTGTTTTACAATAGTAACCGCCTCATCCCAAACAATTCTGATCCGGCGGGTAAAAAAGCTTACGATGAATTAATGAAATATTTGAACGGGTAAACAAATAATAATTATAAGCAGCATTCAGGTTCACTTCCATGGTTGTTTTTTGCCTGGCAGGTTTTAATATTGCACTAAATAAAAAAGTGTAGTTAATTTTTTTATTACAGAAACACAAAGAATACAAAGTATTTATTCTGATTTATTTTTCTTTGCACTCTTTGTGTGATACATTCATTGAAAAAAAAATTTTAATTTTTGATAAATGCTTTTTAAAGAAGTCATAGGTCAGGAGAAAACCAAGCATAAGCTATTGGAGATGGTGCATAGCAACCGCCTTAGCCATGCATTGCTTTTTTTAGGCAAAGAAGGAAATGGTGCATTGCCACTGGCACTTGCGTTTGCACAATACATTGTATGTACTTCTGTAAAAGAAAATTCTGAGGGTTTATTTGGAGAGGAACCATCTCCAAAAAAGAAAACAGACGTTACAGATGCATGTGGCCATTGTGCTTCCTGCATCAAAGCAACGCAGTTAATTCATCCGGATATTCATTTTTCTTTTCCGGTAATTCCCTGGAAACCCGGAACTCCACCCGTAAGTAATGATTGTATGAATCAATGGCGCGAATTTATTGCCGCCGATCCTTATGGAAATGTGTACGACTGGCTTCAATTTTTAGGAGCAGAAAATAAACAGGGAAATATCACTGCTGAAGAATGTAACCAGATTATTCATAAGTTAAGCCTGAAATCTTTTGAAAGCGAGTACAAAATTTTAATAATGTGGATGCCTGAATTTTTGGGCAACTCAGGAAACAGATTACTAAAACTTATAGAAGAGCCGCCGGATGATACCATTTTTATTTTTGTAGCAGAAGATGAAAATCAAATTTTGCCTACCATTTTATCAAGAACTCAATTAATAAAAATTCCTGGCTATTCTAATGCTGAAATAGAAGATGCTTTAATCCACTTTGATAATGCACCTGCTGAAAGAGCAGCGCAAATTGCCGGACTCAGCGAAGGCAATTACCGCGAAGCATTGCAACTTTTAAAAGATGCAGAGCATGATTGGGAAGCATTGATCCGCGAATGGCTGAATGTGATTGTAAAAAACAATAATGAAAGCCAGGTAAAATGGATTGATAAAATAAGCACACTAGGACGCGAAAAGCAAAAACAATTGCTGCGTTATTTTATTCATTTGCTGCAGCAGTCGCTGAGATGGAAGTTGATGGATGATGCCGGGTTTGCTGCTATTGCAGAAAATAAAAAAGATTTTGCCATCCGGATTAATAAAATGTGTCCCATGGAAGCGCAGGAAGCCATCATTAAATATCTGAATGATGCGGTGTTCTATATTGAACGAAATGCACACGCCAAAATGCTCTTTCATGCGCTTACCATCCGGTTGTATCATATAATAAAAGATAATTCAGTAATTTTGATGGATTGAGGAATAGAATAGTGGCAGATGTATTATTTGTTTGAATTCACCCTTTCAGCTATATGCATGTTGCTTAGTTTGCAAAATGCTTAAATGGTTTTGTTGAGAGTTTTGGATTATCCAAAGCGCAAATAGTTACAATATATTGTACTGCTGTTAAAGCTGTAAAATATCTGCACGTTTTTGTTCCCTGTATTATTATATTTATTTGAATTGATTTTATGAGTTGCACAAGTTGTGGCACAGGGAAACCTAATGGTTGTAAAAGTAATGGTGGATGTAGCACCGGTGGTTGCAACCGGATGAATGTGTACGATTGGTTGGCCAATCTTCCATTTAGCGACCCGGAAAGCAGTTGCCACATTGTAGAAGTTTCGTTTAACCAGGGAAGCCGTAAAGATTTTTTCCGGAATAATTCATTGCAGGTTTTTGAAAAAGGCGAACTAGTAGCGGTAGAAGGGGTGAATGGTTTTGATGTAGGTACCATAAGTTTAACAGGTGAGTTAGTGCGCATACAACTAAAAAAACATGGGCAGAAAGAGGAAAATGAATTTAAAAGAATTTTAAGAAAAGCTTCCGAACATGATATCAGTAAATGGAAAGAAACCAAAGCCCGCGAACATGAAGTGCTCATCAGAAGCAGGGCCATTGCAAGGCAATTGAAAGTAGATCTTAAAATGGCTGAAGTGGAGATTCAGGCAGATAGCCGCAAAGCAACATTTTTTTATATTGCCGATGACCGTGTTGATTTTCGCGAGCTGATAAAAATATATGCATCTGAGTTTAAGGTAAAGGTAGAAATGAAACAGATTGGCGCCAGGCAAGAGGCTGGGAAAGTAGGCGGCATTGGAAGTTGCGGGCGCGAATTATGTTGCAGCACGTGGTTAACAGATTTTAAAAGCGTAAATACTAATACGGCGCGTTACCAAAATTTAAGTATCAACCAAACCAAGCTGAGCGGCCAATGCGGCAGATTGAAATGTTGTCTCAATTATGAATTAGATACCTATCTGGATGCATTGCAGCATTTCCCTGACGATGCAGAAACGATAGAACTTGCACGGGGCAAAGCTTTTCTTATTAAGAAAGATATTTTCAGAAACCTGATGTGGTATTCCATGCAGGATAGCACCCGGCATTATCCATTGACCATTGATAACGTAAAAAAAATAATTACTCAAAACAGGCAGGGCATAAAACCAGAAGAATTAGAAACCGCAGAAATAGTGAATGAGAAAGTAAAAGAAGCAGAACCTGAATTTGTAGATGTGGTAGGGCAAATAAGTTTGCACATGCTTGAAAAAAGCGCCCGTAAAAGAAGAGATAAACATCGCAAAAGCATGGGTGAAAATAACCAGCATCAAAAAAATTCCCCGGGTCAGCCAAATCAAAAGCAAAACAAAAATTTCCGGAATAAAAGATGATGAAAATGACAACATTCCGTCATCAATTTTTTTTAAAGTTTTTTAGTTATTGTACTTTTAATTGATTTTTTAAAACTGATTTTCCTTATTAATGTCAATTTCTGTTTCCAGCCTCACAAAAACTTATGGCAGTCAAAAAGCTATTGACAATATTTCTTTCAATGCTTCCAATAATGAAATAGTAGGATTTCTTGGCCCAAACGGTGCGGGCAAATCAACCACTATGAAAATTATTACCGGCTATGTGCAGCCCGATGCAGGCAGCGTTTTCATAAATGACATTGATGTAAATAAACATTCTTTAAAAGCAAAAAAACATATTGGTTATTTGCCCGAAGGCAATCCATTGTATTATGAAATGTATGTAAGGGAATATCTTTCATTCATTGCATCCCTGCATAAAATAGTAAAGACAAAAAAAAGAATTGAAGAAGTAATTGATCTTACCGGCCTGCGCAGCGAAAGCAATAAGAAAACAGGACAGCTCAGCAAAGGATATAAACAGCGCGTAGGCCTGGCTGCTTCGCTGATACATAATCCCGATGTATTGATATTAGATGAACCCACCAGTGGTTTAGACCCTAACCAGATTATAGAAATCCGGCAGTTAATTAAAGACCTTGGAAAAAACAAAACCGTTCTTTTTTCATCACATATTTTGCAGGAAGTAGAAAGTATTTGCGACAGAATAATTATTATCAGCAAAGGATGCATAGTTGCCAATGACCGTTTAGCAAACCTTCAGCTTTCTAATAAAAATTACAGCATTGTGGTGGTACAATTTTCCGAAAAAATAGATGCAATATTGTTGCAAAATATGAGTGGTGCAGAGAAATTAGAAATGCTACCGGGCAATATTTATAAAATTCAAACATCAGATCCGGAAAATATAAAAAAACAAATTCTTACATTAAGCCTGGAAAATAATGTGGGTATCATTTCTTTGCAAAGCGAAACAAAAAGCCTCGAAGATGTATTCAGAAATTTAACAGGTAATATTCAAAACAATTAACAATAAAACAATGAGTTACATTGCAAGCATACATGCAAGACAAATTTTAGACAGCCGCGGTAATCCAACCGTGGAAGTGGATGTACTTACTGAAAGCGGGGTTTCGGGCAGAGCTGCCGTACCATCCGGCGCAAGCACCGGTGTTCACGAAGCCGTAGAACTGAGAGACGAAGACAAAAAAGTATATAATGGCAAAGGTGTTTTAAAAGCAGTGAAGAATGTAAATACATCTATTGCAAAGAAACTCACCGGATGGGATGTTAGCGATCAAACAGGCATTGACAATGCAATGATTGAACTGGATGGCACCGAAAATAAAGGTGAGTTAGGCGCTAATGCAATTCTTGCCGTAAGCCTTGCCGTTGCCAAAGCTGCAGCTATGGAAGCACATCTTCCTTTGTACAGATATGTTGGTGGCACTAATGCAAAAATTCTTCCCATCCCGATGATGAATATTTTAAATGGAGGCGCACATGCCGATAATAAAATAGACTTCCAGGAATTTATGGCAATGCCTGTTGGTGCATCATCATTCAGCGAAGCGCTGCAATGGGGCGTGGAAATATTTCATGCACTAAAATCTGTTTTAAAGAAAAAAGGATACAGCACCAATGTTGGCGACGAAGGCGGGTTTGCACCGAATATACAAAGCAATGAAGAAGCTATTGAAACGGTACTAAGCGCCATAGAAAAAGCCGGGTACAAAGCAGGCAAACAAGTGGCTATTGCCATGGATCCTGCAGTAAGCGAAATGTATAAGGCCGATGAAAAAGTTTATCATTTTCATAAAAGCAATGGTAAAAAAATGGATAGTGCTAAAATGGTTGACTTTTGGGAAAACTGGGTAAAGCAATATCCGATTATATCAATTGAAGATGGAATGGCCGAAGATGATTGGGAAGGATGGAAGTTAATGACACAACGCCTTGGTAAAAAAATTCAGCTTGTTGGTGATGATCTTTTTGTAACAAATGTAAAAAGACTTCAACAGGGAATTGATGCGCATACCGCAAACGCTCTCCTGGTAAAAGTAAACCAGATAGGTTCGCTTACCGAAACGATCAATGCAGTTTCCCTGGCCCAAACAAATGGATATAATACCATCATGAGCCACCGGAGCGGTGAAACGGAAGATACTACCATTGCAGACCTCGCTGTGGCATTGAATTGCGGGCAAATAAAAACGGGATCTGCCAGCAGAACAGATCGTATTGCAAAATACAACCAGTTATTGCGCATCGAAGAAATGTTGGGTGAAAGTGCTGTTTTTCCTAAAGGAAAAATTAAATTTGGAAAGTAGAATTACCCTTTTTTTTTCTTTTTACAAAATTTGTACTTATGCAAAGGCTCAAACAATTATTTACTAACAAATATTTAATTGCAGGCATAGCTTTTGCAGTATGGATGCTGTTCTTTGACAGGAATGATGTGCCCCTTCAGTTGAAACGTGTAAACGACTTAAATAAATTGAAGGAAAACGAAGAAGTAATGGATAAAAAAATTGCAGCTACCAAACAAGAGTTGAACCTATTGAAAACCAATCCGGCGACCCTTGAAAAGTACGCAAGAGAAAAATATTTGATGAAAAAAGATAATGAAGATCTGTTTATCATCACTTCCGATTCATCTTCAAAGTAATAGACACAATATTTCTGAAATAAAGACGTTTTTAAAACAGGATTGGATATTATTATTTCATTTTAAAGCGATTTTTCATGACTAAGTTCACACCAGACGATCTGGTACGGTATCTCTATAAAGAGACATCAGTACAAAAGTCTGCTGCAATAGAAGCAGCACTTGACAGCGATTGGAAGCTGAGAGAAACTTATGAGCAAATACGCTCTGCACACAAGAATCTTGAAGCAGTAAAACTTTCTCCACGGGATGAGACTATTGAAAAAATTTTGCAACATTCTACAAAGAAAGTTGGCCAATTGCATTCGCATTAATTCTATCTAATTAATTCTATTTAAAACTAAAATCATTTATATTTAATCCCCCGCCTTTGTTGTGGGGGATTTTTATGACAAAACAAGAGAGATATAATTTTGTAACAGATTATTTTCTGATACATGCACCGCAGGCAGATACTGAATTAATGTATGATACACCTTATCAATTATTAGTAGCAGTAATACTTTCGGCTCAGTGTACCGATAAGCGGGTGAACGAAACAACTCCAAAAATTTTTTTAAAATATCCGGATATTCATTCCCTCAGCAATGCTACAACAGATGAACTTTATCCTTTAATAAAAAGCATCTCCTACCCAAATAATAAAACCAAACACCTGATTGAAATGGCCAAAATGGTTATGAAAGATTTTGGAGGCAGCATACCCATGACCGTAGAAGAATTAATAAAACTGCCGGGCGTTGGCCGAAAAACAGCAAATGTAATTACCTCTGTTGTGGATCATCAGCCCAATATGGCGGTGGACACTCATGTATTTCGCGTAGCTGCTCGTATTGGCCTCACCACAAATGCTAAAACACCACTTGCTGCCGAGAAACAGTTAACTAGGTTTTTTCCTGAAAAACTGATTCACCGGGCACACCATTGGCTAATACTGCATGGCCGGTACACCTGCACTGCGCGAAACCCGAAATGTAATATCTGTGGTATAAAATCCGTTTGTAAATATTATTCTGCTCATTCTTAACGTTATTATTAAAAATCTGCTTATTTTGTAAATTCCTTAGGCAAAATAGTTACTGCAACAATTCAACTTAATCTACTTTATGAAATTAAGACTCTGCATTATAATCTTGTTGTTTGCTTGTGGCAGTAATCTTCAAGCTCAATATTATTTTTATAATGGAGAATATTATGAGAATGATTTGATTTTTGAAATTGGCGGATCAGTAGGTGGCATGAACTGCTTTACTGATTTAGGCGGAAGAAAAGGGCTTGGCAGAAAATTCGTAAAAGACTTCAATGCAAAAACTACCCAGCTTTGCGGCAGTATGTTTTTCGGCGCTGTATATAAAAATGAAATTGCAGTAAGACTGGAAGCCACTTTCGGCAATGTTGAAGCTTATGATAGTATTCTTGTAAAAGTAAAAGATAATAGTGAGGAACGGTATTACAGAAATCTTAGTTTCCGCAGCCCGATCCAGGAGATTTCTCTTGTTGTAGAGCTTCATCCCTTTTATATTTTTGGAGATTATGATGAAGATCATTTACCGCCACCTGTGTCCCCATACATAGTGGGTGGTGTAGGTTATTATCATTTTAACCCCGAAGCAAAACTTGGGCAAAACTGGATAAACCTGCAGCCATTACATACCGAAGGAGAAGGCTTTGCTGAATATCCCAAAGTAAAAAATTATAAACTAAATCAGTTTTGTTTTCCAATGGGAATCGGCGCCCGGTACGATGTTTCACCTATCATTAATTTGCGTGCAGAGATTGTAACAAGGCTTCTTAGAACAGATTATCTTGATGATGTAAGCGGAAGGTATATTGATCCTGCAATATTTGCAAAATATTTATCTGGCCAGGATTTGTATAATGCGCTTCAGCTAAACGACAGGCACAAGCCCGGTGCCGAAACAGCTCACCCGGGTGGTATTCGTGGCAATCCAAAAAATAATGATGCCTACGTTACATTTAATATAAAACTTGGGCTAACTATCGGAAGGGAAAGAAGACATTAATACTATCAAAGCATCTTCCTGATTGCATCCATCAACTCTTGTTTTGCAAATGGAACTCCTTTGATTTTATTGTACGCCTTTGCATCTACCAAAAACTGATCTCTTATAATTTTTACTAACTGCCCATTATTCAATTCAGGAACCAACACCTTTTCAAAACGTTTTATAATATCTCCTACATTTTTCGGAAATGGTCTAACATAACGGAGATGGATATGCGAAATTTGGTTACCTTCTTTTACCAACTCAGCCACTGCAGATTTAATAGCACCATAAGTGCTTCCCCAACCTATTACCAATACTTTACCTCTATCGGGTCCATTATCTATTTTTTGTAAAGGAATGTACTCCGAAATTTTGTCCACTTTTTCCTGCCTCAGCTTTACCATCATCTGGTGATTTTCCGGATCATAACTTACATTGCCGGTAATATTTTCTTTTTCCAAACCACCAACTCTATGCTCCAATCCAGATGTTCCGGGTATCGCCCATGCTCTTACCAACTTTTCATCGCGCAAATATGGCTGAAAAGTGATTTCATTTTTATCTAATTCTTTTTTAAACTTTACTTCTATGGGTTGAAGGTTCTTGCTTTCAGGATATTTCCACGGTTCAGATCCATTAGCTAGATAACCATCGCTTAAAAAAATTACCGGGGTCATGTGTTGAACAGAAATTCTTACCGCCTCATATACCGCATCAAAACAATCGCTTGGGGTAGATGCAGCTACTATGGGCATAGGGCATTCACCATTTCTGCCATAATACGCCTGCAGCAAATCACTCTGTTCCGTTTTAGTGGGCAATCCAGTAGAAGGGCCGCCTCGTTGTATATCACAAATCAATAGCGGAATTTCAAGCATTACTGCAAGCCCCATCGCTTCTGTTTTTAATGCCATGCCAGGGCCGCTGGTGGTGGTAACTCCCAAGCTGCCTCCATAAGACGCACCAATGGCAGAGCTAATGGCAGCTATTTCATCTTCGGCTTGAAAAGTTTTTACACCAAAATTTTTATGACGGCTCAGTTCATGCAAAATATCACTGGCAGGAGTGATAGGGTAAGAACCGAGAAATAATTGCAATCCCGATTTTTTCGAAGCAGCTATTAATCCATAAGCCAGTGCTTCGTTGCCGGTAATGCTGCGATAATTGCCCGGAGGCATGGTAGCTTTTTGAACATGATACCTTGTAGTAAAGGTTTCCGTTGTATCACCATAGTTATAGCCGGCCTGCAATACTTTTATATTGCTATTAAGTATTTGAGGTTTGTTTGCAAATTTTTCATTTAAAAAATTAATGGTGTTGTTCATGTTGCGGCTATACATCCAATACAAAAAACCGAGAACAAACATATTTTTAGCCCGGTCTTTTTCTTTTGTGCCCAGGTCAAAATCTTTCAAAGATTCCCTGGTGATTTTTGTTACATCAATTTTTATTACATCAAAACCATTAAGGCTTCCATCTTCAATAGGGTTCACTCCATCGGGATAGTTGGCCAGCCGCAGGTTCTTTACATCAAAGCCATCAATATTTGCAATAATCTTTCCGCCCTTTTTTAAACTACGTAAATTGTTTTTTAATGCAGCGGCATTCATGGCTACCAATACATCGCATGTATCACCCGGTGTATAAATCCTGTCGCTTGAAAAGCGAAGCTGGAACCCGCTAACGCCCGGAAGCGTTCCTTGTGGCGCTCTTATCTCTGCAGGAAAATCGGGAAATGTTGCCAGATCAATACCAAGCAGTGCGGTGTTGTTGGTAAATTGTGTGCCTGTAAGCTGCATCCCATCTCCACTGTCGCCGGCAAATTTTATTACTACATCCTGTAGCGTTTCATCTTTGACCATATCTGTGAAAGTATTCCGGATACAAATGTAAAGATTGGAACGTTAATTATTGTTTATTGTTTTTACTTTATACGGAAATTCAGTTTTAAAGGGTTGCCCGTTATTGATTTATTCATGCTAAAATTTCTACTCTATAAATAATATGCTTATTTAAATTTTTCTTTGCAAAAAATTTGTGCTCCTTTCATGCGGAACAGGACCCGTGATATTAAAAAATTTTTATTTAGCCAATACCTCGCAGACGGGCTTAGAACAACGATTTCAATAGCCCTTCCTGCGATCATATTTGCCTGGCTTGGCAATCTTGAAGAGGGGCTTATTATCTCTCTTGGCGCACTCTGTATCAGCATTTGCGATATACCCGGCCCGGTAAAGCACAAAAGAAATGGCATGTTTTATTGCAATTGTTTTGTGTTTATTATGGCATTGCTTACCGGCTTAGTAAATAGTAACCATGTTCTTCTCGGAATACTGATTATTGTATCATCTTTTTTCTTTTCCATGCTTTCTGTCTATGGAAACAGGAGCGCATCCATAGGCACCGCTGCATTGCTCATTATGATATTGACGATGACAACCGTGACTAGAATTGCTCAATCAGTTATACAAAGTATTTTGATTTTATGTGGTGGTGTTTGGTATATGTTACTTGCATTATTTTTTTACAGGCTCACTCCATATCGCCCTGCACAGCGTTCACTTGGCGAGTGTATGCATGAAACAGCAAAATACCTGCGCATAAAAAGTGCATTGTACGATACCCGGACAAACATTGATGATGAATATAAAAAATTAGTAACCCAACAGGTAACGGTAAATGAAAAGCAGGAGAATGTACGTGAATTGCTTTTTAAAAACCGCGCGATGCTGAGAGAGTCCATCAGCAGTGGAAGACTTTTAGTGCTCACCTTCGCTGACCTTGTTGATTTATTTGAGCATATAATGGCCAGTTGGTACGATTATGATTTGCTTCGTCAAAAATTTTTTTCATCCGCTATTTTGGAAAGCATTGCGGATATTATAAAAAAAATTGCGGATGAGTTGGATAACATTGCCTATTCCATTCAATCAAACAGTAATTATGAAAAACAATATGATGCAATAGCTGATTTGAACCAGTTAAAAACTACCATTGATTTGCTGCACCACAACGATCAAAATGTTTTTATCCTGAAAAAAATATTGATAAATCTTCGTGATCTCAACTTTCGGGTAAGTAACCTGAGCAATTATTTTACCAGTAAAGTGAACCGGCCGGTCCGAAATTTTTCAGAGTATTCAAAATTTGTAAAACATCAATCTGTAAATCCTGCCGTTTTTGCCAATAATCTTACGCTGCAATCATCCGTATTCAGGCATTCGCTGCGGGTAATGATCACCTGCGGTATTGGTTTTATTATTTCCAAAATGTTTGCCGGAGGGCATCACAGTTATTGGATCCTGCTCACCATTATTGTGATTTTGAAACCAGGTTATAGCCTTACCAAAAAAAGAAATGTGGAGCGGTTTATCGGCACACTGTCGGGTGGCATCATTGGGGTTTTATTATTAGCATTTATCCATGACCGTTATATTATTGTTACAATATTAATATTATTGATGATTGGCACTTATACTTTTCAAAGGTTAAATTATATTATAATGGTCATTTTTATGACTCCTTACATACTTGTACTTTTCAGCCTGCTAGGCCTGCCTGTGGTGGATGTAGCAAAAGAACGATTAACAGATACCGCCATAGCTTCTGTATTATCTTTTGCAGCAAGTTATCTTTTGTTTCCACATTGGGAATCGGAAAAGTTAGCTGACTATATGGCTGCGGTTTTGAAAGCCAATGTTAACTACCTGCGCCGTGCGGTGCTTATACTGATGGAAGACCAAAGCATTTCGATAGATTATAAGCTGATAAGAAAAGAAGTGTTCCTGGCCACCGCTAATTTATCCGGCGCATTTAACCGGATGCTTTCAGAACCAAGAAACAAGCAACGCAATAAAAACGAAATATATCAATTCGTAGCGCTGAACAATGTTCTTTCATCAAACATTGCAAGCCTTATCACCTATACTACATCGGGCAAAAATATTCATGCCAACAAAGAGGAAATTCATTTACTCCGGCAATCCATGTCAAATTTGCAACAAGGTATTTCTGCTATAGATGCCGGCTACATTGCACCGGAAGAAAAAACAATAACTGCGGAATCATCATCACCTGGAAATATGCCCGATCCAAATTTTATGGAGCAGTTGCATTTTGTGAACAAACTGACTGCAACAATCAATAAGGTGACAAATCATATCTCAAAATGAGATCTTCGTGTACGCGTTACCGTTATAAATAAAAAGGCTTGCCCGGAGGCAAACCTTTTTTTAAATACCCATCTTAATCACAAATTTTAATTCGTTCCTGAACCACTGGATTGTGTATCTCCCTGGCCTCCCCTGCGTTGTGGGCGCATGGTGGGTTCTATGTCGTTTTTAAATTTAGTAAACTGGTCATCAGTAAATATTGCTTTCAGCTTATCATCACGATCACTCATCATTTTTTGAAAAGCGCTCCAGTCGGGGCGGTTACCGCTGGCCCTGGCATCATCTCTCATTTTTTGCTGCTGCGTATAAAAATCATTGAACACGGCAGTGGTCTTAGTTTGTTCGTCGGCCGTTAAGTTTAGCGGAGCTAATTTATCCATCGCCATTTTCACGCGCTCATCCACGGTTCGGTGTTGCATTCCGCCTTGTTGTGCATTTACACTTATTATTGCAGAGAATAAAAAAGCTGCAAGCATTGCAATTTTTGTTTTCATAATATGCATATTTATTTTTAATAATTACAGTATCATGTTCATTTATTTACCATTCCTGCTGATCATGCGCATTACCACCTTTTTCAGCGTACTGTCAAACTTTGGCAATTGATCCGGAGTGCATATCGTCCTCACTGCTTTGAAATGATAAAACATTCTCATTTCAAGTTTCTTTTGTTTTGTGGCGATATTGTCGGCTGACGATTCCAATAATGAATCATTCATGTCGGGTTCATAAATCATATCATAAAAATCAATTTTTGCTTTTTTCAAATCATCAAACAGCGTATGCATTGAATCCAACTGATTTTTGCGCAACGATTGATAAGCATCTAACTGTTGCTTATTAAAGCCCACATCTTTTTGCAACATTCCCGTCATGCCTTCATGTCGCGAGGGCCGCGGTGCCGGCTTATTCACCACCAGGAAAAATACCAGCATAGCCACGTTTGTTATCAATAAAAAAATGATGATAGAAACAAGTGCTTTATTTTTTTTAACCGAATCTATCATGGCTTTGCATTTTCAAATTCATATAAAGTATAATTCACCTGGCTGTATTCATCGGCGGTTGCCAGTTCGGTACCTTGCTGCGAAGAAGGTGCTGACATATTTGAAAACCATATCACGGAAGCATTCACAATAATTATAAAACAGATGCACGCAAAAGCAACCACCGGCCGTGCCACAAAGGATGATACCGTGCTCCAAATATTTTTTTCTGCCTGCATTCTCGCTTCAATTCTTGTAAAAAGAAATGGACGTGGCGCTGCACGCTGAATACCTTCTGTGCTATCCAGCGTTTCATCTATTTTTTTATTTAAGAATTCCCTTTCCATATTTGTGTATTTTGACGTTATTTGAATATAAAACCCTTTGCAATAAAGGATGATTTTTGTGGCTTTAACAAAAAAATTCATGGTCATTTATTTATAGTAGTAAAATAATCCTGAAGTAATTTTCTTAGGTTTCCTTTTGCCCTTTGCAATAGTGCATCTACTGCGGAATCGCTTACCTTCATCACCTCTCCTATTTCTGCATAGGAAAGGCCTTCTACTTTATTGAGCACAAAAGCTTTTTTTTGGCTTGCCGGCAATCGCTCTATTGCTTTAAATAATACGGCAGCATTTTCTTTCTTCTCCATACTTACACCCGGATGAAAAAAGTCCGGCGGATCTACCACCATTTTATCATTTTTCCCATACAGGCTTTCTATAAATGCAAAACGTTTTTTGCGTTTCTTTCTTCGGATATGATCCATCGCTTTTGAAATCGTGATGCGATATACCCATGTGGAAAATTTTGATTCTCCTTTGAAAGAACCAATAGATTCAAAAACCTGTATAAACGTTTCCTGTGTTACATCTTCTGCATCTTCTGCATTTTGCAAAATTCCCAATGCAGTATTGTACACCATGTTTTGCCAGGTTTCCACTATTTGTTTAAATGCTGCGCGGTCTTTGCGTTTCAGCAATTCAATTAATTCGGATTCCGTCAAGTCAACAATTTTTTATGCTAATCTAATAACATGTTGTCTGATGGGCCGCCGCCAAACGGGAAGCCGCCAGGGTTGCCAAACCGCCTGAAATCTCTTTGCCTGTTAAAATTATTTCCGGGTTTACCTTTGCCAAAGGTCCTTAATTTGTAAGTAAACGTAAGCATAAAATATTGCTGCAATACCCGGTTATTTACATCCTGAATGTAAGATGCACTTACATTGCGCGATATACTCCTGTTTTGTTTCAGCAAATCAAATACCGACAAACGCATTTCGCCCATTTGTTTTTTGAAAAGCTTTTGACCTACGGCCACATTCCATAACCAATAATTGGTATTATCTGCTGAAGTCAATCCGTTGTAATATTCATTGGTAAGATCGGTATTAAAAAACAATCCTTTTTTAGTAAGAAGGTTTGCACTCAATGCCGCCGTTTGCATAAAATAATTATTATTCAAAGATGGCTGTATGGTATTCTTCACCGTATTTATATTGCCTGAATAAGACAAGGTAAAGTCAACATATTCGCTGATATTGCTTGATAATACTGCTCCAAAATTATAGTTCACTGTTTTTGAAACATTGTTCACCTCATTAAGCAAACCGGGCAAATTGGTATATGAAATACCGCCATTCCAGTTAATATTCGATTTCAAAAATTTTACGGGCATCGCATAAGTAAAAAAAGATCTTGCATTGAAATATCCATTCAGGTTAACCGGTTTTGAAATTTGCGATCCTTTATTAAGGATAATAGAATTGGTAAGCACAGAATCGCGTGTTGCAGTATAAGTAGCATTAGCGATGTAATCTGCAATGGTTTGGAAAAATACATTTGCAAAGAAAGTTTTTTGTTTGGGAGTATTGGTATAATTATATCGCAGTATTAAACTGTTGTTGTATTGCTGTTGCAAATCCGGGTTACCGGTGGAATAAAAAAACTGGTTGGAGTTATTAATCACATTTTGTAATTGCGATACCGATGGTGCACTCACATTGGATCTGAAAATAACACGCAGATTATTTTTATCATTAAACTTAAACCGTGCAAATGCATTCCCAAGCAGGTTGTTGTATACCCTGTCTATTTGTGATGATTGCGGATACACCTGATTGCTCTTTAGTTCCGAATGTTGATACGAAATGCCGGCGGAAATAAAATTGTTGCGATCGCCGTGGCGCAGTGTAATACCCGTTGTCTGGGTATTATAAGTATTGTTGAATTTATTGCTCAGGCTGCTGTCAATAAATGAATATTTGGAAGTGCTGTCATCAAAATTAAAAGTTTCCTGGTCAGCCCTGTTGATCTGGAATGATGGCTGATAATTTACCTGTATCAATGTCTTTTTACCAATTGGTTCGGTGTACACCAAATTAAATGAATACTGGTTATTATGAGTTACCTGGTGCGAGTGTTGGTTTACTGAATCCACCCTGTTGGATGGAGTAAAATAATTATTCACAGCATTTAACAGGTTATTACCCAATTTATCACTTGAAGAATTGGTTATGCCCAATGACAGGCTACGCCCTCTTTTTTTAAATGCATGATTAATCAGTAACAGGTTATTCAAATTATTACCATGCAAATCACTTGTAAGGTTGTTTGCGGTCTGGCTTATCTTATTTTGGAAAGCTTCGTCTATGTAATTAATACCATTCACATTATTGAAGGAATTATTCGACTGGAAATTAAGATAGGAGGTTACTAAAATCCGTGTACTTGAATCAAGTTGATAAGTGAGGCGAAAATTTACCCGGTTGTTATAGTTCTTACTATCGGAGAAAGTATTTTCATTATAATAATTACTGCTATCTGCAGTAATGATATTTTGCTGATTTACCAATTGATTGTTTGAAGTATTACTGTTATTAAAAAAATAACTCCCCGTTACATCAATCTTTTTGCCCCATGCATCGCTATAATTTATACCAAAAGAATTGGTGGCTGCAATGCCATTTTGCTGACCTACCGTAAAATTATTACCACTGCCAAAACCGCCACCACGCCCACCACGCTGGCCACCACCACCGCGATTACCAACATTACTAACACCCAATAAATCCTGCGATGAAAAGTTTTGCTGGTTCACATTGTTGGTAAGCCCAATTAATGAAATCCTTCTGTCGCCATTGAAAAAACTTACATTACCTCCTGCGCTGTATCGCCCGTTTGTTCCGTATCCCGCATAGATGCGGCCAAAATTTCCATTGCGCATGTTGGGCTTCGTAACAATATTCATTGCTTTTGTAGTATTGCCATCATCAAAGCCGGTAAGCTGTGCCTGGTCGCTTAGTTTATCAAAGACCTGTATTTTATCAATTACATCTGCAGGAAGGTTTCGTAAAGTTGCCGAAGCATCGTTGCCAAAAAAATCGCGGCCATCAACGGTAACCTTTTGAACCGTTTCTCCCATGGCTGTTACCGAGCCGGTTTTTTTATCCACTGTTATACCCGGCATTTTTCTTATTAAATCTTCACTGGTGGCATCGGGGTTCACTTTGTATTGTGTGGCACCAAATTCCATCGTATCATTTTTCTGCTTTACCGCGGGTGCTTCGTCTTTAATCACAACGGTTTTCAAAGTTTTTGCATTTTTAATTACCTGGATGATGCCGAGGTCTGTAGCATTTTCGCCAATGATTACTTTTTTATTTATATCATTATACCCAATGGAAGAAACCGTAAGCGTGTATTGCCCTGCAGGCACATTGTATATAATAAATACTCCTTTACTACTGCTCACGGTAGAAAAAACATTGGAAGCGGAAGATGCATCGATTAGTTTCACGGTTGCATTACTTATTGGCGTGCTGTCCGCCACATCCTGCAAGTGACCAATAACAGATTGTGCATGGAGTGAGGCAACGGAAAAAAAAAATAGTATAGAGATTATCATCCAACGCATACAATAACAATAATGCAGAATAAGACGATATACAAACACAAAACCTTCGTTGTTGCAATTTTTGCTGCATTTTTTATTTCATTAACATTACTAAAAATCATTTCATTTATCTTGCAGCAAAATTTTATTTACATGGATTATAATAAACTTGTTTCAGTGACCGGTCTTGCCGGATTGTTTGAACTGCTTTCTTCAAAATCGGACGGAGCTGTTATCCGTTCCCTGGACGATAATACCACAAAATTTGTAAGCGCTCGCAAGCATAACTTTTCGCACCTGGAAAGTATAGAAGTATATACGGTAAAAGGAAATATAAACCTTGCTGAAATATTTGCAGCTATAAAAAAGAGTAAAGAAAAAATGCCCGATGCAAACGTGGATAACAAAACATTAAAATCTTATTTTAAAAATGTATATCCAGATCTTGATTTTGACAGGGTGTATGCCAGCGATATGAAAAAGATGATAAAATGGTTTGAAATTTTAAAGAAAAATAAGATAGAAGTCCCTTCATCAGATGACATTCCGGAAACTGATGAACAAAACAAAATGCATTATACGGATACACCGCACACAAAAGAAATGATACCACCAAAAATGGCTCCCCGTAAAATTGAAAGCCGTGGTGTGAAGTAAAAAGAACCAAATAACAAATATCAAGGATCAAGGTTCAAGAATCAAGAATTAAACAACAATAAAAAAAATGATTGAAGCATCTGCAGACATACAAAAGATTGAAAGAAAGTTTCTGCCGGCCAGCCTGGTAATTGATACATGGGAATCTGTTGAACCCTATTTTAAAGAACTGCTCGAAAGAAAAATTGAATCAAAAAAAGATCTTGAAAAATGGCTGCATGATGTAAGCGAACTGGATGCCGCTATTAGCGAAGATGCCTGCTAGCGGCAGATAAAGATGACCTGCGATACTACCGATAAAAAATTAGAAGAATCATTTAATTTCTTCTACATGGAAATTCATCCTAAGATGCAACCATATGCAGATGCCTTAAATAAAAAATTAATTAACTGCTCTTTTACAAAAGAACTGGATCCGTCTCTTTATTATACTTATCTCCGCTCGGTAAAAAAAAGTATTGATCTTTTTAACGAAGTAAATATTCCTATTCTCGCAGAGCTTGCTGTATTGCAGCAACAGTACAGCGTTATCACCGGTAAAATGATGATTGAAGTGAATGGAAAAGAATTTACGCTGCAGCAAGCCGCAAAATTTTTGGAAAGTCACGACCGCAAACTCCGCGAAGAAGTTTATCGTAAAATCAACGCAAGAAGATTAGAAGATAAAGCAATCCTCGATAAGCTTTTCAATCAATTAATCCAAAAGCGCCAGCAGGTGGCAGTGAATGCGGGTTTTGAAAATTATCGTGATTATAAATTCAAAGACCTCGGTCGTTTTGATTATACAAAAGAAGATTGTTTTAAATTTCACGATGCAGTAAAGCAACACGTGTTGCCTCTTGTTAATAAAATTTATGAAAACAAAAGAAAAAAATTAGCCGTAGCGGTTTTGAAACCCTGGGATATAGAAGCAGAACCGGAAGGCACAAAACCACTTACTCCATTCGCCACAGGAAGTGAATTGCTTTCAAAAACAATTGAATGTTTTACGGCGCTGCGTCCGTTCTTTGGCGATTGCCTGAGAAGGATGAACTCAATGAAACATCTTGACCTGGAAAGCAGGGCTGGCAAGGCTCCCGGTGGATACAACTGCCCGCTTGCCGAGAGCGGTGCTCCATTTATTTTTATGAATGCAGCAGGGCAAATGCATGATGTAACCACCATGGTGCACGAAGGCGGCCATGCAGTACATTCATTTCTTTCGCATAATCTTGCATTAACAGCATTTAAAGAATACCCGATGGAAATTGCAGAAGTAGCGAGCATGTCCATGGAACTTTTCACCATGGATCACTGGGATGTTTTTTTCGACAACAAAGAAGAATTGAAAAGAGCAAAAGAACACCAGCTTGAAAGGGTAATCACTATTTTTCCATGGATTGCTATTATTGATAAATTCCAGCATTGGATTTATGAACACCCGGTGCATTCCGTTGATGAAAGAACAAAAGCATGGATGCAAACACTGAGCGAGTTGTCGGATAATGTAATTGATTATAGCGGCCTCGATAGTTTTCTCGAAAACTATTGGCAGAAACAATTGCATTTGTTTGAAGTTCCGTTTTATTACATCGAGTATGGAATCGCCCAACTGGGCGCTATTGGTCTTTGGATGCAATACAAAAAAAATCCGGAACAAGCTTTGGACAATTATATGAAAGCGCTGAGCCTCGGCGGCACTAAAACATTGCCGGAACTTTATAAAGCTGCCGGACTCACATTCGATTTTTCTTCAGAAAATATAAAAGCCTTAATGGATTTTGTAAATGAAGAGATGGAAAAGTTGTAATAATTTTTATTTCCCGATTCCATTCATTATTTAGTTTCTTTGCCCAAAACGATGGAAAAATATGTGGAAGCGCCTTGCTGAATTTGTAGTAAAGCACCGGCTGGCTTTGCTGATTGTTCTTTTTGCATGCACGGGAGTAATGGCCTTCTATGCAAGTAAAATAAAACTCAGCTACGAGTTTTCAAAAGCTATCCCTACTAATAATTCAAAGTACAAAGATTATCTTTCTTTTAAAGAAAAGTTTGGCGACGATGGAAACCTGCTGGTGGCGGGCGTTCAGACGGATTCTTTTTTTTACATAAATAATTTTCTCGCATTCAGAAAACTAAATAGTTCTTTAAAAAAAGTCCGGTATGTAGAAAACGTTTTAAGCGTTGCCAATGCAGTAAATCTTGTAAAGGACACCGCTACGCAAAAGTTAAATGCGGTTCCGATATTTGACAGCACCATTCATACACAAGAGTCATTAGATAGTTCAAAGAAACTATTATTCAATCTCCCTTTTTATCGCTCGCTTTTATACAACCCCGAAACCAATGCATTTTTGATAGTAGTAAGAATAAATAAAGATGTTCTTAATTCGCCAGGCCGTACTAAAGTGATCAACAACATCATTAAATTAACAGGCGCATATACCAACCAAACTAATATTCCCGTACACATCAGCGGGCTGCCACTGATACGTACGCAGGTGGCCGACCGGATCGCACGTGAAATGAAATGGTTTATTATTGGCTCGCTGGCCCTTTCTGCCTTGATGTTGTTGTTAATGTTCCGTTCGGTAAGCACTACTATTTTATCATTACTCGTTGTAATCACCGGCGTAATATGGGCCATTGGTCTTACACAATTGTTTGGTTATAAAATCACCTTATTAACCGCATTGATTCCGCCGCTGATTGTTGTAATCGGAATTCCCAACTGCATTTATTTTTTGAATAAATATCATTCTACTTATAAACAAACAGGTAATAAAAAGCAGGCGATTATTGACATGGTAAGCAGGATGGGCGTGGTTACGTTATTTTGCAATATTACCGCCGCTATTGGGTTTGCCGTATTTGCACTCACCAAAAGTTCTATTCTCAAAGAGTTTGGACAGGTGGCAGGCGCCGGCATCATGTTCATATTCATTATCTCTTTTATTTTGTTGCCGGGTGTATTAAGTTACCTGCCGCCACCGCACCGCAAGCACCTGAAATATTTGGATGTAAGGTTTATCACCAATATGCTCCTGCGAATTGAAACATGGGTGTTGCATCACAAAGTTTTCGTATATGCGTTTACGTTAGTTTCCATCCTGTTTTCAGTTGCCGGAATGTTTAAATTAAAGACAGAAGGTTTCATCGTGGATGACCTTCCGAAAACAGATAAGATTTATACCGACCTGAAATTTTTCGAAAAAAATTTTCATGGCGTAATGCCGCTGGAAATTATTATTGACAGCAAAAAAAGATATGGCCTTGCGGGCTTGCGCATATTACCCGTTTTGGCAAAGATGGATTCATTGTCTACTTATATTACTACGCGTAAAGATATTGCCAGGCCCTTGTCTGTTGCCGAAGGCATCAAATATGTAAAACAGGGATTTTATGATGGCGATTCTTCTTATTATTCCATCCCGGATCAATACCAGGCTGCCTTTCTGAGCGATTATTTAAAACCTTCTAACGGCGATTCTTCTAAAAATAACCTGAACAATCTTCTTTCCAGCTTTATTGACACAGCAAGAGAAAGCACACGCATGAGCATTAATATGGCTGACGTAGGTACTAACAAACTTCCATTAATTCTTGATAGCATCAGCAAAAAAGCAAATAGTCTTTTCGACTCATCCAAATACAAAATCACACTCACCGGGTCCACCGTTACTTTTCTGGAAGGAAGTATATATATTATTCACGGGCTAAAAGAAAGTTTGTTGTGGGCTTTTCTTTTCATTGCGCTATGTATGTTGTATCTGTTCCGGTCTTTTCGCATACTGGTATGCTCGCTTATTCCAAATGTCATTCCATTAATTATAACGGCAGGCATCATGGGCTGGGCAGGTGTAAGGCTGAAACCCTCTACAGTGCTTATCTTCAGCGTAGCACTCGGTATTGCCATTGATGTAACTATTCGTTTCCTGGTAAATTATAAACAGGAGTTGCCCTCGCATAATTTTGATGTGGTGAAAACGGTATCGCAAACTATAAGAAATACAGGGTTGAGCATTTTATATACTTCAATCGTATTGATTGCAGGTTTTATTATTTTTTGTTTCAGTGGTTTTGGCGGCACACAATCGCTTGGCTGGCTCACTTCAGTAACACTACTGACTGCAACACTTACCAATCTCATTTTACTTCCGGTATTGCTGCTGTTGGTAAGTAAGGGTAAAAAATAAATTATTTGCGATTTGTCCTTTGTAATTTGTGATTTCCTTTTCGGAAGTCAATCATCAATCCCTATTTTCGTATATCCTTCACCGTTAGGTAAGGTGGGGTTCACGATTGACGATTATTGCGATAGAGATATTCTCACCTGCACGCCGGCTCGTGTATCTACTGTAGGCGGCGAAGAAGATATATACGGGTTTACTCTCCGCTGATCGAAGTATAGTTTTATATTGATGCGGTTGTTTATATAATAATCCAGGGTAGGGCTTATGTCAATCTCTTTGCTGCCGGCAGTTGCAAAAGCACTGTTTTGATCGAGCCGGCTATTGGAAGTAACATTATCTATTAACTTAAAGTCAAGTTGAAAATGAAGTTCATTATCTAATTTTTTAGTATCCTTTTTTGAGAAAGGAACTTTGAATGGCAATTTCAGTCCGCGTTTACGGAAACCAGCTCCAAATGTATATTGAGTAGTGCGAACCTCACTAAGCTGAAAGTCTATGAGGCTAAGACTTAATTGCCGTTGCTTTGCATACTCAAACTTCAGGCTAAGTTGATTGGTAAACGTCATATCTGCACCTATTAAAGGAGCGAACTGTTCTTGTATGGTAAGATTGGGAATAAGAAAAAATGGAATATAGTTATTATTGCCTGCTGTAGTATCAATAAATGAAGGATAGCCATATCTCGATACATCCTGGTACAGCAATGCAGAGGTAAAACTGTTCATACTGATGCTGCCGGTGTATGCATGTGATAATGAAAAGTTGGTAAAAATTTTATCAAGCCCTGGCACCCTGCTTAAGCCATTGTAAGATACTCTCCAGTTTGGTTTGGGAATAATTCCCCTGAATGGATTTGATTTGATATTAGGATTGTTTTGATGTATCAGCGAAATTTTGTTTGGATCCTGTCCTGTGTAGGCAGCAATAAAAGCGGGTACCAATACATCCACTGCATACCGGCCATAACCGATGGCATAGCCATCAGCTGCAACGGGGTTACCCTGAAGTTTGTTATAGGTGTTTTCATTTCCCAACCTTTGTGAAAGCTGTTGCCGGTAGTTTTCAAATTTTAAAAATGTTGCAGATACCGTGTTGGGATCATATTTTCCGAAAAGTGTTTTGAATGCGATATAACTAACATTAAAGCTTCCCTGGATGTAAGGGCTGAGATGACCAAAATGATTACCGGTTCCTGTAGTATCCTTAAATGTTTCGGTATAATTTTTTGAAAAAGTTTTATCAATGTTTACATCAATAGTAAGATCTCTTATCGGTTCCAGTTGAGTGGAAGCAGAGATGTGCTGGTCGAAAGCCTGTGTAAATAAATCGTTGAAGGTGGAATCGCGTGTTACCAATCCTCTTCGGGCAGCATCATTCAGCCATGTTGTATCAGGTTGTCGCCCCAAAATGAAACCGAATCCCGGAGCCATGCTCCTGAAATCTTCGCCTAAAATTCTTGTGCTGTCTGTATATCCGGGAAGCCGGGTATGACTTATTTGGGATATTGTTGCATTGGCTGACTTAATACTGGTAAGTAACTTACCAATTACTCTTGCAACTCCTCTTACTTCGGGCAATTCTTTTGAATTGTTTTTGGCCTGAGAACTTGCCGGGTTTCTTCCACGGTTTCTTGCGCTGGAAGTATCAGGCTTGTTTTCATTGTTCGATGATTGCAAAGGTTTCTGCACTGCCTGCAGCCATTTTGATTTGTTGTAAAGTCTTGTAAAATCAAGTTGAAGATTTGCTTCTTCATCCTGGCCATTTTCCAGAATATTACCCAGGTTAAGCGCCAGCAATGAAGCTGCAGTCCACTGATAATTAGTAGTATAAGAAAGATTCAAATTTGTCCAGTCAGTTAATGGAAATTTATCAAGCGGTACTTTATATGTTGCCACCAGCGTTTGAGAAAATAGTGTATTTCTTCCGCCGGAAAATAACCGCCTTAATACCGAATCTTTTTTAATCCTTGTATCAATGCGTCCATACGGTTCGTCTATACGTGCATTGTTGGTGGCAGTGTAATCAATATTAAATGACTTAGTAATATCCCATCGCAAAATATAATTCCGGTCGAAGGTAAAATACTTGTCATAGGTTTCTGGAATAATATATTTATCACCGCCAATACTTCTTGGTTTCAATACTGCAAACTGCCGGTTCAAATCTGCTCGTATTTGTATTTGATTCGGCATTGGATTAAAATTAAAATCTTTGATGAGATCGAACCAATGAGTTTTTGTATTCTTAAATAATTTTTTAAATGGTTCAATATATTTTGGCTGAGTGGAAAAAGTGTAACCAATATTGCCCCGTTGTTTAGTAACATTATTATATTGTATTAACGGGTTTCTTGCTGTTGTTTTAGTATAGGAATAACTAAAATCAAAATTTTCAATATCCCAGATTTTCGGCCTTTTGTTGGAAGTGCGATTCTTGTGAACATTAGTAAAATTGATTGTTTTAGCCGAAATAAAATCATTAGCATTTTGTCTTATAGAATCTCTTTTATTTCGTGGCGATTCGCGCAATTTTTGTTTCAATGTAATATCCATATCATACGGATCATATTGCGGGGTGCTTACTGACTCAGAATAATTGGCATAAAATGGAATAGACATAGCAGCTTTCTTTGGCAACAATTTACCCAGTTCAAGAGTGGCTGAGGCATCCAGTTGCAGAAAGTTATCTTTGAATCGCTCATCTATCCGCTGCTCAAGTGTACCGAAGCCGTTGCTATGCGTATTCATAGAAGCGCTTATTGTTCCAAGATCGGCAAGATTGGCATCCACTCGTGCAAGTGAAGCCCATCCTCCTTTTTCATCAAGCGAAGTGAGCCGTAGTTCATCAAACCAAAGTTCCCCGCATGCAGAGACTGCATTTACATTTTGCACACCCATTAGTATTCCATTTACCTGGCCCAGGTTGGGATTTCCCATTACCGAATAAGTTTGACCATTTGCCTGCAGTTGGGAGTAGAGTGCATTCAAAGGACTGTTGGATAAATTGCGTGCATTTTTTATTTGCGTAAGCAAATTCAAATCAAGATCGAGGCTATTATCTTGTATCCAAAGTGTATCATTGTATTGTTTGCTATCGGGGCTTAGGCCGAGATTCAATGGAGTAAGTTTTAGCGGGATTCTTACTTCGTAATAATTGGATACAAAATCGCTGCCTATTCTTATTACCGCCGTAAGGTCATTATCATTTAGCTGGCTTTGTATATTCTTTTCTGCATGTATGTACATCTGCAGTTTTTTATACTGGCGAAAATCTCTTTCGGCAAAAGTTTGAAAAACCGCTTTTCCATCATTCTTGGCAAGGTTGCAAAATTGTAACGTAAGTGATTGTTCATTTTGAAATATATCTACTCCATTATTACTTATAGTTTGTACTCTTTTAATAGCTGCCGGTGTGCGGTATGGAAGCGGGTAGCGCTGATCATTTTCTTCAATATTTACTGCTCCCACATTAAAATCGTTGGTTACTTCGGGGTTGTAATTGCCGGTACTGTCGAGTTTAAAAGTGAATTTTCTCCATGTATTGCGCACCAGCGAAAGTTTTCCGAAACGAACTACAACGCTATCAGTGAACCCAGTCATAAACATTCTTATAAATCTTATAGATTTAAAATCGGGAATATTGCCAACTTTGTTGTTGTATGCTTCAATGGGAATTCGCAACTGGTACCATGTTTCGCTTCGTGTAGTGCCATCTACCAGTTTTACGGGAACCACCCGTTTATCTACAATAAAATTTTGCCCGATATTCATCTCAGGATCCGTGGAGGGTTTCAGATCAACGGAGTATTGAAAATATTCTTCCGTTTCATTTAATGTATTATCATGGTTCAGGTCTTCCTGATCGGGATACAAAGTAGCTGCAGATGAAAATTGAGAGCTTGTGCTGGCAATGGGTGAGTTACCTTGTGGACTATTAAAGTTTTTATACCGCGCAAGTATATCTGCGTTTTCTGCGTCAAGGTCGCTGCCCCTATAATAATGATAGTCGTCAGATGATGGATCTTTTATTGCATTTTGATATACCTGTGAAGCAGTACCAAAATTAGTTGCCAATACATTCAGGTAATCAGGTGTTCTTTTTATTACTTCGGCGCTATCTGTTAGTCCGTCAAAACCTACATCCTGGTAAGGACGATCTGCGGGGTCGTTGCTGAAAGCATTAGTTACTTGTATCGGGTTGCGGGGTATCACTCCCCAAATTGAAGTATCTACTTGCGCAGGCAGATTCGGTGTAGGCAATCCATTTTCATAAAACCTTTTTGAATCTTTAAGAACATCTTCAGAAATATCTCCAAGGTCAATGTACATTTTACCACCCGAGCTCGCAGGATTGGTTATAAATGGATCCTGTATCCAACATTCAATGTATTCAATATTGGCAGTTTCAAAGTCAGTCTGGTCGAGGCTTCGCATAAGACCTCCCCATCTTTTTGCAGGAAGTAATAATTTACCGTTTGCTGAAACATCTGCAGCGGATGCATCATAATTATAAGGGCCTCGTTCTGTCGGGTAATAAGCAAGATCAAATGTCACTAATTGGTTTTGCCCTATATCAGTTGAGATCTGGGGGAATATTTCTGTTTGCGAAATGGCACGCATTCTTGGATCGGACAAAGCGGCTTTATTTCCCCTCAGCGGATTATTAATATTATTAGGGTCCTGCAATGTAGGTTCTATCTGGTACCAGGCTATCTTAGCACGATTTTTTCCATAATCCAGGTTGTCTTCGTTGGCTGCTTCAGGGAATAAGACATTACCTGCTGCATCTGTAGCTCCATAAGGGGTAGATGCCAATGCCCAGCTAATTGGGGGGAAACGTAAATCTATATCTCCCTGGCTTCCTTCAAAATCATCAATATAAATAGCGCCATTATTGCCTTTACCTATTTGTGGTGCATGACCTGGTTTTAAAAATGCAAACTCAGTATATGCATTTAATGCTGATGGCGCAGTAGTGTTGTAAAATGGAAGTTTATCTAAAATCTTTGTTAGTCTCGGCATTTCCCGGTGATAGTTCAAATCAGTTCCAAACATTGTGTTACGAATAGGATCTTCGCCATAATCAACTTTTGGAAAATAAGGTCTCTCGCTAAGCCGCACAACAGTTCCGCCAATATTCAGTTGTTCTTTCGCAGTGTTCTTTGCCTGGTAATCCAACCGCAATCCGAGATAGCTTTTTTGTTGCAGTCCAAATGTTGCATTGTTTTCAAAATTTACCTGCACGGGTAAACCCGAGTTCAGAATAGCCTGGTTGATTACTTTAATTGTTCCGAGGTCATAATTAACTGTATAATCTACATTTTCTACTAAAGTTTGCCCGCCCGCGGTTACCACCACCGATCCGGGTGGAATGTTGTAGCCAATACTTATATCAGATGATGCAGAAGTTTTTGCAGAACCCTGCAATTCAAATCTGTCAAGGTTTGGAAACTGTTGCTGAGCAATTACTTTAATGGAATCGTATAATGGGTAAAACAAACTATCTTTTGCAATAGATGTATCGCTAAATACTTTTGGTGCAAGGTCTCGTCCAAAAGGTTGCAGTACGGGAAATATTATCCGGCTGTATTGCGGAATAACAGTATATCCTGGCACAAAGTCGAATACACCATCGGGCTGTGGGTCGTTTTGATTGTTTAAGCGATCAAGGTTTACCAGGGTAAGCAGCGGTGTTCCAAGATTCAGATCTCCGAATGGCAAATAACGTTTTGCGCCAAGGCCAGGTTGTTGATATAATACATTTAATTGAAAACCCGAAGGGTCAAGCGTTCCGAACCCCACGCTATAAACATTTTTCATCATCAATTGCCATATAGGAAGATTGGGCCTTTGCGAAGTTGCTTTTAGCAATTTAAGATATAATACATTTTGGTTTGCTGAAGTAGAATCCGGTGGAACATCCTGCGAAAACTCGCCTACCTGGTAGATGCGACCATTGTAAGAATATTGAAAAGCCACTGCTAACACTTCATCTGGCTGCAATGGCTGGCTAAGAGAAAGGAAGCCTGCCTTGGCATTAAAAAAATATTGTGATGAATCAAGTTTTCTTGCAAATGTTTTTTCAAAATCCTGTACAGGACTTAATCCCATATTTTGCAACATGCTTGTTACAAGTGCAGAATTTCTGCTGTTTGGGTTACTGATAATACGTTGATACTCGGAATTTGTGCCGTTTGCAGGGAGCGAACCGCTAACGGTAAAAGGCTGGTATGGTTTTGATTCGCCTAAATCCATCAACCCTACAATTTCTCTGGCATTGGTGGTGGTTCCATTTTTGTTAGTTACCCATACTTCCATCCTCAGAATGTTTACCGGCGTAGTAACCGCAGGCAAATTGCTCATCACTTTATTATAATTATCCTTAAAATATTGAGCCAGCAGGAAGTGACGGTTTTCTTCATAATCATCTGCTTTTAATTGAAACCGCTGAGCAGTACTGCCACCCTGTAAGTTTACAGATTGCCTTTGCGACTTTTGATTGGCCAATATTCCGGTAACGGTAAGTTTTCCAAACTGCAATTGTGTTTTAATACCAAACAGTGATTGAACGCCGGGTATCAATGTGCTTCTTGTAGGAAAGGAAACATTTCCTGCTTCAAACTTTTTTAGTATCTCATCATCCTTTCCTGTATAATCAAGTTTAAGTTGATTGGTAAAATCAAAATTGGCAAGTGTATTATAACTAATCGGGAACTTCAGTTTATCACCAATGTTGGCATTCACGTTTAGCTGGGTGTTCATGTTGAAATCAAGACCACCATTTCTTCGGGCTATTTCCGGCAGCGTTGGGTTTTTAATATTTTGTCCCTGGTAGCCTGCAGTTATATCCACATTTCCCTGCGGTTGTATGTCTATTTTACCATTACCAAAAAGCCTGTTGAAAAGATTATCATAAACGTTCAGCTTAGGTTGCACTCTTCCGCGATTAAGTATGCTGAGCGTGTTAGCTCTTTTTTGAAAATATTCCACTTCTGCTTTCCTGCCTTCCATTTCCATAAACTCTTGTTCCGTGTATTCGGTAGGAGTTCTGTAGTATTTGTTGCCAACTTTTTCATAAACGATATACATATTCGTCTTTGCATCGTAGGCAACAGAGTCTTTAATGTTTGGAGGAGTTTTAAGATCGAAGGGGTTTTTTTTACTTGAGATAAAATCGCCCCGGGTATCATAGATTGGAAATCTCAGCGAATCATTTCCATAAAGCCTCGATGTATCCTGCGCGGAAACTTGCTGTATGCCGGAAATAATCCACAATATGCTTGTGAATAAAACTACCGGTAACCCCCCGAATTTTGGAGCCAATTTTCTTTTGAAAAGCATCCCGCGTGTAAGTTATAGGTAGAGTTTGCGTCAAATAGCTTTTAAAGCATTTTTTATCAGTTCTTCGAGGTTGTTTATGTTTGGATTGGAATTAATTATTTTTTTTATTGAATTCTCAGCTACTGGTTTTCCGATTCCGAGAGCCACCAATGCATTTAACGCATCTTGCTGCAAAGTATTGTTATCATTTGGGTGTAAACTGCTTATCGGTGACAATTTACTCATTTTATCTCTAAGTTCAAGAATAATTCTTTCGGCTGTTTTTCTTCCTATACCTTTCACCTTTTCCAATAAGCCGCTGTTTTCCTGAATTATTGCTTTACTTACTTCTTCCGGTTTCATATTAGACAATACCATTCGTGCCGTAGCTGCACCTACTCCTGATACACTGATTAGCATTACGAATATTTCTTTTTCTGCAACATCAAAAAATCCATACAACGTATGTGCATCTTCTTTTATTTGTAAATAGGTGTATAGTTTCCCTTCCGGTAATTTCTGAATTTGCGAATAGGTATTGAGACTGATGTTTACTTCATAACCGATGCCCTGAACATCCACATAAACCACCGTCGGTTGTTTGTTTATAAATTTTCCGGTCAGGTATGCAATCATCTCTTTTTTACAGAGCGCCAAAATTAAGTAATTCAATGGTAAGAAACCCAGGGAAAATATCCCCCGTTTTTATGAATAAAAATTATAATAAAGTAAGTTGTACTTTTATCTCTTTTTAAAGTTAATTGTTGATGGATAAAAAAATTTATGCAGCTATAACCGCAGTAGCCGGCTATGTTCCGGAGTATCGCCTTACCAATGCAGAACTGGAAACCCTTGTAGAAACCAATGATGAATGGATACGAACAAGAACAGGCATCGAAGAACGCAGAATACTAAAAGGAGAAAATAAAGGCACTTCGGACATGGGCGCTCCTGCTGTATTGGAGTTGTGTAAAAAAAGAGGCATCACACCTGCAGAAATTGATTGCATCATCTGCTGCACGGTTACCCCGGATATGACATTCCCTGCCACAGCAAACCTGATTTCGGATAAAGTAGGTGCTGTAAATGCTTTTAGTTTTGATATCGGCGCTGCATGTTCCGGTTTTTTATATGGCGTTACCACCGGAACTTCTATTGTAGAAAGCGGGCGATATAAAAAAGTAGTAGTAGTGGGTGCAGATAAAATGAGTGCTATTGTAGATTATAGCGATCGAACTACCTGCATTTTATTTGGCGATGGCGCTGGCGCCATATTGCTCGAACCGAATACAAATGGCTACGGAGTGCTGGATAGTATTTTAAGATCAGACGGAAGCGGTGCACAATACCTGAAGATGGTTGCCGGCGGATCTTTAAAACCTGCCAGTATTGAAACTGTAATGGCAAAAGAACATTACATTTATCAGGAAGGGCCGGCAGTGTTCAAGTTTGCAGTAAAAGGTATGGCCGACGTTTCTTATGAGTTGCTACAGCGTAATAACTTAACGGGTGATGATATTGCATGGCTTGTACCGCACCAGGCCAACAAGCGAATCATTGATGCCACTGCACACCGCATGGGATTAAGCATGGATAAAGTAATGCTCAACATACAACGGTATGGCAATACTACTGCTGCCACCATACCCCTGTGCCTGTGGGAGTGGGAAAAGAGATTGAAAAAAGATGATTTGATTGTACTCGCTGCTTTTGGCGGAGGATTTACCTGGGGTGCCACGTTGATAAAATGGGCGTATGATACCAAGTGATTTTCGGATAGGCGTGAGCGTTAGTTTTTTATATTTTTTAAAAGTTAGTAATAGAATCAATAACTGATTTTGTTTTTTAAAGTATAACAAAAGAGTTAATTTTATTTGCTTAAAATTGTAATGTCGTAAATATTAATGACACGTTAGACGATATTATGCTGCTTGATGCTTCATCAAGAGAAATGTTGCTGGAAATTCTTCAAAAGCGTCAAATTGAAGGAAGACGCAGGCTTATTGCACGGAATGGTAAACACTCTAAACGAGATTTTAAAGAAGGTAAAATAAAATCTGATACAGCTAAAAATATTATCCGAAGACTTCGTTCAGCATAATTTGCTACCAATGCCACGGCGTAAAATTGTTATATTTAAACTGTTTGAAAAAAGTTTTAAAAAATTTGTTGTTAAAAAACCAGAATTAAAAATAGGTATTGAAAAGGCACTTATTAAATTGTAAGAAGATGCTTCTTCATTTTCATTAAAAACGCACAGGCTAAGTGGTAATTTATTTGGATATCTTGCATGTTCCTGTGGGTATGATTGCCGAATTATTTTTTCTATCGAAAAAGATAAGAAAACAAAAACTGAATTTTATTGGTGGATATTGGAACTCACGATGAGATTTATTGACTTGTAACGGCTTTGATAATTTTATTTAAATAAAACGATTTATTGTCTATTAAACATGAACACTCGACTTTGATCTTCTTCTGCTAAACACAATAAAATCTGTGCGCGGTATTTTATCAATTTTATTTTCGCGCAGCATGGTTACCAGTTGCCCGCGATGGTAAGTTTGATGATTGAACAAATGCATCAGCATTTCATACACGGGTTGTTTAAAATATTCTTTCTGCGAGTTGTAATATGCAAACACATGATGGAGGTTGCTTTCATTGGCATTGGCCACCCATTCGTGCCATTGACTGGAAAGCATGAGTAATTCTTTGCATAGCTCATTAAATGAGCCGGTAAAATTTTCCCCCGGCCATTCCACGTGCTCCTGCAATCGCAATCTTTGCCACCAGATGCTTTCCACATCCATCAGGTGAACCACTGTTGAAAACAAACTGGGGAAACTGCTGGGAGTTTCTCTATTAATAATTTCATCAGGTAACTGAGCAATTCTGCTGGTAAGCATTTTATTTGCCCACCAGTTGTACGCGGCATACTGCTGCAAAAGTTGCTTCATGTTTTTATTACTTTTGCCAAACTTAAATATTCGCTGTTTTATTTCAGTGTATAAATTATTCACATGCCTTCACAAAGTTTTTTTATTGGTGCTATGCAACATTCATTTACATGGCTGAAGGATACGGTGAGTGCTTAATTATTTTTGAAACATGAATATTGTAATAAGAAGAGCAGAAAAAAAAGACTGCAGGCGTTTAATGGAATTGATTTACCAGTTGGCAGTATATGAAAGAGCGCCGGGTGAAATGACGGTAACGCTGGAACATTTCGAAGAAAGCGGCTTTGGCAAAAACCCCGTTTGGTGGGCATTTGTAGCCGAAGTAGATGAGGTGGTAGAAGGCTTTGCCTTGTATTATATTCGTTATTCAACATGGAAAGGACAGCGCATGTACCTGGAAGATTTTTTGGTAAATGAAACGATGCGCGGTAATGGTATTGGCCGGATGTTGTTCGACCGATGCCTGCAAGAGATGGAAGAAAAAAAATTTAGTGGTATGGTATGGCAGGTCCTCGATTGGAATGAACCGGCTATAAATTTTTATAAAAAATATAAAGGTGTTACTATAGATGGTGGTTGGTTAAATTGCTCAATTAATATTTAAAGTATGCAGGGAATAATAGAAATGGGAAAAGATGGCTCATTGAAGGTGCCGGATAAACCCATAATACCTTTTATAGAAGGAGATGGAATAGGCCCGGATATATGGCAGGCAAGCGTTCGTGTGTTTGATGCAGCCGTGCAAAAAGCATATCAGGGAAAAAGAAAAATTGAATGGATGGAAGTGCTCGCAGGAGAAAAAGCGTTTATGCATGCCCGTGAGTGGCTTCCACAAGCTACCATGGATGCATTCAGAAAATACAAAGTAGCTATTAAAGGGCCATTAACTACTCCCGTTGGCGGCGGTATCAGAAGCTTAAATGTTGCCTTGCGGCAGGAACTGGATTTGTATGTAAACCTTCGTCCCGTACGGTATTTCGAAGGTGTTCCCTCTCCCATGTGGCAACCGGAAAAAGTGAACATGGTAATCTTCAGAGAAAATACGGAAGACATTTATGCAGGTATAGAATTTATGACTGGAACTGATGAAGCGAAAAAGTTACTTTCATTTTTGCAAGATGAATTGAATGTAAAAAAAATCCGTTTTCCTGAAACAAGTTCATTCGGAATTAAACCGGTAAGTAAAGAAGGTTCTGAAAGATTGATTCGTTCCGCCATTCAATATGCAATAAAAAACAAACTTCCATCAGTCACTTTTGTTCATAAAGGCAACATCATGAAATTTACGGAAGGGGCTTTTAAAAACTGGGGTTACGAACTGGCAGCAAGAGAATTTGCCAATGAAGTATATACATGGAGTAAATGGGAAGCTACCAAAAAAGAAAGCGGTGAAGCAGTGGCAAATGAAGAAATGAAAATTGCATCACGAGGCGGAAAAGTAATTATCAAAGATGCCATTGCAGATAATTTTTTGCAACAGGCTTTGCTGGCTCCGCAAGATTATTCGGTGATTGCCACCTTAAATTTGAATGGTGATTATATCAGCGATGCGCTGGCAGCGCAGGTCGGCGGCATTGGTATTGCACCGGGCGCTAATATTAATTTTATAACCGGCTATGCAGTATTTGAAGCCACCCATGGCACCGCACCGCGATTTGCCAATACCAATAGCATGAACCCTTCATCGGTAATGCTGAGTGGAGTAATGATGCTGGAATATTTAGGTTGGAAAGAAGCGGGAGAATTAATAACCAACGGCATTGCCAAAACAATCAGGAGTAAAAAGGTAACCATAGATTTTTATAACCTTATGAAAGAAGAAGCAACACTTTTAAAAACCAGCGAGTATGCTGATGAGGTTATTAGAAATCTATGATTAATTTGCACCGTAACGATAATTATTTATTTTCAAAGCAAAGAAAAATATATGCCAACAATTAAAGTAGCCAATCCCGTAGTGGAATTAGACGGAGATGAAATGACCCGTGTAATCTGGAAATTCATTAAAGACAAACTGATACTTCCTTACGTGGATGTAGAAATAAAATATTTTGATCTTGGCATTGAACACCGCGATGCCACTAACGACCAGGTAACCGTGGACGCTGCCAATGCAATAAAGCAATGTGGTGTTGGCATCAAATGTGCAACCATCACCCCGGATGAAGCAAGAGTAAAAGAATTTAATTTGAAACAAATGTGGAAAAGCCCCAATGGCACTATCCGCAATATTCTTGATGGCACTGTGTTTCGCGAACCAATTGTAATAAAAAATATTCCGCGATTGGTTCCCAACTGGACTGCACCGATTATTATTGGCCGTCATGCATTCGGAGATCAATATCGTGCAACCGATACTGTTATAAAAGGCAAAGGCAAACTCACGATGACTTTTACACCTGATGCAGGTGGAGAGCCACAAACTTTTGAGGTATTTGATTTCAAAGGCAGTGGCGTAGCACTGTGCATGTATAATACTGATGAAAGTATTTCCGGTTTTGCAAGAAGTTGTTTCAACATGGCGCTGAGTAAAAAATGGCCGTTATATCTTTCTACTAAGAATACTATTCTGAAAAAATATGACGGAAGATTCAAAGATATTTTCGAGGAAATATTTACCAAAGAATTTAAAACTAAATTCGATGCAGCTGGCATTACTTATGAGCATCGGCTGATTGACGATATGGTGGCAAGCGCATTGAAGTGGCATGGTAATTTTGTATGGGCTTGTAAAAATTATGATGGAGATGTGCAGAGCGATACCGTAGCCCAGGGTTTTGGATCACTCGGGTTAATGACCTCTGTATTGATGACACCTGATGGAAAGATTCTGGAAGCAGAGGCTGCTCATGGTACCGTAACGCGGCATTATCGCGATCATCAAAGGGGAAATCCTACCTCAACTAATCCAATTGCTTCCATATTTGCATGGACAAGAGGCCTTGCCTTTCGCGGGAAGCTTGATAATAATCAACCCCTGATTAACTTTTGCAATACGCTTGAAAATGTATGTATTGAAACGGTTGAAAGTGGTAAAATGACCAAGGACCTTGCTGTATGTATTAGTGGTAGCAAGGTTTTGCCGGGAAAAGATTATTTATATACTGAAGAATTTCTTGGGGCCATTAATGAAAATCTTATGAACAAACTGAAATAGTGATAAAATTTAAACCGTCTTCAGCGAAATTATTTTTTTCGGAATAAACTTTGATGGGTAATATTACTTCGGGTTTCCGATAAAGGGCTTTTTAGTTACTGAAGCGTTTTTGTATTTTACGATATAAAGCCCCCGGAAGAAAATATTATATTAATGGCAACGTTTACTTTTTTATTGACAGATCCAAATAAATCAATATGTCCAAAATTCTTGTGGTAGATGATGATGCCGACATATTATCTGTGATGGAAACACTCCTCACAAAGAAAGGCTTTGAAGTAGAAACCACCACCAAAGGCGAAAATACATTTCCCAAAATTGAATCATTTAAGCCCGATCTTATTTTACTGGATGTGCTTATTTCCGGTAACGACGGCAGAGCTATATGCCGTAAATTAAAATCGAACCAGGAAACCATGCACATACCGGTTATTATGTTTTCCGCTCACCCGGCTGCTGCCACCAGCATTTCAGAATATGGCGCCGACGACTTCATCGCCAAACCTTTTGATGTTAATAATCTTCTTCAAAAAGTACATCATCAAATAAACGTTGCTAGAAATTAATTGCTTTTTGCTAGAAAAATTCCAAATAGCAAATCACAAATAATGATCAATTAAAAAGTAAAAATTAAAAATTTAAAACTTGTTCCTTGTTTCTTATACATTAAACATCAATCACCAATTATCAATCATCAATGATTGACCATTAACGATTCACTCTTTTCGTATATCCATTACCGTTAGTAATAGCTTGCTATAATCTTTTTGTAGTTATTCTTCTTTAAAATCGTTAACTTCACTGTAACAAACACAAACCTTCCGGCACACTTTTTACCACACGGGCCGGCAAGCAGCCATATGGCAGCATGATGTATGAATAATCAAGACAGGAGTAATAAAAAAAATGATAAAGCCCGCAACCAGGCTCCCTCAACAGGAGTAGCCCGCAAACTCAGCGATTTTACCATGCATCTTTCGGTAATTAAGTTGATTCCTTTATCAATAGTTATCGGCATTTTCGGGGCGTTCATTGCATTAATACTTCTCGATTTAATCGGCCTTATCACCAATCTTTTGTATTATGGACATTTTAATTTTACGCTGGTATCGCCGCGGAATAATACACTCGGATGGCTGGCAGTTTTAATTCCCATGGCCGGTGGTTTGGTAGTTGGCTTTATGGCCCGTTACGGATCGGAACGTATTCGCGGGCATGGCATACCAGAAGCCATGGAAACTATTCTTGTTGGCGGCAGCAAAGTAGAACCGAATCTTACCATTCTTAAACCTATTGCAAGTGCCATCAGCATTGGCACCGGCGGCCCGTTTGGTGCTGAAGGACCAATCATATTAACCGGTGGAGCCGTTGGTTCGGTATTAGCCCAGTTTCTTAATCTCACTGCCATCGAAAGGCGAAGCCTTTTGGTAGCCGGCGCTGCAGCAGGCATGAGTGCTGTGTTTGGAACGCCTGTAGCAGCAGTGATTTTAGGTGTTGAATTACTTTTATTTGAATGGAAGCCACGTTCGTTTGTTCCTGCTGCTATTGCAAGTATTGTAGCAGATGCAGTAAGGCATGTGTTTGTACACGAAGGATGGATGAGATCTGAGCCTTTGTTCCCAGTACAAAAAATGGTTGTACTTGGAAATACCGGGTTATTGGATGCAGTAATATTGGGCATTGTTTGCGGGGGAATGGCATGGTTACTTACAAAATCGGTTTATGGTGCTGAAGATATATTCAGAAAGTTGCCTATTCATTGGATGTGGTGGCCTGTTATTGGTGGCGTTATTGTTGGCATTGGCGGACTCATTCAGCCGGATGCTTTAGCAGTAGGATACGATACTATTGCTGATGAACTTGCAGGCAATCTTGCCGTCACTACATTAATAAGCATTTTTGTTATTAAGTTAATTATCTGGGCTTTTGCATTAGGCTCTGGCACAAGCGGAGGTATACTTGCGCCTATACTGATGATGGGCGGGGCTTTGGGCGGATTATTAGGATTGGTTTTTCCTGGAAAAATTCCTGCTGAATGGGCATTGCTTGGCATGGCAGGGGCATTAGCGGGAGTAATGAGATCGCCTTTCACTTCCATTGTTTTTTCTATTGAACTTACGCATAGCACTAACTTGTTTCTTCCATTACTAATCACTGTTACCCTTGCTCATTTTATAAGTGTGCTTACATTAAAACGATCTATACTTACGGAAAAGGTTGCCAGGCGTGGCTTTCATGTACTTAGAGAATATGCAGTGGAGCCGTTGGAAGTATTATTTGCGGAAGATGTAATGTCAACAGATGTACTTACTATTCCCTTTGGAACAAAAATGACCGATGTAAAAACAATGATACAAAGTCATCTGCACATGAGGCGGCAACGTTTATTGCCGGTAATTACATCGGAGGGTATTATTGTTGGCGTTATTTCATGGCAGGATATTTTAGAAAAGTCTTTACAAGGCGACTTATCAGGCGCCGTAAACGATTTAATGAAGAAGGATATCATCACCACTCATCCGCAGGAGTCGTTGCGTGCCATTGCTGATAAAATGGCGGCGCAGCATGTGGGCGTAGTTCCTGTAGTGGATGATGCCGGCAAGCTGCAGGGGCTTATCACGCAGTTTGAATTGCTTACTGCACGCGATCGCATTTTGCAGGAAGAACGTAAACGCGAAAGAATTTTGAAAATATGGTCGGTTTATAAATACGGAAATTTTAGCGGCATAACCCGCCTTTTTTCTTTATCGGACGAAACAGGTAATCATAAGAAAAAAGAATCTAACGGTGACGGTTAAACGAAAAAATGTACGGCAGAGCATAACATACAAAATAAAAACAGCGGTCTAAGGAGTGCCTTCTCCGGATTATAAAAAAGTATTTTTATTTCACCCTCGTTGTGAAATGATATTCCTATCTTCAATTAATATTGTTTACTAAACTTACAACATGAAAATTGCATTTCACGGAGCAGCCAGAACAGTTACCGGATCAAAACATTTAATAACACTTACGAACGGAAAAAAATATTTGCTCGATTGTGGTATGTTTCAGGGCATGGGAAAGGAAACCGATGAACTCAATCGTAACTTTGGATTTAATGCTGCAGATGTAGATTACCTGGTACTTTCTCATGCGCATGTGGATCATTGCGGGCTAATACCCAAACTGGTAAAAGATGGATTTCATGGAAAAATTTTCAGCACGGATGCCACCAAAGAACTTTCCGGAATACTGATGGCAGACAGTGCAGAGATACAGGCAGGCGATATTCAATTTATAAATAAAACCCGCGCTGCACAAGGGCGTCCATATATATCGCCATTGTATGATATGGAAGATGCAAAACATGCACTCGATTTTTTTGAAGTGGTAAAATATGGAGAATGGCATGTCATTGACGACAATGTTCAGTTCATGTATCTCGATGCAGGACACATTATCGGCAGCACTACGGTTCATTTAAAAATTAAGGAAAATGGAAAAGAAACACGCCTTACTTTTTCGGGCGATGTAGGCCGTTACCGTGATGTAATTTTAAAATCACCACAAAATTTTCCGCAGGCTGATTATATCATCATCGAGTCAACGTATGGAAATAAATTGCACGACCAGGTTTCGGGTACTGAAGAATTGCTGCTTCAATGGATAGAAAAAACCTGCCTGCAAAAAAAAGGCAAACTCATTATTCCCGCATTCAGCGTAGGGCGAACACAGGAAATTTTGTACTTCCTCAATATGCTCGACAATCAAAACAGGTTGCCACCTTTAAAATATTTTGTAGATAGCCCGCTGAGCCTCGAAGCAACCCAAATAGTAAAAAGTTATCCTCAGTATTTTAATGCACGTGTTCAAAAAGTTTTGATGAATGATGATGATCCGTTTGCATTTAAAGGATTGCATTTTGTAAGGTCTGTTCAGGAAAGCAAAGCGTTGAATTATCTTACAGAACCTTGTGTAATTATTTCTGCAAGCGGTATGGCAGAAGCAGGAAGAGTAAAACATCATATAGCCAATAATATTGAAAACAGCAGGAACAGTGTTGTGCTTTCCGGTTATTGCGAACCGGATTCCTTGGGAGGCCGGTTGAAAACACATCCCAAAGAAGTAGGCATTTTTGGACAGAGCTTCGAAGTGCATGCAGAGATAGGAGAAATAAAAAGTATGAGTGCACATGGCGATTACAATGACCTGAGCCAATGGCTGGCTTGCCAGGATGTGCGCCAGGTTAGGAAATTATTTTTAGTGCATGGTGAGTACGATGTTCAGCAGGAGTTTAAAAACCGCCTCATTTCAAAAGGATTTACCGATGTGGAAATTCCGGCAAGACACCAGGAAATAGGGCTGGGTTAAAAAATTTTTTGAACATAACGGTAATGGATATACGAAGATATATGTTACTTACTCCTTCTTCCCTTTTACTAATCCGTTTTTCAATGAATAAATAAACTATTACATACAAAACCAGTATTATTATATAAAAGGTAAAAAAAGTTAACAATATTTTCTTTAGGCTGAAAGTATTTAAAAATAAAACTAAAAAGGGATTCCAATATTAACCCTCCTAAAAGAGGATACTTTCTTTTTGCCAGAATTGTAAAAAGAAACAAAACCCCAATAAATTCAATGGTTTTTTAATTCCTAGGTTAAATTTTTAATTTGATTGTTATTTGTGATTTGCTATTGGGAATTTATTTGCCAAAATATGCGATGATTTTAGAAATAAAGTACTAAACCCCAAACTTGTAAACTTTCTAAACAATTTTTAAACCAGCACCTCTCGCCATTGCAATAAAAAACCCGGAGCAGATACCCCGGGTTAAGTTATCAACAAGCATACAAAAAAACTATTTTATTTTTTTCAGCATCATAATATAACCACATACATTCTTCTTTTTCTTTTTATTTACCTGTACCGGCTTTATCATGTGGTATTCGGTAAACTGCGGAATGTAAGAGTAGCTGATAATGTTTCCCAATTTATCGTCGCCATAATGTTTCACATACACTACCTGTTTTTCATTATAGTCATACATTCTTACTTCATACAACTTAGAACTCAGGTCGCCAATGAAAACGAATTCATACCAACTTCCCTGTGTTAAGGGCACTATCACCGGCATTTCATATTCACTTTCCATCATCATGGTTGCCTCTCGCACCACTATAAATCCCTGCTGGCGAAAAACCGCTTTTAAACTATCGGCTTCTTTCTTCAGCGTGGAATCATAACAAGATACCTGCTTTATAACATCCTGTGCATTGACGGGAAATCGAATGGTTAACAATAATAAAATTAATATTGGGATCCTTAGGAAGCTTTTCATATAGGTTCGGAATAGGTTAACAATATTACAAAATAGGAGCGATTTCCGGAAACAGATTAGCCACTTTTTTCGATAAACACAACTCCCACTTTCCCTAAAAACATTACTCTTAACGATTTTAAATAAAAATTGTTGTTATTCATTTGCTTTCTTATAGAAAAAAATACCATTTGCCTGGGCCAACGGTGTTATTTCTATGTCATTTACACAGACATTTTCGGGCAAAGAGGCGCAGTAGTAAATAACATCTGCAACATCTTCACCGGAAAGCGGAGTAAAACCATTGTACACACTGGAAGCCTGGTGCTCATCACCTTTAAATCTGACTATACTAAATTCAGTTTCTACTGCTCCGGGTCTTACATTGGTTACTTTAATGCCATGCTTCAGCATATCTATACGAATGGCTCTGCTAATAGCTTCCACAGCGCTTTTGCTTGCACAGTATACATTGCCCCGCTCATATACTTCATCGCCCGCCACAGAACCAAGATTGATGATATGTCCTTTATTTTTTGAAATCATCAAAGGAACCACAGCCTTACTTACATACAGCAAACCGTGTACGTTAGTATCTAACATCGTATCCCAATCGTCAATGGATGCCTCATCAAAATATTCCCTGCCCAATGCAAGCCCGGCGCTGTTTATTAAAATGTCTATTTGTTTCCACTTAGGAGGAAAGGCATTAATTGCATCAAATACTTCTTCACGATTGCGTACATCGAATGCGGATGAAAAGATATCAATGTCATATTTTGATTGCAACAATTGCTGTAATTCAAAAAGTCTTTCCTTCCTTCGCCCGTTAATAATTAAATGATCTCCTGCCGCAGCAAACTTTGCTGCACAGGCTCTGCCAATACCTGAGGTGACACCGGTAATAAAAACTATTCTGTTCATTACAATATATTTTTAATAAAAATTTTTTTTATCAATTAACCAAAGTCCAATTCTTCCGGGTGGGAAACTATGGTAAGCTGGTCGCCGATTTTTTTATACAGGAAATTTTCTTCTTCCATTTTTTTTAATTGGGCGATGAGGCAATCATAAAAACCGGCTGAATTGAGTATGAAAATTTTCTTGTTATGAATGGCTAACTGATTCCAGGTAAGCATTTCAAAAAACTCATCCATGGTGCCATAGCCTCCAGGCAAAATGATTGCTGCATCTGCTTTTTCAAACAACATTTTTTTTCGCGAGTGCATGTCATCCGTTTCATATAATGTCGAAATACCATCGTGGCGATGCTCTGTGCCGTTGAATATTTTAGGCAATACTCCAATTACTATTCCGTTTTTTTCAAGCACTGCGTTGGCCACCGCTCCCATAATACCTCTGCTGCTGCCTCCGTAAATAAGCGTAATATTTTTTTGTGCAATAAGGTATCCTAATTTTTTTGCATGTTCTTTATACAAGGTATTACTGCCTTCTTTTGAACCGCAAAAAACCGCTACCGATATTATTGACATATTTTTATCTATCTTGAATAAAATTCAAAAGTAAAATTTTGAACCCTATTATTTATAATTTCTGATTAGAAACCCAAGATTATGTCTCCTGCCGTTTTGCTTTTTTTTATTATCGGTTACTTCTTAATGCTGATTGCAGTTTCTTATTTTACCTCAAGAAAATCTACTGATAATGCTACATTTTTTATAGCCAATCGTTCTTCCAAATGGTATTTGGTAGCATTTGGAATGATTGGAACCGCATTGAGCGGCGTTACTTTCATCTCAGTTCCCGGCGAAGTGGGGAACGCCGCCGGTGCTCAGTTTCGTTACTTTCAATTTGTACTGGGCAATGCCGTCGGGTACTTTATAGTGGCTGGAATTTTATTGCCGTTGTATTACAGGATGCATCTTATCTCTATTTATGAAGTGATAGAACGAACACTGGGGAAAGTGAGCCACAAAACTGCAGCTGCCATTTTCTTAATTTCAAGAACCATCGGTTCTTCTTTCCGGCTGTATCTTGTTGCCATCGTTTTGCAGCGTTTCATTTTTGATGAAATGCATGTTCCTTTCTGGCTTACGATTGTAATTTGTTTATTGCTTATTTGGGGATACACATTCCGGGGCGGATTAAAAACAATTATTATTACCGATACTTTGCAAACATTATTTTTAGTAACGTCTGTTTTTCTTTCTATTTATTTTATTTGCTCCAGTTTGCATTACCATATTGGTGACGCATTCACTGCTATTAAAGACAGCCACTATTCCAAAATTTTTTTTACGGATCATTTCGCTACCAACCCGTTTCATTTTTCAAAACAATTTATCGGCGGCATATTTGTAACCATTGGCATGTTTGGCCTGGACCAGGACCTGATGCAAAAAAACCTGAGTTGCAAAAACCTGAAAGAAGCACAAAAAAATATGCTCACCTTTACGTTCGTTTTTGTGATCATCAATTTATTTTTTTTAAGCGTGGGTGCATTGCTTTACATCTATGCCAATAAAATGGGTATCGCCATTCCATTCGATGATGCACATTTGCCAAGAACCGATTATTTGTTTCCTGAAATTGCATTGAATTATTTTAAAGGATTACCTGCTATTGTATTTATGCTGGGGCTAACGGCTGCAACCTTTGCCACCACTGACTCCGGGCTTACTGCATTAACCACTTCTTTTTGTATTGACTTTTTAGGTTTCGATAAAAATAAAACCCTTTCCGAAAAGCAACTGGAGAAAAAACGCACCTATGTTCATGTATTTTTTTCTATATTGATTTTGCTGGTAATTTTATTATTCAATGCTATCAACAAAACTTCAGTGGTTAGCGCCATCTTTAAAGTAGCCACGTTTACCTATGGTCCGCTCATCGGTTTATTTGCATTTGCTATTTATTCAAAAAACAGGATTGCACTCGACAAAGCAACGCCAATAATATGTATCCTTTCGCCCATTATATGTTTTTTTCTTGATAAATATTCAAAACAATTGTTAGGGGGTTATGTATTTGCCGAAGAGCTAATTATTGTGAACGGATTACTTACCTTTTTGGGCCTTTTATTAATTTCAAAGAAGAAATCATCCATTCAAATTTCAACAACATGAAAGAACTTATTAATCATGCTGCAGAAAATTATGCAGCAAACTATACAAGCCTCACCGATGAATTGCTTAAAGAAATAGAACAATACACTTATAAAAATCATCCGGAAGCGCAAATGCTCAGCGGGCCGGTTCAGGGCAAATTGCTTGAGCTGATCAGCAAAATGCTGCAACCAAAAAGGGTTTTGGAAATTGGCACCTTCATGGGTTATAGCGCACTTTGCCTGGCCAAAGGATTAACATCAGACGGAACACTGCACACGCTTGAAATAAAAAAGGAAGATGCAGCCATAGCCAATAATTTTTTTAGCAAATCATTATATGCCAAAAAAATAATTTTACATATCGGAAATGCGTTGGAAATAATACCCCAGTTGCACGAAACATGGGATCTTATTTTTATAGATGCTGATAAAGTAAATTATATAAATTATTACGAACTAACTTTGCCGCTGCTGAAACAGGGTGGTTATATACTCGCAGATAATGTGCTGTTTCATGGTGAAGTGCTGGCGCAGGAAATAAAAGGTAAAAACCCAAAAGCCATTCACGCTTTCAACGAACATCTGAAGAAGGACCAGCGAACAGAACAAGTGTTGATGACGGTGAGAGACGGGGTTATGATGATACGCAAGAAATAATTAATGAAGAAAAAATTTTTCTTATTACTCATGGCTGTATGTATGGCCAATATGTTGGTTGCCCAGCAAATGACAGCCGAAGAATATATTGCGCAGTATAAAGATATCGCCATCAGCGAAATGAGGCGAACGGGCGTGCCGGCAGCCATCACGCTTGCCCAGGGATTGCATGAAACTGAAAATGGCAATAGCGATTTGGTAAAAGAATCCAACAATCATTTTGGAATCAAATGTAAAAGCAACTGGACTGCACAAACCGTGTCGCATGATGATGATAAACCGGGTGAATGTTTTCGCGCCTACAAATCGGCCGAAGATTCTTATCGCGATCATTCTGATTTTTTGCGCAGCAGTTCGCGGTATGCATTTCTTTTTAAATTAAATCCGCGCGATTATAAAGGATGGGCCAAAGGTTTGTACCGGGCCGGTTATGCAACCAATCCTAAATATGCGGATATTCTTATAAAAAGTATTGAAATGTATAACCTGGAGCAATATACACTCGATGCAATGAATGATTCGATTTACGACAATATGCAATATGCTTCTAAACAACAAGAGCATAACGATGATGCAACAAACAATGATAATGATGCAGCATCTGTAATTACTATTAATGGCTGCAAAGCAATATGGGCCGCACAAGGGACATCATTGCTGGCAATAGCTACTCAAAACAACATCAACCTGAGCCGCCTGCTTGACATGAACGATCTTCAGCAAGACGGATTGCTTGATAAAGACCAATATATTTTTTTGGAAAAAAAACAAAAGCAGGGCGACAAAGATTATTATATCGTACAGCAAGAGGAGACATTGTATGATGTTGCGCAAAAGAATGGTATCATACTGCAAAATATCACTGATTACAACACCGGCATTACCTCAGCTAATCATCTTTACCCCGGAACAAAAATTTGGCTAAGACCTCATGATCTTCGGGCTGCTTCAGAAGATGGCACTAACGGTAGTGGCGTACACGAAAAAAAACAAGTGGTGTTTCATACAGTACAGCAGCGCGAAAGTCTTTATACCATTTCAAAGCATTATGGTGTTTCGGTAAACCAGTTAAGGCAGTGGAATAATTTAGACAGCAATCAACTGAAAACCGGGCAGCGTTTAATCGTTTCAAAATAAATTATGGATATTATTCAGGTACACGATAAAAAATTTATTCCGTATTTAAGCGCTGCGCAAATTGAAGAGCAAGTGCAAAGAGTAGCGTCGGAAATTAATAGGGATTACAAAAACAAGTTTCCTCTTTTTATTGCTATCTTAAACGGGGCATTCATTTTTGCTTCCGATCTTTTTAAGCAGGTAACTGTAGAATCTGAAATCAGTTTTATCAAACTTGCATCGTATAAAGGAATTAAATCAACAGGGAAAGTAGTAACCGCTATTGGGCTGGATGCAGACCTTCACAACAGGCATGTGATAATAATAGAAGATATAGTAGATACCGGCAAAACGCTGCACCAGTTTCTTCCCCAACTAGAGCATCAGCATCCTGCATCATTAAAAATTGCTGCATTGCTGCATAAGCCCGACGCAATGGTGTATCCAATTAAAGTAGATTATCTTGGATTTACCATCCCTCACAAATTTGTAATAGGATATGGACTGGATTATGACGGATTAGGAAGAAATATCAAAGAAATTTATCAACTGGTATTGTAACAAAAGAATCATTTTAAAAAAACAAGTTTGTATTACTAACAACAATGTCTTACAAAACAAAAGTTATTTGCAAAAAGTATTTGTTACACTTTTATTTTTAACCCTGGTATTACCACTCGCTGCACAATATTACATCAGGGGCAATGTAAAGGATGAAAGAAATCAGCCATTACAGAATGTAAAAATTTATATGCCTGCCACGCGCGGTTTGTATCATAGCGGGGCAACAGGCGGCTTTGGTATTCCGGCTTCCAGCTTATACGATTCACTTATATTTAGCGCCGATGGTTTTGAGACGAGGGCAATAAAGATAAAAGCCGACATATACCAGGAGATTACATTAAAAATGCTGGCAGGTGCTATGACCACTCAAAAGCAGGAATTGATTTCTCTGACGATGGGCGAAGAAGGACGGGTGTATCCAACATCTTATTACAATAATGAATCTTACAACAGCATTCTCGAAAATGATTTCGTAACTGCAGGTATCAATCACACCACGACTTTTGCCATGCGCATTGATAAAGCTTCATACAGTAATGTGAGAAGATTTATTAACCAGGATGAAAAGGCTCCGCCCGATGCAGTGCGTATAGATGAAATGCTGAACTATTTTAATTTTAATTATAAAGAACCCGAAGAGAATGATGTTTTCAGATTAGAATCACAGGTTACCATTTGCCCGTGGAATAAAGAACATCAACTATTACTGTTAAGCCTCTCCGACAGAAAACTAAACCTGGATAAAGTGCCGCCCTGCAACCTCGTTTTTCTGATAGATGTATCGGGAAGCATGGACCTTCCAAACAGGCTGCCTCTTATAAAAGAAGCCTTTCAATTACTGATAAGAAATTTACGTGCAAAGGATACTGTTTCCATAGTAACTTATGGTGGCACTGTTGGCATGTGGCTTCCACCCACCAGCGGCGATCAAAAAGATAAAATCACCAAAGCTATTGAACAACTCAATGCAGAAGGTGACACTCCCGGCGAAGCGGCCATCCGCGCTGCATACAAACTTGCGAGGAATAATTTTATAAAGCATGGAAACAATCGTATCATCCTCGCAACAGACGGAGATTTTAATGTGGGAGAATCAAGTGAAAAATCCCTGGAGGAGCTAATTTCAAAAGAAAGGGAAACGGGCGTGTACCTAACATGCCTTGGCGTAGGAATGGGGAATTATAAAGATTCAAAAATTGAAGTGCTTGCAAAAAAAGGCAATGGAAATTTTGCTTACCTCGACGATATTAGAGAAGCAGAAAAAGTTTTGGTAAAAGAATTTACACAAACACTTTATTCTATCGCCAACGATGTTTATCTCACGGTAAGTTTTAATCCAAACATTATAAAAGAATATCGCCTGATTGGTTATGAAAATAAACGTAACATACTGGATGAAAAAAGTGAAGAGCTGGAAGGAGGCGAAATAGGCCCGCAAACAGCCAACACCGCTATATTTGAAATAGTGCCGGTGCCCAAAGACAGTGTAAAACAAGGATTACCTTATTATGCCAATCTTACATTGCATTACGACCTGCCGGGCGATACCACAGGCCATTATGTTGCGCATATTTGCCACAACAATTATCTTCCGTTCGATTCTATTGCTGCTGATCTTCGCTTTGCTACTGCAGTTACCATGTTTGGCCTCAAACTGCGGGAGTCTGAATATTTTCCGGATGATGTAAAATGGGATAGTATTAAAGACATGGCCACTGCTGCCCTCCGTAAAAATGATTACCTCGAAGAAGAATTTACCGAGCTGGTAACAAAATGTAAAAGCATTTACCGCGAATCGAAAAAGAAACACCGCAGGAAGGATGATGACTGAACTTATTTTCGTGTATGCGTTGCCGTTAGATTAAACAAAAAAGCCCCGTGAAAAAAAGGGGCTTGCTATATTCAATAGATAATCGTTTATTGAATTTCCACTTCGGCACCAGCTTCAGTGAGTTTCTTCTGGATTTCTTCAGCAGTGACTTTATCTACTCCTTCCTTAATTGCTTTAGGAGCGCCATCCACCAGGTCTTTTGCTTCTTTCAGACCAAGTCCGGTAAGTTCTTTCACTACTTTTACTATTCCCAGTTTGTTAGCGCCTGCAGCCTTCAATACTACATTGAATGAAGTCTTTTCTTCGGCCACAGCAGCACCACCTCCTTCGCCATCGGCACTTACTACTACCGCAGCAGCAGCAGGTTCAATACCATATTCTGTTTTTAAAAAGTCAGCTAATTCCTGAACTTCTTTTACTGTTAAGCTTACTAAATTTTCAGCTAATGTTTTCACGTCTGCCATTTTTTTTGAGTTTAATTTTTCCCGCCTTCTTCCCCCTACATTGGAGTCCGGCGGAGTGTTTTAAAAAAATTGTTTTAGTTATTTATTTAAATAAATATGATGTGTGCATCATACTCACAAAAATACTTTGTTATGCTTCCGCTGCGGGTGTTGCATTGGTTGCGGCGCTTGCTTCAGGCTCCACTGCATTTGAAGTTTCCGGTTTGTTTTGCAATGCACCAATCACACGTTGTATCGGCGACATCAACAAGCCAATCACTTCACCGATCATTTCATTCTTTGTCTTTATCTTGGTGAGCGACACCAATTGATTATCGCCAACAAAAATATCACCATTCAGAAATGCTGCTTTCAATACAGGACGTTCATCACGCAACTCTTTACGAAAACTGCTTATGATAAGCGCAGGGTCTTTGGGGCTGTCGCTGAACATGAGTGCAGTTACTTTATGCAATGAATCGTACACCCCGGAATATTTATCGTTATCAATGCTTTCCAAAGCTTTTTTGATAAGCGTGTTTTTAGCCACTTTCATTTCAACTTTTTTGTCGAAACAATGGCGGCGAAGTGTGTTCACCTGTGCTACGGTAAGTTTTTCCGTATCGGTTATATAGAAATTAGAATACTGGGAAAATTTATCTTTCAAAGCATCTATCACTTCCTGTTTTTGTTCTTTATTCATACAATTTGTTTTGTGCTTTTATTTATTTAAAAAATAAAAAGCATTATTAATTCTGAATAGTTTTTGTGTCAATAGTAATTCCCGGGCTCATGCTGCTGGCCATGCTCAGACTTCTCAGGTAAATTCCTTTAGCGCTGGATGGTTTCAATTTTATCACGGCATTAATCAGTTCATGACTGTTAGCTTCAATTTTTTCGGGCGTAAAACTTACGCGCCCGATTGATGCATGAATGATGCCTGCTTTGTCAACCTTAAATGCAATTTTACCTCCCTTTACTTCATTTACTGCAGCAGCCACATCATTGGTCACAGTTCCCGTTTTGGGATTTGGCATCAGGTTTCTGGGTCCTAACACTTTACCTAAGCGACCAATTTTTGGCATTACAGATGGCGTTGCCACTATCACATCCACATCTGTCCAGCCGCCTTCAATCTTTGTAATAAATTCATCCAATCCCACAAAGTCAGCGCCGGCATCTTTTGCTGCCTGCTCTTTATCGGGTGTACAAAGCACCAGCACTTTTTTTGTTTTACCCGTTCCGTGCGGAAGCGAAACGGTGCCGCGAACTGCCTGGTCTGCTTTTTTAGGATCTACTCCAAGCCGTATATGAAGATCAACTGAACTGTCGAACTTAGTAGTATTAATATTTTTTATAAGGGTTGATGCTTCTTTCAGCGAATAGGCTTTGCTCTTATCCACTTTAGCATTGGCCGCCTTTCTTTTTTTAGTAATCATTTTTAAAAAGTTTAAAACTTACAAACAATCAGGTTCGGTTAATTTTTGCTCCACGGAGCTACACCTTCTACATTGAGGCCCATGCTGCGCGCTGTGCCAGCTACCATTTTCATGGCGCTTTCTAGCGTAAATGCATTCAGGTCGGCCATCTTATCTTTTGCTATCACTTCTATCTGCGCCCAGGTTACTTTACCTACTTTGTTCCGGTTAGGTTCTTTACTGCCGCTTTGAATTTTAGCAGCATCCTTTAGCTGCACGGCTGCGGGCGGAGTTTTGATGATAAAATCAAATGACTTGTCGTTGTAAACTGTGATGATTACGGGAAGCACTTTCCCTTGTCTGTCCTGGGTTCTTGCATTGAACTGTTTGCAGAACTCCATAATGTTGATGCCTTTGGAACCAAGAGCTGGTCCTATAGGCGGTGCTGGATTGGCTTGTCCTCCTTTGCATTGGAGCTTTACATAGCCGGTTATTTCTTTTGCCATATAAAAAATTTGGTGTTAACGTCTCGCCTGTGGCGGACTCCCAATTATTTCCCGATAGCTATCGGGGTTATTAAAGAACTTTTTTGGGACGGCAAAGGTACATAAATAATTGATACCTGCAAGAAGTTTTTTGGGATGTTTTTTGGAGAAATGATCTTTGGTGATTTCCTTTAAATAATAACCAGTTCCAGTTGCTTTGACCCGGCATCTTTTAAAACAGACAGAAAATTTTTTAATTTACTTTTTTCATTTTTTAAAAGAGCCTCTTTATTGATAACAATCATTTTTACTTTTTTTTCTTTTATCCATCCCAGGTCATTCAGCACATCACTCAATGCATCTAAATTATTTCCAAAGTAATCCGGTAAGGAAAGTTGTGTTTTCAAAGTTGAATAAATTTTTTCCATGGTATCGCATAATAAACCATCTATAAAAACATACCGGGTATTTCCTTCCGAATAAAAACTATTTTCTGCCATCCCTATTTTATTTCAATGAATGTTTGATAATGATCTCCCGTGTACCATGCTCTTCCGTCAGCACTTGTGATGAGTCGCTCCGTTCCCCGATTCTGTCCTTCTATTTTTGGATTCACATCCCATTCCTGGTAATGCATTGCGTTGCCCTGGTCATCAGTTTCCGGTAAGCGATGTTCGTAATTACCAAATGTTCTGCCGCCAACATAGCCATCCATGGGCGTGCCATGCTCTTTTACATATTGCCAAACATTTAACGCTTTTTGTGGCACTCCAACACTTGTATTATTTTCATTTATCGGTATTGTTGCTTTAGGTGTTTGGTTTGTTTTTGTATTATCAACAGGCGATGCTTGAGTATTACTATTTGTATTGGTATTACTCTTATTGCCCGAAAAATTTTTACCGAAATAAAAACCCACGGCCAGCAAAACAATTGCGCCGATGAGAAGCTGTGAAATATTTTTGGGCATTTACAAATGTAATGAATGGTTTTTGTATGGTTTAGGAGTTTAGAATGAAAAATTAAAAACCACACATTTTGCATTTTGTATTATGTGATTTGTGATTTCCCTTTTCGAAAGTCAATCATCAATTATCAATATATTTGCACCCCGATTTTTTTTGAAGCAAAATGTTTTTTTAAAGTAATTGCGTATGAAGTTTTTAAATGTCATTATTAAATACCGGCTGCCATTAGGGTTCGTATTTCTTGCTATTGCTGTTGCAATAAATCTATATGCAGGATTCTGGCCATCTTTTATTTTATACCTCATTGCGGTAATATTAATTGTGGGCCATTTTATTTTTGGGCCTATGCGCCTTATTCAAACATACATGGAAAATGGTGACATGGAAGGTGCGCAAAAAGTAATTGACTCAATAAAATTTCCGGGCTTGCTCATTAAACCGGTTCGTTCGGTGTATTATACGTTAAAGGGAAACCTGGCAATGGTAAATCAGGATTATGAAACTGCAGAAGCGCACATGAAAAAAAGCCTGAGCCTCGGCATGCCGATGAAAGAAGCAGAAGGTGCCAATAAGTTGCAATTAGGGATGCTTGCCATGCAGAAAGGAAATATTCGTGAAGCAGAAAGTTTTGTAAGGCAGGCAATACGTGCCGGGCTACCCGATAAGGAAAATGAGGCTGCTGCCTATTTGCAATTATCATCTATCATGATTAATAAAAGAGAATTTCGCGCAGCAAAAGAATATTTCAGAAAAGTAAAAGCATTGAAACCTACCACACCGCAAATTGTGGATCAGATTAAACAAATGGAAAAATACATTTCGCGGATGCCGGGATAAATTTTAATCTGTATAAAAAACAGGAATATTATTTTTCTCCTTTAAAAAATCCAAGTTCAGAAAGTATTTCTTTGGTAAGGTGCATGCGCACATCGCCTACATCCATATTTTTATCGGGAGTTTTTATAAGCGTAACAAAAAAATAAGGATGCATGTTCTCCTCAATCCAACCTACCACCCAGCCAACAACATTATTGTTTTCATCATACCCTAAACCTGTTTTATAACTCAGTTTGTAAAGCGTGTTATTTTCCCGAAGCATCACTTTTTTTACAATATCCTGCGCGCGGTGGGTGAACGGAAGCTTTTCAAAATATAATTTTTCCACCAGGCCAAGTTGTTCATCAGGAGAAATCTTTAGTGTATTATCAAGCCAGAAAGAATCTATCGGCCCGCTGATATTCGTGTTGCCATAATGAAGTGTATCTATCCAATGCTGCATGGTATCTTTCCCGATTCTTCTTGCTACTTCCTGGTAATAGGGAACGGATGAAACTTTAAATGCTTCTTCCATGGTAAGGTCTTTGTTCCAATCGGGATTCCATCTTTTTACGCTATCCCATTTTACAATCATTTTTTCATCAGTAATTTTTCCTGTTTGCAGCCCGATGAGTGAATTCACAATTTTAAAAGTGGAAGCCGGTAATACACGCTGTGTATCTAACTTCATATTATACACCGTAACCTCTCCCATTTTATTATTGTACAAAGCAAAGCATCCATCCACGTGAGCGGAGTCAAAATATTTTTTCAGATCATTATCTATATGCGTATTGTTTACCCTGCATGAAATGATGAAAGCCGGTGCTAAAAAGTAAAAAAGAAATTTTCTCATAGTGATGTAAGCGTTAGTCAATTATTTTTTAGAAACATGAAATTGGGCAGCAGCACAAAGGGCATCATAAAACTCCTGCCCATATTTTCTTAGTAAAGCATCTTTACAAAATTTATAAACGGGCATTTTTGATTGCTTCCCAAGCGTACATGCGGGATTGCAAAGGTCTTCGCGCGGATGAAAATTTACAAAATCATTTTTACCACTTTTCGATTTTTTAATTTTCACCGGAAACAAATGACAGCTTAAAGGTTTACGCCATTTTATTTTACCATCATTGTATGCTTTTTCAATGCCACAATGTACTATTCCGTTTTTATCTTTAATTCCGTACACACACATACCCGAACTAACCGTGGGAGTTACCCATCCAAATTCGTGGTCATACACATACCTGCCTTGTTTATTGATTTCATTAATTGATTCGCCCGAAAGATACGGCGTCACAAATTCAAATGCTTTGTTTATTTCATCCAGTTCAGTTTTTTCAAGCGGAGCGCCTGCATCGCCTTCTACGCAGCAACCGCCTTTGCATTTTGCCAGGTCGCAAACAAAATATTCTTCCACTATTTCATCACTTATCAGAACATGATCAATGCTTATCATGCAGCAAAGATAATTAACGGTTCAATTGATAAATGGTTATTTGATAAACGCGGTAATTTATTTATAAATAATTCAATCATCACTAATGCACCTTATCTCCATTGCAGCGTGTTGATGATATGTTTCATGTCTTGCTGCAAAAAATCATTTACCGGTTTTAATGAATCTTCATTAGGCGTTGTATCAAAATATAAAGCGCCCCTTAAAAAATTTTTTGTTGAATCGGAAAGAAAGAATTGTTTTGAAGTAGCCACATTTCCGGAAAGCCTGAAAAAGATTCCAGAGAGATTATAGGGAGTATGCATCACGCTGTCTTCAATAGAATTTGCTTTCACATCATTTTTATAAGTAAGATTGTAAGAATCATTTACCAGGTTTTGAAAAACATTTCTTCCAGTAGAGTCGCGGTATTTACCATCGGGAGTTTTTACTTCATATACCGATGTGCCTCCAATTTTTTTGTAAGTGATATATATTTTTCCATTCAATGTGGGGAAATCAACATTAATGGAATAAGGGTCTTTTACATTCGGATCGAGATACAAAGAATCCTTATCAATTTTTGCATACACCGGGTATTCGAATGTGTAAGGATAAGCAGGATCATTAAAAAGAGTGTACTCCCTTTTAGGAAGATCAATTTTATAATATCCCGTTCTTTTTGAAGTATATGCGGAATTGCAGGCGGGCAGCCAACTATAAACCAGAAGCGCAATGATTAAAATAAAAAAATATTTTTTTACCCGGTAAGGTTTATTCATCTTCCTTTTTTTTCAAGGTGAGTTTTACTTTTTCAATTCGATTTTTATTAATGGCTAATGGCACAAATGTAAAGTCGCCCCAGGTTAATGGTTCATTCACCTGCGGAAACTCGCCGGCAATCTCAAGTACCAGCCCCGCCAGCGAATCACTATCGCCCCGTATTTTTTCAAATGTATCCACGGGAAGATGGAGGACTTTACATACATCGTTGATCATCGTTTTACCTTCAAAGATGTAATTATAATCATCCAGTTTTTTATTGGCGCTTTGTTCATCATCAAATTCATCATGAATGTCGCCAATAATTTCTTCCATTACATCTTCCAGTGTAATAATACCGGAAGTGCCACCAAACTCATCTACCACCACCGCGAAATGAATGTGTTTATTACGAAAGTCCTGCAGAATATCTTCTATCAGTTTTTGTTCGTGCACATAAAATACCGGCCGCAACAGCGAGTGCCATTCATATACCTCTTCATCCAGAAAGGGCAACAGGTCTTTTGTATGAAGAATGCCCGCTATCTCATCCAGATTGTTTTTATAAACAGGAATTCTTGAGTAATGCATGTCTTCTATTTTTTTCTTTACATCAGCAAATGATGTTTCGAATTCAATGCCACTTACATCCAGCCGGGTGCGCATGGTTTGTTTTACGGTGGTATTTCCAAATTTTCGTATTCCTTTTAAAATTTGTTTTTCCTCAGTGCTGGCTTCATTTTCCGGCAGCAGGTCAATGGCATAATCCAACTGCGTATCATTCATCTGTGATGATTTGGAATGAAAACGTTTCTCTATTGATTCGGTAATACCTATAAACCTTTTACTGATGGGAAAAAGAAGGCGATAAAATATTTCTACAATGAATGACGACATAGAGGCAAACCATATTTTGTGATGAGTGGCCCATACTTTTGGAAGCACGTCACAAAACAATACAAGCACTGCAGCAATGATGATTACTTTAATAATAAATATTCCAATGGAATGAAGGTGCAAGGTTTCCACCCAACTATTCAGCAGTGCGTTTGCAATAAGTATAATGCAGATGTTCACCAGCGTATTGGCAATAAGTATAGATGCCTGGAGGCGTCTTGGATTTTCGAGCAAACGGATGATGCGTTTATAAGCAGGTTGCGGCCTTGTTTTTAAAACATTAATATCGCGGTGGCTCAGAGAAAAAAAAGCAGTTTCTGATCCTGAAAGCAAAAATGATAACAGGAAAAGAACAATGATGATAAAAAAAAGTACTGTAGTTGCCGTAGGAGTTATTGCCAATAGATAGAGGAGATGATAACAGTAATGAATAGGCGAATGATAATCCAATTCGAAAAAATTTTAATTAAAGATCAGGAAAAATTTACTCCTTTAAAAAGGAAGTTTTTCATCCATTGGCGGTATATCATTGCCGGGTATATTTTCATGGCCGGGCTCTGCACTTGTAGTAGTCCCGTCGCTTCGTTTGTCGAGCATAATTAGGTTGTCGGCTATTATTTCAGTGGCTACTTTTTTATTGTGATCCCTGTCTTCCCAGTATCTTGTTTTCAAGCGTCCTTCAATATATACAAGGCTGCCCTTATGAAGATACTTCTGCGCAAGTTCTGCAAGCCCACGCCAGAGAACTATATTGTGCCATTCTGTTTGCGATATTAATTTGCCCGTTTTGTCTTTATAAGTTTCTGTAGTAGCCAAAGGAAATTTTGCAACAGGAATATTGCCTTCGAGGTATTGTATTTCGGGGTCTTTCCCCAGATTGCCTATAAGCATTACCTTGTTTACTCCTCTCATAAATTCTTAATTTCTTCTTTGCGGATTATTAAAACAAATTTAAAGATACATTTAATCTGGTAAATACGAAGTTACAAATTTTGGAAATGGTAATGCCCCAAGTTCTTTGGGAGAAACTTTTTTAAATCTCTTTAGAAACGGAGTGACTCCTTTCAGTTGAATATGAAAAAATTTTCCGCTAATGGTTTGATGAGTAAGTTTCTGCCTGCGAACGCCGGAAACTTTTTTTACCATGCTGCCAGTACCTATAATTGAAATGACCGCTTTAGATTGCAAAAATTTTTTTACAGTCATTGGCCCATCGGTCTCTATGAGGATGAATTCGTAAAGATTGCGCCAAATATCATTTCCCGATCTTTTGTTTACATAAAACTTTTTGTTATGCTCAATAATTAAATAATTGAAAAAACGGTTCCTGGTTTGTATATTTTTTCCCTTTACCGGCAAAGCCGCTACACGATGGGTTTTAAGCGCCATACATTTTTTGTTCAATACACATTCGCTGCAAAGGGGCAATGCAGGTTTGCACACTACGGCGCCAAAATCCATTATTGACTGATTATATATTCCCGGGTTTTTTTTATCAAGCAATTCATTTGCAAGAGCAGTAAATTGTTTTTTTCCCGCAGTTGAATCTACTGGCACATCAATTCCAAAAAATCTCGAAAGCACTCTAAACACATTTCCATCCACTACTGCATAGGGCTGTTGAAATGCAAATGAAGCAATGGCTGCTGCTGTGTAATGGCCAATTCCTTTCAGCAATAATATTTCATCATACTTATTAGGGAACTTTCCGCCTGATTCTTTGGCGATATAGTTTGCAGTAGCAATCAGGTGGCGGCAACGGCTGTAATAGCCAAGCCCCTCCCACATTTTATACACATCCTGTTCTTCTGCAGATGCTAAACTTTTTACATCGGGCCACTTTTTTACAAAGCGATTATAGTATTCAAGCCCTTGCTGCACGCGGGTTTGCTGCAAAATGATTTCGCTGATCCAAATACGGTAAGGGTCTCTTTCACCCTTCCAGGGCATCTGGCGGGTGTTATAAAGAATGTTCCATTTTCTCAAATTTTCAGAAAAAAATTTCTTATTTTTCATAAATATTAAAACTTCGGATAAGCAATAAGTAGATAGTAGTCAAAAGAAAGGCCTGTGATTTTTATTTTGATGTTTAAATAAACCTAATTTTGCGTTGACCTGGCTAAACACATATTATTTGTTGCTTTATTTTTTTAACCCAATTATAGTAATATGAGAAAAGTAGACGTCATTAATCAAATTTCGGAAAAAACAGGTATCCCAAAAGTAGATGTTTTGGTAACACTTGAAGCCTTCTTTAAAGAAGTAAAAGAAACCCTTGCTAAAGGCGAAAACATTTATGTAAGAGGTTTTGGAAGCTTCATCACTAAAAGGCGCGCTGCTAAAATCGGCAGGAACATTAAAAAGAATGTTGCTGTGGAGATTCCCGAACACTACATTCCTGCATTTAAGCCAGCCAAAGAATTTGTTCAGGAAATAAAACAAAGTCATCACGGCAGGACAGTACAATAATTGTAACTTCGCGTTTCAATTAAAAGTACATTTATCACTTTGACAAAAAGAATTGCATTAGCCGCAGTTGGCGTTTTATTATTACTGATATTACTTCTGTTTGGGAAAACATCAATACCAAAGCCACCAATGCCCGAAAGTCAGGGCATAGCTCCTTCCTTTGATATTCACACATACATTTCGCAGCAAAAGCAACACCTGCCCTCCGCACAGGTTGCGTGGCTGAGTAAGATTGAAAATAACATTACACGAGGCGATGTTAAAAATCAATCGGAACAACAGTTGAACCAGCTTGCTTTGTTTTGGAAAGATTCTGCCAATGCATTTATACCTTATGCATATTATTTAAGCGAAGCTGCTAAATTGGATAATTCCGAAAAAAACCTCACCTTTGCTGCCCGTTTGATATTAGATAGCCTGCGCCGCGAAGACAGTATGGACTTGAAATTGTGGGAAGCGCAAACCGCAGCAGCATTATTTCAGCAGGCGCTGAAGCTTGATCCGGATAATGCAAATATCAAAGTGGGCCTTGGCAGTTGCTATGTTTATGGGCCGGGAATGACGGGCGATCCGCAACAAACCATGAAGGGCATTCAGCAATTGCTGGAGGTGGTGAGTAAAGATTCGAACAATATGCAGGCGCAAATGGTGTTGGGTATTGGAGGAGTAGTATCCCGTCAATTTGATAAGGCCATTGAAAGACTGAATAAAGTAGTTTCTTTCGATCCAAAAAACCTGGAAGCAATTTCGTGGCTGGCAGATGCATACGCAGGAAACGGCGATAAGCAAAATGCCATAAAGTGGTATGATAAGGCTAAGGAATTAGTGAACAATCCTGAATTTAGTAAACAGGTGGATGAAAGAATAAAAGAACTTAATGATCAATAACAACAATTCATTAAAATTATAAATTATTAAAAAAATACTCACCTATGCCTTGTGGTAAAAAGAGAAAACGGCACAAAATTGCAACACACAAACGTAAAAAACGTTTAAGAAAAAACCGTCATAAAAAGAAGTAAAACCGTACTTTTAGAAGTCAGGTTTTTTTGGGCGGAATTGCTTGGTACCCTCTTGCATATTTATTTAAGAGAATAACAAAAAGATGAGTTTTGAATAAGGAGCTTATTATAAATGTTGCTCCCCAGGCTGTAGAGATAGCGTTACTGGAGGACAAGAAACTTGTAGAGCTGCATAATGAAAATGCTAATGCCAGTTTTGCGGTCGGTGACTTATACCTGGGAAAAGTAAAAAAATTAATTCCCGGTTTAAATGCCGCTTTTGTGGATGTGGGCTTTGAGAAGGATGCATTTCTTCATTATACCGATTTAAGCCCGTATGTGCGCTCGATTCTCAAGTTTACAAAAATGGCCATCAATGATAAGTCTGATACAGGCTTTGATTTCACTTCATTTGCCGTAGAACCTGAGATAGTAAAAACAGGAAAAATTTCTGAGGTATTAAGCGGCAAGCCTCATATTCTTGTTCAGATTTTAAAAGAACCCATCGCTGCAAAAGGCCCACGGTTAAGTTGCGAACTTTCACTTCCCGGAAGATTTGTAGTAATCACTCCCTTCAATGATATAATTGCTGTATCACGTAAAATTCATTCATCGGAAGAAAGAAAGCGCCTGCAAAAAATTGTAGAAGCCGTAAAGCCAAAAAATTTTGGAGTAATAGTCCGTACTGCTGCAGAAGGAAAACATACTGCTGAATTGCACGACGATTTGCTTACGCTCATCAACACATGGAAAACTATCCAATCGAACTTAAAAGGTGCAATAGCTCCCTGCAAGATTATGAGTGAAGAAGGAAAAACCAACAGCATACTTCGCGATTTGCTCAATGAAGACTTCAACAGAATTGTGGTGAACGATAAAAATATTTTTAATGATACCCGGAGTTATTTGCAACGAATAGCACCCGATAAAACAGAAATACTTTCTTTTCACAGTAATGGCGCTCCTGTATTTGACAGCTATGGTATTACACGTCAGGTAAAAGCATCTTTTGGAAAAACGGTAAACCTCCCGAGTGGCGCTTACCTTATCATTGAACATACGGAAGCCCTGCATGTAATTGATGTGAACAGCGGTTATAAAAGCGTAAGCAACAACCAGGAGCAAAATGCTTTTGAAACCAACCTCGAAGCAGCGGCTGAAATAGCCCGCCAGTTGCGGCTCCGCGATATAGGCGGCATCATTGTAGTTGATTTTATTGATATGAAACTTGCCGAAAACAAAAGAAAGATTGCAGACCAAATGGAAAACTTTATGCGTGCCGACCGGGCAAAACATGCAGTGTTGTCCATAAGCAAGTTTGGCCTGATGCAGATAACCCGCCAGCGAATGAGACCGGAGATGAAGATAAACACATTGGAAGTATGTCCCAGCTGCGATGGTACCGGAAAAATTTCATCCACGCTGATTCTGGAAGATGAAATAGAAAAAAATCTTAGCTACCTCATTATGCAAAAACATACCGGTCTTACCATAGAAACACATCCTATTTTACATGCGTATCTTACCAAAGGTTTCCCCTCAAAGCGACTCAGGTGGCGATGGAAGTATAAACAAAAGATTGCCATAAAACCCAATACCAACTACCACTTAACGGAGTTCCATTTTTATGATGCAAATGATGAAGAGATAAAATTGTAAAATTTTATTTTCGAATAGGCATGTACGTTAGTCTCCTCATTGATAGCTCCCGTAGCTTCCGTTTAAAAATTCACTGGTTCATTCTTGTGAGAATAATTTATTTACACAATCTTTCAATAATATTTTTATATTGAGGAAACGACTTCAATAATTCTTTTTTATCCGCCATCTCAAAATCTGCAAAATCAAAACCCGGCGAAACCGTACAACCTCCCAGTATAAATTCAGTTCCCGGTGCAGGCTCAGATGCAAACCAAACCATAGCCGGCACTACAAACTGGAACTCCTCACCTTCCGCAAGATTGCTTCCAAGTTTTTGACATTTATAATTTCCTGCTCTATCAATTATATGAATCAATAAAGTGCCCCCGGCATAAAAATGCCATCCTTCATCACTCTTTATGCAATGAAATGCGGAATACTCTCCCTGCTGCAACAAATAATAAATAGAAGTAGAAAAATTCCTGCCGCCTGAAAACCTTACTGGCAGTGCATCTGCAGCAATGCCTTCGGCGGCGCGGTATATTTCCCTGTAAAACCCGCCTTCAGGATGTGGCTGCAGTTTTAAATGGTTTATATAAAAAGTTGCATCCATTTGCAGCATTATATTTAAATAAGTATGTTTAAAAAATAATCCCCGCTGATATATTTCAACATAATAATTTTACTAAAGATAAGCCATTGCACAGGATACCTTTGTTTTACCGGATTCATATTTCATACTTTCAATACTATAAAAATGAAAAAACTTATTGCATCCGTTTTATGTGTTTGCATTTTATATACAGGCAATGCACAGACAACAAAAGAAATTCTTTCCAAAAAATGGGATGCATTCTGGATTTGCCCGAAAGATGCACCGGCGCATGATTACGGCGTATATCATTTCAGAAAAAAATTTTCTTTGGATAAAAAGCCTGCTTCATTCATCATTCATGTTTCTGCAGACAATCGTTATAAACTATATGTAAATGATTCGCTCGTATCATTAGGCCCTGCCCGCGGCGATCTTTTTCATTGGAATTTTGAAACAATAGATATTGCAAAATATCTTCGTATAGGTGACAACGTTATAGCCTCTGTCGTTTGGAATTTTGGCGATTATAAACCGGAACACCAAATATCCTTTCGCACAGGTTTTATTTTGCAGGGAAATACTGCTGCAGAAAAAATTATAAATACAGACACTTCGTGGAAATGTATGAAGGATAGTAGTTACCATCCATTACAACCAGATTTGATTTATTGTTATTACGTAGCAGGGCCGGGAGAAGAAATTGATTACAATAAATATCCCCAAAACTGGCAAAGCCTTCAATACAATGATGATTCATGGAAAGCAACGGAAGAAATTGTAAGCGGATTGCCCAAAGGCGTATTACAATCCGATCTTAGCTGGATGCTGATTCCACGGGCCATTCCACCGGTAGAGCTAAAGACAGAACAACTGAAAGAAGTAAGATTAACTTCAGGTATTAATGTGCCTTCGGGGTTTCCTGGATCAAAAGTTTCATTTACCATACCGGCAAACAGCAGTATAAAAATTTTATTGGATAATGGCGTACTTACCAATGCATACCCGGTTCTTCAATTCAGTAATGGAAAAGATGCGGATATAAAAATTGGTTATGCAGAAAGTTTATATATAAACGAAGGAGATAATAAAGACTGGAAAGCGCAGCAGCAAAAAGGCAATCGCAATGAAGTGAAAGGAAAAAGATTTGTTGGAGTAAAAGATGAATTAATTGCGGATGGTAATGAGGAGACCTTCACAGCGCTGGTATGGCGGACGTATCGTTATGTGCAATTGGAAATTACTACGGCTAACCAACCACTAACAATAAATGATTTTTATGGCATATTCACGGGTTATCCATTTCAATTAAAAGCGAGTTTTGTTTCGGATAATGATACGCTAAAAAAAATATTTGAAACAGGCTGGCGCACGGCACGCCTTGATGCGGTGGAAACATATATGGATTGCCCGTATTACGAACAATTGCAGTATGTGGGCGATACAAGGATACAGGCAATGGTATCGTTGTATAACTCGGGCGATGACCGGCTGATGCGAAATGCAATTACACAATTAGACAATTCAAGAATGGCCGAAGGCATTACCCTGAGCCGTTATCCTACTGCTAATGCGCAGGAGATACCGCCTTTTTCTCTGTGGTGGATCGGGATGCTCTATGATTATTATATGTATAGAAATGACCCTGCTTTTGTGAAGCAATTTCTGCCTGGCGAAAGGCAGGTGTTAAACTTCTTTTCAAAATATCAGCAACCGGATGGAAGTTTACAAAATGCACCTTATTGGGAGTTCACCGATTGGTGTAATGGTAAAGGATGGGCAAGCGGCGAAGCGCCTTTTGGCAGAGATGGCAACTCTGCGGTGTCCGACCTGGAGCTGCTTTGGGCTTACCAGCTTGCAGCTATTATTGAAAATAAATTAGGCATGAAAGCCTATGCGCAGCAATATTCAAAACAAGTAGCAATACTAACGGCAACGATTAGACGAAAATATTGGGACAGCCAAAAAAAATTATTTGCAGATACCGATGAAAAAAACTTTTTCTCGCAACATGCCAATACACTTGCCATATTAACCGGAATGGTGAAAGGCAATACAGCCACACAAATTGCAAAAAAAATTATTAGCGATACTTCACTGACACAGGCAACGATTTATTTTCAATATTACGTAAATCAGGCGCTTCGCAAAGCGGGGCTTGGTAATTCATATCTTGATCGTTTGCAAATATGGAAAGCTGATCTTGATAGCGGGTTAACTACATGGGCAGAGATGAGTGATATTAACAATTCGCGCTCCGACTGCCATGCATGGGGTGCAAGCCCTAATATTGAATTTTTAAGAACCGTATTAGGAATAGATACCAATGCGCCGGGGTTTGCAAAAATTAAAATAGAACCACACTTAGGTTCATTAAAAAAAGTAGCTGGTTCCATGCCACATCCCAATGGAGAAATAAAAGTTAGTTATCAAATAAACAACTCGGGTAAATTGAACGCAGATATTTCAATACCTTCATCTGTTTCGGGAATTTTTATCTGGAATAATAAAACATATACTTTGAAAGCAGGCGAAACGAAGTTTGAAAATTTATAAAAGACAGACTCCCTTCAAAGAAGTTATTTGCTTCGCAAGAGATAGCATACACGAAAATATTTTTATTAACCACTTAAACCTGTGGCAGCTTATAACCATTATGATATTCTTTCATCATGTATTGCTGGTTTACCGATGCATCAGTAAATTTTTCATTTACTGCATCCCATGCTAATTTTTTTCCGCTGCGGTAAGCAATATTGCCCATTTGTGCTACTGTGGCCACATGCGCTCCTGCCTCAATCGGGCAATGTAAGTCTTCGAACTTTCTTGATTTAACTACATCCACGAAGTTTTGCAAATGCTTGTCAATTCCATTATCGGTTACAGGTGCAAAGGGTTTACTTACTTTATGTTCACTTTGTTTTTCTTCTATCACTTCCCATCCTCCGCGGTTTAATATAAGCGTACCATTATTGCCAATATAAGCAATGCCATGATCGCGGTTGTATGGTCCGTTATCAATACCCATTGCCGAATCCCACACCATATTGAAATTATCAAACTCGTATAATGTCGTCAATGTATCAGGAGTTTCTTCATACAAATCAGGATAAGCAAAGCGGCCACCCAATGCGGCTATTGATTTTGGTACAGGCGATTTCATTCCTAATAAACCATAATCTAACAGGTGAACCCCCCAATCAGTCATTAATCCACCGGCATAATCCCAGAACCATCTGAAATTAAAATGAAACCGGCTTGCATTGAAAGGCCTTGTTTGGGCCGGCCCCAGCCACTTCGTATAGTCCACACCGTTAGGAGGAGCACTGTCTGGAACAACAGGCCCTGGCTTCATCCATCCCTGGTAGCACCACACTTTCACCGTTCTTATATTTCCTAAAACACCGCTTTGTACATAATCCACCGCATCTTTAAAATGCTGCTCACTCCGCTGCCATTGCCC
>Ga0157370_10000222_pt1 | contig 72506 bp, 52 predicted proteins | sample C35metaG_FD_113463 | JGI IMG/M metagenome (GOLD analysis project Ga0157370, IMG submission 113463) | Corn rhizosphere microbial communities from Kellogg Biological Station, Michigan, USA - C3-5 metaG | ecosystem: Host-associated > Plants > Roots > Rhizosphere > Soil | place: USA: Michigan...
ATTATCAATTAACAATTATCAATTAACAATTATCAATTAACAATTATCAATTAACAATTATCAATTAACAATTATCAATTAACAATTATCAATTAACAATTATCAATTAACAATTATCAATTATTGATATTATATAAATTAAAAATGGCGCTTTTGCGCCATTTTTGTTTCTTTTTCATTCGTTATCTTTGAGGTGCATTATTACAAAAGAAAGTTTTGAAAAATAAAATCCTAACCTATTCCTTAACGGAGCATAAAAGTCTTTTTTCAAGTGCTGATAAAAAGGATTATTTCCACATTCAAACTACAGAACATCCGTATATAAGCGAACCCTATCGTGCAGAAAGTTATGCGATTGAGTTTTTAAGGGAAGGTTCTATTATCATGCAGACGCAGTTAGACAAGAGAATAATCCACGCTCCGGCTGTTATTGCGTTAGGCCCAACAGTAACGAGAAGTTTTGCCAAAAACAGCGATGAAATTTTAATTGATATTATATTTTTTAAACCGCAGTTTTTTCTCGAAACCCAAACGAATATTTTCTTCTTGTCGCAATATGAATTTTTCGAAAACAATAATGTCCTTGAACTCCAAGGAGATTTAAAAATCAAATTTGAGCGTATTTTCGATTTGATAAAAGAGCTCTTAGAAGGCAGTTCTAAGCATCAATCGAATGCGCTGATAAGCTATCTATATATTTTGATTTATGAGCTTGACTCGGTTCAGGAAGTCGTTTCTGCCGAAGGAACTCAGAATCCAATATTCGAAAAATTTAAAAGTCTTCTTTTTAAAAATTTCCTAAAACAACGATCGGTGGAGTATTATGCCGATTCTTTAAACGTAACCCGAAAATACTTATCCGAAGTAATTAAAAAGAACAGCGGCAAAACTGCAAGCGATTGGATTAACGAAGTCGTAATCCTTGAAGCCAAAGTTTTATTACAGAATAAAAGCTTAACCATTAACCAAATCAGCGACGAATTGAACTTTCAGAATCAATCGGCTTTTGGAAGGTTTTTTAAAAATCATACCGGGATTTCGCCTTTGGAATATCGGAAGTAGTTTTTAGTTTTCAGTCTCAGTTTTCAGTCTCAGTTTACAGTCTCAGTTTACAGTCTCGGTTTACAGTCTCGGTCTCAGTTTTAATCCTATAAGAAAAAAACTCAGTCCCTCAGCTCCTCAGTATCTTAGCATCTTTAAAAAAAAACTTAGTCCCTCAGCACCTTAGCCCCTTAGAACCTTAAAAAAAGTCTTTTCGAACAAAACAACCGTCGTATTGCTCTTTTCTTAAAGCTGTAATCCGTGCAAATTTGCATTTCATCAATACTAAAAAAGATATGAGTAAAACAGCACGATTTGTAGTTATAATTAACGATAATGTGGTTTGGATGGAAAGCCAGGCACTTCAATTTTATGAACGTTTATTTGGCCAAAAAGAAACAGCCGAACAATGCGCGTCAGAAAAATTTTCGCAAAAAGAACTTTTTAGAATTCAGAATGATTTTTCAATTGAAATCCTCATGGTTCACGAAGGCGAAAATCCGCAGTCATTTTTAAAGCTCGATTCTTCAAGGCTTACCAACGAAAATCTCGGAGCAGAAAAAGCCATTTGTCTAAAGGATATTATTTATTTTAATGAAGAAGATTTAGCGGTACTTTTTAAACGCGGAGAAGAAATTGCCTTACAGCGAAAACACGATTTAATTTGGGCAAAAGCTTTTGCAGCAGACGAACTTCTAATTAAAACACTGAAGGCTTTAAACTACGAAGAATTTTGGGTGGAAGAAACTTCAAATGTCTTAGAAAAACAAGTTTATTTCAAAAAGAAATTACGATGATATTGAGTTTAGATCACTGATTTTGAGTCGGTATTTTGTAAAACATTCGTATGATGTTATAAAGTATTATAGAGCATTGTGATTTACTTTTAATTGGAATTTAAAAGAGAAAATTATGAGATCAATATGGACAGGTTCAGTGAGTTTTGGATTAATTAATATTCCAATAAAAATGTTTTCGGCGGTTCAGGAAAGCAGTCTCGATATGGATATGCTGGATAAAAAAGACAATGCCAATATTAAGTTTAAACGTGTCAATGAAAACACGGGTAAAGAAGTTGATTTTGCAAACATTGTAAAAGGGTATAAAATTGATGATAAATACGTCATTTTAGACGACACCGATTTTGAAGCAGCCGATGCCATTAAAACCAAAACAATTGATATTGAAAGTTTTGCTTTTGAAAAAGAAATTCAAAGTATTTATTACGAACAGCCGTATTACCTCGAACCGGACAAAGGCGCCATGAATGCCTACGGATTGCTTCGTGACGCGCTCGAAGCTTCGGGAAAAGTAGGCGTAACGCGTTTTGTTTTGCGAAATAAAGAAAGTCTCGCCATTTTAAAACCATACAAAAATGTGATTGTTTTAAACCGAATAAGATTTGAACAGGAAATACGAAATACAGACGAATTAAAACTGCCTCCGGTTTCTAAAAAAGCAACAAAAGAAATGGATATGGCCGAAAAGTTAATCGATCAGCTTACGGAAAAGTTTGATATTACGGGTTTTAAAGACGAATATACAGCCAAGCTTTTGGATATTATTAAAAAGAAAGCCAAAGGAAAAGTGCAAAAAGCGGCCAAACTAAAAGTAGTGCATAACAAACAAAGTGATGACTTAATGTCTATGTTGAAAGCAAGTCTGGAAACTAAAACGAAAAAATCATCTTAATTTCTTTATTCATCACCACTTTGTTTTTCCTCTAATTTCTTGATAATCTTTTTGATATTAGCTCCTTTTGATAAAACGGGTTTCCATAAATCGCCTTTTTTCTCAAAACGCTGCAATACATTTTTAATCGTAAACTGCGACGGATGGAGTTTCTCGTTTACTTCATTCCATTCTAACGGAGTCGAAACAGTCGCACCTGGTTTTGGGCGGACAGAGTAGGGCGCAGCCAAAGTTTGTCCTCTGCGGTTTTGAAGAAAATCGATATATAGTTTATTTTCTCTTTTCTTGATGCTTCTTTCAATCGAAGTGGTTTTAGGCAGTCTTGTTTGTACTTCTTTGGCAATTAATTCGGCTAAAATTTTAATCGAATCATAATCGTATTGTGCGCCAAGGGGTATGTAAATATGAAGTCCGGAAGCCCCGGAAGTTTTGCACAAACATTCGGTTTCCAGTTCATCCATAACTTCTTTGACCACTAATGCGGTTTCAACGACCGTTTTAAAATCGTCTTCTTTTGCAGGATCTAAATCGATGACCAGCCAATCCGGATTTGAAATGTTTTTAATAGTCGAGTTCCACGGATTTATTTCAATACAGCCCAAATTTGCCATATAAAGCAAGGTTTCTTTATCATTACAAATAAGATAATTAACATCGGCATCGTTTGATTCTGAAAAGATTTTTTTGGTTTTCAGCCATTTTGGAGTTTTGTCGACATCAATATCTTTTTGGTAAAAACTGGGCGAATCAATTCCGTTAGGAAAACGATTCATTGATTCCGGACGGTCTTTTAAATACGGCAGTATAAGCGTTGCAGCTTCATTGTAATACTGCACAATATCGCCTTTTGTGATTCCGTCTTTCGGGAAATATATTTTATCCTGATTGGTTAAATGCAGTGTTGTTTTGCCCAATTTTAAATCGTAATCATTTTCGGTTTTGTGTTCTTTTAAATCTTCCATTTTCTCCTGATTGTGATTTGTAGTTTTGGTATTCTTTTTAGTATTTTCATTGCTATTTCCATTAAAAACAACTTCATTCGCTTTTTTATCAATTCTCAATCCCAAATAAACCGGATGCCTTAAATTGTTGTCTTCCGTCCATTCTGAATATTTCACCTGACAAACTACTTTTGGCTTTACCCATTGAATTGTATCCCGTAAAGGAACTTTTTCGCTAAGCGGTGATTCATCAACAAAAAGAGGTTTTAGTTTGGTGTACAATTCCTTTAAAACTGCTTCTGTAAAACCAGTACCGCATTTGCCAATATAGTGCAGTTTTTTGTCCTTATATTGTCCCAGAAGCAGGGCACCAAAATATTTTCGGGAGTTTTTAGGTGCTGTAATCCCAATAATAATGGCTTCTTCTTCATTAGATAATTTAATTTTCAGCCAGTTATTACTTCTTCCGGCAACGGTATAAGAGCTGTCGGCTTTTTTGGCAATAATCCCTTCGCTGTTGTTTTTACGTGCTTTTTCAAATTGCTCAATTCCGTCTCCAATTGTATGTTCAGAATAGAAAATATTCGAAAAATCATATTTATTAAATAAAATTTTAAGCAGTTCTTTTCGGTCGAGAAGCGATAATTCGGTAACCGTATTTCCATCTAAATGGAGTAAATCAAAGACATAGTATTTTAAATTTCCAATTCCGGTTTTCAGATAATTTTGAAGCATCTGAAAATCGGCTCGTCCTGATTCGTTTTCTATCACCACTTCACCATCCAGTACTACAGTATGATCTATCTTTTTTAATTCGTCGGCAATAGGTTTAAAATTAATGTCAAAAGAAATTTTATTCCGGCTGAATAATTCCACTTTATCAGCATTAATCACCGCAATAGTGCGGTAACCGTCGTATTTATTTTCAAAAATCCAATCTTCATCATCAAACGGTTTTTCGGTCGTATTGGCGAGCATCGGTTTGATAAATTCGGCTTTTACGTTTTTAGGTTCAGCCTTTTTTTTTACCGATTTTTTATCAGTTTCTTTTTCTTGTGGTTTTGGAATTTTTTCAGACTTTTTCTCCAGTTCTTCCAAACTTCTTTTCGAAATAACCGATTTATCTTTTTCTAATATATCCGTATCCGAAGCGTATTTATCCTGTTTTTTAATTAACAGCCAGGCATTTTCCTGTTTGCCGTGAAGTTTTACCAATGAAAATTCGCCTTTAAGTTTTTTTCCTTTTAAGATAAAACTCAAACGTCCTTTTTTAAGATCGGCTGAAAGTTGTTTTTCGTCAGAAACTGTTTTTTCATCAGATGTATAGGTTCCGTTATCCCATACAATTACATTTCCTGCTCCGTAATTTCCGGGCGGAATTGTTCCTTCAAAATCTTTATAACTGTACGGATGATCTTCGACCATCATCGCGAGGCGTTTTACTTCGGGATCCATTGAAGGTCCTTTGGGAACAGCCCAGCTTTTGAGTACGCCGTTCATTTCTAACCTAAAATCGTAATGCAAATGTGATGCAGCGTGTTTTTGGACCACAAAAATCAATTCACTGGCCGATTTTCCGACTTTGCCTTTTGGTTCGCGCGTTTGCTTAAAATCTCTCTTTTCGTTGTATTTAGACAGTGACATAGGTTTTTGTAACGATTAAAAGAGTTAATGTAATAGAGTAGAGCACCGTTGCGATAATCGCAAAAATAATATGGGCAAAGAACAGCTGAATATAATAACCTTTAAAATCAATTGGGGGTTGATGATGGGTTATTTTAAAAATCAATACCCAGCTGATAATACCAACCACACCACTAATTACTCCTAGTAGGAGAGCACCTAACGGCGAGATTGCTATTATGTCCTTTACCCAAATAATATGATATCCAAGAACAAACAAAAAACCGATTGCATAATGCAGCATCCAGCCCCAAGTTTTTTTCGTTTGTTCAGAGCGATTCAAATTCATTTTTTCTAAAGCAAAAGCCAGTAATACAGGCTCTTTATACAATTCCCGAAAGTTTTTTGACATGGCGTAGCTAAACCAGGTCATGGCTGAGGTTGCGCCAACAGAAACCAGCAGTAATTGTAAAATAATGTATATAAGCATATCCAGCTTTTTTTGAAATTAAATGGAATCGTATATCAAAGTTATTTCAGAAAAAACTTATATGCTTATACTATTAAAATTTGTAATTATATAATTATCAGTATGTAACTTGTTTATTTCGAATTGTTTAAATCATATAACTATCAAGACTAATTGTATAATGTTCTGCGTAATGACTCAGCTACCTTTGGTTACTATTTGTTACAATACCTCCTGTATTGAAATAGAACTTTATTACATCAAAAGAAATAATAAACGTTAAAACAAAGAAAAAATGAAAAATTCAAAAAAGCCAAACCCTGATAATTCTGATGAAAAACAAAGAGATTTAGAACTTAATAAATCTCATGCAGATAATCAGTTTTTAACCACTAATCAGGGAGTTAAAATTAATGACAATAATAATTCCTTAAAATCAGGAGAAAGAGGACCTTCTCTTTTAGAAGATTTTATTTTGAGAGAAAAAATAACCCATTTTGATCACGAACGAATTCCGGAAAGAATTGTTCATGCCAGGGGTTCTGCAGCACATGGATATTTTGAACTTTACAAAACCATGGAAAATTATACCAAAGCAGGATTTTTAAATAATACCAGTATTAAAACTCCGGTTTTTACCCGTTTTTCTACTGTTGCCGGTTCAAGAGGCTCTACAGATTTAGCACGTGATGTTCGTGGTTTTGCAGTAAAATTTTATACTCAGGAAGGTATTTTTGATTTGGTAGGTAATAATATGCCGGTATTTTTTATTCAGGATGCCATGAAATTTCCTGATTTAATTCATGCCGTAAAACCAGAACCACATAATGAGATTCCTCAGGCAGCATCGGCACACGATACTTTTTGGGATTTTATTTCGTTGATGCCGGAATCTATGCACATGATTATGTGGGTGATGAGCGACAGGGCAATCCCGAGAAGTTTGCGAATGATGGAAGGTTTTGGAGTACATACTTTTAGATTTGTAAACGAACAAAACGAATCGCATTTTGTAAAATTTCACTGGAAACCAAAATTAGGAACTCATGCCGTTGCCTGGGATGAAGCACAGAAAATTTCGGGTAAAAACTCCGATTTTCACAAGCAGGATTTATGGGAAGCCATAGAATCCGGCAATTTTCCGGAATGGGAATTGGGCGTTCAGATTATTCCGGAAAGCGATGAACATAAATACGATTTTGATTTATTGGATCCAACAAAATTAGTTCCCGAAGAATTAGTTCCGGTAACGATAATTGGGAAAATGGTGCTCAACAAAAATCCCGATAACTTTTTTGCAGAAACAGAACAGGTTGCTTTTCATCCGGGGCATGTTGTTCCTGGAATTGATTTTACAAATGATCCTTTATTGCAAGGCCGATTATTTTCATACACAGATACACAATTATCCCGATTAGGAAGCCCGAATTTTCACGAAATTCCAATTAACAGAACCGTTGCGCCTATGCACAACAACCAGCGTGATGGACACATGCGTCAGGAAATTGCTGTTGGAAAAGTAAGTTATCACCCTAATTCGCTTGGCGGAGGATGTCCATTTCAGGCAAAAATTGATGAAGGCGGATTTGCGAGTTTTAACGAACGAATTGATGCACATAAAATAAGAGAAAGAAGCGAAAGTTTTTCGGATCATTTTAGTCAGGCTGCGCTTTTTTACAACAGCCAGACTTCGATAGAACAAGATCATATTGCAGGCGCATTATCTTTTGAATTAGGGAAAGTCGAAACTGTTGCTATTCGCGAAAGAATGCTTGGGTTGCTGCATTTTATTAATGCCGAATTAGCGGCAACTGTAGCTAAAAGCTTGGGAATATCGGTTCCAAAAACCATTGAAAAGCCAATAAATCATGGAGTTGGAGCAGATGATAAAGGCAATCATGAACCCACGAAAGTAAAACAAAACATCAAAAATTCTGATGCTTTGAGTATGCTGAAAAATCCAACCATTTCTAATACCATTGCTACGAGACAAATTGCTTTTTTATGTGCAGAAGGCGTTAATGCTAATTCTGTTAAAACAATGAAAACGGCACTTCAGAATGCTGGAGCCAAAGCTGTAATTATTGCGCCGCATTTAGGAACAATTGTAGGTGAAGATGGAACAGAAATTCCGGTTGACCAAACGTATAAAATTGCAGCTTCGGTACTTTTTGATGGTTTATTTATTCCCGGCGGAAAAGGAATTGAGAGACTTTCGAAAATTAAAGAAGTAAAAGAATTTATAAACGATACCTACAATCACTGTAAATTTATTGCAGCTGAAGCCGAAGGAACTCAGATACTTAAAAATAAAGGAGACATCAAAGAAAAAGATGCCGGAGTTTTGCTAAGCCAGACTATTGGCGATAAAGCGTTAAGTACTTCGTTTATAAAAGCTTTGGGAAGACATCGTTTTTGGGAAAGAGAAAAAATGCTTGAATAAAACAGAAATATGGTTAAATGGAAAAGCTCAATTTTTTAAATTGAGCTTTTTTATGTTTTAAATTGTATCTCTTTTAATGCTTAATTTTTGTTTTCTTTTCTTAAAATTTACTTCGGAAATAATGGTGGCAGTAAAAATAAGACTACCGCCCAAAAGCAAACGCATCGAAAGGTTTTCGCCAAGAATAAAGAAAGCCGCTATGGCACCAAAAATAGGTTCGAATAAATAAATAACCGCCACTCTTTCTGCAGACAAATAACGCTGTGATATATTTGAAATCGTGTACATATAAGCGGTAGAAAATAAAGCGCAGTACATAACGCCCATCCAAAATGTATCCTTTTGAGGAAACCAGTCGGCATTTTGATCTGTAAGTGCCAGAAAGAAAGTCAGCAGAGCGCAAATCGCAAACAGGGGAACGATAGACGTTAAAAGGTTTTTTACGGCCGCATGTTTTTCAACGGAAATTAAATAAACGGCAAAAGCAAAAGCGCCGGCAATGGTGTATAAATCGCCCAAATTGATGGTCAATTGGTCTTGTATAGCTATAATAAACAATCCGGATAGGGCAGTTAGAGCCGCAATCCAGATTTTTAAAGGAATATTGGTTTTATAAACCGTGAGTTTTATTAACGGAATAATAATAACGCACAATCCGGCTATAAAAGAGCATTGAGAAGCATCGGTATATTTTAAGCCAATGGTTTGAAGGTAAATACCTAAAAACATTGGGACAGCCAAAACAGCTCCGGTTTTAATAGATTCGAGATTGGTTTGTCTAACGTATTTCCAGAAAATTATGGTTAGAACTACAACAGCCATCAAAAAGCGGTAAAACAAAAAAGTAGAGGGAGAATAATTGCCAATAGCCAGTTTGGTAACCGAATAGGATATTCCCCAAAATGCAGTTCCAATGATGAGTAAAACCAGTAAAATTTGTTTTTTTTCCATTTCTAGTTTAAAACTTTTTTCATCATTAAATCGGTTTGTTCGTCGTCGCCCAATCTGAAAATATGGGTATCAAACTGCACAAAACCATTTTTGGTATAAAAACTTACTGCCCTAAAATTTTTCTCCCAGACACCAAGCCAGATATAATCGGCTTTTATTTCTTCGGCTTTTTGTAATGCTTTATTATAAAGTTCCTGCGCTACTTTTTTACCATGAAATTCTTTTGCAACATAAATTCGTTCTATTTCGAGCGCATTGCTTTCCTTTATTTCGGTTTGAGCTTCGCCGGTATTTAATTTTAAGTAGCCAATCACTTGTCCGTCTACTTCGGCCAAATAAAAATAAGAATCCTTATTCTGGAGTTCTGCAGATAGTTTTTCGATGGCAAAACTTTCATCCAGATATTTGATCATATTTTCGTCTGAATTCCCAGTGGCAAAGGTTTCCGAAAAAGTGATTCTTCCTATGGTTTGAAGCCTTTCAGCATCGCTTATTCCGGCTTTATTTATTTTTAGCGTATTCATTATTTTAGATTATTAATGCATTAAAAGCTGTTTTTTATTTCTATAAATGCGTAAATTGCATCAATGGATTTACAGCAGATTAAATATTTTTTGGCTCTTGCCCGCGAACTTCATTTCTGGAACACAGCCGGAAAAATGAATATTACACAATCGGCGCTCAGCCGTCAGATTCAGTCTCTTGAAAACCAGCTTGGTGTCAAGTTGTTTGAACGTAATAAACGCAATGTCAAATTGACTGATGCCGGTAAGTTTCTTCAGGAAAAATGGGAAGTTGAACTTAGTAAACTAGAGTACATCCATCAATCTGCCCGTCAGATTCATTTAGGCGAAAGCGGTACGATTACCATTTCTCATCCTGATTCTATTTCTGCATCCATTATGCCGGATATTTTATCCCGTATTTCTGATGCTTTTCCTAAATTAAAAATAAAACTCGTTCAGGTTTTGTATGAAAACCAGCAGGAGTTTCTTCTTAATTATAAAATTGATCTGGCGATTACCAGAGATATTAACTATGCCCGCGATATAAAATCAGAAAAAATCTATACCGATAATTTATCGATCGTAGTTCCTGAAAATCATCCATATCAAAAACTGGAAGACCTTACAAAAGAATCATTGGCCAATCAAAAATTTATACTGCCAACTACCGATGAAGGAAGCAGTTACAGCGATTTGGTACAAGGATTATTTAATTCTTTTGAAAGCGCACCCGAAGTTTATCTACATTCTGAATTTGGATCGGCTATTATTGCGTTGGTCCGAAAAGGACTCGGCATTGCCATATTACCAGATTCGTATGTTTTTCATGAAATTTCAGGCATCCGATTTATTAAGCTGCCGCTAAAAACAGATCTTTATCTCAATTGGAGAACCGAAGATCACAACCCGGTTTTGGCCAATGTTTTAAAGATCATTGTTCCTTAAAACGTATTATTCCAATACCATTTCGATATGCGGAATTTCGTCTTCCTCATACACTTCTCCCTGCTCAACAAATCCAAGAGATTGATAAAATTTGGATAAATGATATTGTGCGCCAATACGAATAGGGCCCTTTCCGAATTTTTCGTAACAGCCTTCAATGGAGGCTTCCATAAGTTTTTTTCCTAATCCTAATCCGCGGTAAGAATTAGAGATTACAACCCGGCCTATAGAATTTTCTTTAAAAGATAAACCAGCCGGAACTAAACGCGTGCTTCCTGCAAATTCGTTATTTACATAATACAAAAGATGAAAACTCTTTTGGTCTTTATTATCCAAATCGAGATAAGGACAATTTTGTTCTACCACAAAAATTTCACTTCTTAAACGAAGCATGGCATACAATTCTGTATTGGTTAATTCATCAAATGATTTAATAGTATAGCTTAAAGTCATATTTTAATTGGTTATGCTGCTTTTTTTGGCAAATATAAAACAGTAAGTAATGAGATAAAATGCTTATTTTTTATCATGTGATGCATAAAACGCATTAATTATAAAGTTATTGTAAAATAAAAAGCGAAATACTTTCCTAAAAGGAGTAAGTATTTCGCTTTCATTATTTGAACTCATTGGGTATTTAATTTTTAACATTAGTCCCCGAAGTTCCAATATCATTAGTTAATAGATTTTTGATTGAAGACTTGCTGTTAAAGCTCCGGAGGAGCATAATATTTATAGCAGAATTTATTTCCATATCCCCTAAAAAGCTCCAGAGGAGCTGCATATTTTTTAAATCATGATATGTTTCGCTCCTCTGGAGCTTGAAATCACGGTGCCTATAATAGCTATAAATATTATGCTCCTCTGGAGCATTATTTTATATTCAGTTTAATTTAATGTGAAACGGCTTTTAGTCCCACAATAGAAGCAACAAGAGTAGTTAGAAAGAATAATCGCCAAAAAGCAACTGGTTCTTTAAATATAAGAATTCCCATAAGTACAGTTCCAACGGCGCCAATTCCGGTCCAAACAGCGTATGCAGTTCCCATTGGTAGTGTTTCCGTAGCTTTTATCAGCAATAACATGCTTATTACCAAAGAAGCAAAAAAGCCAATATACCAATAATACATTTCCATGCCTGTCGTTTCTTTTGCTTTTCCGAGGCAGGTTGCAAAGGCCACTTCAAAAAGTCCGGCAATAATTAAAATAATCCAGTTCATATAGTTTAAATTTTATGTGGCAAAGTTCCTTTTCTGTATTCAGAAAAAATTTAACAAATGATAAAAAAAATAATTTATTTTAATCCAGTGCAGATTATTAATACAAATTATTTTATTTGATATTCGTTGCGTAGACGCACTGCAGTGCGTCTCTACAGAGCAAATCGGGTATAATTATTATCAACACAAAGTATATTGTAGAGACGCACAGCACTGCGTCTTTACAGAGCAAATTGGGGTATAATATATTATCAACACAAAGTATATCGTAGAGACGCACAGCAGTGCGTCTTATGCGCAAAGAAATTATGCAGCCTGATATTTTAAAAATATTATTATTAAACGATTGGGATAATTATTTCAATTCCGCCCTTATTCTGCTGAGGCTGACTTGTGTTATACCGAGATAAGAAGCAATGTGTCCCAATTGTATTCTTTTGATTAATTCCGGATGATTGGTTATCAGATCTAAATAACGTTCAGAAGCATTTTTAAAGAGTTTGGTAATCAGGCGTTCTTCGGTTTTAATGAGTTCTTTTTCTGCAAATTTTCTTCCCCAATTGGCAATATGAATATCAGAATTGAATAATCGCTGTAAATCGGCGGTTTTTAATTCGTAAAGTTCGCAATCTTCTAAAAGCTCAATGTTTTCGTATCCATTTTGGTTTTCGACATAACTTTTCATTGAGATAATGGTTTCTCCTTCCTTTCCAAACCAAAAAGTAGTATCGCTTTTATCCTCGTCGATATAAGCTCTTACAATTCCTTTTTTAATAAAGTAAATGCTCGATTCGACCTTACCCGCTTTTAGTATAATATGCCCTTTTGGATATGTTATCGAACTGATTGTCAGTAATAAATCTTTTTTTGACTGCTCAGGCAATTGAAATATGCGGTCCAGAATAGTAGAAATGTCCATTTTTGGGAATTGATTTGTTTTTAAAAACAATAAGTTCTGATTATTTAGGATAAAGTTATTAAATTTGATAGAAGACAAAAGATAAAATTGAATAAATGACTCAATTGCAAGTACTTTATTACCCTTTATTTTTTACTATTTTTTACTTTTAGTTTTAACTTCTGTCGTTTGTTCCCCGTTGATTATATTTTTAAAATTGTTTGAATTTCATAAGAAAATGTTTCTTTTCTGTTATTTTAAGGCAAGAAGCTGTTTTAATTTTACAACTTAATAATCTAAGAAAATATGAATACAAGTAACACAAAAGCATTTGGTACTAAAGCAGCAGACGCATTGCTGGAAGAAATGACAATTGCACGCAGAGAAGTTTTGGCAAAAGATGTCGAGATCGAAATTCTATACTGCGGTGTATGTCATTCTGATTTACATACAGCCAGAAACGACTGGGGAGGAAGTTTGTATCCGGCAGTTCCGGGGCACGAAATTGTGGGAAGAGTAACTAAAGTGGGGAACGAAGTAACCAAACTTAAAGTTGGCGATCTTGCAGGAGTAGGCTGTCTGGTTGATTCTTGTCATACCTGCGAAAGCTGTAAAAAAGATTTAGAACAATATTGTCTAAACGGATTTACAGGAACTTACAATGGTAAGGACAAACATATTGGCGGACATACTTTTGGCGGGTATTCTGAAAAAGTGGTTGTAGACGAGCATTTTGTTTTAAAAGTGCCTTCAAACTTAAATTTAGCTGCAGTTGCGCCTTTACTTTGTGCAGGAATTACAACCTGGTCGCCATTAAGACACTGGAATGTTGGAAAAGGAAGCAAAGTAGCCGTAGTAGGTCTAGGCGGACTTGGACACATGGCAATTAAACTGGCAAAAGGGTTAGGAGCAGAGGTAACGTTGTTTTCAAGAACTCCGGATAAGATAAAAGACGCTATCGAGTTAGGAGCAGATTCTGTGGTTATTTCTACAGATAATCAACAAATGAAAGCGGTAAGCGGTAAATACGATCTTATTATTGATACGGTTCCTTATGTGCACGATGTTAATCCTTATGTCGCTACTTTAAATATCAGCGGAACTTTGGTATTAGTGGGATATTTAGGCGGTTTAGAGCCAATTTTAAATACAGTGCCAATGATTATGGGAAGAAAATCTGTTGCAGGTTCTGTAATTGGCGGTATTGCCGAAACACAAGAAATGCTTGATTTCTGCGGAGAGCATAATATTGTTTCAGAAATTGAAATCATTAAAATGCAGGAAATCAACGAAGCATACGAAAGAATGCTGAAATGCGATGTCAGATATCGTTTTGTAATTGATATGGATTCTCTTAAATCTTAATAAAAGGTTTAAAAGGCAAAAAAGGCTTTCTGAAAATTATTCAGAAAGCCTTTTTTATTTTAGTAGTATCCCGTAAGGGTGTGGTATTTATGATTTAATTATCCGTGAGCTTCTACAGAAACATCATTCCATTTTTCCCAAGTTGCTAATCTTTGTTCGTAGTTTTGTTTTACGAAAGGCAAAGCTGCTCTTCCTAGCAGCAAACGCAATGGAGGGTTTTCGCTTTCAACCAGTTTAATGATTGCAGGAGAAGTTGCTTCTACAATTCCGAAATCATTTTCTGATTCTGAAAATGCTTTTTTAAGACCATCATAAACAGGATTGCTTTCGCTGCTAATTCCGTTATGCCAAATGTTTGATGCATAACCGTTTGGTTCTACCAAAGTAACATGGATTCCAAATTGTTTTACTTCTGTTGCCAAAGTTTCGCTTAAACCTTCTACAGCAAATTTTGAAGCATTATAAAGTCCCATAGTGGGTAAAGTTGCCAATCCTAAAATAGAAGAAACCTGAATAATGTGTCCGCTTTTTTGATTTCTCATAATTGGTAAAACTGCTTGTGTAAGCCATAAAGTACCAAAGAAATTCGTTTCAAACTGCGCTCTTGCTTCGTCCTGATTGGCTTCTTCAATTGCTCTGGTTAAAGCATAACCTGCATTGTTGATTAAAATATCGATAGACCCGAAGTGCTGTTGTACTTTTTGAACCACCGAAAGTGATTCGTCGCGATTGTCTACATCCAGCTTTAATGCTAAAACCGACTCGCCGTATTTTTCTTTTAAGTCATTTAAAGTGTCTACGTTACGGGCTGTAGCCGCAACTTTATATCCTTTTGCTAAAAATTCTTCTGCCCAGGCTTTTCCAAAACCTTTTGATGCTCCTGTAATTAAAATTGTTTTTGACATTGTGTTTCTATTTGTTGTTAATTAATGTTTATTGTTTAGGGTTTATGGTTTGTTGTTTATTGTTTGTTGTTTATGGTTTGTGTTGAAATTTTATTTTTGTTTATTGTTATTTAAAAAAGTGACTGATCGGTCATTTTTTTGATAAAAAAAATTAGATGCTGTTTTGTTCTATTAAATTTTTAAGGACTTTAACCACAACTTCCATTTTTTCATTGCTTCCTGATACTCTTGACATTAAATGACCGCCTTCGAGCATGGCAAACATAGCCGTAGCAAAGTCAGATGCATTGAAATCAGCTTTAAATTCTTTATTTGCAATTCCTCTTTCTATCACGCCTGATAATAACTGCTGGCCTTGTTTGATGCAGTTGTTTACCTTTTCTTTTACAACAGGGTTCGTATCATCTGCTTCTGTGCCAAAATTCAATAACGGACAACCTCCGGTAACAGGCGGGTTAGTAGGATCACTAAAGAAACTGATATAGGCAAATAAAGCTTCTTTGGCCGTTTTACTTTTGCTTAAAGCAGCCTGAAGTTTCGTGTTTAATATTTTTACGTTATGATCAACAGCAGCACAGGCCAGTACTTCTTTATTTTCAAAATGAACATACATGCTGCCTTTAGACAATTTGGTTGCTTCCATAATATCGCTCATAGAAGTAGCTGCAATTCCTTTTGTATTAAAAATAGGAGCGGCTTTTTCTATAATAAATTGTCTGGTTTCTTCCCCTTTTGCCATGATAGCTAAATTTTACACTGCAAATATATGACCGATTGGTCATAAAAACAAATGTTTTTAAGTTTTTTTTATTTTTAAGGTATTCTGTAAACAAAAAAAGCGTGCACAAAGGCACGCTTTTCCAATAGCTTAAGTCTCTGTATTTAATGACTTTTGCTATTCTCAAACCCCAGAATTGTAATCATATACGGCGTACTCGAAACTTTAATTTTGTTTACAATTGCCGTTTTTTCAAAGCTAAATTGCAGTAATTCTCCAGTTGATGGAGAAGTGATATACGCAAAATTGGCTGTTAATTGTATTTGCGGCTTCAATGTGGCATCAGCTGCTGTTTCTCCAATAATTTTAGCTTCTTTTTCAACTTGCAGACTGTTTAAGTTATACAATTTAAACTCACCTGAATGCAATAAAACGCCCAGTTTTTTATGATCGAAGCTTACTTTACACTGCATAATTTTTGTATTTTGAATGATTGGTTTAATCGTTCCATTCACCACATCAATTAAATAAGCGCCTTTTGCGGCAGTATATCCCACAAATTTTCCGTTATAATCTGTTTCCAGAATGGTTCCAAACCAAGCTGTTCCAAAATCTTCCGGAAAAGCAATCAGTTTTTGTTTTCCGTTGCTTTCTACAACCAAAACACCGCTTGCAGAACCAAAAACAGAATAAGTTCCGTCAGATGCATTTCCATGAATTCCTTTTGTAGCAAGAACGGGTTCAAACAAAGTTTTACCTGTGCTGTCAATGATTTTTACTTTTTCAGGAAGCGTTCCTGCAACCGAATTGTCTTTTACTGTAATAGCATACGTTCCGTTTGCAAAAGCCGCCATAGCGCCATGATGTGCTAAAAGTCCGGCGTTGATTATTTTAAATTTGGCTCCGGCAGTATTAACCTGATTTTCTTTTGCAACAGATAAAGTTCCGTCGCCGTCATTAAAAGTCAGGATTTCTCCAATTTTACTTTTAAAGTGGGTTGGAAGGGCAGACTGCCCAATTAAAGCGCCAAATTTTGGTAATCCGTCCACATCAACATGATCGCCGTGGCCTTCAAATCCGCTGTCAAAAGTTTCTACCGTATTATCTGCTCTGTGTACAATTCCGGCATATCGCCCTGATTCAGTAGTATAAAGCGAAGATTTGGCAAATTTTGCATTAAAAAACGCCGAAGTAGCATCTACCGGATTTACCAGTGTAAGCTGCGTTGTTTTTTCATCAGAAAGCAAGATTCTCAAATATTTAAATTCCGTTAATGCTTCGTCCGGAGTTTCAACGTTATTGTTATCGTCGTTGCTGCAGGAAAGCACAAAAAGCGATAAAGCAAATAAGAAAATCAGTTTAAAATAAGTTTTTTTCATTGTAAAGGTTTTAGGAATTAATTATTATGATTTTTTCAGAAATTATAGATTGATGGTTATCGGCATCGATTTATAGACGCTCATATTGTAAGAGGTGTTTTTGTACAATACGACCCAATTATACTGGCCGGATTCCCAAGCTTTTTCAGCTGTTATGGCATTGGCTTGATTGTCTTTATCGGCACCAATAACAATGCTTTCTCCGCCGTATACATCGTTTATTTTTTGAAGAGTTGTAATTTTTGAAGCAGGTCCAAGATCTTTATGTTCTACTTTTGAAATAATGATTACTTTTTTAAGATCAAGATTGTCAATACTTTCAGGATGATAATTCAGGCTTTTTTTAATTAAAACAGAATATAATATCCCGTTGCCCATAATCTGGCTGATTTGCGCATGAGCCGTCAGTTTATCATTTTTTTTGAAAACCAATTGCGGTTCTACCCAGGTTTCCATATAATAAATTAAATCTTCATTTCGCGAAAGTATATCCCTGCCAATAACCGGATCGACTGGCATATTTGCCGGATCTGTAATAGTAAGCACTTCTTTAATTTCAAGCGTAGATCCGTTTTCGTCTTTTACAATAAATAAAAAATCAAATTTTCCTTCGGGAGCATCGGCAGGAATAGTAAAATGTTTGTGCACATTGGTATTTTTTACGCCGGCATATTCAGGCCATGTAAATTCCAGTTTCCAGTCTTTGGTATACTTTTCACCGGCTTTAGGAAGTATTTTGAGTTGTACACTTGCGATTTTATCTCCGGCCGTAACATCGGCATTAAAATGAAAATCACGGCCTATTAAAGCTTGCTTGTTATTTGCCGTTCCAATTTCAATATTTTTGGCGGTAGGTTTTAAAACTTCGTTATCGTCGTCGTCGTTGCTGCAGGCAGTAAAGACTGAAGCCATCATTAAGAATAGAAAAATCGATTTTACTTTTTTCATGAGTTTTGGGTATTAAAATTTGTTTTTATTTTTTTTATTGATGTATTAAAAAGGGAACTTTCACAGATAAGATGATGTTTCTGCCAGCCTCCGGAAGTTCTATAAGCCTGTAAAAACTGGTATGATTGAGATAGCGTGTATTGAATACATTCTGAACCTGAAGGGACACTGCAAAATCCTGTTTTCCGGCTTGTAATTTTGTTCCCAATGCGAGATTGAAAACCTGACTGCTTGCAGTTTTCTTCTCCGGTGGAACAATCCGATTTTGCTGGGCTGTAAAACGATAATCGAGCGAGAAATAAGTATCTCTTAAATTCTTGATTTCCGGGCTGTAATTAAGACCAAACAAAACCGAAGCAGGAGGAGAAAAGGGAAGCGTATATCCTTTTTTACTGCCCGATAATTGTTCTGAATAAAGATATTCTGCCAGAATCTCTCCGCTTAAATTTTTCAGGAATTGATAACGTAACTGCAATTCGCCGCCGTAACGCATAACTTCGCTTTGCTGATATTCAAAAACCTGATTTCCTGCGCCATAATAGATATCATGCTTTGCGGTTGGATTCAGATAAATGAAATTGGGGAAATAATTAAAAAACGGACTCAGCTGCACAGACCATTTATTCTCCTGCCAGTCAATTCCCAGATCTAATTGATACGAACGTTCGGCATTTAGGTTAGGATTTCCTTTTTCAAATCGGAAGTAATGATAATTGACACCGTTTGAGGCTAATTCTTTTGCAATTGGCATTCTAAAACTCGTTCCGGCATTGGCTTTAAACGAAACTTTTCCGGGATTATAATTTACTCCTGCAGACCAGGTAAAACTTTTAAACGTTTTGGTTAAATCTTCAGATCGTTTTAAATATTCTTTTGTGGTCTGTCCGTTTTCTGTAATCTCGCTTTCAAACCAATCGGTGTATTGTTCCATTTCTATTCGACCATAATCCATTCTAAGAGCGCCGTGAAGCATCCATAAATCGTTCAGCTGTATTTTATCATAAGCAAATAATCCGGCATTCAATTGCTTAAAAGCAGGAATTAAAAAACTCCAGCCGTTGATTTCATTTTGCTGCTGTTCGCCGTTTAAGCCAATTGTAAACTGATGTTTCCCTGCCGAAAATTCATCTTTTACAGCAGCTGAGAAAACTTCTTTATCATATTGTCTTTCCAAATCATGGGGCGCATACATAGCAGCAGGATAAATGGGCGGCATAAAACCATGGTTTACGTAATGGCTGTATTCCTGACGGAAATTCCTCTGAAAACCCAATTGCGTCTGCAGTTCGTGATTTCCTACTGCAAACGAAGTGGTATTACTTATTTTAGTATGCGTAACTTCCTGAAAAGGCATCAAAATATCACGGCTTGATTTATCGTGAAGTTCAATGTCAACGTTTCGAGGTTCGAGTCCGTGCGCATTCGCAAAAAAGCCGCTTTTGGTATAAATGTTACTGAAATAGAAAACCGATTGGAATTTTTCTCCCACAAATCCGGTGCTTAAATGCAAATCGAGTTCTCGTCCTGCCGTGTTGCGCAAATGATTTTTATATAAAGGCACATTGTAATTGTAAACCTGTACCATATCGGCCGGAACGCGGTAATCGCCATAATCCTGCGAGGTAATTCGGGTATCGAAAAACCAGTTTTTATTTCTGCCGAATAAATTCAGCGAACCTCCAATTTGTTCATTGTTACTTTTGGCGGTAAAATCGACAGCACCGCCCAAAGTATTTTTTTTAGGGAAAGGCACAGGTTTAATATTAACCGCACCGCCAATAGCATCAGAACCATAAATAAACGACGACGGGCCTTTTATAATTTCGACTCTGTTAACAGCATATTGATCGATTTCGAGACCATGATCTGCTCCCCATTGCTGTCCTTCGTGCTTGATGCCGTTTTCGACCACAATAACCTGATTAAAACTCAGTCCGCGAATCAAGGGTTTAGAACCTCCTGAACCAATAGAAATCGTCTTAACACCCGGAATTCGCTGTAAGGACTGCATAAGGCTTCCGCCGAGATTCCGCTGAATAAAACTGCTGTTTACCGTTTCAATATTCAGTGATTCTTCTTTTTTAAGGCGTTTTTCAGATTGATCTTTTATGACCACTTCTTCCAGTTCCTTTGCTTCCGAATTGGTATTCTGAGAATGCACTTTTGAAACAAAAGCAAGGCAGAACAACAGGAAAATCAATACGCTATTTGATTTATTTTCAATCATTAAACAGTTTATAAAATCTTAATACTTAACCCTTTTATAGTCTGCCAGCCTTCTTTATCTGTCAAACGGATCATGAAATGATAATCGCCCGGATCAATATCCTGCGGAATCGTGATTTCCTGAACAGCTTCGTAGTTTTTTAAACCCACAGGAATAGTAACTGAATTGATGTACAGATAAGGATTAACAGGTTTTTTTATAGGAGCTGTTTCGCAGTCAGATACTTCGGTGCTGTGCGTATGATGGTCGAAATTGTGATGAATATCCAGGCTATACGATCCTAAAGCGGCATTGTCGCTAAATTGAGCTCGGAATGTAATTTTCTGTCCGCGTGTTATCTGACTGCACTGAACCGGGAATGCATTGGAAGCCGAAATATCGATTACCGGATATTCAGTATCAACTGCATCATTATCACTGCTGCAGGCTGTAAATACCAGAGAGCTGAGAACCAAAACGACAATTGTTTTTGCAGTTTTGATTCTGTTCCATTTGATTTGGACTTTTTTCATATAAATTATTTTGGGATTACTGGGCGAGAACAGCTTTTGATCGAATTTCAGAATAGGGCATAGCGGTTCCTGCTCAGAAGCAAATACACTAAGTAAAATTCAAATACATAACCCAATTGATTGAGGTTACGAAAGCTTGTTTTTGGGGTAAGAAAACGTCGTTGCAGCAGTAAAACAAACACTAAAACCCAAATTGAATTATAGGCGTTTTACCGGAATAAGTTTAGAAATGTTATGGATTTTGTTCAGATTTACTTGCAAGTATAAAAGCTTAAACTGTTGATTTTTTTAAACACATAGAAACATAGTTCTAAAGCTTTTAAAAAGGCGTTTCACTTATTTAAACAAACAGAGAACTATGTGTTAGAAACATGGTTTCTTTTGATATTCTTTTACACACATATAACCTATGTTTCTATGTGTTAAAATTACACCCAACAGTATACAAGATAACGTCCTGAATTAAAAACTCAATAAAAAAGCAAAAGCATAACATTCCGTTTAGGAATGACGATTTCTATTTAAATTCTGGGAGGAGCGCGTAGCGCAAATAGAGCACCTTTAAAGTAATTGGAATAACTTTTAGAATAAAAAGCAGTAAACGAAGTTACAAAGCAGCTTTTATAAAATTCAAAAGCTTCAAAAGTAAAAGTGGTAACAGGACTGAATTTAAAATGGCAAATGGCACATTCTTCAGAATGTTTTTGAATTTTAAATTCGGTTTTAGCTGTATGATGCAGCGGTGTCGTTTTATGGTCTAAACTGTGGCTGTGAATATGTTCATACGAATGGAGTACCGGAAATAATATTGCGAATAATACTATAAGCGGGAGAAGAAGATTAATAAACTTTAATTTCTTTTTCATTCAGATGAATTGCCGTTTGGTTAATGCGACAGAGTTGCAAATATAAAATTCTTATTTGTAAATGCAACAATGTTTCAGAAAAAAACTTATTTAAAGAATAAAAATGAAAAAGAGGTTCAAAAGTGCGGCTTTTTTGTAAGCTTCGGAGAAGCGAAATATTTATAGCAAAGAATAAATGTCTAAAACATAAAGCTCCGTAGGAGCGACATATTTTCGGTCTTTATATATGCCGCTCCTACGGAGCTTTTTTTAATTGTTTAATTGTAACTCTATAAATATTTCACCCCGCTGGGGTTTTAACGAATAAATAATTTATTATAAATATTCCATCCAACAAAAAAGCTGCCTTTTTGGGACAGCTTCTCTGGATTTTACACGAACAATGTAAAATCACTATGGAAAACTTAGCTTTATTCTTTGTACAGTATGATAACGGCTTTATAACCCGTACCAACATTCCATTGACTTGATTCTATAACTTCTCCTTTATCATCAAAAACCTGAAATTCGGCTGTATTTGGCGAAGCTGAACCTTCATTCAAAGCTTCAAAATCAATTTTATTAATTCCTTTCACCAAATTTATTTTAAAACCTTTAAATTCTCCGTCAAGTAAAACTTCGGGTTCGATTACTTTATCATTTAAAAGTACTCTAATCTTATCGCCATCTACAAAAGCTGCATCTCTATAGCGAACTGTAGAAACTGCCGATTTTGTTACAAAACCTCCCAAATACTCATTTCTTCTGTAAAAAATCCCTTCAACGTTTGCTTCTTTTTTATATAAAATGTTATTCTTAAAAAGATCATCAGGATTAATTTGTAAAACAATCGGGTCTTTTGGAATTGCAGGCGGTTCTGCATTTGGCGAAGTTGCTGCTGGTGGTATTACTTCTTTAGTTTCTGAATTTTTAGACGGAATTGGCTGGTATTTTCCTTTCACTTCTTCTTGAGAATGTACCTGAAGGGAAGCGCCAAGTATAATTAAAAACAATATTTTTTTCATATTTTATTTTTTACAGATAATATAAATGCAGCATTATTTGAACACATTAGTTCTTGATTATAAAAACAGGTTATTAGGGCATTTATTGCCTTTGTAATCAATTTTTTTGTGATACAAATAACTTAGGAAACGATTATTTTGAAAATGAAATAAACATAAACTTTGTTTCAAATTATAATATGAAACCTTTTTGGAGGTCTAATAATAATTTAAAAGGGATTGGTGGTAATAACTTTGGTAATGTTTTGATAGTTAACTGTCTAAATGATTTTGCAGACCAGAAACCGCTGCTTTTAACAGAAGCTGGAAAACGGAAAACTTTGAAGAATTTAATTAAAAATAATTTCACTAGTAATTATGCTCCATTCAGAATAAGAGTAGTAATTGAAAAACTCAAATTGCAGTAGATTAATAAGTACTTAAACTTTACAACTATGTCCCTACCTGACGAACTATACAATGTTAAATTTGCAGAATATTTCGAATCGATGAGAAAGATGTATTTAATTGATGATCGGTTTAAAACGATCTGCGATGACTATTGTAACAGCATTGTGAATGCTGAAATTTATAGGAAAAAATTTGAAAAAAATTTTCGTCAGCAATTAGAGTGTGAAAACCTGTCTAAGGAACTAGAAGAAGAAATCCTTTTTTATATTGTTAGAAACGGAGGTTCATAACAAACAGAACAGTTTTAAATATTAGTTGTAAAAGCGCTTCTTATAAGGGAGCGCTTTTTTTATGATATAAATCTTATTGGTAACACTACGCCTTAAATGTTAATATAATGTTTTAAATCTATTCGTTTTATTAATGTAAACGTAACCTTATCGACCTACCCTCAGTTCTAATTTTGGAGACATATTATAAAACAAACTACTGTAGTATATGTCATTTTTAAAATTTAGAACGCGCCGTAAGAAAACACTCCAAACCTGTTTTTCGGCCAATGCCTTTTTTCTAATAGATAATTCAAAAATGAACTGTTATGTATAAAGGTTATACAGATGAGGAACTTGTTGAATTATTAAAACAAGGCCGGGATAAGGCTTTTGATGAGTTGTATTTTCGGTATCGGGATTTACTTGTTCGGTTTGTTTATGCGCGAATGAAATCAATACCAATATCTGAAGAAATAGTTCAGGAAGTTTTCACTACCATTTGGGAACGACGCAAAACTATTCAGATACAAAAAAGCTTTATGGCTTATATCTACACTTCGGTACGCTATAAAACGCTGGATTACATCAAATCACACTCGGTTACAGACCAATACATACAAGAAGTTTTAGACCGAAATACAGTAGTTTACAGTGCAGCAAATACAACCGAAGATTCTATTTATTATGAAGAACTTCAGGACGCGGTTGAAAAAGCCACCGACTTACTTCCTAAAAAAGCGAAAGAGGTTTTCATTCTCAGCCGCATTAAACATTATTCCAATAAAGAAATTGCCGACGAATTAAATGTGTCCATCGAAACGGTCAAGTATCACATTACCTACGCGCTGAAATTTATGCGGACTTATTTAGGAGAATTTAATTGACAAAGAAATCCCTAAAGTTAAATGACCGCTTTTTTCTTAACAAAAGCGTAACCTAACACGCCTACCCGAAATTTCTATTTCCAAGACATACTATTAAAGACATAAAGAAATTATAATGCCTGATAAATTAAAACAAGAAATACAACATTTTTTAGAGGGGAAGTATTCTCCAAAAGGACAAGAAATGTGGAATAAATGGTACGATCGTACTGATGAGGTTTCGGATATCGAAATGCTTCAGTCAGATCGTTCTAAACTCAAAAAAGAATTAAGACAAATAAAGAAAACAAATCAAGTTATTTCAATGCCGTATAAAAACTGGGCTGTTGCGGCCTCTCTGGTTTTCCTACTTGGTTTATCCTTGTTTTTTTACCAGTCGGCATCGGCTGTAGAGAACAGACAATATGCAACAAAACTGGGCGAACGCTCGAAAATAACCTTAAGCGACGGAACACAGATCTGGTTAAATGCCGGAAGCCTTTTAAAATATCCAGAAGACTTTAAAGGCGACACCCGCGAAGTTTATTTAACCGGAGAAGCTTTTTTTGATGTAGCCAAAGACAAAAAACATCCTTTTATAATTCATACGGATAAAATGGATACCAAAGTTCTCGGAACCAGTTTTAATGTTCAGGCTTATCCGGATCAAACCACGCAGGAAGTTTCGGTTTTAACCGGAAGAGTAAACGTAAAATCGACTGTAACCGAGGAAAATGTATATGTAACTCCGGGACAGAAAGTTATTTTTAAATCAAAAAACAACAAACTTCAGGCTTTTAAAGATATTCCGATGAACTCTATTTCGCTGTGGCGGAAGAACATCATTGTTTTTGAAGATACCCCATTAACAGAAGTTGTTGCCACAATTAACCGAAACTATAATGTAGCAATCGAAATCAAAAATAAAAATTTAAATACACTCAAAATTAACGGCTATTTCAAAGACCTGTCTGCAGATCAGGTCGTGGCATTGGTATGCAATATCATCAATGCCAGCTATAAACTGGATGCAGGAGTTTATAAAATTGAATAGCTTTTTTTAATGAGATGTTAAGAGTTATAAGTTATGAATTATGAGTTAATCAAAAATCTACAATCTAAAATCTAAAGTCAAAAATCTAAAATTCTAAAACCCAAAACTATGAATGAAAAACAAATGCGGTACGTCGCAAAATGTCAGAGCATTAAAAAAGCTTTTAGGACAAAAGTAATCTTATTTATTGCTTTGTTTTTTACCGGATTAATACAAGCCGAAAATGTTGATTTTGATAAAAAAGTAACGTTAAAAGTAGAAAATGAAAGTTTAAAGAATGTTTTTCAAAAAATTGAAAATCAAGCCAACGTACACTTTATGTACGAATCAAACCAAGTTAATACCAACCAGAAAATAAGTTTAAAGCTTACTAATGTTAGCCTTGAGCAGGCATTAGATAAAATATGCGGTAATTTTTCGCTTCGATATGAAATTGTAAGCAATAATATCGTGATTAAAAAAACGCAGAAAGTTGCGGCATCAGATCAAAATAAAATTACCATTTCAGGTACAGTTTATGGCGGAGACGATAATATGCCATTGCCGGGAGTTGGAATTAAAGACAAATTTTCAACCGCAGCTACCGCAACAGATTTTGACGGAACATTTAAACTGGAAGTAAATGCTGCCGAGGCACAGCTTATTTTCTCTTACGTAGGTTATGTTACGCAGGAAGTAAAAGTAAGTCAGACTTCTACAATTACCGTAAAATTAGCAGCCGATGTAAAACAGCTTCAGGAAGTTGTGGTGATGGGATACGGAAGTGTGAAGAAAAATGAAGTTTTAGGATCTGTAGGTTCAGTTTCTATGAAAGAAGTTTCAAGCAGAACGTACAACAATGCCGGAGAATTATTGCAGGGAACTGTAGCCGGTGTTACGGTTATTAACGACGGTGGTGACCCAACGGCTTCGCCAACTATTAATATTCGTGGTATTGGATCCTTAAATGCCGAAACTCCGTTAATTGTTTTAGACGGAATCATTTACAGCGGTTCATTAAATACTTTAAACCCAAATGATATTGCTTCGATCAGTGTCTTGAAAGATGCGGCTTCTGCGGCAATTTATGGGGCAAGGGCTTCTGGAGGAGTTATTTTAATTACTTCTAAAAAAGGAGTTTCAGATCGTATTAATGTAAATGTGAATTATCAGGGAGGTTTTCAAAATGTAGCAAAAAAGCTGCATGTTTTAAACGCAGCCGAATATGCTGATGCCATGAATACGGCCAGAGATAATGCCGGATTACCTAGAATTCCTGCTTTTGATCCTGCTTTTGAACCAACAGCAAGAACAACAAAAACAAACTGGATGGATGAAATTTTCCGTACAGGAGAAATTCAGGATTTATCGCTTTCGGTAAATGGAAAAACAGAAAAATCAAATTTCTTTCTTTCAGGAAGTTACAGAAGAAACGAAGGGATATTATTAAATACTTTCGGAAATCGTTATACAGTAAGAGCGAACTCATCATTTAAACTGGCAGATAATTTTACCATTGGAGAAAATTTATCGTATTCCTTAACCGATGGGCAGACAGCAAATACAGCAAGTGCTTATACAGGAGCCATTTTAGCAGCTGTTTTTTATCCGCCAAATGCTACAATTTATAGAGAAGACGGTTCTGGACAATTTGGAGGAGTTCCGGAAAAATACATTGGTTCTTACGGAGACGTAATTAATCCGGTGGCGTATTTAAAAAGATTAGACAACAGAAATCCTGTTTCGACGGTATTAGTTAATCCGTATGCAGAGTGGGAAATCATTCAGGGTTTAAAAGTAAAAACAAACTGGGGTTATACCAGAATACAAGATAACGCAACAGATTTTGCGGTTAAAATTACAGAACCCGGAAAAATATTCGACTTCAACAGATTGACAAAAAAGTCCATGACGATTACGGATTTATTGAGCGAGCAGACTATTTCGTATGAGAAATCATTAGGGAAACATAATTTTAAAGCTTTAGCCGGATATACGTATCAGGAAACAAAAAAAGATTTTTATACCATTGAAGGAACTGGTTTTGATAACGAAGATCCATCACAGCGTTATTTGTTAAATGCAAAATTGATCCAACAGACGGGAGCAGGTTTATCAGATGAAATTATCTCGTCGTATGTGGGAAGATTAAACTACGATTTCAATCAAAAATATTTATTCTCAGGAATTATACGCCGTGACGGAACTTCAAAATTATTATCAAATAACCGTTGGAAAGTATATCCGTCAGTTTCGGCAGGATGGTTAATTTCTGAAGAAGGATTCATGCAGGGGATTAACCCAATTGTAAGCAATTTAAAACTTCGTGCAAGCTGGGGACAAATAGGAAATTTAGGAAACCTTGGACCGTATCAGTTTAGTGTGCCTTTAACGCAGACTCAGGCTTTAATAGGAGCAACGCCAACTATTAATTACGGTTATGCAGAAAGCGAATTATCTAACCCAAATTTAAAATGGGAAAGCTCTGAGCAGACTAACTTAGGTCTTGATTTCACGATGTTCAACAATAGTTTGACAGGATCTGTAGATGCTTACGTGAAAAAAAATAAAGACATGTTAGTTCGTGACCAGTTGCCAGGAGTTTCAGGAACTCCTCTAGGAAGAATTGTAAACTCTGGAGATGTTGAAAATAAAGGTATTGAGGTAAGTTTAACCTACCAAAAAACACGCGGCGAATTCAAATATGATATTACGGCAAATGCCGCATTTTTGAGCAACAAAATTGTTTCTATTAAAGACGATTTGACTTCATTAGAGCCTTTAAACTTAAGCAGAGTTCGTAGTTTGCCTTTGGCTAATATTTATCAGGTTGGAAGCCCGGTTGGTGCTTTCTACGGATATGCAACAGACGGATTATTCCAAAGTACAGCCGAAGCAAAAGCGTATGTAAATGCTAATGGTGTGGCGTATCAGCCAAATGCAGTTGCAGGAGATATTAAATTTAAAGATGAAAACGGAGATGGCGTTATCAACAACAGCGACAGAGTAGTATTAGGAAGTCCGTTCCCGAAAACAACATTCAGTTTAAACACTAATTTTAGATACAAAGGTTTTGATATGAATATCTTTTTAAGCGGTGCGGCAGGAAACAGTGTTTTCAACGCGGTTAAACACACCGGTTTAAATGCTTCTTTCCCAGGATATAACTTATTGGCCGATTCTAAAAATGCTTGGTCGCCAACGAATACAGATACAAATATTCCGGTTCTTTCCTCAACAGACAACAACAATAACTTCGGACGAATCTCTGATTTTTATATTGAAGATGCTTCTTTCTTAAGATTAAAAAACGTTTCTATTGGTTATACGGTTAAAGAAAGCTGGTTGAACGGAAAAGCAAAATTGAGATTCTTTATCTCAGGACAAAACTTGTTTACGATTACCAATTATTCTGGAATGGATCCTGAAGTGGGGCTTAAAAACTTCGGAATGGACGTAGGTAAATATCCGCTTTCCCGCATTTATATGACAGGTGTCAACGCTACTTTTTAAAAAAATATAAAACTAACAAAATGAAAAATTTAAGTCTTTTATTATTGAGTTTTGTGCTTTTGGTAAGCACTTCAGCTTGCGAAAGCGAACTTGATGTCGTGCCTCAGGGTGCACCGTCAAGCGGTAATTTCTGGAAGACTCCGGCCGATGCAAAAGCAGGAGTAAATTCGATTTACGCTTTGTATTCTGATGATAATATGTACGGCCGCGGTTTCTTTTGGTTAAACAACGCCAGCGATGACATCGGAACAAAACCAAGACAAAACGCAGAACGTATCAAAAATTTTATTGTAGACGGAGCTGAATCTGATACAAAAGATATCTGGAGAATTCACTACGAAATCATGAAACGCTGCAACGACGTGATCCGTAATATTCCGAATATTCCATTAGACGAAAAAACAAAAAACGGAATGTTAGGAGAAGCATATTTCAACCATGCTGTAATGCATTTAGAATTGGCTTACCATTATGGAGATGATCGTGCGGGAATTCCAATTCAGGACAGAGCAAACCCAACAAACGTTTATGTACCTCGTGCTAAAAACGTGGCTGAAAACTACGCTTACATCGCTGCCGATTTAATCAAAGCGGCTGATTTACTGCCGTATTTCAACGAGCTTACGCCGGATAATTACGGACGTGCGCATAAAACAGCGGCGTGGGGATATTTAGTTCGTACGTATTTGTATGCAAAAGACTGGGATAATGCTATAAAATATGCCAATATGATTGTGGCAAGCGGTAAACACAAACTGCTTGATAATTTTGAAGACGTATTTAAAATTAAAAACAACTGGTCTACAGAATACATTTGGTCTGTAACCTCAAGTGCCGAAAACACTTCGATGGGCTCTATTTTTCCTGGAGTTTGTTTAGAAGATAAAGGCTGGGGAGTTTACAACGGCTGGGGAAATTTTTATCCTACGAAAGAGTTGTTTGATACTTATGATCCAACAGACAAAAGAAGAAGCGCTACCATACTTCAAAAAGGAGATAAATTCACGTATTTTGGTGAAGTAGTTACTTTTAACGAAGGTAAAAATGTGGTAAGTTCAAGTAACAGAACAGGATATCAGTTTAAAAAATACATGGAGCCGTTTAGTTATCCAAAAACAGGTTCAGGAGCAGTAGATATTCGTTATGTAAATGCCAACGGTGACAAACCTTCAACAGCTTTAAACGTACCTCTTTTGCGTTATGCCGATGTCATTTTAATGCTGGCTGAAGCCAAATTAATGAAAGGACAAAACGCAGATACCGAAATCAATATGATTCGCCGTCGTGCAGGTCTTGGAGATATTGCAGGAGCAACAATAGTCGATTTAAAAAGAGAAAGACGCTGCGAGTTAGCAGGCGAGTGGACAGACCGTCATTTCGATTTAGTACGCTGGGGAGACGCTAAGGATGCTTATGCAAAACCATTGCACCACTATAACGGAAGTGTAATTTATCCGGCTCGTAATTTCAATCCTGCTATTCACCATGTTTGGCCAATACCGCCAGATGAAATCGCAGTAAGCAAAGGAGCTTTGTTTCAAAATAAAGGATGGTAAAAATTAATTAATAATTGACAATTGTTAATTATCAATTAACAACTAACCATTAACAATTTAATTAGTTTGTTTGTTTAGTTTTTTTTACGCTGCAGGCTTGTTGTGGAGTCTGCAGATTGTAAAAAAGAAAAATAAAAATCAGCATATACCATAAAACCAGTCTTTTTTACAAGGGCTGGTTATTATTATTTTTTTAGTCATAGATTAAGGGATTAAAAAGAATTTTTTCAGCCGCGAATTGCACGAATTTCCACAAATTTTATTCGCAAAAATCAAAAAATAATTCGTGGCAGAAACCTGTACATAAAATAATTCAAAAATCATTTCAATTCTCTTAATCTGTGGCAAAAAATAAACAGCTTTAATAAAAAATCATTTCAATGAAAAAAATATTCACCCTTTTTTGCCTTTCGTTTTTCCTGATTGTACAAGCTCAGGAATACAGTTCATCAAACATTCATTCGCATAACGATTATGCCAGTTCGCTTCCTTTTTACGGAGCGTATTCTAACGAAACGGGTGTTATCGAAGCCGATGTTTTTTTAGTTAACAACGAATTATTTGTAGCGCATACTTCAAAAGAAATTGCGCAGCACAATACCCTTAAAAGTTTATATCTGGAACCGCTTTCTTCAAAACTAAAGAATCTGGGAGCAAAAGCGTATCCAAGTAATAAACCTTTAATTTTAATGATTGATATTAAGTCGGATGCCGATTCGACTTTAAAAGTAATTGCCCAGCAGTTAAAAACCTATCCGGATATTATTGCCAATAAAAACATTAAAATTGTGATTTCCGGAAACAGACCAAATCCGGCGCAATGGACATCTTATCCTGAATTTATTTATTTTGACGGAAGGCTGAACGAAAACTACACAGCAGACCAATTGGCACGTGTAGAAATGATCAGTGAAGATTTGCATGAACTAACCGTTTGGAACGGAAAAGGTGTTTTAACACAGGCCGATTTAGAAAAAATTCAGTCAACAATTAAAAAAGTCCACAATCAGAATAAAAAAATAAGATTTTGGGGAACACAGGATAATGTAAATACCTGGATGACTTTGATGAATTTAAAAGTAGATTATATTGGAACAGATACGGTTTCAGAATTGACGCATTTTATCAATAACATCAAATCAACATTTTTCCAAAATACCGAATTTCATCAGGCTTACATTCCTAAAAATGCTTCGGCTTTCGCCAAAAAGAAACCTAAAAATGTTATTCTGTTAATTGGCGACGGAATGGGATTAACCCAGATTTATTCGGGTTACACGGCCAATAAAGGGCAGTTAAGCCTTTTTAATATTCCAACTCAGGGACTTTCTATCACCAAAGCATCAGACAGTTATATTACCGATTCTGCTGCGGGAGCAACGGCAATGGCAACAGGTCATAAAACCAATAACAGGTTTATAAGCGTTGACGAAAACGGAAAACCTTTGGAATTAATTACACAGCAATTAGCGAATAAAAATTATAAAACTGCTATTATTTCAGCCGGAAATATTACAGATGCTACTCCGGCCGCTTTTTATGCACATCAGCCGGAAAGAAGTTACAGCGAGCCTATTGCCAATGATTTCTTATCGAATCCGTCGGATATTTTAATTGGGGGAGGACAGAAAGAATTCAACTCAAGAAAAGACGGAAAAGACTTGTCTAAAGCATTGATCGAAAAAGGATATACTTTCTCAGATAAATTCAGTTCGCTGGATACCATTAAAAACAGCAGATTTGTAGTTTTAGAAGATGCTGCCGTAGTTTCTATGAAAGACGGAAGAGGCGATTTCTTAACCAAATCACTGGCAAAAGCAACCAGTACTTTTGCAAAAACAAAAAATCCGTTTTTTATCATGGCCGAAGGCGCTCAGATTGATTACGGAGGACACCGAAATAATGTAGAATATGTGGTACGCGAAATGCTTGATTTTGACAAATTAGTAGGGCAGGCAATGGAATTTGTAGACAATAATCCGGAAACTCTTTTAATTGTAACGGCAGATCACGAAACGGGCGGTTTATCGTTAATCGACGGAAGTATCGAAAAAGGATACGTTCACGGAAGTTTCAGTACAAACGATCATACAGCAGTTCCGGTTCCGGTTTTTGCTTATGGCGCAGGTGCTCAAAATTTTATGGGCGTTTACCAAAACAACGAAATTTATACTAAGATTTTAGAAGCACTTTTTAAAAAGTAATTCTCTATCTCTTTCAATAAAAAGCCCCTGTTATTACAGGGGCTTTTTGTTTATTGTTTCAATTTTTTCCAATATAAGATCAATTCTTTGCTGTAAAGTGAGATCGCCCGAAATATCTAAAACAGGAAAATCGATTGAGGCTAACCAATTTTTGTGAGCCTGAAAATTTCTGTTGGCAATTCCGGTATGGTTATCATAATCGGCGGCCCATTCTATAAAATCTTCAAACTGTTTTATTCGGTCTGGATTTGTATAAATGACATTTCCATATCTTTCAAATTCTCTCTTTTTCAGCCGTTCCATTCTAATTGCCGGCGGAATCCATAAATACACAACCAAGTCATAATCAGGAAAAACATTTTCTCCCCATTGAAAAACAGAACCGCCCAGAATCCAGCTTTCTGAATTTTCGAGATCCATTTTTATTTTAGAATTTCTTTCTTCAGGATTTCTTTTTGCAGTAAAAGGAATATCAGTTTTTTGCCAGAAATACGCATCACTGTCAAAATATTTTAAATTCAGTTTTTCTGCTAATGCGTTACCAGTTGTTGTAACGCCGCTTCCTGATGCGCCAAAAATATGGATTTTCATTTTTTATACTATTTATCGGTTCAATATTACAAAATCTTTTTAAGCGTTCGAGGTAGTATTTTCAGTAATTAAATTATAAAAAACATCAATTAATAATGGCTTTAAATGACATGTGAAAAATCGTTATTTATTTTGATTATAAATTACCTGTAATCAGGTAATTTTTGTTTTTAACTATTTGGTAATGAGTTGATTGTTTTTAATGTTTATTATTTAACATAACAAAAGAAAAGTTTTTCCTACTTTTAATCCGATTTTTTAACAAAAGGTATCTTCTTAAAATACTGGATTTTAAACATTAATCTATGAGGAAAAAACTACTTATTGGATTGCTGATCTTATTTAGCAGTCTTTCTTTATTTGCGGCAAAAAACAATTTTAATATTCCTATTCCGGATTCAGAATATCAGGCATTGGTTGATTTTTACAAAGCAACTGGTGAAGCAAACTGGACAAATAAATGGAATACAAAAGAGAATAATTTACATGAAGTGCCGTGGTATGGTGTAACAGTCGAAAACGGACACGTTACAGCGATCAATCTTAACAACACCAGTAATATTTCTGGTGCAATTCCGGCTTCTTTTGGAAATTTGAAATTTTTAAAAACCCTTGCAATTTACGGAGGCAGTTATGCAAAAGACTTAAGCACAACCGATTTAAGTGTTTTTTCAGAATTAGAAGCTTTAGAATCCTTAGATTTAAGATACTGTAAGTTAAAAGGAATTGTTCCGTCATCATGGGGAAAATTAAAAAAACTTAAAACCCTATATTTAAGCAATAATGCCTTAACCGGATTAGCTCCGGAATTTGGGCAGATGGAAAGTTTAGTAACCGCCGAACTTTCAGATAACCAGATATCGGTTTTAATAAAAGAATTAGAGAATTTAACGGCTCTAAGGACTTTAAACTTAACCAGCAACAAAATCAATACGATTGCAGGATTATTACCAAGTAATGTAAGTCTAAGCCTGCATTATCAGACAGTTAATATTGAAAATCTAACCTATAAAGGAACCGATTTAAAAATTGACAATCTGCCAAATATTGTTACTTATAACAGAACCAAAAATGATTTTTCTGCCAAAAGACAATTTGCGGTTTACGTTCGCGGAAGCGAAATTGGAAATGCAACAATGGCAGCAGACGGCAGTTTGACCATTCCGGCATCTTATTTATCATCTTTAAAAAATGGTGATGAAGTATACTTATATCAACAGTATGATTCTGGAACAGGAAGTGTTTCGTATTACAGCCGTATTTATTTTACAAACGTAAAAGTAAATCAGCCGGGAGTTTCTACTATTGAATATCAGGCCTTAGTCGATTTTTATAATGCGATGGGAGGCAGTAACTGGAACAACAAATGGGACATTAACGAAAATAATTTAAGCGAAGGTGCCTGGACAGGTTTAAGTATCGAAAACGGACACATTACGGGATTAAATTTAAATAATACGAGCAATGTTTCGGGTTCGATTCCAGCTTCATTTGGGAATTTAAAATACCTTCGAAATCTTTCGCTTTATGCAGGAAGTTATTCTAAAAATCTTAGTACGACAGACTTAAATGTTTTATCAGAATTACAGTCTCTGGAAACGCTCGACATGAGATATTGCCGAATCGAAAGTGCTGTTCCATCTTCATGGAGTAAATTAAAAAAACTAAAAACAATCTATTTCTATAGCAATTCACTTAAAGGACTACCTGAAGAATTAGGAGAAATGGAAAGCCTTGTTACTTTAGAAGCTCCTTATAACCAAATAAAATCGATTCCGGCATCAATAGGCAACTTGGCAAATCTTGTTACGCTGAATTTGTCCGATAATCAGATCGAGGTTATGGTCAAAGAATTGGAAAATATTACCACTTTAAAGACCTTAAATCTGGCAAGCAACAACATATCAAATATAGCGGCGTTATTAAGCAGTTCGGTTAATTTACAGCTTCATTATCAAAACACGAATGTTGAAGGAATTGTATATACAGGAGCTGATTTAAAAGTCGAAAACCTGCCAAACACGGTTTATTATAACAGAACAAAAAATGACTTTTCGGCCCGACGAGAATTTGGAGTGTATGTAGGAGGAAACCAAATAGGAAATAACGTAACCGCTGCTGCAGACGGAAGCGTGACCATCCCGGCATCTTATTTAGCTTCTATCAAAAACGGAGATTCGTTCAATTTGTATCAGCAGTACGATTCGGCAACCGGAAGTGTTTCTTATTATTCAAGAGTCAATTTTGTAAATGTAAAAGTAGATCAGCCCAAAATTCCGGATTTAGAATATCAGGCTTTGGTTGATATTTACAATGCAATGGGTGGAGTACGCTGGAATAATAAATGGAACATTGCCGAAAATAACCTGCACGAAGGTGCATGGTATGGTGTAAGCATCGAAAACGGACATATTACAGGTCTTAATTTTAATAATATTTCGAGTGTTTCGGGAGCAATTCCGGCTTCGATCTCCAACTTAACTTATCTTAAAAATCTATCTTTTTATGCCGGAAGTTACAGTAAAGATTTAAGCACAACAGATTTAAATGTTATTGGTGAATTAACGGCTTTAGAATCTATAGATTTTAGATACAGTAAAATTAAAGGTGATATTCCTGCATCGTGGAGTAAACTTAAACAACTAAAAACAGCTTATTTGGGTTACAACGCATTGACCGCTTTACCAACAGATATTGGTTTAATGGAAAATCTGGTTACGCTTGAAATACCAAATAACCAGATAAAAGCCATTCCGGCATCGATAGGTAATTTGACTAAATTAGTAACACTTAATCTATCCGAAAATAAAGTCGGCGTGTTGATAAAAGAGCTTGAAAACATTGCTTCTTTAAGAACCCTAACCCTTTCAAATAACAGCGTTTCAGATATTGCAGGACTGCTTAACAGTCAGGTTAACTTAGCGCTGCATTATCAAAGTATAAATGTGGAAGGATTAGTTTATACAGGCGCCGATGTAAAAATCGAAACCCTGCCTAATATTGTTCATTATAACAGAACCAAAAACGACTTTTCGGCCCGCAGACCATTCGGAGTTTATGTAGGGGGAAATCAGGTTGGAAGTAATATTACGGCAGCAGCTGATGGAAGCGTTACTATTCCGGCTTCTTATCTGGCTTCTATAAAAACCGGAGATAGTTTTTATTTGTATCAGCAATATGACTCCTCAACAGGAAGTGTTTCGTATTATTCGACCGTTAATTTTGTAAATATAAAAGTAGATCAGCCAAAAATTCCAGATTCAGAGTATCAGGCATTGGTTGATTTCTATACGGTAATGAACGGTACAAAATGGACTAATAAATGGGAGGTTGCCACAAACAATTTACATGAAGGTGCGTGGTACGGCGTAAGTATCGAAAACGGACATATTACAGGTCTTAATTTAAATAACAACAGCAGTGTTACAGGAGCAATTCCGGCTTCGATAAAAGATTTAAAATATCTTAAAACACTTTCTCTTTACGGTGGCAGCTATACAAAAGATTTAAGCACAACTGATTTGAGCGTTTTATCTGAACTTGAAAATCTCGAATATTTAGATTTAAGATATACTAAAATTAAAGGCGATCTTCCTGCATCATGGAATAAGCTGAAAAAAGTAAATACATTATATTTAAATAACAATGCACTTACTGCTTTGCCTGAAGATTTTGGCGGCATGGAAAGTTTAGTGACGGCGAATTTATCTTATAATCAAATAAAAACAATTCCGGTTTCAACAGGAAATCTGGCCAAATTAGCCACTTTAAATCTTTCTTATAATCAGATTGAAGTGCTTATTAAAGATCTGGAAAAAAATACAGCATTACAGACTTTAAGTATTACAAGCAATAAGCTTTCAACTATTCAGGCATTATTACCAAGTCAGGTAAATTTAGAATTGACTTCGCAAACCTTAAGTATTCCTAATTTTTTATATGAAGGAAACGATGTTAAAGTAAGCAATCTGCCAAATATAGTATTGTACAACAGAGCCTCGAATGATTTTTCGGCACAAAGACCTTTTAGATTATTCTTAAAAGGAAATCAGGTAGGAAATAATTTAAGAGTTGCCGGAGACGGAACCATAACCATTCCGGCCGATTATCTTTCGACCTTAAAAACAGGCGATGAGTTGTATTTGTATCAGGATTACGAAGGTGGTTCTGCCACTGCTTACGATTCCAGAGTTTATTTTACCAATGTAAAAGTGGATCAGCCCAAAATTCCGGATGCAGAATATCAGGCCTTAGTAGATTTTCATAATGCAATGAACGGTACAAACTGGTCTAACAAATGGGTTACTACAGAAAACAATCTGCATGAAGGCGCGTGGTATGGAGTAAGCATTCAAAACGGACATATTACAGGATTAAACCTTAATAATAATTCGAATGTTACGGGAACAATTCCGGCCTCTTTTGCCAATTTAAAATATTTAAAAAACCTTTCTTTATACGGAGGAAGCTATACAAAAAACTTAAGTACTACAGATTTAGCAATTTTCTCAGGACTTGAATCTTTAGAATCTTTAGACTTAAGATACACGAAATTAAAAGGCATTGTACCCTCTTCATGGAATAAATTACAGGCTTTAAAAACGTTGTATTTAGCCAATAATACTATAGAAGATGCAGATGAAGCTTTGGCTCATTTACCGCTTTTAAAAACAGTCGATTTTACAAATCAAACCATTACGATTCCAACAATCGAAGTAGGGGCAAACGAACTGGTTATAAACCTGCCAACGTTATCAACATTTTTATTTAATGCAAACGGCGGTGTTATCAACAATAAAAACCATTTTACCCTTTTTATTAATGGTGTAAATAAAGCGTCGAACTATTCAAACAGCGAAGGAAAATTAATTTTTAAAGACATCGCTTTATTCGGAATCAAATTAACGGATCAGATTCGAATTGAACAAAACGACGGATCGGCTCAGGGAACAAGAATTAATTATACTCAGGTCATTTTTGGAAAACCATTAACAGACGCTGAATTTGAAATTCTAAAGAAATTCTACGCAAGTACAAACGGAGCGCAATGGACTCAGAAATGGGATATTTCGCAAAACAAACTTCATGAAGTAAGCTGGTACGGAGTAGGAACAAGAGACGGACACGTAGTTTCGTTGAGTTTAGCTGCTAATAATTTATCAGGAACACTTCCTGCTGAGTTATCTGATTTAACTTATTTAGAGACTTTAAACCTGCAGTCGAATGCCGTTGAAGGATCGATTCCGTCAGATTTAGGAAGACTGACAAACCTGAAAACGCTTAATTTACAATCGAATAAATTTCAGGGAACATTACCTGTTTTGTCCGCGGTTTCAGGATTGAAGAAAATTTCTGTTGCAGGAAATCAATTCAAAGGAACAATTCCCGGACATTTAAATGACTTCGAAAATATCGAACAAATCGACCTTTCAAACAATGGTTTTGATGCTTTAGAAAAACCATTTACGTATGATTTAGCCAAAGTGTACATCAACTTAAGAGGACAAGTTATTGCCAAAGACCAATATCTTTATTTAAAAGGCGACGAAATAGTAGTCGATCTTCCGGCTATTACCACATATAACGAAACAACACAGGATTATACAGGCAAATATCAGTTTGAACTACAGGCGAATAACTTCAAAATTTCTGAAGCAACGGCGGTAGACAATACCATTACATTCCCTAATATTTCTGTTGCCAGTATTCCGGCTGGAGCTAAAATTGCGATTTGGCAGAAAAACGGAACTTCGCAAGGAACTTATCTGCAGTTTAAAGGAATTGCCGACGGTTCTGAAACGCCTTTAATCGCTGCGGAATATGACGCATTAGTTGCCTTTTTCCAAAGTGCAGGAGGTACGGGATGGAAAGATGCTTGGGATACTTCATCAAACAATCTTCACGAAAAGAAATGGAAAGGCGTTACGACAAACGACGGACACGTAGTATCGATCAATCTTCCTGATAATAACTTAACTGGAAATATTAGTGCCGAAATCGGAAAATTCAGTGAATTACAAAATCTGAATTTGGCTAAAAATAAACTGAAAGGAGCAATTCCGGAGAGTTTATCGCAAGTAACTAAAGTAAAAACAATCGATCTTTCTGAAAATGAATTGACAGGAATCGACGCTGCACTTTTACCAGCGGTGAGTTTTAAAATCGATCGTCAGAAAATTAATTTAGGTGAACTGCCTTTAAACTTAAATGCAGTTTTAAAAGACCAAAAGATCAATCATTACGATCATACGACTTCGGTTTTCAATGCCACTCAGTCGTATAATATGACCTTAAAAGACTATTTCCAGACTGTTTCGGTTACGGAAGAAGGCATTAAACTAACTAATATTTTAAGCGAATGGAATGTTCCAAATAACCAGACTTTAGAATTAAGACAAATTGCCGGAACCGCTAGAAACAGTGTTCTTACTTATACAATCACGTATAGAGAAGGCGATTCTAATTTAGACGGAATCGTTAATATTCTGGATATTCAGTCGACTTTGAATTACACTTTAAGCCAGAAACCAAAATTCTTTAATTATGGTGCAGCCGATATTAATAAGGATAAAAACCTGAATGTACTGGATATTATTTTATTGATTAATAAAATTCAGGCCGGATCACTTGAAATTCCATCAAGTTCAAAACGTATGGCTTTAGCAGGAAATGAAGATGTTATTTTGAGTATTGAAGATAATACGCTTTATATCGACAATCAGGCCACTTCGACAGCAGCATTTGATATTCGTTTAAAAGGCGGTAATAAAGCCGAAACAAAAGAGCTTCTTTCCAGTCTTGGTTACACTGTTTCAGTCGCAGAACGTGACGGAGAAATTAGTATTGCCGGTTTTTCTATGGATAAATCACTTTCGGGGAAACAAGCCATTGCAAAAGTTTCTTCTCAAACAACCATTGGTTCTGCTATGATTTCAAATGGAGAAGCAAACGCATTGAGCTATAAAATTGCAAAAACTTTGGGAGTTGGTGATATAGAAGCAAATGACGCCGTTTCAATTTCCAATTATCCAAATCCATTTACAGACAAAACGGTTATTCAATACCATTTAGCTGAAAATGCAGGAAAAGCGACATTAAAGGTTTTTGATATACAAGGAAGAACGGTTCATGTACAAGCTGATCTTGATGCAGCAGCAGGAAATCATGAATTTACATTCCAGCGCAAAAATCTTGCTTCGGGAATCTATTTCTATACGATCGAAGTTCAAAATGGAGCGAAACCGGGAATTTTTAAAGGAAAAATGTTAATACAATAAACTCACCATAATGATGTCTAACAAATCAAAACCAATGAATATAAAACCATTTTTGGCCTTTATCTTCCTATTCTTAGGAACCTTTATACAGGCACAAAATAGTTTAAAAGTATTAAATGCAGCAGCCGGACCGGGCGAAAAATCGTCTATTTTAATTGATCTGGCTAATGCCGATGAAGTAGTGGGAGCAGAGTTTACGCTGACTGTTCCGCAGGGATTAATCGTAAACGAAAAAGAAAGTAAAATCATCGAAAGCCGAAAGGGCGATCATGCTATTTACGTTAATATCGAAAAGAATAATCCACGTAATTATCACTTCATTATTTTGTCGTTTACCAGTACTTCTTTTAAAGGAAACAGCGGTAATTTATTAGAAATTCCAATTGAAATTCCGTTAAATTATACTTCGGGACAAACGCACAATTTAGATTTATCCGGAGTGGTTTTAAGTTCAAAAAATGCAGTAGATATTGGTTCGAACCACGTAAACGGAAAACTGACAATTGCCACAGCACAATATCCAGATTTAACCATTTCTGGAATCGCTGCACCCGAATCTAAAATTACTCCAGAAGGAAAAATCAATCTTTCCTGGAAAGTGGATAATATTGGAGGAAGAATTGCTTCGGGCGGATGGATTGAACAAGTAAGCATTGTTTCTGATCAAACCGGTTTAGAATACAATTTAGGCACCGTTTCTTATAACGAAGATTTAGACAAACAGCAGTCAGTAAACCGAAGCGCAGTATTTAATCTCCCTAAAGTTCTGGGAATTGAAGGAAATGTAAAAGTTAAAATAAACATTATTGCCAATACGGCAGTAAAAGAACCGGAATCTTTAAAAAACAACAATAAAGTTACGGCTGCAACTTCCATTCTTTTAGAAAAACGTTTGTACTTAACTTTAGATAAAAAGAGCATCGACGAAAATTCAAACGAAGTGATCAGAGCTACTTTAACCCAAAGCGGTGACAGAAGCACGGATAAAACATTTGATTTAACAGCTTCATTGCTTTCGCAGCTTCAGTTTGATGCATCAGTAAAAATATTAAAAGACCAGTCGTCGGTTGTTTTTTATATTAAACCAATTGATAATACGGCTAATGACGGAAACAGAACGGTAACATTATCGGTATCAGGAAATGATTATCCTGCAGTTTCAGATGCTGTTGAAATTATCGATAACGAATATTCAGTCATTACTTTAACTCCGTCTAAAATTGCAGCAACAGGTGGTGAAACTATTACAGTTACGCTGGAAACGGGTTATGCTAAAACCAAAGACACAAAATTTACAATTACAGCAGATCAGAGTTCACGCTGGACCGTTCCGGCAGAAGTGACGCTTCCGGCAGGAAGTAAAACAACTTCTTTTACCATAACAGTAAAAAACAACAAAGTTCCTGAACAGACTGTAACCGGAAAGCTGACTCTTAGAGCCGAAGGTTTTCAGGCAGGAAATACGGAAATCATTTTAAAAAGTTCTAACGTTCCCGCTTTTGAATTGGAAATTGCACCGCAGACCATTTCAAAAGGAGACGGAGTTTACGCTACTTATGCGACATTAAAACGAACAACTAAATCAGAAATCAACACCGCAGTCCGCTTAAAAGCGAGTATTGCCAATGCTTTGATTCTTCCTGATGTAATTGATTTTCCGGCCAATGTAAATTCGAAGAGATTTAATATTGGAGCGATAAACAACGGAATCGTAGATGGAACAAAAGTGGTCAACGTAACAGCCGATGTTTATGTATCCTCTTGCAATTGTACCATTCCTGCGGGAGACGGAAGCAGTGCCAGTAAAAACATTACGATTCTGGACAGTAACGGACCTGCTTTAACTGTAAAAGCCAATCCGGCCACAGTGAAAGCCGGAGTTCAGAAAGCAGCAAAAATTACCATTTCAAGAAATACGGTTGATACTTCTACAGCGGTTTTAGTAAAGCTGTCATCAGATTCTCCTACGATTGTTTCTATTCCGGCACAAGTTTCTATTCCGGTGGGGCAGGAAAGTGTTGAGGTAGAAATCAATACGATTATCGATCCATCGAAATCTGGCGATCAAACTGCTCGTATTCAGGCAGAAGCCGCTAGTTTTAGTTCAGGATTTACATGGATTTTAGTTACAGATAAAACAAACCAGATGCTGTTGTTAACTCGGTAAAAACACTTGCCGAAGCCAATGGAGAAGATACGATTGAAGTAACAATTTCGATAACCAACCAAGGATTTGCGACGTTAGTAAAAGGTTCAAAAATAGAATATTTTTTATCGAAAGATAAATTAACTAAAAACGCTATTCTGGTATTTACATCACAAATTGATTCGGATATCGAGTCAGGCAAAAAACTGGACATTATAAAATCGATTAAACTGCCGCAACAAGCAGGAGAATATTATTTAGTTGCAGCCGTAAATTCAGATCAAAAAATAAATGAATTATCGTATACGAATAATGAAGCGTACTCAGCTATAAAATTATTCTCGAGCTACAGCGCCACAAGTTCAGTTTCTAAACCAATCTACAAATCAGGTGAATTGGTTACGATTACAGGATCGGCTAAAATGGCAAACAATACACCTGCAGCAAATAAAGAAGTAGAAATCATTATTTCTACAGGAAGTTTTGCCCGTTCGTTTAAAGTAAAAACAAATGCATCAGGAAATTATGCTTACGATTTTGAACCGCTGCAGGCAGAAAGCGGACATTATACAGTAAGTGCCGGATATCCGGGAACAAAAAATGCAGTTCAGGCAGAATTTGACATCGTTGGTTTTGAATGGACAAACAAACCTTCGGATTATTTAAAATGGGATGTGGTAACCAAAGTGCCGTACAAAGGCGAGTTTTTATTAAAGAACAACAGCCAGACTCCTTTAACTAATATTAAAATTGAATTACCGGCTGATGCAGGATTTACGATTCAAACCAATGCATTGACATTAGCTGCAGGACAGGAAGCTGTTTTGAATTATACAATATTGGCAGAAACGCCATCGGCAGAACAAAAATACTACGAAATCAATTTCAATATAACATCAAATGAAGGTGCCAAACTTCCAGTTTTAGCGTATTACCATGCCAAAGCACAAACGCCGAAATTAACGGCAAATCCGATAAGCATCAATACTACGATGATTAAAGGAAGTTCTCGTTTTTATGAAATTACGGTTTCAAATACCGGAGCGATAGATGCTGAAAAAGTAAAAGTTGATGTTCCGAATCTGGAATGGATGAAACTAAAAAGTGCCGTTGTTATTGACAAAATTGCACCAAATGAATCTGCAAAAGTTATTCTGGAATTAGTACCTACAGACAAACAGCAGTTAAATGTACCGCTTTCCGGAAACTTAGCTTTAAATCCATCAAACGGAGGAGGAATAAGCATTCCTTTCAAAATAGAAACTGTTTCAGAAGCAACTGGTTCTTTATTAATTGATGTTGTCGACGAATATACTTTTAATACCGAAAGAGCACCGCATTTAAAGAATGCAAAAGTGGTGGTTCGCCATCCGTTTTCGGGTGTTATTTTAGCAGAAGGATTAACGGATGAAAACGGTTTATTCAGTACGCCTCAAATTCCAGAAGGTTATTATACTGTAACCGTAACCGCAGATAAACACGCATCGTATCAAAATAATTTATTAGTAGATCCGGGTAAAGTAACAAGTCAGAGAGTATTTATTTCGTATCAGGCAGTAAGTTACGAATGGGTTGTAAAACCAACGGAAATAACAGACGAATACCAGTCTGATTTGGTAGTGAAGTTCGAAACTAACGTACCAAAACCAGTAATTGTTATCGATATTGACAATCCTGTTTTAGATTTAAAAACAGGAGAAAGCAGAATGAGTTATGCCACCGTTACCAATCACGGTTTAATCGCCTTATCAAATGTTACTTTTAATGTAGACAGTCAGGGCGATTACAAGTTCAAACTGATGATTGATAAAATAGATGTATTAAATGCCAAATCGACCATTATCGTTCCGATATTGATAACGAAACCGGCTTCAAGCGGAAAAAGTGCTTCCGGTGGTCAAAATTGCAGTTATAACTTAATTACAAGAGGAACTTATATTTGCGAAACGGCACAGGATTTAGCAGCCTTTAAACCGTATTATGTATTAACCTGTTCTACACCAAGTACGCCGGTTGTAGGTGGAATTCCTAATTTTAACGGAGGTGGTTTTGGAGGATTAATTCCTATAGGAAATGCTATTGGAAACATCGTTACAGGACTTCCTAATTTCTGCGATCCATGTTTCTTAAAAGTAGTAAAAGGAATCTGGACATGCGGTATGACTATTAAAAGTGTTGTTACTTGTGTAACAGCGATTGGAGCAGCTGTAGAAACTGCCGGAATCGCAATTCCAGTTGCCGTTTACAAATGTTACAAGACCATAAAATCGGTTATGAAGTGTTATAAAGCCATAACCGAAGGGTATGAAGCCTGCTACGGACAAGGATCTGGAACGGGAAAAAAAGCAGGAGAAAATTCTGTTCTGGATGAAATGTACAACAACATGAAGGAATATGAAAAATCCCTGAATGCGTATCAAAATTCACTAACAGAATTGTTCGGCACTATTAATCCGGATGCAGAAGGATATGATGCATTTTCAAATTATGTTGTACCAATTGTAGAAAAACAGTCTAAATTATCTCAAAACGATATTACAATTTTAACCGCTTTAGTTTCTGGAAAAGGAATTACTGCAGAAGAAGTTGGAGCATTTGCCGCAAGATGGAACAATACAGTTGATGCGTGGAATGCAGGAGTATTTGCACCAAATGGAGCATATCCAAATATCGTGAATAAAACGAAGTTAAATGAATATGCAGCAATTGTTGGATTAGTTGAAAAATATGCAAAATCAAAAGGATATGCTGATTCAACAAAAATGATTGAAGCCTCTTTAGAAGAACTTGACAAATATATTGCTGAGAAATCGCAGGCAAGCTCTGTATGTGCTACTGTTACCGTTAAGTTCTCTCAAAAAATCACCATGACGAGAGAAGCTTTTGAAGGTACTTTGACTTTAAACAACGGAAGCGATGCGAACACGATTAAAGATGTTAATCTTGACTTGTTGATTAAAGATGAAGCTGGAAACGATATGACACATTTATTCCAGATCAACAAAGACGCTTTCTTAAGCGGAACCGGACTTGTAGCACCAACCAGCAGTCAGTCTGGAACAGTAATTTTTATTCCAACAAAAGATGCAGCGCCAACAGTGCCAAAATCTTATGCATTTGGAGGAACTTTATCTTATTTAGATCCTAATACAGGCGATAGAGTAACGGTGCAATTGTACCCGGTAACTCTTGAAGTAAATCCAAGTCCGGATTTAGTACTGCATTATTTTATGCAGAGAGACATTTTAGGAGATGATCCGCTGACAGATAAAATCGAGCCGATTGTTCCGGCAGAAATGGCTTTATTAATTAAAAATGAAGGTTACGGTCTTGCTAAAAATGTTCAGGTAGAATCTGTTCAGCCAGAAATTATCGAGAATAAAAAAGGCTTGTTAATCGATTTTGAAATTGTGGGAAGCAACTTCAATAATGAGCCAAAACAATTAGGTTTATTAAATGTTGATTTCGGAAATATTGAACCGCAGAAAACAGCTCTTGGACAATGGTGGTTTACCAGTACATTATTAGGTCATTTTGTAGAGTACGATCTTAAAATAAAACATTTAAGCAGTTACGGAAACAAAAATCTAAGTCTGATAAAAGCATCTTATGTTCACGAATTAATAAAAAGCGTAAAAGCCTATCAGGCAGGACAGGATAATATAAACGATTTCCTTGTAAATGATATTGCAGATGCTAATGATACTCCGGATGCCATTTATTATTCAAATGGAGGAAGTGATGAAGTGTATAAAGTAAGTACAGGAACCGTTTCAAATGCTATTTCTCCAAGTCAGCTTACGACAACGTTAACTATGAATTCATCTAAAACAGGATGGAATTACGGAAATCTAACTGATCCTGGATCTGATAAATATAAACTGGAAAGAGTAGTTAGAATTAGTGATAATCTGGAACTGCCAATTCAAAATTTCTGGCAGACGCATGTAACGTTAAAAGACGGATTAGAGCCTAAATATGAAAACAATCTGCATTTCCTTGATAAAATTTCGGGATTAGAAAGATATACTTTGTATTACAGTATCATCAATACCAATGTACCAAAAGTAGCTTCTTTTGAAAGTCTGCCGTCAACCACTACAAAACCAGTAGAATCGGTTCAGGTTAACTTCAATAAAGCGATTAAGCCAAGTACATTTACATCTCAGAATATTACTTTAATTCATCAGGGAACCAAAATTCCGTTTAACGATAGCTTTATAGGTAAAGTAAACGATTCTACGTATGTTTTAAATATCAAAACATTGTCATTGGCTTCGGGTTATTATGAGTTAACAGTTCAATGTGCCGGAATCAAAGATTTAGAGGACAATGAAGGCGTTGAAGGAAAAAGCGTTTCATGGATTCAGATAATCGGCGAATTGGGAATAGTTCAGTTTAAAACTGATCAAATCGAAGCACAGGCTGTAAACAGTGTTGAAATACGTTTTAATAAACCGGTGAAACCAGTTCAGTTTACCAAAGAAAAACTAACGCTGAACGGAAAAGCACTTGAAAACATTTCTATTGTTACCGAAGATAATCTGAAATATACCATTGTAGGATTAAACGAATACAACAAAGAAAACGGTCAATATGAGCTTGCAGTAGATTTACCATCAATTAAAGCAGAAGATAATACTTTTGGATTAATTGTGCAGACACAAAAATGGAAAGTAGATATTTTGATTCCGGAAATCGATGCGTTTACTCCAAAATATCAAGGAGCTGTACACAGCCAGAACGTTACAGATCTTTTGGTAACTTTAAATAAACCGGTAAATAGTTTTGAGAAAAACTGGATTACACTTTATAAAGGAAGCGTAAACTTAAATGCGAATCTAAATGTAACCAAACAAGACGATTTACATTATCTGATTTCTGGTTTAGGAGAATATACAAAAGCAGAAGGCGGTTATAAAATTGTAGTAGATCAAACGAGTTTAAAAGACCTTTCGGGTAACTTTGGAACAGGAAATTCAAGTACCATGTGGGAAGTGAAGTTTGGAAAACCTACTGCACCGGCTAATCTGCGTATAACACCGGACAGAGGAACATCGGCGGTAGATAATATTACTTCTGGTAACGATTTGTCGATCGCCTTAACAACAAGCGGTAACAAGCAAGTAGTAGAATTATATGCGGTAACGCCAACCGGAAAAACTTTGGTGAGCAGACAAAATGAAGAAACGGCAAAAGAAGTATTAATTCCGATAAAAGGATATATTGGTAAAAATACTTTTGAAGCCATTGTTTACGATGAATTCGGAAATGCGAGCGATGCAAGCAAAGTTGAGGTTTACATTGACATTGCAGATCTTAGCTGTACAGTTACGCCATTAAGTGCTAATGATTGTTCAGAACCTGAGGTTTTAAAAGTTCAGTTTGCCGATGAAATTATAGCTTCGGGATTGACTAAAGACAACATTATCGTGAAGTCGGGCGGAATATCAGTTTCTAATGAAAATATAACCTTAACCAAAGTTTCGGATAAAGAATTTGAAATTGGAAACATCGAAAAATTCGCTGGAGATCATTCATTCGGAATTGATCTAACAAAACTGAGCAAGAAATCAAGCGGGCTGCAAGGAAAAGGAATTGTCTCTGCAAATGTTGAGGTTGGATTAAATAACAATGCAACCATTACAGGTGATATCTTGATTACAAGAGATAATACAACGGTAACGTATACCGCGACGCAATCTATGCAGACTTATACGTGGAATGTTACAGGTGGAGAAATTACGGCTCAAAGCAATAACACCGTAACAATTAAATGGACAGAAAAAGGTACGCAGACCCTTTCGCTGCAATATCTGACTCAGGGTTCATGCAGTAAAACAACGTCGCTAGAAGTAAAAGTAGAAGCTACATTATCTGTTGAAAATCCGACTTTAGGTAAAAACGGATTCTTTATTTCTCCGGTTCCAAATGACGGAAACTTTACTCTGAATCTGTCAGGCGATGAAGGAACTTTCGATTTGATTATTTTTGATGTCAATGGTAAAGTGGTTTACAAACAGCCGAAACTGGAAATCACAAATGATTATAAAAAAGAAATAAAAACGCATTTAAGAGCTTCGGGAGTTTACTTCTTAATACTGCACAACGCAAATAAGAGTTACAAAGCCAAGTTTTTAATTAAATAAAATTCATAAAAAGAGATGTCAATTTAGACATCTCTTTTTTTTTGAAATTATATCAAAAAAACATTCCGTTTGAGAATATTTTTTAAGACAAAGTATATCGTAGAGACGCACAGCAGTGCGTCTGCGTCTCGTGAATCCATAATAAGAAATACGCTGTGTAGACGCACTGCTGTGCGTCTCTACGATAAATGATGTGTAATAAAAGTGGCTGTCCTTACTTTCGGACAGCCTCTTTTTTTTTTAAAACAAGACTGATAAACAAAATTGCTCCATCGGAGCATAAAAAATGAATTACATCAAATAATTTAATTTATTAAAATACCCGATATTTGCATTTCAAAAAACAGACTAACATTTTATGATAAAAATAAACAAAACCATTCATATCCTTTCAAGGAGGTACTTTTTACATTTGCCTTAGCTTCTGAAGCAGCCGAAGTTTTTAAAGATCATATTGCACTTATCACCGGAATTGGAAAAGTCAATGCAGCCTACGAATTAACTAAAGCGATACAATTAAAAAGACCTTCGGTAATTGTAAATCTGGGTTCGGCGGGGAGTACTCATTTTAAGAAAGGAGATGTAGTTTGTTGTACAAAATTTGTTCAAAGAGATATGGACGTGAGAGGACTTGGTTTTGCTCTGTATGAAACGCCTTTGTCTGGTTTACCGCCAGTTTTAGAATATGGTCTGGAAATGGACGGTCTGCCGTTAGGTATTTGCGGTACGGGAGATAGTTTTGAAATGCAGCATTCTGAAACGATTTATGACGTGGTCGATATGGAATCTTACGCGTTGGCTATGATTGCCATGAAAGAGAATATTCCGTTTTTGTGTTTGAAATACATATCAGATGGTGCCGATGATAATGCAGCCGAAGACTGGAGTGTTCAGGTTCATAAAGCTGCTGTTGCTTATGGCAGTATTTTAAAATTGAATATAAACGAAACTTCGGTTAATTCTTAGAGGATGACGAGTAAGATTTTTTCTCTCGCAGATTTAGCAGATTTTTTGATAAAGATTGACAAAGAATAATCTGCCAAATCTGCGAGCGTTTTATCAGCGTATTTTTTAAAATCATTTTAATCTTTTATCCCGATAGCTATCGGGAGTGGCAGAATAAAACTTTACAACTGAGACTTTGAAATAAAAAAAAGCTGCCTGAATAGATTTCAGACAGCCTCTTATAACTGCAGTTTTAAGTACTAATTCAAAAATTTACGACCAATTCTTTAAGATTAATTAATTCCTCCTCCTAAAGCTTTGTACAATAATACCTGCGACTCTGCATTTTTTAATTGAATGTCAACAAAGTCCAGTTCGGCCTGCAGTTTATTTTTCTGGGCATTAATAATTTCCAAATAATTCGCATAACCGCTCAAATACAAATCATTTGAAACGTTTACGGCGATTTCGAGATGCTCAATTTCCTTCGATTTATATTTTAAAACATCTACAAAAGATTCTGTTCTGTGCAATAAAGCACTCAATTCATTATAGGCCGTTGTAATCGTATTTTGATATTGCAGCAACGAAATTTCCTGTCTTTTATTCGATACAAAAAATTCCTGTTTAATTTGTCCTTTATTAAAAACCGGAGCCGTTAAACCGCCAAGCAATTGCCAGGCAAACGATCCGTTGTCAAAAAAAGTAGAAAAAGAAAACGAATTAAAACCTGCATATCCACCCAAATTTAAAGTCGGGAAAAAGGCGGCGCGCGCTGCTTTTGCGTCGGCATTTGAGGCACGCAGTTCGTGATAGGCTTCGGAGACATCGGGTCTTTTATGAATAATCGAATCAACACTAATTTTTTGATTTAAAACTTCCAGATGCCCCGAAAGGAAATCAGCACTTCTTTCGATTTTGCCGCCATATTCACCTAAAAGATTCAATAACGCCTTTTCGGTTTGATCGATGCTTAGATTAAGTTGTTCGGCTTCAGCCAAAATATTATTATTCTGCGCATTAAACTGCTGTACCGCTAATTCTGTAGCTTTCCCCACAGATCGTTGTGCTGCCACAATGTCAAGCGCCTTCTGCTGTGTTTTCAGGTTGTTTTTGTAAATCTCGGCTTGTTTATCTAAAGCAATGAGTTTGTAATACAAGTCGGCAACATCACTTAACAATCGGGTTTGCAGTAATCGCATTCCTTGCTGAGAAGCAAAGAATCGTTCGCGTGCTGCTTTTTTACGATTGCTCAGCTTTCCCCAGATATCAGCTTCCCAGGAAACTTTACCGCCTAAAAAGAGGTTAGGAGAAACATTTTCGTTTATCCTTTGTTTCTCATTAATATTTTGAGAAAAATTGGTGTCAAAATTCCCTACGCCATCCATAGTATATTTTCCGTAATGCGTTCCGGAAGCATCTGCAACAAGATCTAAAGACGGCAGCAAAGCCAGTTTTGCCGCTTTTAAATGAGAATTGGCAATTAAAATTCTTTCCTGCATAATTAAATAATCAGGATTTTGAGCAATAGCTTTCTTTAAAAGATTTTCGAGTTTGGCGTCTTTAAAATACGTTTCTGTTTTTAACGGAATAAAATTCTGCAGACTGTCAGCCGCTTTTTTTCTTTTTAAGTCAAAATTTTCAGGCAGTTGTTTTGCTGCCAGATTATCATTTATTTTAGGAGCAGAGCAGGCGGTAAGAAGCAAAACACCGCCGCAGATTATATATCGATTTATTTGTTTCATGTTTTAATTTTTATTCATTGCTTTTTCTAATTTGGCAAACAGGATATAAAGCCCCGGAATTATGACAAGTCCGAAAACAGTTCCTATAAGCATTCCTCCGGCAGCAGCGGTACCAATAGAACGGTTTCCTACCGCTCCGGCTCCGGTTGCAATACACAACGGAATTAATCCTGAAATAAAAGCAAAAGAGGTCATAAGAATAGGCCTGAAACGAAGTCTTGCGCCTTCAATTGCAGCCTCGGTAATGTTTCGTCCTAATTTGTTTTGTGCCATCGCAAACTCCACAATCAGGATGGCATTTTTGGCGAGCAGACCAATCAGCATGACGAGTGCCACCTGAGCATAAATATTGTTGTCTAAACCAACCAGTAAAAGGGCAAGGTAAGAACCAAAAACCCCCACAGGAAGACTCAATAATACCGGAAACGGAAGCAGTAAACTCTCATACTGTGCGGCAAGCAGTAAATAGACAAACAAAATACATAAGGCAAAAATGTAAATGGTTTGGTTTCCGGACAGAATTTCTTCGCGTGTCATTCCGGACCATTCGAGTTCAAAACGGCTTGGGAGTTTTTCTGCTGCAATTTTTTCTACCGCTGCAATGGCATCACCGGAACTGTAACCTTCTGCCGGTTCTCCGTTAATCATAGCCGACATATACATATTGTATCGCGTTAAAACTTCTGGTCCGTAAACGCGTTCCAGTTTTATAAAAGTCGAAAACGGAACCATTTCGCCAGCATCATTTTTCAAATACATATCCAGAATACTTTCCGGATTTTTTCTAAACTGTGGACTTGCCTGAACCATTACTTTATACATTTGAGAAAAACGAATAAAGTTGGTTGCATAAAACGAACCTAACATGGTCTGTAAAGTTGCCATGGCATTGTCTACAGAAATTCCTTTTTTAGCTGCAAGATCATAATCAATATGTACTAAATACTGCGGAAAAGTAGCATCAAAACTGGTAAAAGAGTTTTGTATTTCGGGCGAAGCGTTAAGTTCTTTAATAAAGTTTTTAGTGACTTCATCGGTATTATTAATGGTTCCGCCTGACTTGTCGAGTAAACGAAGCTCAAAGCCGCTGGTATTACCAAATCCGGGAACCGTTGGCGGTGCAAAAATTTCGATCTGTGCATCGGTAATGCCTCTTGTTTTCTCGGTTAGTTTGGCAATAAATTCGTTTACTGAAATATCACGTTCTTTCCAGTCTTTCAGGTTAATCATTCCCATTCCGTACGAAGCCCCGGCGATTTCGGTTACAATACTGTATCCGGCAAGCGTTGTTACGTTATCAACGCCATTAATTTCTTTGGCAAGACGCGTAACTTCGTCTAATGCTTTTTCGGTACGTTCTACTGTGGCTCCTTGTGGCGTGGTTACGTTTACATAAACCATTCCCTGATCTTCAGATGGAATAAATCCGGAAGGAAGAAACTTGCTCGTTCCCCAAGTAAAGAGACAGAATAAAACCAGTAATCCAACTGTAATCGAAGTACGATCGGCAAATTTTACCAATACTCGAATGTATTTAGAAGTGATGCTGTCAAACCATTTATTAAAGCTGTGGAAAAACCTGTCCAATAAAGACGTCTTTTGTTTATTAGGATCATGTGCTTTCAGCATAATCGCGCATAAAGCCGGAGTAAGCGTAAGTGCGTTGATTCCGGAAATGACAATACTAATTGCCATCGTTAGCGAGAACTGCCTATAGAAAACTCCAACCGGACCACTCAGAAAAGCTACAGGAATAAACACAGCGGCCATAACAATGGTAATCGCAATAACGGCTCCGGTAATTTCTTTCATAGCGCTGATCGTGGCGGGCAGAGGATCCATGTGTTCTTCGGAAATTTTTACGTGAACAGCTTCGACGACGACAATGGCGTTATCCACTACAATTCCGATAGAAAGAACCAAAGCAAAAAGCGTTAACAAGTTGATCGAGAATCCCATCATCGACATAAAAGTAAACGAACCAATTAAGGCAACAGGAACGGCCAATACCGGAATTAAAGTCGAACGCCAGTCTTGAAGGAAGAGAAAAACCACAAAGGCAACCAGAATAAAGGCTTCGATAAGGGTTTTTAAAACCTCGTCGATCGAAGCATCAAGGAAACGAGAAACGTCATAAGCAATATTAAATTCCATTCCCGGAGGAAAAGAAGTTCCTTTTAATTCTGCCATTTTTTCTTTTACGCTGGCAATAACTTCAGATGCATTAGAACCCGGACGTTGTTTTAGCATAATAGAAGCCGAAGGTTTTCCGTCGGTTTTAGAAACCATTCCGTAGCTCATCGAACCAAATTCAATGTTCGAAATATCTTTTAATCTTAAAATGGTTCCATCTGAATTGGCTCTCAGCGGAATTTCTTCGTATTGTTTTGGTTCAAAGAATTTTCCACCGTATTTAATTACATATTGCAGCTGATTGTCAAGCTGTCCGGATCCTTCGCCCACTTTTCCGGGAGCGGCAGAAATATTTTGTTTTTGAAGAGAACTGATCACTTCATTTGCCGAAATATTATACGAAAGCATCTTTTGCGGATCCAGCCAGACACGCATCGAATATTCTTTCTGGCCCATAATTTCAGCACGTCCTACACCATCAATACGTTTTAATTCCTGAAGAATATTAATATCCGTAAAGTTGAAGATAAACTGTTCGTCCTGAGTTTTATCGGTACTCGTAATATTCAGGTACATCAGCATACTGTTTACCTCTTTTTCGGTGGTAACTCCGGCCCGAATTACTTCTTCGGGAAGCTCGTCGAGTATGGTTGTTACACGGTTCTGAACGTTTACGGCCGCTAAATCGGGATCGGTTCCTACTTCAAAGAAAACCTGAATAAGCGTTAAACCATCGTTAGAAGTTACGGTCGACATATACGTCATTCCGGGAACACCGTTTATGGCACGTTCTAACGGAAGCGCCACGGCATTGGCAGAAACCTCCGCATTGGCTCCCGTATATTTTGCTGTAACCGTTACAGACGGCGGTACAATATCCGGAAACTGGGTAATAGGAAGCTGAAACAAAGCCAGTAATCCTAAAAGTACTATCATAACCGAGATGATTAATGATAATATTTTTCTTTTGATAAACATTTCTATCATTGTGAAATCTTTTAAATATGTATACTAATTACAGGTTTACGTTTTGGGTTTCTTTTACATTGATTTTATCGCCGTCACGCAAAGACTGAATGCCTTCCTGAACAATTAAATCGTTGTTTTTTAGCCCTTTGTTTAAAATGTATACATCGTCAAGCGTACTTCCAATGGTTATGTTAGTCATTTTTACAATGCCTTCTTTGCCCACCAGAAACACGAATTGTTTATCCTGAATAGAAAAAACTGCTTTTTACGGAATTATAATTGCATCGGTTTTAGGTTCTGAAATAATTAGTTTTCCTGAAGTTCCGTGTTTGATAAATCCCTGCGGATTATGAAATTTTGCTTTGTATTGAATAGAACCTGTTTGTCTGTCGATTTCTCCGTCGGCAGTTTTTAATTCTCCTTTTTGGTCGTAAACCATTCCGTTTGGCAATACCAATTTGATATCACCTTGTGTATGAAGGGTTTTGTCTTCCATCATCTGGAAATAGGTATTCTCAGGAATAGAGAAATAGGCGTAAACATCGTCTAATTGTGAAACTGTTGTAAGCAGTGATCCGTTTTCGACTAAACTTCCTTCTTTAAACGGAATTCGGTCCACTGTACCATCAAAAGGCGCACGGATTGTGGTAAAACTAATCTGCTGGTTGATCGCTTTTCTTTCCGCGGAAGCGTGAGCTACTTTGGCAGAAGCCGCATCATGTTTTGCTTTGGATAATTCTAATTCTTTATCGGCAATTACCTTTTTATTGAAAAGAGTCTGAGCTTGTTCCAGCTCTACGGTTGCGATTCTTAAATCGGCCATACTGCTTTTGTAGACAGCCTGAGCTTTTAAAAGTTGTATTTGAAGTTCTACATCGCTTATTTGAAATAAAAGCTGGCCTTTTTTTACTTTTTGACCTTCGCTTACATATACTTTGTCGAGTAATCCGGGAATACGAACGTGAATTTCGACATTGTTTTTGGCGTGCACATCGGCCACAAACCGATTAGAAACGATGGTATCTTTTAAAGTTACCTTATAAACGGGAACTGTTTTTATTTTGTCGGAGTTTTTGTTGGCTTTATCTCCGCACGAGACTAAAACAAACAACGATAGAATGACGATAAAAAAGGAATTGTTTTTAATGTTCATGATTAAATTTGGTATTATATAAATAAATAGATTCTCTCCCTTATAGAAGCTATAGGGAGTTTGTAATTGGGTTTAGAAAAAAAACAGGAATGCTGCGAATACTATCTTATTAGATAATTTCGAGCCGGTAAATATTTTTATAAGCAGAGATATACTCTTTGTATATGGTTAGGTACACAAAAAGATACTGCAGCTGAAAAACTGCATTTTATAAAAATACAAACGTTATTCTAGAAACTAGAACAATTGGTATAAGTGAAGGTAAGTATGACGCTGAATCTGGTATATAGAAGCGATACCATAAATTAAGCTTCTTTTGTAATTTCTGAATTTAATCAGATTGCTGTAATAAGGAGGTCTTAAAGTACTGCTGTCTAAAGTAGTCGCGCGATACTTAAGTTTCTTTTTTACAACATAATGAATTTGGATTTCCTTGTTGTGTAAATCAGTAGAGGAGAACTGCGGAATTTCCTCAGGAATATAAGCGCATTGACTTTCAATTGTCTCCGGTTCGAAGTGATATTGATACGACTCCGTGCTTCTAACAAAGAAAAGCAGGAATAATAAAAGTATACAAGTGAACTTGGTATTTTTCATCGAGAAATTCGAGGATTACAATTTTTTTTATGAATAGAGGCTTATATTTCGTGTGCCAAATATACTACTTTGAAAAGTAAGCAGGTCTTAATTTTTTTTTAAAATCTGAAAAAAATTAAGCATCAAATTTTTTGCAGCGTAGACCAAAATGAGCTTAAATTTTATCATCACAACACATTAAGAATACCTATTGTAAGAAAAAATAGATATATTTGAAAAAGAATTCCAAACATTTAATACCAAAAACAATTTAAACAAACCAAAATGAAAAAAATCCTGCTATTACTAGTTTCAGTTACAATTTTTAGCTGCTCCAAGGACGAGTCAGAAACAAAAAAGGTAGAATCTGTCGAACAGCCAATTCCAGAAAAAGTTTTTGATGGATATGTTAGACTTACATCTCAGGCAGAAGTAGACGCATTCGTTGAAAAACGATACACAAAAATTAACGGAGGTTTATTGATTGGATTTGATAATACAACATCAAGTTCAAATATTACTGATATTTCGGGCTTAAAAATGCTGAGTTCTGCTCAATATCTTTATATAGGCAATAATACGTTATTGACTAATCTTGATGCCCTGTTTAATATCAAGGAATTAACTGATGGTTATTTAGTCATTAAGAATAATGCTAAGCTGGAAAACATAAAAGGCTTAAAAAATCTAACCCAAATAAAAGGGCGTATAGAAATTGGCGATAATCCTGCACTTGTATCTTTAGAAGGATTAGAAGGTATTCGCGAACTTTCGGATGCATTGATAATTTATGGCAATAATATCGAAACATTAAAAGGATTAGGTAATTTAGAAAAAATAGGTAAAAATTTAGAAATAACATATAGCCAGAAACTTAAAAATCTAAACGGACTGGAGAAACTGGCTTCTATTGGTGATAGTTTCTATTTGTGGCATAATGATGTAATAACGAATATCGACGCATTAAAAGCGCTAAAATCTATTGGAGGAAGTGCTCTTTTTAGACTAAACAAATCTTTAATAAATCTTGACGGATTCATCAATTTGGCTTCTATAGGTAAGGAGTTCAGTATAACAAATAATTCTGACGGCGCTTTAATAAGTATCAGCGGCTTAAAAAATCTTAAATCAAACGGATTAGTTATACAAATTATCGGAACTGAACTTAAAGATTTTACAGGTTTAAATGCAATTACCAGTGCCTATTCGCTTAATATTCAAAATAATTCAAAACTAAAAGACTTAACGGGATTAGATAATATTACCGCTGTAACAGCTGCTCTTAACATTCACAATTGCAATTTCGAAACCTTAAAAGGTCTTAACAACCTTAAAAGTATTGGAGGAAATCTGTATATTGGTAACAGTGCTAATTTGGTTACTATTGATGCATTGCAAAATGTGGCTTCAGTTGGCGGCTATATAAAAGTAGAAGGGAATAAATCACTTACTAGTTTTTGCGGTTTAAAAGAGCTGCTTGCGAAAGGTTTAAATACTGATTTTAGAGTAGAAAATAATTTATATAATCCAACTATTCAGGATATAACAGGTAACAAGTGCAGTAAATAAAGCATTTAAAATTTCTAAATAAAAAAAAACTGCAGTGGTTATAAAGCCTTTGTAGTTTTTTATTTTATGATTTTTTGTAATTTGCTTTCCGTAAAAACAGATATTTTCAAGATTATGCCCCAAAATCCTTCGCCGGAAGATGTAAAAAAGATTTTTGATTCTTATTATGCTTCAGATACCAATATCTGGGATGCTTTTTCGGAAAAAATTGAAATAAGAACCTTCAAAAAGGCTGAAATTATAAAAGAATATGACCATATAGAAAAGTACCTCAATATTATTATTAAAGGTTCGGCGGGATTATTTGTTTGGGACGGAAGCAGGGATATCTGCATTAATCTGCTTTATGAAAGGTCTTTTATAAGCGATTATCTCTCTTTTCTTAATCAAAAACCTTCTGTTATAAAAGTAGAAGCTTTAGAAGATATTACGTTATGGTCGATTCATCATTTGGATCTTAAAGAACTCTACGGACGCTCTGAAGCAGGTTTACGAGTTGGGAAAGCAGTTTCGGAAATGTTGTACATTCAAAAACAACAGCAGCAAATTGATCTTTTAACCCTGACACCGCAGGATCGTTATTTAAAATTAATTGAATCCAGACCCGAGATATTTCAGCGGACACCTTTAAAAGTAATTGCATCTTATCTTGGATTGACGGCCGAAAGTTTGAGCCGGATTCGGAAAAGAATTACCGAAAAATGATTTCTTACCCAAAGTCAATTTTATTCTTATTTCCTATTCCTAAGTTTGTCTCAACCTAATCAAATAGATAACTTATGAAACTTAAAATTAATTACGGGGCAATTGCAGTTTTTTATATCATTGCCATTGCATGTAGATTTATAGCAGTTAAAACAGATTTACTGGCGAATGTTGGTCACGAATATATTGGAATTTTACTTCGCGGAGTTGGTCCGGCTTTAGGTGCATTTGTCGCGATAAAGATATTCTCGCTTCAAAATCCAATGTCTTTAAAAGGAATATACAGTAATTATGTTTTGCCTTTTGTTGTTTTTTGGGTACTTCCGGCACTTTGTATTACCACATTATACTACTTTATATATGGCAAGTTTCCAATTGTGTTTACGTTTACGGTTTTAGTATACGGACTTTTGGAAGAAATTGGATGGAGAGGTTTTTTACAGGAACAGTTAAAAGGACTTCCTACATTTTATGCAACAGTAATTATTGCGCTGCTTTGGTTTCTGTGGCATTTAAATATTGATATGACGGCTTCTAACATGATTTTCCTGGGCACTATTTTCTTTGGAACCTGGGGAATTGGCAAGATATATTCTAAAACCAGTTCGCTTCTGGCTGTTGCAGGTGTCCATTCGCTAAATAATTTCTTTGTAAAAGGAGTTCATGAACAAGAATTAACGGTAATTCTGGCACTTTTAGCAGTTTGGATAGGATTTGTAATTGTTTACGACCGAAAACTGAAAGCTAAGTTTGCTTTACAAAATTAAAATAACAGTATTTAGTATAAAAAAGCCAATGAAACTACTCATTGGCTTTTATGTTTATTGACTTTTTATTAATCAATTTTATATCCGTCATCAGAGAAACTTTCAATTTCCCTGTCATTTTCGTCGTAATCTTCTATTAAATCATCGTCCAGATCGTCTTCGTCTAAATCGTCATCCTCATCCCAGTCATCTTCGAGATCATCTTCCTCATCATCCAGATCTTCATCCTCATCTCTTTCAAGTGCGTTTGAGAACTCATTATCCAGATAATTTTGATCTTGAGTTAATAATTGTTCTTCTTCAAAATTTTCGTCGCCGGTATGTTCCTGCTCATATTGTTCGACATAACTTTGATTATCGTTTATGAAATTATAATCGTCCGGATCATAATATCTATTAGTATCTGCTGTCATAAGAAATCTGTTTTAATTGATTTATCGTAAATAAGTTTCAAATCAAAAATAATAACATACTTGATTAACCACCTTATAGCATTTTGGGGAATGTTTATTTAATTATAAGAACATTTTTAACAGCGAGCGTTCTACTCGTATCCTAATTTTGTGCAATTTACAAAAAATGTTCATAAGGTGTTGATAAATAATAGGTTGTAGGGTGTGTTAAAATATTTTTTTGAATTGGTAATTATTATAAATTTATAATTGAATGACGGTTAATTATTTAAAAATATTTGAATTGGTAATTATTATAAATTTATAATTGAATGACGGTTAATTATTTAAAAATATTTGAATATGGAAAGAGCTATAAAATTACAGGTTCGCAAAGAGCTTGACGGGCAGCAGCAGTTGAATATAATTAAATTAAAAGGCAGTTTAATATCTAAAGGTTATACTGAAATTATACACATCAGCGATCAGGATGATGAATTTCATATTAATTCATTTGAGACCGAAGCCGGCCGAGAGGTTAAAGAGTTCATCCAGGATTTTATAAATAGAGAAAATCTAAGTAATACAATTAGCGTATTGGTTAAATAATACTTTACTTATCTGCGTAAAAAAAGGAAATTACTGCGGTAAAAATGATATTCTATTTTATTAGATGTCATTTTTATCGCAGTTTCTTGCGTTTATGGTTTTCCTTTTCGGTTCCTTTTTAATATTTAAAAAGTTTTTTCTGTATTCAGATATACGCATTTTTGTCATTTCGAGGAACGAGAAATCTCCACGAGTTGCTCCACACAGAATTTCACCAATCTTTGTAGAGTTTCTTGCGAAGATTTGCTTCGCCTGTTCGCTATCGCTCGGGTCTTGTTCTTCGAAATGACAAAAATGCTCAGACCAACTTCATTATGATTTGCAATTCTAACTCATAACAATTCAAACCCAAAATAAGAACAAGTATAATAAGTAAAAAACAGGAAACCGAAATGAGTAAAAATACCCGTTTTAGCAGATGTGCAGCAAATGTTTTTATTTGAACCTATTTATTGTGTAATTGACTGCTTTTGGAGTGTAGATTGACCTAAAGTTTACTATTTCATGAGTAGATTCTCAAACGCATAAAACGATTTAGTTTTTCAGAAAAGGATATTTCAGAAAAAATAAAAATCACATATTCTTAATTCTTTTTTAGATATTTTGGCTTTTTTCAGACATTAAATTTTACGGTTGAGTCTTGAAAAATTATTATTCGGTAAGTTTAAAATTAATAGAAAGCGTTTAATAAGGATTTTTGCAGGTAAAATGTTTAAAAATCAATTTATGACTTCTCCACTAACTATAATCGCCGCCACCAATTTTTCGACAATAGCAAACAATGCCGTTACTTATGCCGCTGGTTTGGCAAAAGCAACAGGCGCCAGACTTGTTTTGTTTAATTCATTTTCTTTAGGTGTTCACAGCGCTAATTCTCGTATTACGGCCGAGGGCATGCAGAAACAAATCGAAAAAGCAGCTTTAAAACTTGAAACTTTGGCTTTAGAAATTGCCGATTTGTTTAAAATCGAGACAAGTTCTATTTGCAGTTATTCTTTTCTGGAAGATGAACTTTCTTTAATCATCAATGATACAAATGCCAATCTGGTTGTAATGGGAATGGCAGAACGTTCATTGGAACAGGATATTATGGGAAATTCGACTACAACGGTTATTAAGAATTTAAATATTCCGGTTTTGGCCGTTCCGGAAAATGCCCGTTTTTTAAATGCTAAAAAAATCCTTTATGCCTGCGATACCTTAAGTTTATCTTCCATAAAAAGATTTACCTGGATTAGACGCGTTATTGGAAACCTAGGTTCTGAAATTGAGCTTTTTAGTGTAGATAAAAAGCTGGACGAAATAAAAGAAGAACAAGGCAAAGTTTTATTGAATTCTTCGATTGAAAAAGAATTTGAAGACGTAAAATACATTTATAAAAACGTGAGATCGAATGCAGTAATCGATGAAATCAGGAAAGAAATCAAAAATTTTAATGCCGATATTTTAGTAATGGTGCCTCAAAAATATGGTTTTTGGGATTCATTGGTTCATAAAAGTAAAACCAGAATTATGGCAGCAGGATTGGATATTCCGTTATTGTCTATTCCGAAGAATTAAGCAGACGGCATTTAGAAAACTTTAAGACTAAGTAGTAAGATTTTTTGGAAATTTATGCTTTTTTATATTAATTCTTTGTTAATTATTGAAAATCGAACCTGCCAATACGGCGAAAAATGCTAATTTTCTATTGTGTAAAAACAAAAATAAAATAACAAAAAAAACAAAAACAATGAAGGCAGTAATTACAGCTGTAGGAGGTTTTGTACCCACTTCAATCCTGAATAATAAAACAATTTCGGAAACTGTCGAGACTACAGAAGAATGGATTGAAAAAAGAACGGGAATAAAAGAAAGACGAATTGCAGTAGGCAAAGGCACCTCGGATCTTGCCTTTGGTGCAATAGAAAATTTAATGAGCAATTATGAAGTAGAACCTTCAGAAATTGAAGCGCTGATATTGGCAACGGCGACACCAGACCATATTTTAGCACCAACGGCCAGCAAAATCTGCGAATTAAGCGGGTTAACAAATGCTTTTGGTTTTGATATGAACGGCGCTTGCAGCGGTTTTTTGTATGCGCTTGAAATGGGCGCCACTATGATCGAAAGCGGACGTTATAAAAAGATTATTGTAGTGGGCGCTGACAAAATGAGCTCGATTGTAGATTATGAAGACCGCAATACTTGTATTCTTTTTGGAGATGGAGCAGGAGCGGTGCTTTTAGAAAGAACAGAAACAGAATACGGATTAATGAAAAGTATTCTGAGAACTGACGGAAGCGGTACTGCCTCTTTAGTTGTTCCAGCGGGAGGTTCTAAATTTCCGGCAAGCATGCAGAGCATTGTTCACAAAAAACATTTCATCAAGCAGGACGGATCGTTTGTATTTAAAAAGGCAGTTGCTGCCATGTCAAGCGTATCAAGAGATGTTTTAATAAGCAATGATCTCGATGCCGATGAAATTGACTGGGTTATTCCGCATCAGGCCAACCTGAGAATTATTAACGCCGTAAGCGAAAACCTGAATATTGGCAATGAAAAAGTAAAAGTCAATATTGACCGATACGGGAACACCACATCGGCCACAATTCCGTTATGCTTATGGGATTATGCCGCTGATTTTGAAGAAGGACAAAACCTGCTTATTACCACCTTTGGAGCAGGATTCTCATGGGGCGCAACCTGTTTAAAATGGGGCGTTATGAGAGAAAGAAAATCACAAAAGTCTACAAAAACAGCTAATAAAAGAAAAGTGTTAGTGCCACAGTTATCTTAAATCTTATTCTATCTTTGTTAACTTGTATGATAGTTGCAGCTAGTTAGAAAAGATTAAACACATAGAAACATAGATTTAATAAAATAAAGAACTCAAAAAAGGACGCTTTCCCAAGTGAAGCGCCTTTTTTGAGTTCTTAGAATTATATTCTATGTGTTTTATGTGTTTAAAAAATAATTAATATAATTCACCAATTGTTATAAAATAAATGGGTTCAAATATTCAAAATAAAATCACCGGGAAGAATTTTTTCTACAAATACTATAGAATTATAGTCATTCCGGTCGTTTTCTTGGTTTATTTGTCTTCCTATTATTTACTTAATCCGTACCAAGAAGATTCGTTAATATCGCTGGATTGGACATTCGATATCTTTATTATCCTAGTATATTGCGGTGTATTGACAGAACTAAGTCTTTTTGTGGGCCGAAGTTTAAATCGTTTAATACCCTGGGAACAGAATCCTATTTTTAGGGCCATTGCACAATTTATCTGCCTTATTGCAGGTAACATTCTTTTAAACTTTGTTTTTTCGCATTTATGGAATTATCTATATCCTGATGCCTGTTTAGAAGAAAACGAACTCCTTATTATCTGGCAGTCTAATATTATGGCCGCTATTTTATCACTTTTTATCAGTTCTGTACACACCGGAATATTTTTGCTAAACCGCTGGCGTGTAACCTCAAATGAAGCAGCCGAACTTAAAATAAAAGCTTCAGAACTTCAGGAAGCCGTAACACGTTCGCAGTTAGAATCCTTAAAACTGCAGTTAGATCCGCACTTTATTTTTAATAATTTCAGCACGTTAACCGAGCTTATTCACGAAGACCAGGAGGCAGCAGCAGCATTTTTGGAGAATATTACCCGTGTTTACCGTTATATGATTTCTAACTTAGATAAAGATACTATAACTGTAAGAGAAGAAATCGAGTTCTTGAACGCCTATTTTTATCTGCTAAAGAAACGATTAGGTGAAAAAATCGATTTACAATTAGAAATCGACAGCAATTGTCTTGACCTTCATTTACCGCCTTTATCGCTGCAGTTATTGGTCGAAAATGCTGTAAAACACAATATGGCAACAATATCGAGTCCGCTTATTATTTCGATTTATTCTGAAGGAAAAAATATAATTGTAAAAAACAATTTACAGCCTACTTCGGGTAAAGCTTTAGTGTCTACAGGCGTAGGACGTAAAAATATAGAGTTCCGTTATAAAATTTTATTCAACAAAAAACCTGTTTTTTCACAGTCGTTAGAAAGTTTTACAGTGCGTTTACCATTAATATAGAGAGTATGAGAATTTTGATTATTGAAGATGAGAGTATTAATGCCAGCCGACTTAAAAGGCTGCTGGAAGAATTAGAACCCAATTGCGAGATTCTGGACATTATCGATACTGTCGAAGGCGCAGTAAAATGGCTTCGGGCAAACGAAAAACCAGATTTAATTACAATGGATATTCGTCTGGCTGACGGAATTAGTTTTTCTATTTTCGAAGAAATAAAAATTACAAGCCCGGTTATTTTTACTACAGCTTACGATGAATATGCTGTTAGAGCGTTTAAGGTCAACAGCATAGATTATTTGATGAAACCTATCGATAAAAGCGAACTGGAATTTGCTTTACAGAAGTTTAAAAGCTTATCCAAATCGGATACTTACGGCGATCTTGCCGGAATCTTAAAAGGCTTTATTAATAAACCGAGTTTTCGTCTTCGTTTTCTCGTTACCTATCGTGACGGCTATAAAAGCGTAAATGTTACTGATATCGATTTTATTTACTCCGAATTTAAAACCTCAAATTTAGTTTTAAAATCAGGGATTGTAATTCCAATTCCGCAGACCATGGAAGAACTGGAACAAGAACTCGATCCCGATATTTTCTTTCGTGCCAACAGACAGTTTTTCATTCGTGCCGAAAGTATAAAAGCGATTGCCAATTATTTTAATGCCAAACTTAAAATTCAGCTGAAAGCAGATCCCGAACGCGAAGTCATTATAAGCCGCGAAAAAGCACCGCATTTTAAGCAGTGGATGGATAGATGATGACTTGTAATCCTATAGTGTAAGGCTTTTTTTATGCACGATTATTTGGGTTGACTTACGTCTTCGTTTCAGTATCGAAAAATTCCGTTTGGGTAAATTTATCTTATTTTAAAGGTGTTTTGAGCTGTTATTTTGCCGTCAAATTAGACGAATTCATTAAAGTGAAATTAAAATGGCAAAACAAATTTTTCAAAATTATAAGACACTCAGTAAAGCAGCAGTTTTATTGATTATAATCGGTTTTTCATCCTGCGGTAAAAGTGGTTCTGATGCAGGAGCTTTTGCACCGCCAAAACCTGAAGTTGATTTTCTCGAAACAAAATCAATTACCGGTGAAGTAGAAAAAAAATACCCAGGAACTGTTGAAGGTACCGTTAACGTTGACATTAAAGCTCAGGTTTCGGGTTATCTTGAGGCAATTTATGTTAAAGAAGGAGATTATGTAAACAAAGGACAATCTCTTTTTAAAATTAAAGGAGATGTTTATGCAGAGCAGGTAAACAGCAGTCGTGCTGCTTATAAAACGGCTTTGGCAAACTTAGCCAATGCTAAATTAGAAGTCGAAAAAATCAAACCGCTTGTTGATGGTAAAGTTTTCTCAGACATGCAGTTAAAAACGGCTCAGGCAACTTATGATGCTGCTGTTGCTCAAGTTGCGCAGGCAAAAGCAGCTTTGGGATCTTCGCAGTTAAATGCAGATTTCTCTTTGATTAAAGCGCCTGTAAGCGGTTATATCAGCCGAATTCCAAATCGTATTGGTAATTTGGTTACACCTGCAGATGCTGTGCCGCTAACGGTTCTTTCAGATATTAATACTGTATTTGTTTACTTCTCATTGACAGAAGCCGATTATCTTGCTTTTTCTAAAGAAGCCAAATCGGACCAAACCGTAAGTTTAATTATGGCCGATGACAGCGAATACGACCAAAAAGGAAAACTGGAAGTAGCGAGCGGTAACATCGATCGTACTACAGGAACTATTTCGCTGAAAGCTATTTTTCCAAACCCTAAAAAACTGCTTCGTTCAGGAGGTTCTGCAAGAGTGGTTTTAAACAACAATTTATCGTCTGTAATTACGGTTCCAATGGCGAGTGTTAAGGATATCCAGGATAAATTTTTCGTTTTTGTTTTAAAACCGGGAAATAAAGTAGCCATGGTTCCTATCGAAATCGCTGGAAACTCAGGAACAAATTACTTCGTAAAATCAGGTTTAAACTCCGGAGATAAAGTGGCTTTAAACTCAATCGACGTTTTGTACGACGGCGGAGAAGTAGTTCCTAAATCAACTGCAAAAACTGTAAGCAGTAAATAATTTTTGATTTTAATATAAATAACATTTTCCATGTTAAAGAAAATAATAGACAGGCCGGTATTGGCCACGGTTATCTCCATTGTTTTGGTGATACTGGGTATCATTGGTCTTACAAGATTATCGGTTACAAGATTTCCTGATATTTCGCCTCCAACTGTAATGGTAAGCGGTTCGTATCCGGGAGGTAACAGTGAAACCGTAATTCGTTCGGTAGTAACACCGCTTGAAGAACAAATTAATGGTGTCGAAAACATGCAGTACATTAAATCGACTGCAAGTAACGACGGAACGTTTTCGATCAGCGTGATTTTTAAGCAGGGAATCGACCCTGATCAGGCTGCGGTAAACGTACAGAACAGAGTACAGCAGGCAACGCCAAAACTGCCTCAGGAAGTAGTGAGAATGGGACTTACGACTTCGAAGCAGCAAAACAGTATGATTGTTATTTTCAATCTTTATACAGATGATAATAAGAAATACGACGAGTTGTTTTTGCAGAATTATGCTAACATCAACCTTGTTCCTCAAATAAAACGTGTACCGGGAGTGGGACAGGTTCAGATTTTTGGGCAGAAAGATTACTCAATGCGCGTATGGCTTGATCCTAGAAAAATGGCCAATGCAGGTTTAGTGCCTTCAGATGTTACACAAGCCATTGCAGATCAAAGTTTAGAGTCGGCGCCGGGGAAACTGGGAGAAGAATCTAAAGCAGCTTTAGAATATGTAATTCGGTACAAAGGAAAGAAAAACAAACCCGAGCAGTATGAAAATATTGTAGTTAAAAACAACGGCGGCAGTCTTTTAAGACTTAAAGATGTTGCCAGAGTAGAGTTTGGTTCTATTTCATACAGCGGAGACAATAAATCGAACTCTTTAAATGCCGTAACAATGGCTATTTTACAGACTTCGGGTTCTAATGCAAACGATATTGAAATTGGCGTAAACAAAGAGGTAGAAAGATTATCTAAATCTTTTCCTCCGGGAATTAAATACGTCAATGTAATGAGTACCAAAGAAAGACTTGACGAAGCAACCGGACAGGTAAAATCTACTTTGATCGAAGCTTTTATTCTGGTTTTCATCGTAGTATTTATATTCCTGCAGGACATTCGCTCAACGATTATTCCGGCCATTGCAGTTCCGGTAGCCATTGTTGGTACGTTTTTCTTTCTGCTTGTGTTTGGTTTTACCATTAATATTCTAACGCTTTTTGCCTTGGTATTAGCCATTGGTATTGTGGTCGATGATGCGATTGTCGTCGTCGAGGCCGTGCACAGTAAAATGGAAGAAGACAGCAGTTTAACTGCTAAAGAAGCTACTCATGGTGCAATGGCAGAGATTACAGGAGCCGTTATTTCGATTACTTTGGTAATGTCGGCTGTGTTTATTCCAATTGGTTTCATGACGGGATCGTCGGGTATTTTTTATAAGCAGTTTGCTTATACACTGGCTATTGCTATTATTATTTCGGCAGTAAATGCACTTACGTTAACTCCGGCATTGTGCGCGCTTCTTTTAAAGAATGTTCATAATGGAGAGCATGGAGAAAACGAACATAAAACCACTTTTAAAGAACGTTTTTTCGTTGGATTTAATACGGGGTTCAACAACTTAACCGGACGATATATTAAAGCAGTTCGTTTTCTTATTGAAAGAAAATGGCTTGCGGCAGGATTAGTAACGGGAATTACGGCGATTGCAATGTGGATGATGATGTCGACTCCAAAAAGTTTCGTTCCGCTGGAAGATGACGGATTCATGGTATACAGTTTATCAATGCCTCCTGGAACTGCGCTTGATCGTACGACTGAAGTAGTTCAGAGAATGGAAAAAATATTAGAATCAGAAAAAGCTATTGATGTTAATACCAGTATTACCGGATTTAATATTTTAAGTAACAGTTCCAGTACCGCTTACGGATTAGGGTTTATTAAACTAAAACCTAAAAAAGATAGAGGTGAAGTTAAAGATATCGACGAAATTTTGAACAGCGTTACCGCTAAATTGTCGACAATTAAAGAAGGTTCGATCATGGTATTCAGAATGCCTCCGGTTGAAGGATTTGGGGTAACAAGTGGTGCCGAAATCGTTTTGCAGGACAGAATGGCGAGAAATCCGGAAACTTTAAAAGCAATGTCTGATAAAGTAATTGGGCAGATTATGCAGCAGCCGGGAGTTCAATATGCTTATACGACTTTTAGAGCCGATTATCCGCAGCTTGAATTAGAAGTTGATGAGGAAAAAGCCAGACAAATGGGCGTTAATATGCGCGAACTTTTAGGAAATATCCAAACCTATTTTGCAGGAGATCAGTCGTCTGACTTTACCAGATTTGGTAAGTTTTACAGAGTGAATGTAAAAGCTGACGGAATTTTTAGAATGGATCAGGATGCATTTAATGAAATTTTCGTAAGAAATGCTGATATGCAGATGGTTCCGGTAAAATCGATAGTAAAATTCCATAAAGTGTATGGACCCGAATCTGTAAATCGTTACAACCTTTATAACTCGGTAAATATTACCGCAATGGCGTTGCCGGGATATAGTAACGGTCAGATTATGGATAATTTGGAAAAAGTTTTAGATAAACTTCCATCTGATTACAGTTACGAATGGACAGGTTTAAGTTTGGAAGAAAAAGCAGGAGGAAACCAAACCATTGCTATATTCGGATTATGTCTGCTTTTTGTATTCTTCTTATTGGCAGCACAATACGAGAGTTATTTATTGCCATTGGCAGTATTACTTTCTATTCCAACTGGAATTTTAGGAGCATTTGCAGGAGTTAAAGCGGTAGGATTAGACAACAATATTTACGTTCAGGTAGGTTTAATCATGCTGGTGGGGCTTTTGGCCAAAAACGCAATTTTGATTGTAGAGTTTGCATTGCAGAGACGAAAAGCCGGTTTATCTATTACCAATGCGGCGCTTGAAGGAGCAAAATCGAGGTTACGACCTATTATCATGACATCGCTGGCTTTTATTGTAGGGATGATTCCGTTGATGTTTGCTTCTGGAGGAACCGCAGTAGGAAACAGATCTATCAGTGTCAGCGCTTCGATTGGAATGTTGAGCGGTGTTGTTTTGGGAGTTTTTGTAATTCCATTGCTTTTCATCGTATTCCAATACCTGCAGGAAAAAGTATCTGGTAAGAAGAATGTAGTTCAAACCATAAAAGAATAATAATGAAAATACTATATAAAATAGGAATGACGGTGTTTTCGGGTATGATCTTAACTTCATGCGTAGTGGGAAAAAAATATTCCCGCGCCGAATTAAATGCTCCCGAAAAATATCGGGAAGAATTAACCGTAACAGGAGATACCGTTTTACATTCCTGGAAAAAATATTACAAAGACCCGCTTTTGGTTGATTTAATCGAAAAAGCCCTCGTTAAAAACAACGAGGTGCTTATTGCGGTTAAAAGCATGGAACAGCTGGATTTAAGCTATAAACAAGCTAAATTATCCTTACTGCCAACGCTTGATTTTGATGCAGCTGGAAGCCGTTCGTATTTGTCTAAGAATTCCTTAAACGGATCTTTGAGCGCTCAGTTTACCAGCAAGGATTATATGGACGATTACAGTGCTAATCTTCGTATGTCATGGGAAGTAGATATTTGGGGAAAAGCAGCTATGCAGAAAAGAGATGCTAAAGCCGCTTATTTTGCTCAAAAAGAAAACCTGTCAGCTTTAAAAACCCGAATTATTGTGCAGGTGGCACAGTCTTATTATAATCTTTTAGGTTTAGACGAACAGCTTAAAATTGCTCAGAAAAACATTGAATTGAGCGATAATACCTTGCAGATGATGAAGCTGCAGTACAACTCAGGGTCTATTAGTTCTTTGGCAGTAAACCAAACTGAAGCGCAGAAAAAAACAGCCGAATTGCTGGTTCCTTTAGCCAAAGCTAATATAGCAGTTCAGGAAAATGCATTACAGATTTTATGCGGTGAATATCCAAATACCATAACACGTTCCGGAAATCTGAATGTAGACGAATTTGCTTTTGAAATGCCTGCCGGAATACCAGCTTCGCTTTTAAGCCGAAGACCCGATGTAAAAGCCAGCGAATATGCCGTAATGTCGGCAACAGCTAAAACAGGATTAGCAAAAGCTACGATGTACCCAACGTTGAGTTTAAATCCGTCAATAGGAATCAATTCTTTTGAGTTTGATAACTGGTTTAATTTTCCGGGATCGGTTACAAAAAATATAGCGGCGAATCTGGCTCAGCCTATTTTTCAGAAAAAGGCGTTAAGAACGGCTTATGAAGTAGCTGTTTTAGAACAGGAAAAAGCCGTTGTACAGTTTAAGCAATCTTTTATTACGGCTGTTGGTGAAGTTTCTGATGCCATGTCACAGTTAAAATATGCCGATGAACGTATAAAACTGGCCGAAGAAAAAGCAGTTTCTTTAGAAAAAGCAACCGCCGATGCTTCACTTTTATACAAAAGCGGAATGGCTAATTATCTGGAAATTATTGCAGCACAAAACAGTGCTCTGCAAAATGAACTGGATGTAGTGGCCATAAAATTAGAAAAACTAAATGCTTCAATAAATTTATATCGCGCTTTAGGCGGCGGTGTAGAGTAGTATACAGCTTTTATATATCCATCATCTTTATTTTTTATAAAGGTGATGGATTTTACTTTGTTAAAACTTTTTGATGGTTTAATTGTCTAACTGAATTATGGACAGAATAATATTTACACGACTGGAACTTTATAATTTGGTTTGGAAGTTTCCAATTGTTCAAATAGCGAAGCATTACGAAATTTCCAGTATGGGAATAAAAAATGCCTGCGCAAAAATGGGAATTCCGCTTCCGGGAAGTAAACATTGGGTAAAACTGAATTACAAACGAGAAAGCGCTCCAAAACTTGCCGAAGGCTATACCGGAAATAATTACATTATCATTATGCGAAAAGCGTATGAATCGCAGCTTCGTAAAACAGCTAAAGCAACGCCTTTAAATGAATTAATTAAAACCATAGAATCTGATTCAAAAGCACCGTTAAAAGTTACAGATACTTTGGTAAAACCTAATGCGATTATTAAAGAGACTCAGATATTTTGGGAGAATAAAAAATCAGAGAAAAAGAAAAAGAACGATTTACAGAAAGTTCTTTATCTAAATGTAGCCGAGAAAAATCTCAACAGAGCTTTACTATTTCTGGATGCTTTGATGAAACTTTTAGAATATAGAGGACATGAGTTTGAAAGATCAGGTGAAGGCAGGGGAATTATCTTTAAAACAGAACATATTAAAATTGCCATTCATTTAAGGGAAGCTTTAAAAAGGATTCCTCCAAAATTAGATCAGGAAAATGCTGAATATGTTTTTACAGGTCATTTTATTCTGCAGATTAAAACAGGTTCGTTTATGAAAGAATGGCGAGAAGGAAGAATTTCTTTAGAAAAAAGCTTGGTTTCTATTGTAGCAAAATTAGAAATAATAGCAGCTGAAGAACAGCAATGGAAAGAAGAAACTTGTCAGCCAGTGTAGTACCATTTTAATTTTATTTTCTGAGGAGATTTGGTCTCTTTTTTATTGCTTTTAAAGGAAATAAAATAGATAGAAAAAAAATAAATTTAGGTACGAATAGCGGATAATTAAATAATATAAGATCTATAAATTTGTACAAAATCCTAAAGAAACTTAGGATTTTCCCAACCTAAATAAACCCATAATTATGTCTGATTTTTTAAAACAATTTGGAGAAGATCTCAAAAAGAATATACCAGGTTTTATAGCCGTTTCTGTAGCCGAAATTCAAAGTGGAATGTCTTATTATTCGCAATCTGTTTTGAGTGAATTCGATCCGGAATTAGCCTCTGCATATAATCTGGAAGTAGTTAAAGCAAAAATGAACGCGATCAGGGCCTTAAAATTACAGGACCAGGTAATTGATAATATCATGATTACCCTTTCTTCACAGATTCATATCATTGATGTTTCTGACAACGGAGAATATTTTATTTATCTGGCCGTAGATTCTAGCAAAGCCAATCTTGGTATGACAAAATCTATTCTTAATAAATACAAGAAAGAAATAGCCCACAAACTGTAATTGCATTTTTTATAATTTTAAAAGAGGATTTTCTATTTTGAATTTCCTCTTTTTTATTTTCAGAAGGTTTTTTGTCTGCG
>Ga0157370_10000227_pt1 | contig 71667 bp, 62 predicted proteins | sample C35metaG_FD_113463 | JGI IMG/M metagenome (GOLD analysis project Ga0157370, IMG submission 113463) | Corn rhizosphere microbial communities from Kellogg Biological Station, Michigan, USA - C3-5 metaG | ecosystem: Host-associated > Plants > Roots > Rhizosphere > Soil | place: USA: Michigan...
CGAAGCAATTTTTGGATTTTCGAACACGCTTACGGGTAGTTTCTCGAAACGTGTCTCCTCCAGTAAATTTAATCTAGCCATTTTTTTTATATGGTTTTTAATGTACGGAGCAGTAAAGATAGAAGTTATGGCCAATTTCTAACAAAGGTTATTTACTTTTATTGTCGGTATTTTCAAATAAAATAGCGCATCACAAAAACAAAAGACCCTTCATCACTTATAAAGCAGCTTTTACAACATGAATAAGCAAATCCAAAATCTATATCTAAAAGCAAATAAAGCTGAGCGACTCATCATTGGTTTAATGAGTGGAACCTCAATGGATGGTTTGGATATTGCACTTTGCCAGGTGAGCGGGAGCGGAGCAGATACCCATATTCGTATACTGGAATTTAAAACCGGAGAGTTTACGGTTGATTTTCGTTCAAAAATTAAGGCGGTGTTTTCTAAGCAGAATGTAGACTTACAGGCGGTCTGCCTGATGAATGAATTAATCGCTGATACCCATGCCGCATTAATTAACGCAGCGCTGGAAGAATGGGGCTATAAAAATGAAGAGATTGATTTCATCGCCAGTCATGGACAAACGATTTTCCATGCGCCAAAATCGCTGCATAAAATGGATGATTACCCGAACGGAACCCTGCAGATCGGTGATGGAGACCATATTGCCGTAAAAACAGGCATCATCACGCTCTCTGATTTTAGACAAAAACATTTAGCTGCGGGGGGGGAAGGTGCACCATTGGCTGTTTATGGCGACTATTTAATCTTCTCTAAAAAGGATGAAGACCGCGTAATGCTGAATATTGGCGGAATCGCCAACTTTACTTATTTGCCCGGAAGCCTGAATGCCGCAGAAATTTTTTCTACAGACGTTGGTCCGGGGAATACTTTGATGGATCAGTTTATGCAGCAGCATTTCGATCAGTTTTATGATAAAGATGGCGCCGTTGGTTTGTCTGGAAATTTAAATCAGGATCTGTTAAACGCATTGCAGCAAAACGATTTCTTCGATGCTGGTTTCCCTAAAACCACAGGTCCGGAATTGTTCAATTTAAACTATCTGAATGCTGCCCAAAAGCTGTCTGCTACCGAAGATATGAGCCGGGAAGATGTGATGGCCACCTTATGCCATTTTTCTGCCGCAACCATAGCCAGTGCCATAAAAAGGTGCTTTAGCGATGAGGCAAAAGTGCATGTTTTTATGAGTGGCGGCGGTATGCACAACCCATTATTGGTTAAGCTATTGCAGGAAGCCTTGCCCGAATCTCAGTTTTCTACTACGGAAGATTTAGGCATCAATCCCGATGCTAAGGAAGCGGTATTGTTTGCCGTTTTAGCCAATGAAAGCATATGTGGTGCCCCGATCAACTTTGGGGGCAGAAAGGGCGTTCCTTCTATTTGTATGGGGAAAATCAGTTTGCCTGAATAAATAAACTAAATTTTGTAATTGCGCAATTGCCTGGAATAAAAATTGGCTTTGTAAGTGATTTTATTAATTTTGTTTAACCCTAAACCAAATTTCATGGAAAAAACTTACCTAAAATGGTTATCGAAGTTATTTATGATTTCAATGATCCCATTTCTCCTGCTCCTGTTTACAGAAGGTGCGCAGGCCCAAAATAAACGTTACACCATTAGTGGAAAAGTGACCGACGCAGCCGGCAATGTACCAATTCCCGGAGTGGTGGTTAAAATTCAGAATACAAATCTCGCAACCAGTACAAATGGAAATGGCGCTTACACTTTTTCGGTAGATTTAGCGCCCGGAAATTATCAGGTTTCTTTTTCATTCGTAGGTTATAAATCGTCTGTGCAGCCAATTACTTTGGGAGAGACTACAACAGTGCAATTAAACGGTGTGCTTAATGGCGATGCAGTTGGCCTTGACGAGGTAATAGTAACCGGAACGTCTGCCGGAACCACGCGAAAAGAACTCGGTAGTTATGTAAGTACCGTAAAAGGCGACGACCTGAATAAGGCACCAAGCGGAAACGTGTTATCGTCATTGCAGGGAAAAACTGCAGGCGCGCAGATTAGTCAAAACTCCGGCGATCCTGCTGGCGGCATGTCAGTAAGGTTACGGGGAATTAGTTCTGTAAACTCTTCTTCCGAGCCACTTTACATTATTGATGGGGTGATTGTGAACAACTCCACCACCAGGGTAACCAATACTTCTGCCAATTTCGATGGCGGCAATGTGGTAGGTAGTATTGGTCAGAATAGAATGGTCGATATTAACCCGGCAGATATTGATCGGATTGAAGTTTTAAATGGTGCAGCTGCGGCAGCAATTTACGGTTCGCGTGCCAACTCTGGTGTAATTCAGATTTTTACTAAAAGGGGTGCCAGCGGCAAAGCGCAGGTAACCTTCAATACCAGTTTGACCGTAAGCGAGTTGCGCAAGCAAATTGAGGTGAACCAGTCGCCGGTTAAGTTTGGTGGCTCGGTAAATTCATTCACTCAGGATGTGATTCAAACAGCTGTCGTTACGCCCAATACGCCTGCAGTTTTACTCACCAACACTACTCCGGTTACCCGCTATAACTATCAGGATTATATTTTTCAAACAGGCTACGGATCTGATAATACCGTTTCCATCAGTGGTGGTACAGACAATACGAAGTTTTATACATCTGCCAGTTATTTTACCAACCAGGGGATTATCAAAAACACTGATTTTACCCGTTACAATCTTCGTGCTAACATTGATCAGAAGATCACCGATTGGGCGTCTTTAAGTGTGGGCATGAACTACATCAGAAGTGCCGCTAACGAAAAACCAGACGGAAATTCGTTTTTCTCTCCGATGAATTCGGTAACCATCATTGGTAATTTCCATGATATTTTTGCCCGCGATGCCAATGGTAACTTATTGCCGGTTGGGGAGCGGGGAAGGGTTAATCCGGTTTCCGTAATTGAAGATATTAAACAACGTCAGGAAACCAACCGAATCATTTCCAGCGCTAATCTGAAACTGTATCCGGTAAAAAACCTGACTTTAAACTTCTTACTTGGTGTAGATAATTCTGGCGCAAATGGTTCAACTTACATTCCGCCATATGCCTATAACGTAAACCCGGATTTCTTTGGAGGAGGTGCATCATTAGATGGTACATTAAATGGCTATGCCAGTACCGCCGGCAACAATGCTTTCCAGTTTAACAATGAAATTAATGCCACTTACCAATCACAAATTTCAGATAAAATTGCTTCAACCACGCAGTTGGGTTACTCTTTTCAATACGAACAAACGCGCTATCAATTGGTTAACGGACGTGGTTTAGCGCCGCTGATTGAAACGGTAAACGCTGCGGCCACGCAATTGCCAAGTGTTGATGGCAGAACCCAACTTTCGGTAACGGGAGGATATTTACAGCAAACATTTAAATACAAAGATCATCTGTTTTTAACAGGTGCAGTTCGGGTAGATCAATCTACGGTTTTTGGAGCTGATAACAGAACGCAGACCTATTTCAAAGCGAATGGAAGTTACGTTTTGTCATCTGCTGATTACTGGAAAAACCTTGGCGTTTCTTCCTGGTGGGACACCTTTAAAATTCGGGCAGCTTATGGCGAATCAGGTAACTTAACGGGTATCGGGGCTTACGATAGGATCAATGCTTACAGCACCCAATCTTTCTTAGGCCGGGCATCGTTGTTTTCAAGTGCAACGCTGGCGAATGAAAATGTGAAACCAGAACGTCAGCGGGAGTTGGAACTGGGTACCGATTTATCATTCTTTAAAAATCGCCTTGGCTTGCAGTTTAACTGGTACAATAAGAAAGTAAGTGATTTACTAATTGCAAGTGTTACCGCACCAACTACCGGGTTTTCGAGCTTCTTAGATAACATTGGCTCCTTAAGAAATAAAGGGATTGAGCTTGTGTTAAATGCAACACCTTTAAAAGCCAAAGATTTCAGCTGGAATACCACTGTGGTTTTTAATAGAAACAGAAACCAGGCACTAAACGTAGGTGGGTTAAGATTGTTCGCAACCAATCCTGGTGCACCGGTAGCCATTATTGATGGCGAAGCAATTGGTGTATTTTACGGAACCTTCTTTGCCCGCAATGCGGATGGAAGTTTGCTGACCAATGCTGCCGGAATTCCGCAGTTAGAGCGTGGAATTCAGACTTCGGCAACTACTTTTACGCCACAACGTGGAGCAAATGGTTTACCTACAGGAACAACGTTGAGAAAAGTACTCGGCAATCCAAATCCGGATTATACGGCTTCTTTTGTAAACGATTTCAGTTATAAAAAATTCAACCTGCATGTACAGTTAGATGCGGTGCAGGGTGGTGATGTGTGGAATGCAGACTGGAGAACGCGCCAGGGCGTGGGTAATGGAAAAGTTGCCGAAGCAGAGCAACTTGGTCAGCTGCCAAGAGGTTATGTTGCCGGTGTTTATGCTACAGAAGAATGGCGGATTGACGATGGATCTTTTGTGAAATTAAGAGAAATTTCGTTGAGTTATAACGTGGGGAAGGTAAAATACTTAAGAGATTTGACCATCATGCTGAGCGGAAGAAATCTTGTTTCGTGGGATAATTATAAGGGATATGATCCTGAAGTGAATTCCGGCGGTCAGTCTACCATCTTAAGGAACATCGATTTTGGTTCCGTTCCCATTCCAAGAACCTTTAGTTTAGGTTTACAAGTTAAATTTTAATCGACAAAGGAAAAATTTATGAAAAATTTGAGATATAACACATCAAAATATATAACCTGTATTGCATTTTCATGGGCAGTCTGTTTATCATCCTGTACAAAAGAATATCAGGATCCTTCCAGGGCTAAAACAGATGTTGCACTCACTTCTCAGCAAGGTTTAACAGCGGTTGCAATTGGTTTACAACGGGTTTATACTTTAAGCAGAACCGGTGTAATGTTTAATTCGGTAGCAGCAAACGGCTTTGTGACCAATGAGTTTTCTTTGCTTAATTCGGGGAATATTCCCGAATTACAATTAAGTACTGGTGGCACCGCAGTAGATGGAACAAACACCATTTTATTTAACCTCTGGACCAGCGCCAACAAGATAGTTTATGATGCAGATCTGGTAATTACAAATGCCAATAACCTTGGCGATAAGGGCTATGCTTCTGGTCTGATTGCCTATTCAAGCATTTTTAAAGCTTTGGCTATTGGAAATTTATCACAATACTGGGAAAGGATTCCGGATGGCACAGGTAAAAATGTTGCTTTTATTACCCGTGCTGCTGGTTTTGCAAAAGCCATTTCGGTACTGGATAATGCCTTGACAACGATTGCCGCTAATCCCATTTCCACAGGTTTCAATTCGAATGTGCCGAATATCAATATTGTAAATACAATCCATGCGTTAAAAGCAAGGTATGCATTGTTTTCAGGAAACTATGCATTGGCTTTAACAGAAGCAAATGCGGTAGACTTAACCCAGGCGTCAGCTTTTAATTTTGATGCAACTTCACCTAATGTTTTGTTTACCGTCATCTCCTCAAACAACGTTTTTCAGCCGTTAAATGCGAATTTAGGTTTAACCGGTGCCAACATCCCTGATGCTGCAGACCGCAGAATCCCATTCTACACCGTGTTAGCCGGAAACCCTGCGACATTAAGAATGGCTGGTTTTGCTACGACAACTTCAACACCTTTCCCAATTTATCTACCCGGAGAAATGACGTTAATCAAGTCAGAAGCTTATGCCCGCCAATCAGATTTACAAAATGCTTTGACGGAACTAAACAGAGTGGTTACCAAAACCACCGATGTTTTTGGTGTTGCAGCTGGTTTGCCGGCATTAACAGGTCCCTACACGCAACAACAATTGCTGGATTTGATTTATAAGAATCGTTCGATTGAACTGTATGCTTCGGGTTTAAAAATTGAAGATATGCGGAGATTCAACCAGCCAGTTGCAGATCGGAAGCGGAATTTTTTCCCTTATCCTTTCCAGGAACGGGATAATAATACCAATACTCCGGCAGATCCGGTTTTTTAATTTTTAATCTGTCATCGGATGAATATAGCTATTGTGCTAAGGATTCATCCGATGACTTATAGCTTGCTATAAAATATTAATCTTTTTTGCCAGGTAACCAGACAGTGACTCATGGTTGTCATCAAGTTCGGTAATCAGGTAGCTGATGTTTTCTATATGGCAAACCCTAAGGCGCAAGGCAATATCCAGTTTCTCCGATATACACAAAACAGCTGTCTTTTTCGCGGCTGCCAACATGGCTTTCTTCAGCTGGTTGATTTCCCAGTAAGTATCTGTTAAGCCTTCTTCAGGATGAATTGCGCTCGTTCCCATGAGGCATAAATCTGCTTTAAGCTCAGAAAGTTGCGTAATTACCTGGCCCCCATAAGTAACCTGTGAGTTTTTTGAAAACAAGCCACCAATTAAAATCACCTCAATATTATTGTATTTTGCCAGCTCTACCGCAACTAATGGGCTGATGGTAAAAAAAGTGGCTTCGATATGTTGAGGCAATTGTTTTACAAATTCCAAAATGGTTGTGCCACCACCCGTTAACACCACCATGCCATCTTTAATGAGATTTACTGCTTTTTTGGCGATAATGATTTTACTATCCCGCGCGTAAACGGTGCTGTCATCAAAAGAACTGTGATACGATTTTGATAGCGCGCCACCATGAACCTTAAAAAGCAAGCCGTCATCTACCAGTTCTTGCAGATCCCTTCTAATGGTATCTTCAGAAACATTAAGCAGTTGAACCAAATCAGAAGTAAGCACGCGGTTGTGCAAATTAATCTGGCGCATAATGAAATCGTGGCGTTCTTTTTTGAGCATACTGGATTTAGTTTTAAGAAACGTAAATATAGGATTTATTTGTGTTGCGTGTTTTTGCGGTTTAATGCGATTATATATCGGAATTGTTATACTATAATCTTCGTTTTTTATCATTTTAATGAAAATCATTTATGATATTAGCTAAATATTGGAAAATAATGCGTGAATCTGCGTATTTTGAATATATAGGCAAACAACAAACTAATCAACTTTACTAATTTCATTTCATCTTAAACTGGGCAGTTTATGAAAAAAAGACTACTACTAACTATTATTGGTACTTTTTTGTTGCTGGCGCATGCCATAGCGCAACAAATTACCGTTACGGGTAAGGTCTCATCCACAGATGGGCCAATACCCGGGGTTTCCATTCGGGTAAAGGGAACCACCACTGTTGCACAAACCAATGGCGACGGAAATTATTCGGTAAAAGCATTAAAAACAGATGTGTTACAATTTACTTATGTGGGTTTTAGAACACAAGAAAAGACAGTGGCCAACAGTGCGACTATTAATGTAGTACTTGCTTCTGATGCCAGTAACCTCGATGATGTGATCGTAACCGCACAAGGAATTGAACGATCTTCCCGATCTTTGGGTTATTCCACACAAACGATCAAAGGTGGGGAGGTTGCGCAAACCCAGCGTGATAACTTTTTGAATGCACTACAAGGCAGGGTTGCAGGTGCAACGATTACCCCTACAAACGGTACACCAGGTGCTTCAGCAACCATGATTATTCGTGGTGGTGTTTCGCTTGATGGAGATAACCAGCCGTTATTTGTAATTGATGGTTTACCCATTTCAAACCGTACGTTTAGCGAATACAATTTGGTTGGTCAGGGAACCTTTAATCGCCAGAATGATTATGGTAACCGTGCTATGGATATCAATCCAGAGGAAATTGAAACCATCACCATTCTAAAAGGCCCTGAGGCTGCGGCACTTTATGGTACGCAAGGGGCATCGGGTGCTGTAGTGATTACCACTAAAAAGGCTAAATCAGGAACTGCAAGAGTGACTTATAATAATTCTTTCAGGGTAGAAACTGCTTACAGGTTTCCAGATGTTCAATCTGTTTATGGTGGTGGTGCAGGTGGTTTTTTTGACGATGAAGTACGCACGAGAACGTACTTCGGAGCTAAAATTCCTGGCAACAGAACCGTATATGATAACGTGGGTAACTTTTATAAAACTGGTTTTACCCAAAAACATAATGCTTCAATAGAAGGGGGAAGTGAAAAACTCACAGTCAGAACTTCTTTAGGTTATACTAATCAAACTGGTGTTGTACCGGGCACAGACTTTAACACTTTAAATGGAAAGCTTAGTGTTACTTCCACTATAAGTGATAAGTTAAAAATGAACGGGTCGATTAACTTCATCAATTCGAAAACAAATAAAACCTACAAAGGCGCAAGTAGCCCAATGTTAAGTTCATTAACCTGGCCGTTGGTTGATGATATGCGGAATTATTTAACAGCTACCGGAGATCGAAGAACCATTACCGGAAGTTTGGCTCTTGAGCTTGATAATCCGTACTGGGCAGTTGAAAAAAATCCGAACTGGGAAAAAAGCAACAGGATGCTGGCCAACTTTGGAGTGGATTATGTGCCGACAAAGTGGTTAAGCATTACAGCCAGAGGCGGGGCTGATATTAATGCGGGGCAAGGCTTATCTGCCTATCATCCCCAATCTTACGAAGCGAATAAGACCGGTACAACCTATTTAGGTGGTGGTATAAATACCTATAATACCAATGAGCGTTTATATAATGCAACTTTAATTGCTACCATTAAGAAAGATTTCGGGAAGTTTAAACCTGTATTCCGGATCGGAGGAGATTTAACTGATGCTTCTTATCAAACCAATGCACAGTTTGGAACAAGGTTTTATCAGCAGAATTTTTACAGCATGAATAATACTGATCCAACCACCCAACGCGTAGCCTATGCTGATGAGTTAAAGAGAAAAGTTGGTGCTTTGGCGGTTGCGGAGTTAGGATATGATGATTTATTATATTTAACCTTAACTGGAAGACAAGATTTTTCTTCTACTTTACCGATTAAAAACTATAGTTTCTTTTATCCGGCAAGTTCATTAAGCTTTGTCTTTTCTGACCTTGCACCCCTAAAAAAACTGACCTGGTTATCATTCGGTAAATTAAGGGCTTCCTATGGTCAGTCCGGGAAGGATGCCAGAAATGCTTACGTCACCAGAACTAAATTAGTTGCGCAAACAACCACAGGCGGTGGTTTTGCTACCGATGTAACGGCTGGTAATCCAGATCTGGAAGCAGAATTTAGTACAATGGCAGAAGGGGGATTAGAAGTTGGATTGTTTAATAACCGTTTATCATTCGATTTTTCTTACTACAATACCGTTTCCAACAAACAAATTACAGCTCCCAGGTTAAGTTATGCAACAGGAGCCATTTTAGGCTACATCAATAGTGGAAAAATTCGCAAGCGTGGGTTTGAATTACTGGTGAAAGGTAATCCGGTTAAAACAGTAAATTTCAGCTGGGATGTTTCAGCCAACTTCGCAAGAGACCGTGGGAACATTTTAGAGTTGCCCGCTGGTCAGGATGTGTTTTATGTATCTGATAGTTGGTTATATGATAATGTAAGGGCACAGTATACTGTTGGTCAGTCACTGTCTGCATTTGCAGGTATTGATTATTTAAGGAATAATGCTGGCGAGGTATTAATAAATCCCCAGAACGGGATGCCCATTAAAGGAACAAACTTTACACCAATTGGCGATAGAGCACCAGATATCTCCATAGGCTTAACCAACAGCTTTACGTATAAAAACTTCAACCTATCTTTCTTACTTGATATGAGAAAAGGTGGAGATATTTACAATGCCACAGAATTCTATTTGTATTCCAGAGGGATGTCTAAACTCACTTTAGATCGCGAAGTTCCACGTGTAATTACAGGTGTATTGAAAGATGGTTTGGAAAATAGCGCTAATCCAACTAAAAATAATATCATCGTAACGCCATACATCACCACCTCGTATTACTCAACTTTTTACAATACCAGAGATTTCTTACAAGAGGATGTAAACTGGATCAGGTTAAAGGATATCACCTTATCTTATAATTTACCTAAAAGTGTATTTGCAAAGAGCAATGTATTTAAAAGCGCTAGTGTGTTTTTCACCGGAACAGATTTATTACTGATTACGAACTATAAAGGCGTAGATCCACAGGTTAATGGTTTAAGCGCTGCCGCTGGCGGATTAGGAGGAACAGGGATTGACTTCGGCTCGTTTGGGCAACCACGCGGTTATAACTTTGGTTTAAGAGTAGGTTTTTAATGATTAGAAAGATGAAAAAGATATATACAATAATTGCGGTATTAGCAGTATTTTTCTCTGCAGGCTGCAAAAAATACCTGGACGTAAATATCGATCCGGCTACACCACAAACACCCGAAAGCAAAACTTTAACCCCGCCTTTATTCGCGCAAATGGAAAGAGGCATTCAATTTGATTCCAGATACCTGGGTGGGGTAATTCAATATTTTGGAGGAGCCGTTAATGTTGGTGAAAACCACGGCTGGATTCCGGGCAGCGATGCGATGGGCGAAATCTGGCGAACCAATTATTACGGGCTTGGCGCAAATTTAAACCTCATTATCGAAGATGCTCATGCAAAACAAGAATACAATTTTGTAGGCTTAGCACAGGCGCTAAAGGCCTGGAGCTGGCAAACCACAACCGATTTCCATGGCGAAATTATTTTAAAACAGGCCTATGAACCAAATCGTTTTGTATTTGATTATGATAAACAGGAAGATGTGTATGCAGAAGTAGTTAGATTGGCTAACGAATCAATCGCAAACTTCTCCCGTACAGATGGAACTGGAAGTACAGCTAAAATGAGCCCTGCAGATTTGATTTATGCCGGAGATAACGCCAAATGGATCAAATTTAATTTTGGTGTATTAGCCAGAAATGCCAGCAACCTAATTAACAAAGCAAATTATAATCCCACTAAAGTTATTGAGTACGTAGATAAAGCTTTATCAAGCAATGCTGACAATTTTATTGTACCAAACACAGGTTCTACATCAGCTAATGGTAATTTCTTTGGTCCGCTGCGGGCAAATTTAGCTTTATATCGCCAAACCAGAATGATTGTTGGTTTGCTGGATGGAACCTATTTTACAGGCGTGCCGGGAAGTATTTTAGACCCTCGAATCTCCACAATGATTACACCATCTGCTGATGGCGTGTATAGAGGCACAAGTCCCGGGATAGGCGATCCTGGTACGGTGGCCTTAAAAAACCAGATTCCTAATCCATGGGGCGTACTGGCATCAGCAAATCCTGGAGCCGGAACAGGTAAATATCTTTTTAAAGATAACGTTGGCTTCCCGATTATGACCTATGCAGAAATGCAATTTATTAAAGCTGAAGCAGCATTTCTAAATGGAAACCCATCATTAGCCCATAGTGCTTACTTGAATGGAATTAATGCCAGTATTGATTTCGTAAGTAGCCTCGGCACGGCAATTACTACCAGCCAAAAAGCTGCTTATTTAGTGAGTGCTGCGGTAAAACAAACCCCTGCTGCATTAACTTTACGAGACATTATGTTGCAAAAATATTTGGCACTATACGGATATGGTTTTGTCGAAACGTGGAGCGATTTGCGTAAGTATAATTATAATACAGGTGATGTTAAAGGTAACAATCCTTATGCTGGTGTATTTGTTTTTCCATCATTATTTTATGCTGATAACGGCGGCAAACCAGCACAACGTTATCGCCCAAGATATAATTCAGAGTATTTATGGAATGTAGCAGCGCTAAAGGTAATTGGAGCAGATCAGCCAGACTATCATACTTACAAAATGTGGTTTTCTCAACCTTAACTTAATATTATTATGAAAAATATATGCTATTTATTAATTGCTGTAGTCAGTGCATTTACGGCATGCAAAAAAGGTGATTTAGTAGAAACAACACCCTATACAAAGATAGAAGTTGGCGATCCTGCTTACTCTTTCCTCAGGTTCATCAATGTAACTCCCGGAAGTCCGAATATTAATTATTATTTAAATGATACCAGATTTAGTGGTGCCTACAATGCACTTAGCGGAGAAACTGGATTTGGCTATAATACCATCTTTCCCAATCTGGCTGGTCAGTATTTACCAATAACACCAGGTGCAAATAAAATTGATGCAAAAATAGTTTCATCAGCTACTTTAGATAAAGGTTTAAATGTTTTAACTGCGAATATTAATACCAACGCGGGTAAATATTATACCTTATTCACTACTGGTATTTATAACACTACTGACAAAAAGTTTACCTCATCCTATCTGCTTGAAGAAGTGAGGCCAGTTTTAGATACGACAAAAGTATTTGTGAGATTAGTGAACCTATATAGTGGCGGACCAGCAGCAATAGATATGACGCAGAGAAGTACCGGGCAAGTACTTATTTCAAATGTTGCTTATAATTCAGCTTCTGCTTTTGTCGAAATCCCATTACCGGGGCAAGCTAACATTTATCAGTTCAATAATGCAGGTACTGCAACGCCTGTTTCTCCTGGTCAATTAAGTACCACACTAACAAAGGGCCAGGCCTATACATTTATACTTAGGGGAGTAGCAGGTTCTACTACTACGCCATTTGGCTTAAGTAGCTACACTTCATTTTATTAATTTAATTGGAAAGGCAAGGCGCTCAACCTTGTCTTTCCAGTTAATCTTTTTACAATATCTTAAACCCTAAACTCAACTGAAACAAGTTTGGTTTCTGGCTGTACTTTTCGCTTTTACTGATATTTGATAAACCCGCTTCATAACGTAAATCAACAGAAATGGCACCAACATCTACCCCGGCACCTGCTTGGAGGCCCAATGCCTGGTTTTTATAGTTGTCAAAATCTGTAGCTTGTTGGTAAGCGGAGCTGAAACTAGAATTTTCATCCAATATAAATGAAATTACTGGTCCGGCCATTACCCTGAAATTTAGATTTTTAGCGCCAAATTTCGTTCCCAGTAATACCGGAACATCTAAGGTGGTAAACCTTACTTTACCTTCTGCAGCCACTTCATTATTGTTGTTATTGGTAAAACTGATAAATTTATTGCCTTTACTGCCTATATAAGCTTCGGGCTGTACATAGAAACTGGCACCACCAATCCGTGCCCAGGCACCAACCTGATAGCCTAAACGATTTTCTTCACTCGCGAAATCAGCATTCAGTTTCGCTAAGTTTACACCTGCTTTAACACCCAGGTTAAAGGTTTGTGCCTGTGTTGTTGCCCAACCCAGGGTTAGGAGAACAATAGGGAGAATAAATTTTTTCATTTCTTAGAATTTAAATTTTGTGTGTTTATCTAATAGGATACATAACGGCGTTTTAACAGATTTATCGTGCAAAGCATGTCCTAACATCTATTTTTTCCGATCCCAGATAAAAAGATACTATTGTGAGCAAATATTTTTTACTTTTGCATTAAATAAAATCTGCTATGGCTAACTTCCAACTTACCGCTGAAACCGCATTTAAAGTAAAAACCAAGTTTTTAAGGAAATACCGCGACTTAGCAAATGAGCCATTGGATTTTACGCCAGGTAAAGAAGATGAGTTGATCTTAGATTTAATGCGATTGGTAAAACGCGATCGTACTTACATAGAATTTACCATTCAAAAAGCACTCGCCGATAGCAAAGGCAACAGACTTTAATCTATCTTACTCGAAAAACTACGCTTTTTCCTCTCGTAACGCTTTATTTACGCTATACCTCAATAAGTATTTTTAATATTTATCACTTTTTGTACATTTACACCTGTACGATTAAGAAATGCTATCCGTATAAAAATGTTAACATGTTATATATAAATATAGTATGTAGCACGATGAGGTCATTTATAGTGATCCTGTTGAAGAACACCATTAAAATATAGCTGAACTGATGAAAAATTTAAAATATGCACTTTTAGCCGCAGGATTTAGCATCGCTATATTATCTTTCTCTTTCAAAGAAGATTTATTTCTGGTCTCCAAAAACCTCGATATTTTCGCCTCTCTATATAAGGAAATCAATATTAATTATGTTGATGATACCAATGCCCCACAACTAATGAAGACTGGCATCGATGCCATGTTGGAGAGCCTTGATCCTTACACCGAATACGTTCCGGAATCTGAAATTGAAGATTATAAGCTTAAATATGTAAGTACGCAATATGGCGGAATAGGTGCCAGTACGATCATTATTGATGGGAAGCTTTTTATTAATGAAGTGAGCGAAGGTTACCCTGCTTTTAAGGAAGAAGTGAAGGCCGGAGACCAGGTGGTCAAAATTAATGGTATAGAAGTGAAGGGCAAAGAAAGAGCTCAGATCAGTCAGTTGCTCCGCGGACCAAAAGGAACGCCTGTAGATTTGATTTTTCTGAGGGATGGAAAAGAGTTTACCAAAAAAATCATTCGTGAAGAAATTAAACAACCAAACGTATCCTATTCTGGCATGGTGGGAGATGGCATTGGCTACATTAAGCTGGATAAGTTTTTGGAAAATTCCGGACAGGAGGTTAAAGACGCGTTACTAAATATCAATAAAGAAAATCCAAAAGGAATTATTTTAGACCTCCGCAATAACGGTGGTGGGATTTTACAGGAAGCCGTGAAAATTGTTAACCTTTTTGTGAATAAAGACCAGCTGATTGTAACCCAGAAAGGGAAGAATATAGAAAAAACGATTGCTTATAAAACGCAGTTTCCTCCCTTAGCTATAGACGTGCCATTAGTGGTGCTGGTGAATGTAAATTCAGCTTCGGCCTCCGAAATTGTTGCAGGTTCATTGCAGGATCTTGATCGGGCGATAGTGGTAGGCCAGCGAAGTTATGGGAAGGGATTGGTTCAGCAAACGTTCAATTTGCCTTACAACAGCATGGTTAAAGTAACCGTAGCAAAATATTATACGCCATCTGGCCGGTGTATCCAAAAGCTGGACTATGCACACCGCAATGCCGATGGTTTGGTGGAACGCTTTGCAGATTCTACCATGGCGATGTTTCAAACCAAAGCAGGCAGAAATGTTTACAGTGGTAATGGTGTTTATCCGGATGTGGTTGTAAATCCAGATAAACTGAGCCCGGTAACCATTTCCATGATTAATAAAAATCTGTTTTTTAACTACGCTAACCAGTATAGAAAAAGTAATCCAAAACTGGAATCAGCAAAGGCTTTTCAGATTTCCGATGCTGATTATGCTGCTTTTGTAAATGGCCTGGCGGATAAAGACCTGACCTACCAGAGTAAAACAGAAAGACTGCTTGCTGATCTTCGTGTAGAAGCCGAGAAAGAAAACAAATCTGCAGAAGTTAAGGCCGACCTGGAAAATCTGAAATATAAGCTCACCATTTCGAAAAAAACAGATGTGGCTACGCATAAGTCAGAAATTAAAAGAATATTGGAAACGCAGATCATCAGCCGTTATTTCCATGAAAAGGGAAGAATTGAGCAAAGTTTTCAATATGATAAGGAGTTGACCGCAGCGAAAGCTTTGTTCGTTAACCAACTACAAATGTTAGCCATTTTAAAAGGTGACGGGAACTATAAAGTGATTGGAAAACCGATAAAAGAAACCGAATCATTTAACTAAATGGCTGCAATAATTTAAAATGTTTAAACCCATCGTTCTATTATATAATTTAGTAAAACGATTTATCAAATACCGATTTACAAACACTCATGAATTTTAAGAAACTTAAACCTATTCTATTTAGTGCTCTCCTCTTATCCGCAAATGTTCAGGCCCAAAAATCTGGCAAATTAACGCAATTTGTAGATCCTATTATCGGCTCTGCGAAACATGGGCACGTATTTGTTGGGGCAAATGTTCCATTCGGTGCAGTACAGTTAGGTCCAAATAATATTTTTGAAGGCTGGGACTGGTGCAGTGGATACAATTACGTAAGTAATACCATTACCGGGTTTTCTCATACGCATTTAAGCGGTACCGGAATTGGCGATTTAGGTGATATTTCTATCATGCCTGCCACCGGAGAAACCATTTTGCAAAAGGGGAAAAAAGGCGATGAAGACAATGGATATCTTTCTAAATTCTCGCATAAAAATGAAGTAGCTAAAGCTGGTTATTACAGTGTATTGCTGGATAAATATAAAATCAAGGCAGAACTAACCACCACAGAACGGGTGGGTTTTCATCAATATACCTTTCCTAAAAATGCGGTAAAACCACATTTAATTATCGATTTGGTTGAAGGCATAGGATGGGATGAGGCTACAAACACTTCATTTAAACAGATTGATGCCACAACAATCGTTGGGAATAGAAATTCAAAAGGCTGGGCTAATGATCAGCGTTTATACTTTGTAATTAAATTATCTCAGCCCGTTAAAAACTTTGCCGTCTATGAAGATGATCAGTTAAAAAAAGGGATTGATTTGCAAGCTAAAAAATTGAAAGCAGTAGTTGATTTTGCATCCATCAATTCGAACAAATTGCAGATCAAGGTAGCCATTTCACCAGTAAGCATTGATAATGCCATGTTGAACTTGCAGACCGAATTGCCAGGATGGGATTTTTCATCAACCGTAAAAGCTGCAGATGCGAAGTGGGAAGAAGAGTTAACCAAGGTAGCCATAGATGCGTCTGTTACTACTAAAAAGATTTTTTATACGGCGCTTTTTCATACCATGACTGCACCATCTTTATTCAACGATGTGAATAAAGATTATTTGGGAACAGACAAAAAGGTATATAAAAATGCTAGTTTTAACAACCTGACTACTTTCTCTCTTTGGGATACTTACCGTGCTGCAAATCCTTTATATACCATTCTTCACCAGGATAAAGTGAGTGATGTAGTCAACACAATGTTGGCCATCTACAAGGAGCAGGGTAAATTGCCGGTTTGGCACTTAATGGGAAATGAAACCAATACTATGGTGGGCTATCATGCCGTGCCTGTTGTGGTTGATGCTTACTTAAAAGGCTACCGTGGTTTTGATGCAGAGCTTGCTTTTGAAGCCGTGAAACAATCTGCCATGCAAAAGAAAGATGGTATCGATTACATTCAAAAGCTGAAGTATATTCCTGCCGATAAGGTAAATGAATCTGTTGCAAAAGCATTGGAATATGCCATTGATGATTATTGCATCGCCATGTTTGCAAAGGCATTAGGCAAGACCGAAGACTATACTTATTTCAGTAAAAGAGCCGGTTTATACCGTGAATATTTTGATAGCGATGTTCAGTTTATGAGAGGTAAGTTAGCCGATGGGAAATGGAGATCGCCATTTAATCCGGTAGCTTCGAAACACCGTGAAGATGATTATACAGAAGGTAATGCCTGGCAATATACCTGGTTAGTACCTCAGGATGTAGAAGGGTTAATCAATCTGTTTGGTGGCGATAAACCATTTGTAAATAAACTGGATTCGTTGTTTATCGTTCCTGCTGATTTGGGCGAGAATAGCTCTCCTGATATTTCTGGTTTAATCGGTAATTACGCACAGGGTAATGAACCAGGGCATCATATTCCATATCTGTATGCTTATGCAGGTCAGCCATGGAAAACAGCTGATCTGATTCGTAAAATCGATAAAGATTTCTTTTCGGCAAAGCCCGATGGGTTATGTGGAAACGAAGATGTTGGGCAGATGAGCGCCTGGTATATCTTTTCGTCTTTAGGATTTTACCCGGTTAATCCGGCAAATGGTGCTTACGTTTTCGGTACACCGTTGGTTAAAAATGCAACAATCAATTTACCCAATAATAAAACTTTCACTATCAACGTGATGGATAACAGTGCAGAAAACAAATACATTCAGCGGATATTATTAAACGGGCAGCCTTACACAAAATCCTTTATACTGCACAAAACCATTGTAGATGGCGGAAACATCAGAATTTATATGGGCAATACACCATCAAAAGGGTGGGGAATAGCCGCGAGCGACAGACCAGTTTCTACTAAATAATTTTAAACGGGCAATAACTAATTCAAATCCTAAAAACTCCAATTGATGAGGAAAATATTTTTGTCGTTTTTGCTTCTTGCAAACCTGACCTCATTTGCACAACAGCGTTACGAACTAAATTCGGGTTGGGTATGCAGCAACATAAAAGAAGTTAAAGCAGATGGTGCACAACTATCAAATGCTGGCTTCTCGCTTAATAACTGGATGCCTGCCACGGTTCCGGGAACTGTTTTAACTACTTTGTTAAACAATAAAAAAGTTCCTGATCCATTTTATGGCATGAACAATGAAAAAATTCCTGATGTATATAACACCGGAAATGATCATTATACGTACTGGTTCGTTAAAGACTTTACAGAAAAAGCCGTTGGCAACGAACAGGTATGGTTACAATTCCGCGGCATTAACTACAAAGCAGAGTTTTACCTGAACGGGAAGAAGTTAAATCCGAAAACGCATGAGGGAATGCATATCCGTGCGGAGTATAACATCACAAAGTTCTTATCTCCAACAGGTAAAAACAGGTTAGCCGTGATCGTTTATCCACCAGATTTTCCGGGTAATCCGAATGGTGGCCAGGGTGGAGATGGAACCATTGCTAAAGGATTAACTACTCAGTATACCGCCGGATGGGATTGGATTCAACCCACCAGAGATAGAAATACCGGGATTTGGGATAAAGTAACCATCGAAAGAACTAAAGCTGTTAATGTTAAAAATCCACATGTGGTTACTTTGGTTCCAGGGAAAAGGATGCCAACCGGTGCACAAAAACCCGCAACAATCAAGGTATCTGTAGAAGTAGAAAATCCAACGAATAAAGTGGTTGCCGGTGTGTTGCAATACCAGGTGGCTGGAAAAACAGTTAGCAGATCCGTTTCATTACCTGCAGGAAAAAATACGGAAGTAAATTTCGCTGATTTGATTTTAGAACAGCCGAAACTTTGGTGGCCGAGCGGCTATGGTGAGCAGAATTTATATGATTTGAAAATTCAATTTCGGGTAGCAAATGAAGTTTTTGATCAGGAAAACTTAAAAGTAGGCATCAGGCAAATCGATAACATCTGGAATGAACATACAAAAAGTATGGGTGCTTATGTAAATGGCCAGAAAATTTTTATCAAAGGTGGAAACTGGATTATCTCTGACGCGATGCTGCGATTTAGTGATGCCCGTTACGATGCAGAAATCAGGTACCACAAAGATATGAACCTGAATCTGATCCGGATTTGGGGTGGTGCAATTCTCGAGCGGCCGGAGTTTTATAATGCCTGTGATAAATATGGTTTATTGGTTTTCCAGGATTTCTGGTTTAGCGGCGATTGCAACGGCAGATGGGTTGATCCTTTAAAGAAAGAAGACCAATGGACGAGAAGAAATTATCCTGATAACCATCCTTTGGTATTGGATGCGATTGAGGATCAGGTAAAATTGATCAGAAATCATGCATCACTTGCATTCTGGTGTGGTGGAAATGAAATTACTCCACCTGAAGACATTTTAAATCCAATTAAAAAAGACATCTTACCTCGTTTAGATGGCACGCGACAGTTCTTCGATTTTTCGAATAGTGATGAAATGTCTTTCAATGATCTTGGTGGTAATGGCGATGGTCCTTACGGAATTCAGGACCCGAATAGCTTCTGGAGCACCAAAACATTTCCATATAACTCTGAAGTGGGTTCGGTAGGTGTCGGTGATTATGAGTCGTTAGAAAGGTTTATTCCTGCGAAAAATATGGTTGCGCCGCAGTTCAAAGAAAAGCCGGATTCCGTTTGGGATTACCACAAGTACATCGCCTACGAGCAATACATCGATCCCTATGGCAAGGCAAAAAATGCTAAAGACTTTGCCATGAAAGCACAGCTGGTTAATTACAATCAGTATCGTGCATTAATGGAGGGCTTTTCTAATAAAATGTGGGATTGGTATACCGGTTCCATTATCTGGAAAACACAAAATCCATGGACCGCAATGCGCGGTCAGATGTATGATTATTACCTCGATCCAAATGCTTGTTTATATGGCTTGAGAAAGGGAAGTGAGCCGTTGCACGTGATGCTCAACCCTATCGATAGCATGGTAACTGTTGTAAACAACGGTTTCGCTGGTCGCAATAACCTAATGGTGCAGGCAAAAGCATATGATATGGATGGAAAAGATTATTTCTATTCGCAGGTATTTAACAGTATAGGCGGATCTTCTGTTCGAAGGTTCTTCCCGATGAATGAGTTCTTAAAGAAACTGGATAAGAAGGAAGGCGTGTTTGTATCTTTGAGAATTTTAGATCAAAAGCAAAATATCCTTAGTGAAAACATTTACTGGATGGCGGATAAAAATGGAGAGTATAGCGGTTTGCAAAAATTGAAAACCACTCCTTTAGATGTCACCGCTTTGAAAAAATCTAACAACAAAGTTGAGGTGACGTTAAGCAACAAAAACGGGAACCCGGTTGCTTTTTTCAATCGCATCGCCTTAGTAGATAAGCAAAGCGGGAAACGAATTCTTCCTGCCTTCTATGATGATAATTATGTAAGTATTCTTCCGGGTGAAAATAAAACGATTACCGTAGAATATACCGGCGCTCAGGATAATTTAGCTGTTGAAGTATACGGCTGGAACGTGGAGCGAAAAACGGTAGCGGTAAATTAATTGCTAAACTGGCTACGCAAACCTCGCAGGTTTCTTAAATCCTGCGAGATTTAATGTTTTAATTTGAATAAACAAAAAAAGGGCGCTACCTAACGTATCGCCCTTAATATTTTACAAGGTTTTTTAACTCACTCCGTGAAGTTTCACTTTTAAACCATTCATGTTATTGTTTAACTGCAACTGACAAGCTAAACGTGAATTTGGCAATAAATCTGGTAACGTATCCAGCATTGCATATTCGTCATCAGTCATTTCATTAAGCTTCTCTTCACCTTCCAAAACATCTACACAGCAGGTAGCGCACAAAGCCATTCCGCCGCAAGTTGCCAGAATATCGTATTCTGAAGCCTTCAAAAATTCCATCAAACTTAAGCCCATATCAGTTGGCGCTTCATGTTCAGTTACTGAGCCATCCGGCTCTTGCATATATATTGTAATGTTGTTTTCCATTTTGCTCGCTTATCAACGCAAACTTAATTAAAACTGAAGAGCATTCAAGAACCAAATAAAAAAATCTGTAAAATATTCTAAAACGCCTTCCGCTAAACGATACCTGCTAAATCTAAAATTCTGATACGCCGTTTACCGTAGTATATTTCATCGTGTATTTCACGCCAGGATTCATATAAGAATAAGCACTGTGGCTCATTAATGCAGCCTCATGGAAACCACTTAAAATCAATTTCAATTTGTTAGTGTAAGTGTTAATGTCGCCAATGGCATAAATACCTGGGATGTTGGTAGAATAGTCATCAACATTAACCTCAATTGCACTTTTGCTGATGTTTAAATTCCAGCCTTCTATTGGGCCTAACTTTGGGCTCAAACCAAATAATGGAATCAGGTGATCAGCTTCAACAACTGTTTTTTCCATTGTACGGTTCTGTACAATTTCAACCTGCTCTAATTTATCTGTTCCTTGCACAGCTTGTAAATTGCTGTTCAGAATCAGGTTAATCTTTCCGCTTTCGGCTAAAGACATCACTTTGGCAACTGAATCTGGTGCGCCACGGAAACTTTCGCTTCTGTGAACTAAAGTCAGTTCAGAACAAACTTCAGCCAGGTAAATCGTCCAGTCTAAGGCAGAGTCACCACCACCGGCAATAACCATTTTCTGATTGCGGTATTTCTCCGGATCAAGAATCATGTAATTAACACCTTTACCGTTCTCGAAATTGGAAAGGTTCTCTACCGCAGGTTTACGCGGTTCAAAACAACCTAAACCACCGGCAATTACCACCACCTTAGCTTCGATAATAGTGCCCATGTTAGTCGTTAAAACGAAATCTGCCTCACCACGTTTTTCTAAACCTTCGATCCGTTCGCCCAAGGTAAAAGTTGGATGAAAAGGCTTAGCCTGCTCCATTAAATTATCAACTAATTCCTGTGCTAACACTGATGGATAACCCGGAATATCGTAAATAGGTTTTTTCGGATAAATTTCAGAAAGCTGACCACCAACCTGAGGTAAGTAATCAATTAAGTGGCAACGCATTTTTAATAAACCGGCTTCAAAAATGGCAAATAAACCAACCGGACCAGCGCCTATTATGGCTATATCAGTAGTGATCATTCAAAAAAAATTTATGCAAAGTTACAAAATAAACTTTTATGTATATCTCTATTTAGAAATATTCTAGATAATTTTGTAAAGCAATTGTATTCAGTATTTTATATCTCTTAAGCTCACCTAAAACAAAAGTTAAAGGCTTTTGATTGAAGAAAGCAAATTATAATTGGTCTATAGGTTTAGTGGGATTTTATTTTAAGCTTTATTTATTTCTTATACTGAGAACTAAATTTTTACCTCGATCTATATTAGAATGATTAGCTAAAGGTTTGGTGAACTAGTAAGTTTTAAGCGGAGCTAAAGTTTAAAATAAATGATAACTTTCCTAAAATTCTAAATTAACAATGTTGGATTATCTTTTTATTGCTTTGCCCTTCGCTTTAATCTGGCTTTTTCTCTTTCTCTTCTGCAGCCGCAGTTGGCAGTTACCAACGACCTTTGCTCCCTTATGTATTTGGGGTCTTTATTCAGGACATGCTCCCTGGAAATGGCTATTAATTATTCCACTGTTATCTATTTTAGTCTTGGATCTACATATTGTAGTAAGCAGGCCTATGTTTAATAGAAAAATTAACATCCTAAGTTACCTTCTAACGATTCCGTTATTAGCCCTATATCTGTGTTACGGACGGCGATTTGTAACTGGTAGCAATTTAGCTGTTATTATTTGGGGCTATACAGCTCAGATTGGTCTTTTAATATTTATATCTAGATTCTGTTTTTCCAATACATTGTTACTATTCATAAACCGTTTGAAAGTAAAAGAAAAGCACTGTATAGAAACGCAGATTTTGGAAAAGTCAACTCGAACAGTAGGAAGAAGTATAAGTTATTATGTAATTTTTGATCACTTAGGGGAAATGGAAGTTTCTGGGTTCTTCTATTTGTATCTAAAGTTAAAAAGTATAAAAGGTAATAATAGTATCGAAATTATAATCAGGAAAGGAATTCTTGGGGCTGAATACATTACTGGATTTCCGAAACTCATATCCAGAAGGTGATCTTTCTAAGATTTGAGGCAAAATTTCATGACACTTATGAAGTTTCGCTAACATAGCAGCCAGCGAAACTTCGTAAGTTGATTACCAGTTCATTCCCAAGTTCTGGAAGACAAAACTCCAGATATCTGTAGCTTCATCAATTAATTTGGTGGTTGGTTTTCCTGCACCATGCCCTGCCTTGGTTTCAATTCTGATTAACATTGGGTTTTCACCTTTATATCTCTCCTGCAAGGTTGCTGCAAATTTAAATGAATGTGCAGGTACAACACGATCATCATGATCTGCAGTAGTAATTAATGTTGCCGGATAATTTACTTCTGTTTTAACATTGTGAAGAGGAGAATATTTGATCAGGTAATCAAAATCTTCTTTTTTATCGCTCGTGCCATATTCAACCGCCCAGCCCCAGCCAACTGTAAATTTGTGATAACGGAGCATATCTAAAACACCTACTGCAGGTAAAGCAACCTTGAAAAGCTCTGGTCGCTGGGTCATGCAGGCACCCACCAACAACCCGCCATTTGATCCGCCTGAGATGGCAATTTTAGATGGGTTCGTATATTTCTCTTTAATCAGGTATTCTGCTGCGGCAATAAAATCATCGAAAACATTTTGCTTGTTAGCTAACATCCCGCCTTTATGCCAGGCTTCTCCGTATTCGCTTCCACCACGTAGGCTCGGCTGGACGTAAATCCCACCTTTTTCCATAAATAACATTCTGGATAAGCTGAAAGCGGGCGTTAAGCTAATTTGGAAACCGCCATAAGCATATAAGTAAACCGGGTTGTTTCCATCAAGCTTGATTCCTTTTTTATGCACAATAAACATGGGTACTTTTGTGCCATCCTTTGAAGGATAAAACACCTGTTTGGTTTCGTAGTCCTCGGTGTTAAACTTGAGTTGAGATTTTTTGTAAAGTTCAGATTTAGCCCGGTCAATATCATACCTGTAAATGGCGCCTGGGGTAGTAAAATTGGTAAAAGTATAGAAGAATTCCTTATCCTTTTTATAGCCTCCAAAACCGCTAACTGTGCCAATTGCCGGCAACTTCACTTCGCCGATCTGCTTTCCGGATAAGTCAAATTGAATAACATTAGTGCTCGCATCTTTCAGGTAAGAGGCCCATAAAAAGCCACCGCCGCTACTCACACCTTCCAGGGGAAGTTTAGATTCAGGAATAATTTTTTGCCAGTTCTTCGGATCAGGGTTTTTCGGATCTATCAAAACCACCTGCTTGTTTTCTGCGCCTAAATCTGTGTTTAGCAACAGCTTATCGTCCTTATTATCTATAATATTATGGTTGTGTTCGTATCCTTCTACCAATAAGGAGATTTTGCTGTTCACTTCAGTTAAGTCTTGATAGTAGAGTGCGTTACCAGATGTTCCTGCACTAGCATAGATAATGAGAAAACGGTCATCCTCCGTAACGCTTGCGCCGAAATAAAGGTTTGGATTGGTTTTATCTTCAAAAATCAGTTGATCATTCTGCTGAGGATCACCCAGTTTGTGGTAGTAGATTTTTTGAAATTTGTTTGCTGCAGATAAATCCATTCCTTTTGCAGGTGAATCAAATTTGCTGTAATAGAAACCATCATTTTTCCAGGCGGCACCAGAAAATTTAGTCCATTTTAATTCATCAGGCAGTTTTGTTTTAGTGGCGATGTTCATTACGTAAATATTACTCCAATCGGAACCCGCCTGTGCAACAGAATAAGCCACATACTTTTTGTCGTGCGAAAATCCAAGTAAAGAAATGGCTGCAGTACCATCAGCTGTCAGTTGATTAGGATCTAAAAAAGTCTCCTCTTTCCCGTCTAAACCCTTCTTGATAAACCAAACGCCCTGATTCTGTAAACCGTCGTTTTTAGTGAAGAAATAATATTCGCCCACTTTAAATGGAGCACTTTCTTTAGGGTAGTTCCAGATTTCAGTCAGTCGTTTTTTAATGTCTTCACGGTATGGAATCTGACTTAAATAGTTTTGAGTAACTTTATTTTGAGCAATCACCCAGGCTTTGGTTTCGGCCGAAGTATCATTCTCTAACCAGCGATACGGATCTGCAATGGTTTTGCTAAAGTAATTATCGGTGGTACTGTCTTTCTTAGTTTCAGGATATTTCATTAATGTAATTTTTTCTTCAGGTTTTTTACCTTGGTTACAGGCAAAAAGACTTAACGCAAATAAGCCTAATAAAAGTTTCTTATTCATAATTAAAGAGATTTATTTACTAAGATATGTTTTACCTGCGGGATGATTGTTAGGTTACAGTGATTTATGACGACGTCGATCGTTGGTCGTCTATCGTTAATCGTCTAGGGTTTAGGTCCGTTAATAAGTAGTCTTTTCGCTTTGCTCCTTAACCCTTCTGCTTTGGTTTTTAGGCTTTAGTCTTTCCGCTTTCCGCTTTGCTCCTTTATCTTTTTCTGCTCTGGTCTTTAAGCTTTACGCTTTGATCTTTCCGCTTTCTTCTTTAGTCTTTCCGCTTTGCTCCTTATTCCTTGCTCTTTGTTCCTTATTCCTTCACCTTTCAACTCTTTTCCTTTACCTTTGAACAATACATGGATAAGAACATTTATTTCGCTTCTGATTTTCATTTGGGTACGCCGAATTATGCCGAAAGCCGTAAACGCGAGGATTTGATTGTGCGGTGGCTGGATTTTATCGAGCCAAATTGTGGGGAATTGTTTTTAATGGGCGATATTTTCGATTTTTGGTTTGAGTACGTAAAGGTGATTCCGAAAGGATTTGTTCGTTTACAGGGTAAATTGGCGGCAATGGCAGATGCCGGCATCAAGATTTATTTCTTTAAGGGAAATCATGATATGTGGGTGCGAGATTATTTTACCCAGGAAATCGGCATGCAAATAGTTAGTGATGAAATGATTATAGAACGGAATGGCAAAAAGTTTTACCTGCATCATGGCGATGGATTAGGTCCGGGAGATGCTAAGTATAAGTTTTTAAGGAAAATTTTCAGAAGCAAACTTTGTCAATGGCTTTTTGCCCGTCTGCACCCTAATCTGGGAATTGGAATTGCCAGTGGCTGGAGCAGGGGAAGCAGGGCTGCGCAAAAAGAAAAGGAAGTTTTTATGGGCGAAGACAAGGAATGGTTAGCTATTTACGCGAAAGCGCTGTTGCAGAAAGAACATTTCGACTATTTTATTTTTGGTCATAGACATTTGCCGCTGGATTTAAATTTAGGCAACGGTAGCCGTTATGTAAATATCGGGGAATGGCTTGAATCCAATTCTTACGGTGTTTTCGATGGCATGGATTTGAAACTTAAATATTTCACTTCAAAATCGTAAATGGCTTTAATCTTCAAAGCTTTAAATAAACTGTAGGCTTTCAGTTCCAAACTAATTCAGCTTTTTTCCTTATTTTTGCGTTTCCAAATTTTGGCTTCTGCCGATTATTGGGGAATTCAATACGAATAATCATATGTTAGATAAATTAGAAGCTATAAAGCTGCGTTGGGAAGATGTAGAAGAATCGTTAAGTAATCCGGATGTAATCCAGGATATGAAACGTTTTGCGGCTTTAAATAAAGAATATAAAGACTTAGGCAAAATTGTGGATGAGTATAAAATCTACAAAAATGTAATGAGCAACATTGACGCGAATAAAGAGATCTTATCGGTTGAAAAGGATGCTGAAATGCGTGAGATGGCCAAGGAAGAGTTAGACATGTTGCTTAAACAACAGGAAGAAATGGAAAGTAACATTCGTTTAATGTTGATTCCAAAAGATCCTGAAGATGCTAAAAATGCTGTTTTTGAGATTCGTGGCGGTACCGGTGGTGATGAGGCGGCGCTTTTTGCTGGTGATTTATACCGCATGTATACCCGTTACTTTGAAACTAAAGGTTGGAAAGTAGAAACCGTAGATGTTACGGAAGGTACTGCCGGTGGTTATAAGGAGGTGATTTTAAAAGTGAACGGAGATGACGTTTACGGCCAGCTAAAGTATGAAAGTGGTGTGCACCGGGTGCAGCGTGTTCCGGATACGGAAACCCAGGGTCGTGTACATACTTCCGCAGCATCTGTTGCCGTTTTGCCTGAAGCTGAAGAAATTGATTTATACATTAACCCAGCAGATATAGAATTGCAGACCTCTCGTTCAGGGGGTGCTGGTGGTCAGAATGTAAATAAGGTAGAAACTAAAGTGCAGTTAACGCACAAGCCTTCTGGCCTTGTGGTGGTTTGTCAGCAGGAGCGTTCCCAATTGGGTAACCGTGTAATCGCAATGGAAATGTTGCGGAGTAAGTTATACGATATTGAGTTGCAGAAAAAGAATGGGGATATTGCTGCAAAACGTAAAACAATGGTATCTACTGGTGACCGCTCTGCAAAGATCAGGACATACAATTATCCCCAGGGTCGTGTTACCGAACACCGTATCGGTTTAACGATGTATAACCTGCCGAGCATCATGGATGGCGACATTCAGGAAATTATCGATGCGCTTCAGTTTGCTGAAAATGCAGAAAAGATGCAGGAAGGCGCTGTAGGATAAGGGTTTACGATTATTTTAAAAAATAATTTGCAATTAGCGATTTTGTCCCTATATTTGCAACCTCGAAAGGGGAAAGAGGTTTAACTTTTAAAAAGAAAACAAAAGGAGTGGTAGTTCAGCTGGTTAGAATGCCTGCCTGTCACGCAGGAGGTCGCGGGTTCGAGTCCCGTCCATTCCGCAACAAAAGCCTTAACTTAAAAAGTTGGGGCTTTTTTGTTTCTGAGGGTTTTTGATTTTTCTAAATACTCACCATCACTTTTTTAAATAGTTTTTTAATCATGCCAATCTCATTGGAATATTGTGTCTTTTTTCTGCTCCCGAAATAAAGTGTGTTTTGTAACTTTTCCTTTCCTTCCCAAATCACCTTTATTTTTCCTTCCTCAACTTCATTCTTGCAAAGAAAATCGGGGATAATAGCCAGGCCTTTTCCTCCAGATAAACACCGTACAATAGAGTTTAAATTCGGAACAATGTAGTTTGGCCTGAAATCGGCATGTTTTCCAAAGTTTAATTGCCAGAAGCGTAGTAAATGTTCCATGTCGCCAGCCGTACCATACCATTTTTCTTTCCTCAGCCAGGTTTCCATTTCAGCTAAATCCTTCTTTTTCACCAGTGATTTAAATTCCTTATCATCGGTGTCAAGGCCGCCAACTAATACGATAGTTTCGGATGAAAATGCTTCGTGTTCTATGTTGGGAGAACTTCCTTTCTGTGGTGTGATGATGAGATCAAGGATGCCCTTGTCTAATTGATCAAGCATTTCAGGATATTCACCAAAACGGATAATCACATTAAAAGGTAAAGAAGAAATATATTGTTCTAGGGTAATCTGAAAAGTTTCAAAACACATTCCGATGCTAATGGTAGGTGTATGTTTTTCAGTACTTTTTTGAAAATGCTTTTCAGCATCTTCTAATTTAACCAGTGGCTCAATAATAAAATTATAAAGTGCCTTTCCTTTTTCCGTCGGACGCATCTTTCTTCCGGTTCGTTCAAATAACTTGTAGCCAACATAGTGCTCTAACGAACTTAGGTGCAAACTTACTCCCGGCTGCGAAATAAATAAACTTTCTGCAGCACCCGTTAAAGTGCCGCTTTTATAAATCGCCTTAAAACTTCTGTACCATTCCAGATTAACCATAGTATTATTATTCTGATACAAACCTATGAATTAAGTTGTTTTAATAATAATAATTCTTGTGGTAATTTTGAGCAATCAATAAAAATAAATAGAGATGACAAAAATATTCATCATAAACGGTGGCCAGAACTTTGGTCATTCGGGAGGTAAATTCAATGAAACAATTGCCTCGGCAACTGCAGATTTCTTTTCAAAATTGACTGAATTTGACGTTAAAACCACTAACATTAACGACAATTATAATACGGAAGAAGAAGTTGCTAAATATGTTTGGGCTGATGTTGTTATTTATCATACACCAATCTGGTGGTTCCAGTTGCCTCACGGTTTTAAAAAATACATTGATGTGGTTTTTACAGCGGGACATAAAAAAGGAATTTATATTAGTGATGGGCGCAAAGCTGATCATCCAAAGATAAATTATGGTACAGGAGGCCTGTTGCACGGAAGAAAATATATGGTAACTTCATCATGGAATGCTCCCAAAGAAGCCTTTACTTTACCAGATGAGTTTTTTATGCAGACCAGTGTAGACGATGGACCACTATTTGGTTTCCACAGGATGAATGCCTTTATCGGCATGGAACGCATAGGTGGAATGCATTTTCATGATATTGAGAAGAACGCCAATGTGGAGAGAGATTTAGAACTTTACAGGTTACATTTAGCACAAACTTTTTTAAATACCGAAATATATGAGCATCTATCTAACAGTAATAGTTAAAAGTAAGCCCGAAAAAAAAGAAGAGTTGAGAACACTCTTGCTTAACATGGTTTATCAATCAAGAAAAGAGGAGGCCTGCATTCAGTATGACTTACATGAAGTAACTGATCAGGATATTTTTATTTTTCAAGAAGAATGGGCAGATCAAACCGGACTGGATTTTCACAATGAACAAGAATATTTAAAAGATTTCATTTCCAAAGCGGAACAGCTGACTGATGAAATTGTGGCTTATAAAACGGGAAAAATAGCGTAAAAGCTATAAAGGGTTTCCAAATGATACCGCCCAATAATTTCGACTAAAGCCAACTCCGGCTTCTTCTGTATTGGCATCCATCATCGCTTTGCAATGACTCACACTGTTTTTCCATGCATTGATCACCTGGTCTGAGTTTGTATAACCTTTTCCCAGATTTTCACCCTTAACATTTCCCATGTAGCCGGCTTGCATTGCCCTTTCCTCTGGCGTGGTACCTTCCGGCGATATATGTGAAAAATAACTTCGTTGATCCATGTCTTTTGCATGAACCATTGCTGCATTATCCAGTATCGCGCTGGGTTGGAGTGGGCGCACTGGCGGCATATAATCTGTTCCGCAATTGCAGCCGGTTTGCCTTAACAAGTTGATCTCCTGGAGCAGGAGCTTCAGGTCGTTTTGTTGCGGCAAGGTCTCTAACTTTTTACAACTCAGCAATAACACAAAGCATATTAGAAATCTAAATATTAGTTTCATTTTAGGTGATTTATTGAAGAGGAGGTAGTAAACACTACCTCCCATTTTTCATGTCTGCTAAATTTAAAAAGCTCTTTCCCTGCCCATATACACGTTCTTTATATGATATAATGTATTCCCGGACGGGCCTGGAGAGCCACTATCGCGTTCCATTTGCATGTTAATAATTAGCCACATGGCCTTGTTGACCGAATTGCTCATTACATGTCTGGCTACCCAGGTATTATCAATATAATAATGGCATTCCACATCAGTGGCATTTATCTTATTATACCAGCATTTATAATTATGGAATGATCCTGCGTTAGAAACGTTCGTTAATTTATTTTCCCAACCGCCGTCGTAAGTGTTCTGCCAATTGGTAGCACTTCCTTTAAATTCCATAATATCGCTTTCCGGTGGCCATGAATTAACTCCGGTAATCCAGAAAGCAGGCCATGTTCCCCGTGCGGTAGGTACTGCAAAATCACCAGAGATGGTATAACTTGGAAACTGATCATTAATCAATACCTGTTGCTTTGCATAGCAAGCACCAGAGTTATACCATATGGCTACATTTGTAAAACCATTAGCGGTACTATTGCCCGGCGAACTCGCTAATCGGGTGGCCGTGATGGTCATTGTTCCACCATTTAATGAAATCTGGTTATGATTGGTTGCGCTTCCTGCCATGCGTGCAGATCCATTATGGTCTGTACCCCATGGATAATTGTAATTCCATTTGGTCTCAAAGTTTCCATAACTGGCGAATGAGTCGCCATCTATTAATGTTTCCCATGCCTTAACGCTTCCGGCTTCTGCTTTAATTTCTTTGTCTTTTTTACACGATAAAAATGCTACAGACAGGCAAACGAATAGTGCAATTGATTTGAATGTTTTTTGATTACTCATTTCTTTGTTTTTAGGTTGATATTTGGTTAATTTTTAAGGTAATAATCGTTTCTGTTTCGTGTAGACCTCCTTTCTTTAAGCTTATTGATAAGTGATGATGGACTAAAGAGACATTTACTATTCCTGAAATTATAGGCAGACTAAATTTATTTAAGGGAAAATCTGCAGATTTCCCCGGTTGGCTGATGCTCTTTATAAGAAATTTGGTTAGATTATGAATCTCAAATACGCACTCCATTTTGAATTCTTAGTTAGTATTTATTGTAATCAAATATAGCTATATATTAATCTGAAAAGCAGGGGGCTAAATGGTAAATATGAAGGGGTAAAATAATTTATTTTCGTTTGAATGTCTCAAATCCAGTCGCTTAGTATTTTTTTTGTCAAGCTCAAAAAGATATTGTGATAACCATAGATAGCATCATTTAAATTGCCTCTATTGATTATTTTAAACGATTTTTTCAATAGATGAATAGGAATACAAAGCCACTCACTTCAGGGATTTGAAGACCAGGCCCATATTATTTATAGAAAGAAAGTAAAAGGGGAAATAATACTGCACAAAAAACCGATCTATATTTATCTTGTTTAGATAAATTTAAGCCACGAGGCCAAATTTCTCTTCGATAAATAAGATCGGTATAACTTCTTTAGAATCCGGGATGCTTAATCTAGAAGTGTCCAGGTTTTTCTGGCCTGCACCTGCTGTACAACTTGCTGCTCGGCAACAACTATGTTTTCTTTGCGTTGACCAATGTATTCTAATCCGCTCAGCTTATTCCAAAGCGCAACCAATACACTTAAGAAATCATTCACGGTAACCATAGATTGATTAATTTGTTTATGGTCATAAACAAGTTCTATCGTTTTGGCCAGAAGTTCCTCAAAGTTTCCAGGAGTTACATCTTTCCATTCGTAAAAATATTTAAGTAATTCTTCACGCTCTTTGGGGTCTATTAATTTAACTGCAGTAAAAAATATATGTGCTAAACTGGAGAAATAACCAACCAGCACCGTAGGGGATTCCCTGTACGCAATATTCCTGTATTCGTAGAAAATCCCTGCCACGAAATCCACTATCTTTTCAGAGATCAACCTGATGTTTTTGCCCAATGGTGTGATGTTATCCCTGCCGCTGGTTTTATCAATAATTTTGAAAGATGCCAGTTGCAAATCATTTAACAAGGTATTAAATGATTCATAATAGCGGATTAATGCCGGATGACTGGTAATGGTCGAACTAGGCGGGATATAACTGGTATTAATCGTTAACCTTCCGTTTTCATGATAAACCTGGCCTATCGTTAAGAAGTAATTGTCAGGCATTTGACTGGCAATCTCCGTTTCTGGTAAAACCACAATGCTGTATGCCTTGGCCAGTTCCGGATAACGCAGCGGACTCTCTTCAGGGTCTGGCGTACCGGCTGGTATCCTGGTAAAAGGGTTCACAACCAAAAGAATATAGTAATTGCGTGGCTCTGACTGACCGAAATAATGGCTATGCATTAAATTATCCATCGCATCGCTTTGCAATATATCAATATGAACACCTTCGGGAGTAAGGGCATTACAATACTTTACCCTTATTTCAATATGATTGGTGGCCTTCTCCACAATCTCAATATCGTGTGAACTGTTGTAGCCTACAATGGGCGGTAAGAAGCCATAATTGCTGTTATGAATGTTAAGAGATATGGCATCTCTTACAAAGTCTTGTAGATAAAGGTCGTTGGCAGTGAAATGACTACTGGATAGTTTCATTCCATTAATCCAGTTGATCGACTTATGTTTTAGCGGCTTAATCATAATAGAAATTTTTAGCGGTTAAATAAAGATACCACTTTCTCCTACTTCGTTAGGTTTGTTAACGTTTTCGGTTACTCGTTTTGCGTAAATGGTCATTTTTTCTGAAATGCCGTTTTCAGTGATATCTAAATCCGGATCTATAAAAATATTTCGTTTAAAGAAAGATGTCTTAATAAAGAATATCCACCGGTAGCCATCCTGATACTCATCTCTGAACTCAACAGGATTTTTACCGAACTTAAGGTTATAGTCATCAATAAATTTATGGAACCAGATTCCGAAATTCATATTTTCCGGTGCCTTAACCTTTACTTTTAACGGCTCCGGATCACTGCTTTTTTTATAAAGCTCCAGCTCTAAAACCAATAGTTTATTAAAGTCCACGTGGTCCATATTAATATCCAACGGCGTTGAAGGATATTTCCAGATTTTGTAGATTTCGGAAGGGATACTCAGTAGGGAAACATAAGCCCACCAGAACATGAGCGGCACAAAAAACCAGGTAATACTGCCAGCGCCCCACCAGCCAAAACGAACATTACTTAGCCAGTTAAAGGCAAGCTGATATAAATACACTGATAATATAGCCGAAACCAAAGTGGCGAAAAAGATAAATATCTTGCGATCGAGTAGCTCTTTAGGATAGTATTTGGTTAGTAAATAAACAAATATAGTACCTGTTAAAATATAAAATATGCAGCAAATAATATAACCCCAGGGCATAAAATTAAAGTTTAGAAAACCTAGAAAACCAGGGATTGCTAAAATAATACCGATGACAAGAACACTTACAATAAGTCGTTTGTTATTGAGGAACTGATTTTTTTTGTTAATGATGGAAAGTACCGCCGTTGAAACAATAAAAATCAGCGGAAATAGTAGAAAGCGAATAAAAAAAGATTGAACGTCCATTAATTTTTAGATGTGATGTGTTACAAATATAGTATCTTTAGTATTTGGTTGTTATGCTAATTTGTTCTATAATATTAATTTAACCTTAACAAACAAGCCAGCTGAAAGTTTAGATGGGAAAAGAAACTTTAATTCATAATGAGCTTTTTACCGATTATAAAGCGGTGGCGCATGCTGCCGACTTAATCGAACGCGAGGTAATTGATGCCGATCGCATAGAAATTATCCCTTTAGGTGCAGATAAACGCGCCTTCACTAAGGATATTGAGCAGAGCGCTGTTTATTATTCAGAAAAAAGGCGTCACGATCGTATCCGGATTAGTACCAATAGGGAAAGTTTGTATGACATGTTGCCTGAAGGGCTCTTCCACAGACCGCCAACAGGAAGCGCCGGGATGGATGAGGAATCAATGATTAAAGATATAAGGGATAGGAGAGAAGAAGAGAAAGAGGCCCGGTTATTCTTTACACCATTTGATGCAGAAATCAACCATGTAAGAATCATGACAGAGCTTTACGAAAATAAGCTCGATAAAAAAACAACTTATTCCGATCTCAGCCGGATTTTCGAATTTGGCTGGGATGAATTTAACCTCTTAAATAAAGAACAAAGTATTATCTGGATGCACTTATTGCCAGAAATTCAACAAAAAAGAAACGATATCAACTTCGTATCTAAAGTGCTTACTGCTTTATTTAATTTACCAATTCTATTGGTGAATGCTACTGCCCATGTTGCTCCTGAAAAAATTGCAGACGACCTTCAGATGCAGCTTGGAAGCAGTGCACTTGGCATTGATACCATTATAGGAGACAGTTTCATCCCGGAGAATGAAGCTTATCATATTAATATCGGGCCGACTACACCACAGGAACTCATTAAATTTATACCAGGCCAGCAAAACAGGGCAATTCTAGATATGGCGATGAGTTATCTTATGCCTGTTGATGCTGAAGTAACGGTAGAATTGATCACCGCAACCGAATTGCAAGAAACGCTCCTTACTGCTAGTGGGGAAAGTGCCTACCTCGGTTATACGGTTTATATCTAGATCATTTTATAAACCGATGGTTTCAACATCATCCGGTAATGTATATTCATAGTGCTTCGAAGTTTTAATTTCGCCAGGGTTAAACTTAATAACTCTTCCCAGTCCTGAATGGTAAGTTTTTGATTTTCTGCCGGTTCAATAATGATATCTATTGTTTTAATGAAACCGGCATTCGGCTTATTATCCATCATAATTCCTTTGGCTAAAGTAACACTATTTAGTTTTTGCCCCAATTCGTAACGGCAAAAATTAATTACATCAGCTTTAGTAATAATTCGATCTGCTGTTGTTAACCCGTATTTGTAAGCCTGCACCCTGTTGCTCGCATTTAATTTCGTACGGCCACCTTTCGTCTGGCTTAAGAAAAAGATGCTTTCTGCGTTTACTTTATTATTTTCATATACAACCAGTCGGCTCCCTGCATTTATATGGTTTGCTTCTTCGGCCTGAGTGACCCAAATGTCTACAAATAAAATATCAGCATCGTCTATTGGTTTTAACAGGATATAACTCGGCAATTCCTTAATGTCTTTAAGGGCAGAACGGCTTTTCTGTTCTATTAAGGCAATGTTTTGTTCTAGATTTTTTAGAATAGTGCTCAAAAAATCAGGCCCGTAGGCAGAAAATGCGGCCTTTTCATCTCGTAAAAGCTCAAAAAGGTAATCAACCAATTCTTTTGCGTTTCTGGTGTCAAAGCGCTCGGTTCCGCCGTATCTAATGGAGAATGAGCCATCACCTTTTTCATTTTCATTGGTATAAGGAATTTCATTATAGCTGTTACCATGATTATCTTTCAGGTTTTCTATGGCCAACATTTGATCCGATTCTTCTGTCTTTATCGGGATAATGTTATTCATGATCTTTAGCCTGTGTTTAATCTGGGTTAGCCTCTTATTTACAACAGGGAAAGCATTAATGTAAATATGAAGTTCGTTCAGCATTTCCTGATTAATGGCAGCAGGGAGAATCACTTTAAGCCATCTAACCTTTTTATCAATCTGATTAATTTCGGCAGGTTGAAAAATATTAGCTAAAGCAGCTGGCAATTCTGGTTCATTATCGATATTAAAATCATTCAGATCACCCAGGGTGATAAAGCGGTTGCTGTAAAATTGTAATAGATCAGCCTTAATTAAATTCAACAATTGCTTATGATGAAAGGGCGCTTCGATTTTACCAGTTAAAGGTTCATCCATAAAACGTTCGGTATACGCACCTAGCTCATTATCCTTATAAAACCACTTCCCTAAAGAAAGAAGATCATAAGTGTTTTCTGGGACTGAATAATTTTTCCAGTCGAAAAACAAGTTAAGCTTATTAAAATCCATCCAGTTTTTTATGCCGGTTAGACCGATGTAAATGGTGTTTTTTTCTACAGCATAACCAGGAAGCGTATTTATTACCGGTTGCTTATTTGATTTATCTATGCTGAAAAGTGTATTTCCGGTGGCTATATATTTTATGGCAGCGTTATGAACCTTAACAGTATGCAAGGGACCGAAGAAGATGTCACTTTTTTTTGCTTTGTCGTTTTCCTGCGGAATATTTTTCTTATAAGCAAACTGGGTATATGGCGAAAGATAATCTTCCTCCTCTATAGGTCTTGCATGAATAATGGCGTGCGCTGGTAAAGAAGAGGTTAGGTGATCGGGTGCCAGAATCCTGCTGATTTTATCGAATATTCTGTTCTCTAAATTTTTAACATCATTGGCAACATTAAAAAGCTCATTGCTTAAAGCCTCAATAATCAGTTTTACCAGCGGATCGAAATCATTTGTATCTTTAATATTCCAGAAATCTTCGGCATTCTTTAAAATTCTATTTCTGATTTCATCTTTTGATGAATAAAAAACTGGTTTCATGTGTAGGATAATTGAGGCGTTTTTAATTAAGTTGAAAGTGGACTTAGGAATAATGCTGTATTAAAAAAATATTTTTCTCCTGTGGTTTTTATTAGTGCTCTAACGGTAATATCAACTTTCTTTTTAATCTCGGTAATCTTACGTAAAGGATATACGTTTTCTACTTCTGTAATCCGGACTTCAACGGCAATGTTATCTATTCTAAATTCATAGTCAGAGATCGATTTCAACAGTGATTTGCGGAATTTTTCTTCCCAGAGGCTTTCGCTCACAATCAATTCAAAGTCAAGATCCCATATCTCACATCCAAAATCCTTTCGGTAACGGTGTTCGCCATAACGGGTAAAAATGATCAGTTCTATATGGTTCGAAATCGATTTTCCAAGGTCAGTTGGCTGAAGCCCAGTACCTGAAAATATGGAGTTAAATCTGAATGGTTTATTGAAAAAATTTTCAGACATAGAATTTTGGCTTAAAGTTTGTTAAAAGTAAAATAAAATAATTCCCTTTTATAACCAAACACAAAATATTAAAAATTGTTATTGCAAAGTTAATTTGAAAGTACAGGTGTATTTTTAAGTGATATTGATTGTCGGATTAATTATCGTACCATTACTAAGTGAAACATTAAAGCTCTATGAAACCCATTAACGCCGTCGAAATCAGAAGTTCGTATACGAAGTTTATTCTGAACTTTTTAGTTTTAACGCTATTCTCTATTTTCTGTATTTACCTCTTTTTCGCTGCTTCCGATTATGAATATGCCTTACTTGATAAAAAAGTGAAAGAAGCAGAGAAATTATCATACCTCAGAAAAGACATCAATACCAATTTCGACCTTATTCTGGTTCGATTCAAAGAACTTACGCAATACAGGGATTATAATGCAAATGAAATGAGTAAGCAAGGCATTCTGCTGGGCGATATTCAAACGGCTAATAACCGGATTAAGGATCTAATCTCCAGAAAAACAGAAGATAGCCCAAGTTTTGACTTGTATGGAAAACTAAACAACAATGTTGGTGCAATGGCCGATTTGCAGGATTCACTTATTAAATCAAGAGGGGATATTCAGCGATACAAGGAGCAAATAAACGACTGTCAGCGGGCTAATCAGTCTGCAGCAAATAGAATCAGAAACGGTAGATACGGCAGATAATTAAAATATTATGATTAAAGTAAGCATAAAAGAAAGACGTGAGCAATTCTTGTTTTTCGTTGCGTTGTTTGTTTTTACTGTCGGGCTTTTAAGCTTCGGTATCTTTTACAGCAATAAATCGAGATACGAAATTTCAAAAGAAGAACTGGAAATTAAAATCGGCGAAAATGAAGTGTTCGAAAACATGGTGAAAGAAACCATGCCTACAATAGATACTACTTTTAAACAAATTACCCGCTATAACCCCAATGTTCAGGCCGTGTTTTTAAAAAACGATATTCAGTTATCGTTAGGGTCTATCAGAGCAGCATTTGATCGCAAAGCATCAGATTCCCGCTACAAGATTTTTGTTCAAACCTCTCAATTATATGATAGGCTGTTTTACGACAGACAGGAACAAAACAGAAACATTAGTGACATTGAATTACATAAAAGGCAATTAGACGACTGCATTACCAACAGAAGACAATTGCAACAAACCATCTCGTCAAGATAAACCTCTAAAACAAAATATAAAAAACGCTACCTATGTCCGACTCAAACACCAAGCAAGTTAATTCAAATTCGCAGGGCTATGTTATTTTATACATCCTGTTGGCTGTACTGCTCTTAACAGGCCTTATCTTTTTATTTAAGAGTTCTTTATTTGAAAAAAGAGCAATTGATGCGAGAATTTTAAAAGATGAAATCTACTTAAACGAAGATTTAGTTTTTACAGATAATACCCCAAAAGCTTCTAAATGGCTTTGGGAATTTGGTAATGGTGAAAAAGCCACAACGAAAACCGGATCATACCATTACACCAAGCCTGATACCTATATCGTACGCCTTACTGTTGATGGTGAATTACGTCAGGAGTTTCCAATCACCGTAAGAGACACCGTAAGGACGCCGGTAGTAGATAGCGTACTTACCATCAGCGGACCAACAGCTGGTTTGGTAAATGAAGAGATACGGCTGGAAGGAGACGGGGAAGGTAAAGATTTTGAATGGTCTTTCGGTGAAACCGGCCGTGTAGATGTTAAAGGTAAAACAGCTTTGTACACCTACCGCGCTCCGGGAAAATTCGTTGTTCGCCTCAGATCAGACAAAGCACGTAAACCTGCTTATTTAACGATATTAATTACAGATCCAAACGCAGAAATTGTTGAAGATTTTGTTGCGCCCGGCGATGGTGAACGCAAAACAATTGATGATATCAGGGCCAGGTTGCAGGCGATTGCCAATGGCGCAGACTTCAATTCCAATTACTATTATCTTGTTAACAAATACATGTGTAACAACGAAAAGGTAACTGTAAACGTAGAAATGAACGGGAAGAAAAAACAAACCGATATTTATTCGTATTGCATGGGCTTAACTTTTGGTGGTGAGATAGCGATAGACGAAGCACAACTTACCATAAAGCCAAATTCTACCTGTGCCAGTTTGTTAAATATTAAACAACATTCAGGAACCGTACAGCCGGCAACAACAGCAGCAACTGATGCGCCAGCTAAAACAAAATAGATTAACCTCTTTACCTCATTCTAAAGCTCATCTAAAACCACTATGAAAAAATATTATGCCTTAACCATCCTGTTTTTAGGAATATCCTTTGCCTATGCGCAGTCGCCGGCATCGTTTGGCAAAAAAGTAAAATATATGCCTAAAGCCTACGAAAGGCCGGCAGAAGCCATCAACATAAATGACAATACCAGCAATAGCAGTTTGCCATGGATTGTCTTTTCAGATCGTGAAGATAATTACACCACAACAGCACCGGGCGGAAGTTTGATCATGAAGAAAATCGGTTTTATGGAACCTTTTTATGTTTCGAAATCAGAAAATGGCTATCTGAAATTAATCAAATACAAAGCTGGGATGATCAGAGGGAGGAAGATAAACGATAAAAAAAGTGCAATCAGTTATGGTTGGATAGCAAAATCGAAATTATTGCTTTGGCAGCGTGCATTTTCTAATCAGAAAACCGGCTATGCAGAAAAGTCGATTGGAATTATTAACGGAAAAAATGCACTAACAGAACCTAAATTCTATTTTGATACAACCGATTCGATCCTGGTTTATAATACTCCGGAACTAAAAGAAAGGCGAACAAAAGTTAGGCTACATGAAATTTCTTACATCTATAAAAAATCTGAAGATGGAAAAAAATATTTAATTGGTTCTGATGATCAACTCGTGGCAGATACAGCCTTAAAAAGTATCTATGGCTGGGTGTCTTCAGAAGTAGTTCACAATTGGGGAGACCGTTTGTACATTACGTCTGCCAAGCCAGGGAATGAAAATAGTGATGACTCTACTGCAACCGCTATTAAGAGTGGTACAGATAAAGGCACTGCCTTCGTTGTAGATCCACTGTTGCCAAATGACAATTTAATTTTAAAAAGTGTACCTGTGGTTTCTGATGATGCTGGTTCATATAGTGTAGGCATTGCAGCAGATGTTTATAATAAAAAAGACAATAAAATCTTAACCATCAACGGTGCTTCACTTTCTTATCAGGATTATCTGAAACTCCGCAAGAATAAAAATAAAATTAATGTGTTGTTTGTGGTAGACGGAGGAAGTTCGATGACCAAATACCTTTCAGGAATGACCAACACCATAGCTTCCTTCGAAAATATAATGACCGATTTTGGCAAAGGATCCAATGTAAGTTACGGTGGTGTAGTTTATCGTGGCGAAGCCGGATGTGCATTACAAGGAATTTTTGTTAGTCCGATTCAAAACGATTACAGAAAACTGATGTCTTTCTTATCTAACCAAGCTAAAAATACCCTTAGGTGTAATGGTGAAATTGCTGAAGGGCCAGTATTCGAAGCTTTAAAAGCGGGTTTAAGCCAGTTTAAGGCAAAGAAAAATGAAACCAATTTAATTATATTAGTTGGGAGCACCGGGAATACAGGTGGTACAAATAACTACCTGATTAACGAATTAAGCGAACAGGTTGCTCAGGCAGATGCCAGAATTTTAGCGCTTCAGGTATACAGCGATTTTAACCAGTCGTTTAATGATTTCGTTATTCAGTCACGTAAATTGGTTTCAGAATCGGCTATCCGCGCCGCAGAATACCGAAAAAATACAATGGTTAAGGGAGAAGGATTAAAAAGTTTTCAGCCTTATAATACCAGCCTGCAAGATTCGATTTCTTACTATTTAGATTATCCTAAAAATAGCTTAATTCAAGGTGGGGTGGTTTTTCCAACCAAAGGATCTGTAAATTCCAACCAAAGCATGACGATTGCTTTACGCCGTTTTGTAAAAGAAACGAATATGGATATTTACAATCAAATCAGTTCTTTGGATAGTGCATTTCGTTTAACCGGTATTTCACGTAAAAATCTTTCAGCAGAGGTAGAAGGCTTGCTCCCGGCTCCGGTTGATGCAGAAGTTGCAGATCGCATGCCGCATAATGCCTTTAAATATTATAGTACAGCAAACGTATCGGCAGAGGTTGTTAAAAATCATCCATCAACATTACAATATGCAATTGTACTCAATAACATGGAATACAAACAGATTGTTGATGTTTTCTCGATCATGTTAGGCCAAAACCTTCAGGCCGATCAATCCTCTTTCAGAAGCAAACTGGTTAAAAACTATGTTAAAATGCCAAAGCAGTTGTTGGGAATGAAAACTTCTTCGGGTGATATAAAGGCGTTAACATTGGCCAATTACATTAAACTGGTTACAGGTTTGCCTTTAAATAATGAATTCCTTTCAAAATATAAAGTTGGAGATTTGAGGAGTACATCAAAAATGCCACTCGATCAGTTTGAAAGCTATATTAAACTATTAAATCAGTCGGTAGAACAAATAAAGAGAGCTACGCAGATTGAGCAGCAATTTCTATCAAACGGAAAAACATACTATTACATCACCGAAAATAATTTTAACCCGGCAGTATTGCCAAAAACCAATTAAGGGATATGGCAATTACAAATTTGAGTGAATCGGTAAAAACAGCACTGCACATTGCACAGTCGTTAGCCAAAGAATATAGAAATGAAGTTTTTACTGCTGCGCATCTGCTTAAAGGTTTGATGCATAAAGATGTTGGCTTAAGGTCGTTTGTTACTTCCATTGGAAAGGATGAAGAATATATCAGCGAGTGGGCGGAGGTTCGGATAGAGGAGCAGGCAAAATCTGCAAGCTTAGGTGATACCGTTAGTGGTGCGCCAGAAATTGCTGTAATTTTTGAAGAAGCAGATAACGTACGCATTAAATTAGGGCTTGATTTAATTACTCCAGTTTGTGTACTTACTGCGTTGGCAAAGCCTGGAATTGGTTTTCAGTCAGATCAATTAAAGTCTTTCCCTATAAAAGAGAGAGAAATTTTAGACCTCTACGTAAAAGACGAAGAAATTTCCCGGGCAGTTTCACCGGATAAAACAACGGCGGGAGGTGAAAGTAAAAGCACAGGAAATGCTTTATATAAATACTGCATAGATCGTTTGCAGATGGTTCGTGATGCAAAGACTGATCCAATTATAGGTCGCGATAAGGAAACGCGCATGATGATGGAGATTCTTTGCCGGAGAACCAAACCAAACGTAATCCTTACGGGAGATGCTGGGGTAGGTAAAACAGCTTTGGTTGATGGATTTGCAATTGATATTGTGAACCAGAATGTGCCAGATAGTTTAAAGGCGGTTCAGCTTTTTGAGCTTGATCTGGGATCGCTCATTGCCGGCGCATCTTATAAAGGTGAAATTGAAGACCGTTTAAAAAATATAATCAAAGAAGTTAAGCAGTTTGAAAAAGCAGTGCTCTTTATTGATGAAATCCATACCTTGTTAGATAGTAAAGGACCGTTAGGTGCAGGTATCGGCAATTTGTTAAAACCGGAGTTAGCCCGTGGAGAAATTACGGTAATTGGCGCAACTACCATAGATGAATATCGTAAAATTATTGAACCAGAACAAGCGTTTAGCAGGCGTTTTGAAGTGCTTCAGGTCAATGAACCGAATGAAGAAAGTACGATAAAAATGTTGCAAAAACTGTCAGTGAAGTATGAAGAACACCATACTTTGAGCATTGAGCCCGATGCTTTGGGCGAATGTGTTCGCCTAGCTAAACGCTATATGAAAGATAGAAGACTCCCCGATTCTGCATTTGATTTGCTCGACAGAACTATGGCTGCCATGAAAATGATGAATGATACATCTAACCAGGTGATTGATAGTTTAGAAGCAGATCTGGAGGCGTTAAATACTAGTGAAGGGCAATCAGAAGCAGATCAGTTTGCAGATTATAAATGGTTATTTTCTTTACTTCAGGCTAAATTAAGTCCGGTTCTACTGGGCCGTTTAACCGATGAAACCCAAACAGATGCTTTTGAAACTGCAGATGAATACAAAGCCTATATCAATAGCAGTCTTCAGGAACTGAAGAAATATGCTGCGGAAAAGAGCGATAAAATTACCAAGCAGGATATTGCTTCAATAGTTGCCTATAAAACAGGTATTCCAATGGGCAAATTACAGGCAGGCGAGAAAGAAAAATTGCTTAACATGGAGCAATACCTGAAAAAACGTGTGGTTGGGCAAGACCAGGCACTCAAAGCAGTTTCTGATGCAATTTTAGAATCCCGAAGTGGATTAAATAAAAAAGGTCAGCCCATCGGATCATTCTTTTTATTAGGTCCAACCGGAACAGGTAAAACCGAATTGGCTAAATCCATAGCAGAATTTCTGTTTAATGATGAAAAGGCAATGATCAGGTTTGATATGTCTGAATTTAAAGAAGAACATAGCGCCGCTTTACTATATGGTGCGCCTCCAGGTTATGTAGGTTATGAAGAAGGTGGTTTATTGGTCAATAAAATCAGGCAACAGCCATATTCTGTATTGCTGTTTGATGAAATTGAAAAAGCACATCCATCAGTTTTTGATACCTTTTTGCAGATCTTAGATGAAGGCCATATGCACGATCGTTTAGGGAAAGAAGGTGATTTTAGTAATTCGCTGATTCTTTTTACCTCTAATATTGGTAGCGAATGGATTGCCGAACAAATTGGAAAAGGGGTTATTCCTGCATCAAACCAATTAATGGAAGTAATGGCCGGACATTTCCGCCCTGAATTTTTAGCGAGAATTTCGGAAATAGTCCCATTTGCGCCGATAAATGAAAGTAATGTGGTGCGCATTTTTGAAATCCAGTTAAGCAGTCTGGTTCAATCGCTAAACAAAATGGGTATCGAATTTGAAATTGCAGAAGATGCAAAGAAAATGATCGCTTTAGATGGGTTTACACCTAAATATGGCGCAAGGCAATTATCAGCAGTAATTCGAAATCTTTTACGCCGCCCAATCTCCAAATACATTATTTCCGGAGAAATCAAGAAAGGATCTAAGATTCAGGTCAGCAAACATCCGGAGGAGAATAAATTAGAATGGAGTATTATTCATCCTGAGGCCGCAACATTGGAACAAAAATTGAGTTAAAATGTTAACTATTATATTATTAGAAGAATTTAGCCTTAAACCTTAAAACTACATACTATGTTTAATTATGAAATTGGTGGAAACGAGCGGAAAATAGATACCTCGGAATCTTTCGCAGAAATTGCCCACAATAAAACGCTTTTTGTACAAAAATTAACAGATAACGAACCTATTAAACCGGAAAAGGTTGAAGGATTAAAAACGGTTAAGGAAGTTTTTGAACACTACAAACCAAATGTTAAAGTGGCGTTTGAAAAACAAGATGGTTCTACAGTTGGAGAAACAATTAATTTTAATGATTTAAGTGATTTTGGTGTAAAAAATATCATCAATCAAAGTAATTACCTCACAAATGTGAACATTGAAAGAGAAATGTCTTTGAATGTGATCAAACAATTAAAATCAAATAAAACATTAAAAGCTACCCTTGACGATGAAGAAACCAAAACCGCTTTCATTAGTGCTTTGAAAAACTTTGTAGATGAATTGGAGCAAAATAAATAATCTAAAACGCTAAGAAAACATGTCAAATCCTCAAGAATTAAACGCAGACCAAAACATATCTCAGGAAGCAGGCTATAAGCCAGCAGAGGGCAAAGCCATAGAGAAAACATCACTTAAAGAAAACTTAGAAAAACTAGCGAGAGTAGGCGGTTTCGATTTGTTGGAAACTACTGTTGATGGACTACAGAATTTAAATCCCGAAAGAAAAGCAAGAAAGCAAATCTTTTTAACAGGAGATGAGAAGAGAAAAGAGCGTGAAGAGTTGAAGAAGAAAATTCAGCTTTGGATCGATGTGCTTGAATCTTCTTCATCCGTAGCTGATATGGTAGAAAAAAGCACTGAAAAGCTTAATGCTGCTGAAGAAAACCTGAATAAGAACATCGGAACGGCGCTGGAAAGTTCAAGAGAATTGGAGCAGGCATATAGATCAGTTCATTTGTTCTATAAGAATACTGAATCAGATAAGCTGAAAAATGTTGTGCTTTTAAATGCATCAATGGATCAGATTAAAGATCTTGATAACCCACGTTTCATCGATTATGTTGATGATGAATTAAAGCAAAATTACGATCGTTTAGATTTACGTAAAAACTATTCATTGATGGTTGTTCCCGGTTATATGGGATCAAATAAGGTTTTAGAGCGTTGGGGTAAAATTGCACACAGCAACAAAGCCATGTTGGTAACAGATTTTGCAGATTTAGATCAACCTGATGATGTCTTGGATTTATTCACCGCTGCAAATTTCACTGGCGCTGAAGCTTTCCGCTCTAATGTAATCATGACTTGTAACTGGCTTGTAGGTAGAGGTAAAGTTGCCGAAGTGGGTGAAGAAGATGATTTAACTGTTCCTGGATCAGCCGCCTTAGCAGGAAAGATGTATTACACCCTAATGTCTCAGGTTACTGCCGGTAAAAAACATGGTGCTATAAACGAAGTAGACGGCGTTAAGTTTGATCTAAAGAAAAGTGAGATTTCGCATTTGGAAAGAGTTGGTTTAGTACCAATGGTAAACGAATATGGAAAAGTAATGGCCTTTTCTGCAAAAACTTTGTTCAATGGCGATAACATTGGCTTACAAACCTATTCAGTTGTAAGGGTATTTGATTATATCACCAAAGTATTATTTGATTTCTTAAACAGAAGAGCATTTGAAAACTGGACTTCAAAAACAGAACAGGATTTAAGAGGTCAGATTGTGAAGTTTTTAGATGGCATCCAGGGTGCTGATCGTTTAATTGAAAGGTTTAAAATTATGCGTTTTGAACGCGATGAACAGCAAAAAGACAGAATCCATTTGGATATTCATATCACACCATATTTCCCTGCTAAGAGTTTCGTGGTAAAATTAGATGGTCATAAAGGGGAGGATGAAAGTACCACCTGGGCATCTGAATATAATCAACAACAATAAAGCATTAGTATAACATTTTATTGATAAGATGTTAAGTGTCTTCTGGCTAAGATTCAGTCAGTCTTAACTTTAAATATATCCTAGTTTAGGGATGGAAACCTGATCAATCTGATCAGGTTTTTTGTTTTTAATGCAATAGGTTAACAAAATCTTTATAGTTTTGTAACATCTACCGCCTCGAAAGCTAATATCAATATATAAATGAAGCAAGTACTTATCCTGAATGGGGATATAGAGAAGACGGTATCCACAGATTTTTTAATCAATGCCTATAAAAAGGGCGCTGAAAGTGCTGGTGCAATAATCAGGGAAATTGCCATTATTGATCTGATTTTCAATTCGAATAAGCTTTTTAATAACAGACAGATTGCTGAACTTGAACCTGATTTACAAAAGGCTTTAAATGCGATCAGACAGAGTAATCATGTGGTGCTTTTTTGTCCTGTTTATGTAGATCATATTCCAGCAAAAATTAAAGGCTTTTTTGATCGGTTATTTATGCCAGATCAGATCTTTATGACGCAGCATCAAAATATTAACAATAATTTTAGTGGTCGTTCAGCAAGAATTGTGTCTATTTTAGACGAAGCAACTTTTAAGGAATGGAAAGCAAATAAAAAAACAACCTACCTTTCGATCAAAAAGGCAGTATTTGAAAAGTGCAAAATGAGCCCTGTATTAACCAACACAATCGGTGAATTACATTCTTTAGAAAATCATTATAGTCAAAAGTGGGTAGCTAAAATGGAAAAATTCGGATTTCAGTTAATCTAAAATGAACTATTTGTGGCTATTGATATGCCCAGAAGTGCTACATATTGTGTAAAAACGCTACATTTTTGTGGATTATATAATGTCTTGATGTAACTCTTCGATATTTTTTTAAATAGTATTTTTCAACATTTTGTGTCTCTATTTATATTGCTTAGACATTATTTAAAAGCGGTTTTATCTTTGTTTGTTGAAACTACATCTACGAACTTTCTAAACGTCTAATGAATTGTTGGCTTGATATTTGGGTCTAAATTAGCAGTAGCATCGCTACGTTAACCTATTTATTTAACCTTTAAATTTAGACACTATGGCTTTCAAAGCTAGATTGAATTTTTCGGGCAAGGAGTACGATGTACTTCATTGTGCCTATGCGTTAAACCGTGATGTAGATGCTAAAGGAAGACCTTCTTCCGGAGTTTACGGCGGCACCATCGACATTGAGATCGAATCAACTGAAGACACCTCAATTATCGAAGCGATGGTAAACAACCAGTACAAACCTATTACAGGAACACTTCTGATCAAAAAAACTGAAGAAGATGCTAAAATGAAAGAAGTAGATTTCGAAGATGGTTACATTGTTAAATATTCCGAAGGGATTAACATTGTTGGCGATCATCCAATGACACTTAAATTCCAGATCTCAGCCAGAAAGCTGAAACTCGGAAATGCAGAGCATTTAAACGATTGGCCGAAGGCTTAGCCGGGTTAGTATTGGTTAGGGTTTAGTGTCGGTTAGTTATTTCTAACCTGCTAACTAGTTTAGGATTTAGCTTTGTTTTATAATTTAGATATGATCTAACCTATCTAACCTTATAACCCCTAACCAGTTTAAGGTTTTATAGTTTAGAGATTTAGTCTAACCCATCTAACCTTATAATCCATCTACCTTTTAACCTGAGTTCATTCATTTCAAAAAATTAAAACTTACAACAATGGCATTTAAAACCAGATTAACATTAGGTTCAAAGGAATTTGATGTATTACAGTGCAGCTTTTCATTAAACAGAGACGTAGACGCAAAAGGTCGTCCATCATCAGGTGTATATGGCGGAACGATCAATATTGAAATTGAGTCTACTGAAGATACTTCAGTAATAGAATCAATGGTAAATAATCAATATAAGCCTCAATCAGGAACGATTACTTTCAAAAAAGGCGAAGAAGACGCTAAAATGAAAGAACTTACTTTCGAAGATGGTTATATTGTTCAATATAGTGAAGGTATTGCGGTAAACGATAATACACCTATGACACTTACTTTCGTGGTATCAGCCAGAAAACTGAAATTAGGTAATGCAGAACATGAAAACGATTGGCCTAAGGCATAATTTGTATTTCAATATAAAATATAGATAGTAAGAGCGATTGGTGAATGCCAATCGCTTTTGTCTATCAGATTATTTAAATCGAATACGCTCTTTTACGATACGTTAAACAACACCGAAAGGTGTTACCAGGCTTTTATGTTACTGTGGATTTTTCATAAAGCTTTTGAACGATTATAATTGAGCACAATTAGTATAAATCAACACTTATTTAAACCAAGCACGGTACGTGAATTGATTTTGTTCATAATGAACACCGCATGCCTTTCTGAATAAGTTTCAATTAATTGTTGGTCCACTGATTTATCGTCAATATGGAAAAGAAACTCATTGCAGAAATAAATATAGAGGGAAAAGAAATTACACATTTCGCATCTTTCAGCTTAAAACAGGCCTTTAATGATCACCATCATTTTGAACTTCGTTTTAATCATGATCATATGGGTGCTCCCGGCCTGATCACATTAGACGACAGCCGTGATTTCGTGGGGAAAACCCTTACAGCCTCTTTCGGGCATTCGCAGGAAGGGATGCAAAATTTTCTAGGCCTGGTATCTAAAGTAGAACTTTCTCAAAGTCATGGTTATCATGGTGTTTTAATTGTAAGTGGTTACAGTCCTACAATCCTGATTGACAGAGGCCCGGATCTAGGCTCCTACTTAGATAAAGACTTAAACGAGATCGTAAAATTAGCCACCAGAGATACGCCGGCGAATGATTTAAAAGTGGTGGCCAACGCTGCCAGAAGCTCATCAATTGACTATATTATTCAGTATAAAGAAAGCGATTTCGCCTTTCTTAACCGACTTTCTGCAGAATACCATGAGTGGTTTTTCTATGATGGTAAACAGCTTAATTTTGGAAAGCCAAATGTGCAGCCTGAAATTTCTTTATTTTATGGAAGAGATGTGCAGGAAATGCAATATGCGATGGAAATTGTGCCAATAAAAAATAAGCGTTTCTCCTATAATCCGAACCAGAATGAGATGCTTCAGGGTGAGAGTACCGGAAGAGTTGATGGTACACCCGATTTATCTCATGCCATTAGAGCCTCAAATCTTACTTACAGCAAAACCTTTAATCAGCCTTCATTAATCAGAGTAGATAACGGAAATGACATTAAAAATTTGGTGGAAAATGAAGAAAAGGCCAATACCAGTGAGCTTTTAAAGATTACAGCTAAAGGCGATAATGCAGAATTAAGCATTGGAAGCATCGCTGAAATCACGATGAGCCTTCGAAAAGAACTGGGATTCGTTTCAGAGAGCTTAGGTAAATTTCTCATCACCGGCATTAATCACCATATTAATGAAAATGGCAAATACCACAATACTTTTGAGGGCAAAATTTCTACAACAGAACGCCTTTTAGTTAAAAACTTCCATAAGCCACAGCCCGATATGCAATTGGCCGATGTGATTGATAACAACGATCCAAAGGGGCAAGGGCGGATTAAAGTTAAATTTAAATGGGAATGTTTAACTAATGATGTAACCGAATGGCTGCGTGTGGTTACGCCTAGTGCTGGTGTTGGTGAGCGTGGAAATAACCGTGGTTACTTTGCAATCCCAGAAATTGATGATCAGGTGATGATTGCTTTCGAGGAAGGAAACATCGCCCGCCCGGTGGTTATGGGAAGTGTTTATCATAGCTCAAGTGTAGACAGCAGCCCGCTGATCAAAAATCACTTAAAAAGTATTATTACGCGAAGCGGCCATCTCGTAGAGTTCGATGATGATCCTGGTTCGCAGGGAATTAAAATTACAGATATCCATCAAAATATTATCCATATTGATACCAAAGGGAATAATATTACCATCACGGCTTTGGAGAACATGACTTTAAACTGTAAGAATATGCAGATTAATGTAGGAGAGAATATGGGAATACAAGTAGGGAAAGATCAATCAACAAATGTTGGAGACAACCAAACAATCTCTGTTGGAAAGGATATTAACACTTCGGCCGGCAATAACTTTTCACTAACAGCAACGGGAGATATACAAGAAAATTCTGATAATCGAACAGAGATGGTAAGTAAAGACTTCTTAAGGCATTCAGAAACATCGAATGAATTAGCGAGTGAAATTTCAGTATTTAGCGAGCGAGAAAACATGACTTTGCAAAGCGGGAAAATCGTAGAAATAAATAGTGCTGAGAAGTCAAAATTATTTTAGCTATGGCAATTCTTAAACGATGTGTGAATATGACATTAAAGGTCAATGATACTTATACATTACAGGTAGATCATAAATTAGAGAAAAAAGCAGACAAGATCAATATAGAAGCCAAGTATAATAATTTGGTATTGGCCTGCAATAAAAAAATAGTTGGCAGAGGTGGGAAAGAATGATTATAAAAAATTATAGATACTTGCTATCACTCTTCTTTTTAACATCGATAGCAAGTTGTAAAGCACAACATATGGACGAAAAATTTGATTGGACAGCAACAATTTCTGCACCAAAAGAATACCCTGTAGAAGTATACCAAGGGGAGGTAGCTGGTAAAAGTTATGGGCAAAGCTTAAGCCATCTCGGACCAATTGCTGTTGGATGGGGACTTGTAGCTGGAACAATTTCAACTGATCCTGATGCCAAAGAATTGCCAGATTATTTAGGGCTTACCTGGGTTTCTTTTACAGATCGTAAAGCTTACTCAGGACAATTCCAACTCCCTAAAGAAAAGATACTCAAATTATTTAAAGAGGGATTCAATAATGGAATCACAAAGGAAAAAGAAACTTACAATACATTTATAGTTGGTTTGGCACCAAAAGGAAATATAGTGGTATGGATTGAAGGAAGTGGCAATCAGGTAGAAATAGCCCATTTCATAGGAATAGAGAAAAAGGTTGATAGTACGAAGTTGTCAGAGGAAGATAAGCATTTATTTACACATAAATATGTAGATTATGTTATATCAGACACAATGATTGTTGAGCCAAAATTTCAAGCTAAAATAAAAGCTGAAGGATATGCTAAGCAGGAAGTATATACATCTACTTATAGAGAGAAATTTAACTGGGCACCAAAAATTGTTTTGCCAGCTGGTTATAATCTTACAAACTGGTCTTTCATGTTATGTAATGGAGAAAAAGAATACATCTCGTCTGGAAATAATTTGTCAGAAAAGCAAAGTCGCTCAATTCCATACCTGTTTAACGTAATGTTCATAGATAGTGAAAACAATAGATATGAAGCTGATATTGTGATTTCACAGGATCAAAGCTATTTATCGAACTTACAACAAAACGGATTGGCTACATACATCCCGGTAGATTTTGAAGTGAATGAAATTAACAAAATTTATAGAGCGCAATTAAAAAAGGCTGATATAACTGAGTTGTTAATCAACATAAATCCTAAAGATAAAAAACTGACTTTAGATTTATTACAGGACTCGTTAAAACTACCAGTTAAACAGTTTGAATACCAAATAAAAAACTATGGCAACTAACGTTAGTTTTGGTACTTATGCACCACCCGGGCCGGTAGATAAAGGATTAGAATATCGCTTTGGAATGTTCTTCGATGGTACGCGGAACAATAAAACAAATACTGAAGGGCGTAATGAATATGAAAAAGCCAATAGTCAAAAATCAACAAATACAAACGATATAGCTAAGGCAAAGGCCTATGAAGAACATGGTAAGGATGATGCAAAGAGTAGCTATCAAAATACATATAGTAACGTAGCCAGAATGCTGGAAGGGTATAGGAGAGGTAAAATATATATAGAAGGCATTGGTACAACCGATAAAGGTGGTGATGATACATTAGGTTATGCACTTGGTACGGGAGAAACAGGCATTAGAAGTAAAGTAGAAAAAGGATGTAAGTTATTAGCAGGCCTATTGCCTAAGGGTAAGGAGGTTTCCGTGCTAATATTAGATGTGTTTGGGTTTAGCCGCGGGGCAGCGGCAGCTAGACACTTTGTTGCGGAAGTAACCCAAGGTGAGTTTAAAGTCAATTTAGATCCTTCTTCTCCATTATCTAGTCGTAAAGATGACTATTCATCAATGACCATACCGGCATATGGCTACTTAGGGAAATTACTAAAAGATGCCGGGGTGATTGTAAAAAGACTTGAGGTTCGTTTTTTGGGTATTTATGATACTGTTTCTTCTTATGAACCAAGGGCTACCTCTATAACCTCAACTGCTGCGCTAAACCGTGATTTTACGAATGATGTAGCAGATCTTAATCTTAATGGTATTGGAAAGGCAAAATGTGTTTTTCATCTCACAGCAGAAAATGAACACAGGGAGAATTTTGCTTTAACCCATACACATGTTGGGCTAGAGAAAAGCTTGCCAGGTGTGCATTGTGATATAGGTGGTAGCTACACACCTGGAATTGAAAGGCTGGATGAACTTATCAACGGATCGGAAGAGGTACAAATTAAAGAAAAAAACAGGTTAATTTCAGAAGGATGGTTTACCGAATCCCAGTTAACTATACACCCCTATAAACGAAAACTTTCTGGCGAACGCAATCTTAAAAATACGTATAGTTATATTCCTTTACATTTAATGATAGACTATGCTTTTGAGTTTGAAGAGAAATTTCCAATCAATAAACCATTACTCGAAACTCAAAAATATGATGTTTCTAAAGACGCATTGCTGGTACGTGTAAAAAAGAAACTTCAGGATGCTGTACATAAAAATGTTCCAGCTTATGTATTTAGGTCGCTTAATGATCTACACCTAAAATATAAAGGATCAAAATTACCAGAACAACGTTATGCAGAATATCAAAGGGAGTTAAGTGAACAAAAAGATTTAAGGAAATTAAGAAACGAATACCTGCATTGGTCTGCTGAATTTGATGGAATCGGGATGGATCCAACGCCCGATAAGGTGCGGGTTAATTATTAAATTTTATTTATGAAAAAGTATTTAATCATAAGAATAGGTGTTTTGTTTCTGGGTTTTTTGCTCATATACATGTTTGATCACTGGGATTCATGGTTTAATGAAAGCACTTCAATAGGTGGAAATAGTGGAATGTCTATACCTATTGGATATTTTTTAAACATAGGCTGGATTATTTTGTGGTCTCTATTCTTCCTCATAGAAATATTGCTTATCTATTTTAAGACATCTGGTGATAAGCGAAAAATATCATATAATCTAATCCTTATTTTGGTGGGCTTTATCTTGTTTTTGATATATAATAAAGTAATAAGCAGTTGATTTAAGCATAAATATCAGACAGAAAGAATAGGATATTAACTGTAAAGTAGTTATCGAAGCCATGAATTACAAGAGTTTACTATTTGATGATATCAATTCGGTCGAGAAAGAAAAGCCCTCTTTTGTAAAAACTGATAAAGCAAATCAGCCTGTTCAGTTTGACAAAAATTTTGGTCTGGAGAAGAAAATCGAAATAGAGGGTAAAAAACAACAATATGGTTTGACGATTCTTTTTGAAGAAGAAGGGGCATCAAATGAAATCAAATATGAACTCTCCATAATTTACTTAGGCTTAAGTAGGGAACAAAATTTCTTATATCAGTTAGAGCGGACTAGCCCGGTATATGTAAATGAGGTGATTCCTGATTTACTGGCCGATAAACTAGCTTATGAGGCAGGGAAAATTTTTTATCCACTTATGGTAGAAATAAGAAAGGATGGAAAATTTCTAGCAGTAAAAAACGGAGATGAGATTAGAAAAAGGTGGGTTAAAACTAAAGCAGATATAGAGGGTTATTTTGAAGGCGCTTATGCCTCAAAATACATTCAGTTGATGAATGAACGCTTAGCTGAAGATGATTATATACAAATCTGTTTTAGGGATGATTGGTTTATAAAGACTTATTTTCAGTCGATTTATAAGCCTTACAATCAAGGTTTAAAAGTAGGAGAGAACTTACACTTTCCCAATCTTGAGCCTATGTCTTTAGGTTATAAAACAGTTGAATGTGTAAATCCGGTTACCAATCACTTTGGCGCGATACAGTTAGAGCATCAAGGTCACCTGGAACAAGATGAAATACAACAAGCGAGAGGTAATTATCAAGCTAAGTATATATTAAATCCAGCCTCAAAGGCTATACAGATTATTCTTGCCGAATGGACTGTTAATGAACTTACAGAAAAAAAGGTTACGTTAAAGTTATTCATCATGGGCGAGCTAGATAATGATAAATTATCAACAGAAAAGACATCTTCATCTATTGAAAACTTGGTTTTTATAGATGATAATAAAACTAACAAAAGGAAACAAGGCTTTTGGAACAATTGGCTTAAATAAATAGATATGGCTGAGAAACATATTGTGGTACAAGGAGCGGTTTGTTTATGCAATTTCGGTACAGCTCCGGATAAGCTAAAAGTTTTAACCAACAAGAAAGATTATGCAAATGATGATCAGGGAAGTAAAAAACCGATAGCTACCGATAAAGACATCGGTACAACCTTTGAAAAAAATATGTTTGGTTCGTGCTCAAAAATGTATAATAAACCCTGTACTGCCTCGGTAACAAAGTGGTCTGGCTTTTACGAAGAAACCATGCTATCCAATGGTGGAAAAATTCTGCTGGAAGATAGCAAGGCAACCTGTCCCATTGGCGGTACAGATTGTATTAAAATTATCAAGCATGGGCAAATGGCGGAACCAACCGCTCAAAATTTTGAAAACGTTAACGATGAAGTACAGAAATCGCTGAATCCCATGATCACACCCCGGGATATGCAGGGAGCGGATGATTTAAATGATGGCGTTATTGACGGTTAATTACGATCAGGCTAAAAAAGATGGCAAAAAAAGGTGTAAAAAAAATAGCTTGGAACGGAGAAGGCACGGTTTATAAAGATAAATCTGTGCCAGGGCATTCTATTGTGATAGAAGGCGGAACAACCGTGGGCTTTAAAGTAGGCGAGTGGTTTCCCGGTACAACGGAAGCCGAAAAGAATAAGCAGGTTACTTGGTTTCGGCAATCTCACGATAAAAAGATAGATTACTTTAAAGATACCCGGTCGAGCTCAAAGCCTTATACATTATTTATATCAAAGGCGCAGGCAGGAAAGGTTGGTTATTACATAGAAGCCAGTTTAACTGGTTTTAAGGATTTATCTGGTGATACGGGTTTATTTGTACGTGCCTATAGTCCGCCCCGGGTAGTAAGCTCATACTGGAGAGAAAATATTGAAGGGAATAATAAGCAAATTCATGAAGGTAACCCTACCCAGTATAATGTTCCGCTTCATTTACATTTAGAATTAGAAGGGTTAAACGGCTACAATTGTACGGTTCATATATATAATTGTGAGTTTAATCTCTTTGGCGATAATAATCAGAAAATAAGTAAAACTTATGCCGCAAAATGCAACAAGGGGGAATTGGATATTTATATCCCGGCAGGCGATGTTTTGCAATGGAGAAAAGAAATCGGTGCTGAGAAACCTTTAGAACAATTTTACGTTCTGTTAAGTGTAGAAGGTGCAAAGGGCTACGTGAAAGACACTACTCCTAAAGGTGATTTAAAGCATGCTACGCACCTGTTTATCAAAAATAGTTTTGGCAAGATATTGACCAAAGTTGTGCCTTTACCAAAGGGAAATAAAGTGATTACCATTGGGGAAGAAGAGAAAAAACCGATTAAGTATGAACCATGCAAATTCAAAAGTATTAGCATTACGGATAGAGGCGATTTTAAGTTGATTTTTGATGAAAATAATGCAAAAACGTTTGGAGTAGGCAGCGATAAATTTGTCTTAAGTTTGGACATATTTTATGATACAGATCAGGCAGAGATTAGAAGTGATGCTAAACCAGTTTTGGATAATTTAATTCAGGCTTTAAAACACAATCCTGAAATACCCTTAACAATAGAATCCTATACCGATATAAGGCAGACAGCAGAATATAACAAAGATTTATCTGAACGTAGAGCGAATGGTGTATTGAGCTATCTATATACCCATGGGGTGAAAAATGACTTAAAAGCACATGGTTATGGCGAATCCAAAGCATTACAGTTTATCTACTTAACAAATGAGGATACGCCTTTACATCAGGCAAACAGGCATACCATGATTAGCTTCAAGACCTATAATTTAAGGTCTTTGATGTATAATACCATAGTGCCCACTATTCTCTTGCCAACAACATTAGATATCACCGTTGATAAGTATGTAACCGAAGCTTGCCTGATGGGTAAAAACCCAAAAGACAAACACGATCATAACAAGGCACATTACCTGGAGCTAACGAATGAAAAAGAAGTTAGGAAGGTTGTTAAAGACCTATCAATTAACGGTGGCAAATTAAAACTGGAGGTTTTCGCCAATAAAACGCCAATGTTACCTATGCCCTGGTACTTAACGCCGCAACGGTTTGAAGTAAGTATAAATTCATGCTCCTATTTTCCTGATAAAAATAAGCCTACCCTTATTGTAAATGCATTTACAGATGCCCTTTGGATGTTTCATGCTACCTACGATTATGACGGAGATTATTTTTTTAAGCGTAAAGGTGTGCCTCAAAATGTAAAACTTATTAAAGGAATTGAAAGACTTTACGCCAAGTTAGAACAGTATATAGAATTCTATTTAAGATTTATAGATTATGTGCCTCTAGTTCCCGGAGGTTCTATTGTACAAAGGTGGATAATTGATTACATCCGTGAAGATGCAAAAATGTATGGTTTAAGCTATGCAAAGCGATCAAACTGGGTTGGCAATCAATATAATGTTGACGATGACTATACCGGTGATAATGCTATTGTAACTGAGGTGGGTATTTTAACACTAACACTATTGGTTATTGTAGTAGAAGTGCTGATTACCATACTGACCATGGGCGAGGCCGCAGTAGCTAAATTACCTAAACTAAAGAAGGCAGCACGGCTTGCAAAAAAAGTTGCCGATGTAATGGAGAAGATGGATAGTTTAGGTTTCAGTTTTGTTTTTCCTAAAGTAGCGTTTAACCGGGGGGTGTATTATGAAAAAAAACCGGATGGTAATGTCTATTTTATGCTGGAGGAAAATGTGAGTGCAAAGCCGATAATTGGTATCGATTTTAAAAAGGATTTTTCTTTGGCTAAACTCATCACCAAGGCGGCTATGGGTAAAAAGCCTGAAAAGCCTGAACCAAAATCTTTTCAAGAAGCAGCTGAACAACAGATTGAAGACAAGGTTGATGGCTTCACGAAAAGCAAAGTTAATGAAGGTGTACAAGAGTTATTAGACAAGGCGGGTAAGGATGCCATGATCACTATCGAATTCAATGGATCTATAGAAGCTGAGTATAATGTAAAGCTCGCTATTCCTGCAACACAAAATCAAGGTTATAAGAAAGTTACCATTACCAATTATTTGAATAAAGCTTTTAGCAATACAGAAGGAAAAGTTATTTCAACTAATACTGTAAAAGGAGATGCGAAATTGAGGTTAACGAATAGAATCGCCGTATATAAATGGCTTCCTTTAGTTCCATATAAATCAGGGCTTAAAATTGATAGTGTCTTTGCTTTAGCAATATCTGGTTATATTACACATACCCGAACTTATGGTTTTGAAACCTATGGAGGGCCATATTATCAGGATTCAATATATTTTTCTGGTATAAAAGGTTCTGTGATGATTACTTCCAAAATGAGTACCAACAAAAAAAAGGTTTTTGAAGTGAATCCTGATAATAAACCGATGCAGTTCACACTTTTTGAACATCAAAACATAGTTATAAAAAAAGTAAATTTATATTAATGAAGTCTTTTAAAAAAATGAGTTTAATGTTGGCCTTTTATTTTATTATACAAGGCTGCTCAAATTCTGAAAAACCCATCAAGAGTGAAATCATGGAAACAGATCCTAAATTAACAAGCAAAAACTATTTAGAAACGATTTTTAAAACAGTTAAACATTACCCGAATGAACCTTTCTATTACCTATTTGTAAACCATGAAGCCTGTTATTTTGAGATATTAGTGAATGGATTACCAGTTTATAGTTATTATGATCTCGGACAAGTTATAACGCCAATAGATATTTATTCTGCTATAAACAAAACTGGTAAGCAAATCATTACTTACAAATTATATCCTCAAACTGAAAGTCAAGAGGGAGCAGGACTTAAAACGTTGGTAGATTGGACAAAAATAAAAATCGAAGTATTTCAACGCAATAAAGCAGATACAGGTAAAAATGCTTTTACAAATGAGAAGCGGATTATTAAGCATATTAGCTTAACTGAGTCTGATGGTAAGACCTTTATTGGTAAAGGTAAAGATTATTATGAATACAGTTTTACTTTTGATGCTATTGTACCCTATGAAAATACAGCATGGGAAAATAGTGTAGATTTAAGTAAAATGGATCAGAAAGAGTTATTAAGTAAAACGGAAAATGCCTATAAACAAGTTTGGCAAATGAAGGATAGTAAAAAAGAAGATGATTTTTTTGCTCTTCTATTTAATAGAGAAAAAGAAACTGCCCAATGCGAGTATAGCACAAAGCATGATGTATCCGAATCATTACAGAGTTATATGGAACCCATATTGAAGAAAGACTTTAAAATGCAACCATTAGAAGATTATAAACTGGTTTTATATGGGGGAGGGCGGTTGGTTTGTTTAGAACAAAATTCGCTGGATACAAGGTTAAGAGGTGAATCAGCATTATGGGCAAAATATAAAGATGAGGATGGTAATGTTATAGGAAGTTTTATAAGTCTTTACCTCCACATCCCCAAAGGAAAAACAAATTTTGAGATAATAAGGTAATAGGCTTATGAGAAGAATTTTAATATTCTTGGTTTTAATTTTAGGCTTAATGGGTTGTGGCAGAAACCTCAATCTGAAAATGAAATTATGGATACCAGCCCTAAATTAACAAGCAAAAACTATGTAGAAACCATGCTTAAAGCTGTTAAGCATTATCCCAAAGAACCGTATTACTACTTGTTTGTTAATCATCAGGCTTGTTACTTTGAGATTTTGGTAAACGATTTGCCTGTTTATAAATATTTTAAGGATGGGCAGATTGTAACCCCTATTGATATTTATTTTGCATTGAATAAGAGTGGTAAACAAACGATTACCTATAAATTATATCCACAAACCGAACGCGAGCAGGGAGAAGGTTTTAAAACATTATTAGACTGGACAAGCATTAAGATAGAAATTTTCCAACGGAACAAGGCGGATACAGCTAGTGATGCCTTCGCCAGTGAAAAAGAAGTATTAAAGCATACCAACCTAATGAAGCCTGATCAGAAAAACTTTATCTCCGCTGGTAAAGATTATTATGAATATACCTTTACTTTCGATGCTACAGTACCCTATCAGAATGAAGGGTGGGAGAACAGTGAAGACTTGAGTAAGTGGGATCAAAAAAAATTACTAGCAAAAACTGAGAATGCATATAAGCAGGTATGGCAATTACTCAAGGATCATAGAGAAGATGAGTATTTTAATTTAATAGGTAAGAAAGAGATAGAGACGAGTCAGGCCGAATATAGTTCGAAAATTGATTTAGAAGAGACGCTAAATAGCTACCTTAAACCTTTTTCAGACCCCAGTTATGATTTGCAACCACTGAATGATTATAAATTAGTTTTATATGGAAAGAAATTGGTATGCTTAGAACTGATATCACTTGATAAAAAATTAAGAGGTAAATCAGCATTATGGATTCAATTTAAAAATGAAAATGGTAATAAAATTGCCCATTTTCGTAAATTATATCTTCATATTGCCAAAGGCAAAACGAATTTTGAGGTAATAAGATAATAGATTCATGGGGGAGAGTTTTAGTATTCCTGGTTTTTATTTTTGGCTTAATGGGTTGTGGGCAAAAGCCTCACCTCAAAAATGAAATCATGGAAACAAATCCTAAATTAACAAGCAAAAACTATTTAGAAACGATTTTTAAAACAGTTAAACATTATCCTAATGAACCTTTCTATTACTTATTTGTAAGCCATGAGGCTTGTTATTTTGAGATATTAGTAAATGGTCTACCTATATATAAATATTATAAACCAGGACAAGTTATAACGCCAATAGATATTTATTCTGCTATAAACAAAACTGGTAAGCAAACCATTACTTATAAACTATATCCTCAAACTGAAAGTCAAGAGGGAGCAGGACTTAAAACATTGGTAGATTGGACAAAAATAAAAATAGAAGTATTTCAACGCAACAGAGCAAATACAGGTAAAAATCCTTTTTCAAATGAGAAGCCGATTATTAAGCATGTTAGTTTAACGGAGTTTGATGGTAAGACCTTTATTGGCAAAGGTAAAGATTATTATGAATACAGTTTTACTTTTGATGCCATTGTACCCTATGAAAATACAGCATGGGAAAATAGTGCGGATTTAAGTAAAATGGATCAAAAAGAATTATTAAGCAGAGTAGAAAATGCTTATAAGCAAGTTTGGCAAATGAAGGAAGATAAAAAAGTTGATGATTTTTTTTCGCTATTATACAATAAAGAAAAGGAAAATGCCCAATGCGAGTATAGCACAGAAAATGATCTGACTGAATCGTTACAGAGTTATATGAAGCCAGTATTAAAGAAAGACTATCAAATGCAACCATTGGAAAATTATAAAATGGTTGTATGTGGAGGAGGGCGATTGGTTTGTTTACAACAGAATTCACTAGATGTAAGGTTAAGAGGCGAATCTGCCTTATGGGCAAAATATAAAGATGAGGATGGCAATATTATAGGAAATTTTTTAAGTCTTTATCTACATATTCCCAAAGGCAAAACCAATTTTGAGATAATAAGATAATAGGTTTATGGGGAGAGTTTTAGTATTCCTGGTTTTAATTTTAGGCTTAGTGGGTTGTGGGCAAAAGCCTCAATCAAATAATAATAATAATAAAGAAAGCACTGAGATTACAGTAATTGGCGGTAAACAAGCGATAGCGATAATCAAAGATGATAAACTTGATTTTTATGGTATAGAAAAGAATGCATTAGTTTTGCAATCTAAAAATAGCTTCGCTATTCCTAAGGGTAATAATGGCTTATTTTTTTTAGACAGCTATACCATTGGGGTTGTAATAAAAAACGAAGTAAACTTTTATAAGAATGAAAATGATGGTTGGCATTTAAGTCCGGGTGAACATTTAACTATCCCAAAAGATATATATAAAATATTTGGTTTTGGAGAATATGACTGGAAGTCGATATGTATATTAAAGAATGATCAGGTTATTTTTTATAGACAAGATGATAAAGGGAATTGGGTGAAAAATGATAAAAAAACATTAACGCTGATGGATGGTGTTGATGATGTTTTTGGCTTGGGGAGCTTATCTATTGGCGTCGTAAAAAACAACTCAGTTTACATATATAATGACATAGAAGATCATGGGAATTGGGAGTTAGATCCAAATCCACAAATTTCCATTCCCAAAGGCACAAATGTTATAGGTTTTGGTCAGGCTATGGGCTTGGTAAATAATCATCATTTAGATTTATATATCTTTAATCCTGTAGATCATAAATGGGTGAAGAATTCTAATCCAGGTATCAATATTAGTGATAAATAGCTAAATGCTTTTTCTTAGTTTAAATCTGTGTTATTACATTAAAGACTGAGATATTAGTAATGAATCCCACTTGAGGAAAAGGGAAAAAGCACAAAAGCAGAATTGAAATTTTCATTTGAAGGTGATATGTTTCCTTCACAAGCAGAACTGATGATAATTCTGCATTAACTTAGAAATTAACAAAACTGATGAAGAACTAGGAGTTAGAATTTTGGTTTCGTTTAAGTAACACCTTGTCCAAAAATGCTACAGTGTTTTGATCTGTTTACTATAGTAAAAATCAGATTTCCATTGTCTTAAAGAAATATAAAGTTTTTTCTGTCAAAAATCCGCATTCCCTTGGGCAAAGGATGATATTTGCATAACTTGCATGTGTTAACTGTTATATATGAGACATATACGAAATAACTGGCTTGATATTTGGTCAAATAAATTCGAGCATCGGAGGACCGAAGACACCTCAATAATCGAAAAATTAGTATTGGTTAGGGTTAGTATAGTTTAGTTCGCATATTCGGTCTAACCCATCTAACCTATCTAACCTTTAACTTGAGTTCATTCATTTCAAAAATTAAAAATCGCCGTAAATTACAATGTGCCGATGACACTTACTTTCGTGGTATCAGCCAGAAAACTGAAATTAGGTAATGTAGAACATGAAAATGACTGGCCAAAAGCTTAATTTTATACGTACTTCAGGCAGTACGTTTCACGACTGCCTGAAGTACCGACATTGCAAATAATATTTGCGCATTGCAATTGCTTATTGTATTACTGTTTACCTATGAAAAAAACGAAGACAATAAAAATAGTGAAGCCATCTCAGCCAACTGATCTCGAATACATTAAAATGTTTGACGACTGCGTAATCGATCCTACAAAAATTGGAACAATTGACAAGGTAATAGATGATCACATCAGTTCCAGTAGAAATAGATATACTGAGATCTCAAATTTGGTAGCCGGAAATCCATTAGTAAAACCGCTCGCCTCAAATTTTGGATCTCATTCATTATTTGATTCGGCGAGTTCTCCTGATTCGAAACCTACTACTGTGGCCCTTAATAGTGGTCAACCTGGTGCTTTTGAGGATTCATTTGTAGGTGGATCGTCTAAAATTCCATGGTATTTCATTGCGTGCGCACACTATCTGGAGTGCAGTTTCGATTTTAAAAAGCATTTGCATAATGGAGATCCGTTATCTGGCTATACCATCCGAGTGCCGGCTAACAGGCCGAAAGTAGGACATGGCCCGCCGTTCACTTTTGAAGAAAGTGCAGTTGATGCTTTGAAACTGATGAAGTTAAATGAAATCACAAACTGGAATTTGCCAACAGTTTTACGCAAACTGGAAGCCTACAATGGATTCGGTTATTTCAAATACCACAGTGTAAATTCGCCTTACCTATGGAGTTATTCCAATCAATATAAAAAAGGGAAATACGTTGCTGATGGGAAGTTTGACGCAGAAGCGGTATCAAAACAAATGGGAGCAGCGGTAATATTAAAAAGAATGGAGCAGCGTATTTTAATTTATATACCAAGGCACTAAAGATATGAAAGCAGTCAGAATTTTAAACATATTAATTGTTTTGCCCTTCCTAATCTGTTGCACTACTAAAAATGGACAAAGCCAGGCGAAGGAAAATTACGCAAGTGATGAACCTGTAAAACTTTCAGTATCAAAAAAAAATCATAAAAATTTAAACGACGAACAGGAATTTAGGAAACTGTTTGAAAATTTAAAGGGCAACATTAAAAATAAAAACTTAAATAAAGTTGTTTCATTGTTGAATTTTCCATTCTATACCAGCCATAAAGAAGTGGCTAATCGTGTAGGTATTCCTATAGACCCAATCGGTGCGGCAGAATTCAATAATTATAAAACTACCATTTTTAATGCAGACGTTCTGAGAATTTTACCTCAATGTAAGGAAGATAATCTCTCCGAGATCGATAATAAAACTGATGAAATTTATTATCAGTCATTGAGAAAACTAACAGATTCAGGCAGTAAAATGTATGAGGTTTACATGCAGTATCCGGAAGCAAATACGCAGGCTGAAAGTTACTTTAGCTTCGTTTTTGGTAAAGTTAACGGCAAATTTAAGGTGCTTTCTACCTATGGAAAGTGGCCTGTTAAATAGTCGTTATTGATCCCCACTTGTAATAAAATGATTTTTCGTGGTAAGCAAAAAATGGACTAGATTTTATTTTTTCCGGCTGTAAATGAAGAGCCTGCAGATGCGAACACCACACAGCCTACTGCGATACATTCCGTAACAGAAAGGTATTCCTTTAAGAAAACAAAAGCAGCTACCGATGCCATTGCGGGTTCCAGACTCATCAATATACTAAATGTTTTAGCGGGTAATTGCTTTAGTGCCCCAATCTCTAATGTGAAGGGAATTGCACTCGAAAGTAAAGCAAGTGCGGCTCCAAGTCCCAATAATTTTGGGTTTAAAAGGTGTAAACCACCGCTTAAAATGCCAAATGGTAAAATAATAATTGTAGCAATTAACATTCCAACTGAAACAGCCTCTCCACCTTTCATAATTTTTGATATTCTACCGCCAAGTATAATGTAAGCTGCCCAGAATACTCCAGCAAGTAACGCCAATAAAACGCCTGAAATATCCAGCCCGTTGCTACTCCAGGGCGCGATTAAAGCAATACCAACAATAGATAAGCTAACCCAAATGAAATCTATTGTTTGCCTGGATCCAAAAATGGCCAGAATTAGTGGGCCAACAAATTCAAGGGTTACGCCTAAGCCAACGGGAATCCTTGATATGGCCAAATAAAAAACCATATTCATCATTCCTAAAGAAACACCATACAAACTCACATATTTCCATTGCCGTGCATTTAGCTTTAAGATATTGGGGCGGAAGGCAATTAGCAGAATGACAGCCGATAGACCAATTCTAAGCGATGCTGTAGCTGCTGCGCCTATTTCAGGGAAGAGCCCTTTAGCAATTGCTGCGCCACATTGTACACTTATAATGGAAATTATAACTGCCGGAATGGGTGGGATATTTAATTTGATTTTCATTCAACTCGGAAACGAGGCGCGAAGCTACATATTTCTAAGAGTAGAAATAGCCTGAAGTGTTTTTTATGGCGATTCTGTTATAAACCAAAAAGGCATGGATTTAAACCATGCCTTTTAAAAAACTTTTGTTTTATTAGCAAAACAGTTCTTGCTCATCCCTGTTTTCAGTTGGGATTTTTTTCAGGAAATCGTCAAAGCCAGAACCAATATTGTCTGAATAAATGCCATATGCATCTAACATATATCCAATATTTTTATCTGAATCTTCAACCAGATATAAAACAGAATTGTCACCCGGATCGGAATCACCTTCAAAACGATAGGTTTTTACAATTGTTAAATCCTCAGGCTTATAAATTTTGTCGAGCGATTTACTTTGCATCTTTCCGTGATCGGTCATCTTCAATTCATTATCTTTTCCTTTCAGTCTCAATTTCTCTAAAATTTGACTCAAAGTATTCATTGCAATTGGATGTTCCATAGTTTATGATTTTACGTACTTAATAAACACCTAATGGTTCAAATGGTTTTGTATGTTTCGCTTAATGACAAACTAAATGATTATCAATCTGTTTCCTAATTAACTAAATTTAAATAGTATGAAAAAATATCTTCTAAGCCTAGCTATTGCCGGCATCTTGTTAACGAGCGCTTGCTCGCAAAAAGAAACAGAACTCGCATCTGCCAGCCTTTCTGAAACGGCTGACCCATCAAAAAGCATTGGAACAGTTAAGTTTTATGGACTAAGTGATGGTAAAATAAAAATGGATTTAAAATTAAAATTTGTAGCCAGAGCAGATAGTAATGTAGCCGTTCACTTTCACGAGCATGGCGATTGCGGGGATATGGGCGAAAATACCCACGGGCACTGGAATCCAACAAAAGAAGATCATGGAAAATGGGGTTCCGGCGCTTTTCATAGTGGAGACATTGGAAACATCAAGCTTGATTCAAAAGGAGAAGGAGAAGTATCCATCACCACGGATAGATGGAGCGTGCAAGATGGCGACGTGAAGAATATTATTGGGAGAGGAATTATCGTTCATGGCGGAACGGATGATTACAAAACGCAACCAACTGGAAACTCTGGCCCAAGAGTAGGCTGCGGAGTGATTGAATCAGCGAAATAATTAAATTATTATAAGGCGATTAAATTTAATCGCCTTTTTTATGCAATTTGGTTAAGGTTGTCATCATGTGTTAAACCTAAAATATGGCAACATTAAACGAAGCTTCAAGCGGCAAGGCCGCGAAAGGCAGAACCAAAAAAACAGCACCAAGAGTAGACCTGACTGCAATGGTTGATCTCATGTTCTTATTAACAACATTTTTCATGCTCACTACATCGCTCAGTAACCTAAATGCGGCCGATGTAGCAAAGCCAGATCCTTGTGAAACCTCTAGTATGGATTATCCTGCTTCCAGAACAATGACCGTTTTGCTTGGAAAAGACCATCAGGCAATTGAGTATATGGGTACGGCACGAGATGCAAAAATGAAGGTAATTGCTTTAAAAGACATTCAAGAAGCGATTAATGCTAACCAGACTAAAGTAGCCAGGGCCAATAAAAACAATACTTCAAGTATATGCTGGTCATCATTAAACCAACAGCCACATCCAGATTCCAGGATTATGTAGATTTGATTGATGAAATGAAAATATCCGGCATAAAATCATTTACTATTGATGATGAAAACATCTTACCGGAAGAAATCAGTTTCTTAAAGATCAATAAATTGTAGTGTCAATAGAAAAGGCTTTGCATTTTTTTGCAAAGCCTTTTCTATTGATATGGAAAGATTTTATAACTGGAAAGCAGCCTTTACTTGATCTACAAAATCCAGTTTTTCCCAGGTAAATAATTCAACCGTAACGGTTTTTTCTTCTCCATTTGGTGTTCTGAAAGTTTTAGTTACTGTTTCTGGAGTTCTACCCATATGCCCATAAGCAGCTGTTTCGCTATAAATTGGATTTCTCAATTTTAAACGTTGTTCGATAAAGTAAGGACGCATGTCAAAAACAGACTCTACTATTTTAGCAATCTCACCGTCGGTTTTGCCTACTTTGCCTGTTCCATAAGTATTGATATAAATACCCATCGGCTTTGCAACACCAATAGCGTAAGATACCTGAACTAATATTTCATCAGCAATACCAGCTGCAACCAAATTCTTTGCAATGTGTCGAGTAGCATATGCAGCACTTCTATCCACTTTGCTTGGGTCTTTGCCCGAGAAGGCACCACCACCGTGTGCACCCTTTCCACCGTAAGTATCAACAATAATTTTTCTACCGGTTAAACCCGTATCGCCATGTGGCCCGCCAATTACGAATTTACCTGTAGGATTAATATGGTATTGAATTTTATCGTTGAATAAATGAGCGTATTGTGGATTACTTTTAATAATTCTTGGAATCAAAATCTCTACTAAATCAGTTTTGATCTTTGCAAGCATGGCAGTTTCTTCATCAAAATCATCATGCTGAGTTGAGATTACAATTGCATCAATGCGAACGGGTTTATTGTAGTCATCGTATTCTAAAGTAACCTGGCTTTTCGCATCCGGACGCAGATATTTAATCTCATCATTCTCGCGTCTTAAAACAGCAAGTTCCTGTAATAATTTGTGAGAAAGATTTAAAGCAAGAGGCATATAATCTTCAGTTTCATTTGTCGCATAACCAAACATCATCCCCTGATCACCCGCACCTTGTTCCTCTTTATTGCTTTTGTCTACACCTTGATTGATATCCTGAGATTGCTCATGTATTGCAGATAAAATACCACAAGAGTTAGCTTCAAACATATATTCACTTTTGGTGTAACCAATTTTCTTAATTACATCACGAGCAATTTGCTGTACATCTAAATAAGTTTTAGATTTTACTTCACCAGCTAAAATAACCTGTCCGGTAGTTACTAAAGTTTCGCAGGCTACCTTTGATTCCGGATCAAAAGCTAAAAAATTATCAATTAACGCATCCGAAATTTGATCGGCAATTTTATCTGGGTGGCCTTCAGATACAGATTCTGATGTAAATAAATACGACATCTATTAAATTTTAATGATAAATAAACATTTATAAAAGCGCCAACGACCCCTGGAAACAGGTTGTAAATGATTGGAGGAGGTATTAGCACTTTTTTTTAAGTGGTTGCAATCCGTTCCGAACATGTCCGGAATAGCAAATCGGTCCACTATAATAATGCGACAAAATTAGCATATTTTCTTTATTTCGAAAATTATAGATTATTTTGTACCCTCATTCTTTACGTTTTGCACACAAAGCTCAATATACTTTTTATCATCAACCCCATTTCAGGTGGGAAAGGGAAATTACGGATTCCGGATTTTATCGATAAATATCTCGATAAAGAAAAATTTAATGCAAAATTCGTCTTTACGGAATATGTTGGTCATGCCTCAGAGCTGGCTGATGAAGCAGCGAATAAAAATTTTGATATTATTATTGCCGCAGGAGGCGATGGAACCATAAATGAAGTGGCTACAAAAGTGCTTCAGCATAATAAAATTATGGGGATTCTGCCATTGGGTTCAGGAAACGGCCTTGCCCGGTTTCTTCAGATTCCTACCAATCTTCGCTATGCAATTTTAACCATAAACCGCTTAAAAACGGATAAAATAGATACAGCGACATTTAATAACAAAAGCTTTTTTAATTTGGCTGGAATGGGTTTTGATGCGCATTTAAGTGCCGTGTTTTCCAGTGATAAGAAGAGAGGATTAGCTGGTTATGTAAAACTTGGGTTAAAGGAAGTATTTGGCTATCGTGCCCAGAAATACATTATCAATATCGATGGGAAAGAAATTTCCAGAGCAGCTTTTGCTGTTACTGTAGCGAATTCTTCACAATATGGCAATGATGTTTTTATTGCGCCCGGAGCTTCTGTTAAGGACGGCCTGCTGGATGTTTGTATCATCAAACCGTTTAGCTTGCTGAAGTTGCCAATGTTAGGTTACATCATGCTCAAAGGGAAGGCAGAGACGTCAGAAATGATTGAAATTATTAAAGGAAAAAATATTCAGATTACCAGGGAAAAGGCAGGGGCAGTTCACGTAGATGGTGAACCTTTGCAAATGGGGACTACAATTGAAGCTGCAATCAATCCTTTATCTTTATCCGTTATTGTACCGTAGCTTATTTACTGATTCACAATTTCCTTTACCTTTGTAATATGAAACCTAAAAAGAACAGCTTGAGTGATCTGGGAGGAATTATGTTTTCAACTAATCCCGATTTCGAATATCAGGAAGAGGTAGACGATACCGTTACTTCGCCCAATAATCACCAGGATTTAAGGGTAATGCTGGATAAAAAGAACCGCGGAGGAAAAGCAGTTACCCTAATTACAGGTTTTAAAGGGCGTTCAGAAGATCTCGACATTCTCGGGAAGATGCTCAAAACCAAATGCGGTGTTGGTGGCTCAGTTAAGGATGGCGAAATTATGATTCAGGGAGATGTTCGGGATAAAGTAATGGCTATCCTTCAAAAAGATGGTTATAAAGTTAAAAAAGCTGGCGGTTAAGTCACTTCTCATTTTCTACATTCACGTAAAGTACAACAGAAGCAACTTTGGGAGCAAAACTCAAAGTTGTCTTTCAGCTCTAATACTCAAATATAAGCGGTTTAATTATTCTTCTTCCGCTATCTGAGCGATGATTTAATTTTCAATTCCTGATCATAGTAATAAATTACAATTGATGAAAGAAACCTTCTTTTCAATTAAGGCTTAGTGTATTTCTTTTAATTTTCATATTGTTGTTTATTTAGTGTAAATATCTATAAATCAAATATATGCATATAGTGTATTTGCTACAATATGTAAATAATTAGGTTTAAATGCTGGTTTTTCTGGTGAATTACTGTTTACCTTTGCTTCACTAACTAAGTATTATTTATGAGAAAAATGAAATTACAGGTGCCAGATTTAGGCTATCTAAATCTGGGGGGAGACATTACTGTTAAGTATCAATTATCTCCAATGGAGTTAATTGACGAGGCTTTACTAAACAAAGAAGGCGTACTGGCTTCCTCAGGAGCTTTGGCGGTTGATACCGGGAAATATACAGGTCGTTCGCCTAAAGACAGGTTTATTGTTTGCGATGGTATTACCGAGAATACCGTTTGGTGGGGTGATGTCAATATCAAAATCAGTCCTGAAAAATTCAATCATCTGTTTAATAAGTTAACTGCTTATCTTTCGGATAAAAAAATCTATGTTCGGGATTCTTCAGCTTGTGCTGATCCAGCTCATGCCATTTCAATCAGGGTAATTACAGAAACAGCCTATCAAAACCTTTTTGCAAATAATCTCTTTCTGCGTCCTGAACTCGAAAGTTTGGGTCAGCAGCCTGAATGGACAATTATCGCCGCACCTGGTTTTTTAGCGAATCCTGCTACTGACGGCACAAGACAAGAAAACTTTTCTATCATTAATTTCTCCATGAAAATGATCTTAATAGGAGGTACAGGTTATACCGGGGAAATTAAAAAGGGGATCTTCTCTATATTAAATTTTATTCTTCCACTATACGAAAATATTTTACCTATGCATTGCGCTGCAAATGTTGGTAAAGACGGAGATACAGCTATATTTTTTGGACTATCAGGTACGGGCAAAACAACTTTATCGGCAGATCCTAATCGGAATTTGATCGGAGATGATGAACACGGCTGGGGAGATCATTCAGTTTTTAATTTTGAAGGAGGCTGTTATGCAAAATGTGCAGATTTAACAGAAGAAAAAGAACCTCAGATATTTAAGGCAATTAAATTCGGTGCTTTATTAGAGAACGTCAGTTTCTTGCCCGGAACGCAACAGGCAGACTATCAAAATGTTGATAAAACGGAAAATACAAGAGTTGCTTATCCGATTGAATTCATCGATGATGCCATTCTGCCTTCCATTGCGTCAATTCCAAAAAATATTTTCTTCCTAACTGCTGATGCATTTGGCGTGCTGCCGCCCATTTCAAAACTCGATGTTGAACAGGCAATGTTCCATTTTTTAAGCGGTTATACAGCTAAGGTAGCAGGTACCGAAGCCGGAATCACAGCCCCTCAACTTACCTTCTCCGCCTGTTTCGGCAAAGCATTCCTGCCACTCCATCCATTTGTATATGCCGAAATGCTGGGTGAAAAAATGAGGAAAAATCAGGTCAGTGTATGGCTTGTAAATACTGGTTGGAGTGGAGGTCCATACGGCATTGGTAAACGAATGAAATTAACTTACACCCGGGCAATGATTGAAGCTGCTTTAAACGGAGGTTTGGATCATCAGCACTATAAAAAGCATCATGTTTTTAAATTAATGATTCCTTTACATTGTCCTAACGCGCCCGATGAAATTCTTGACCCGTCAAAAATGTGGAATAACACGGAGGAGTACTTTATAAAAGCGTATGAACTGGCAGAGGCGTTTGAGCAAAATTATAAACAGTTTGAGCAAGTCAAAGTGTCAAAAGTACACGAGCAATCGTTAAAATTGTGTTAAATGATGCTTAAAATGCATTTTTTGGCCGAAAAATTTGCAATTAGATTTTATTTTAGTTTTTATTGTGAAAGAATTGCCTCCGGCTGAGGCAATTTTTTTGTTATACATGCAGTATGTTTACCGGAAACTAAATCTTAAGTAACGATTTAATTGTTTATTGATTTATTAATTTGTAATTTAAAATCAATTTATAAATTTGTTTTTCGCAACAAAATCAGATCACATCCGTTGTGTGTAGTACAAAAGTTAAACAGCTAAAAATTAAAAACAAGAACTAAAACTAAAAATTAAAAAAAATGGCA
>Ga0157370_10000228_pt1 | contig 71656 bp, 75 predicted proteins | sample C35metaG_FD_113463 | JGI IMG/M metagenome (GOLD analysis project Ga0157370, IMG submission 113463) | Corn rhizosphere microbial communities from Kellogg Biological Station, Michigan, USA - C3-5 metaG | ecosystem: Host-associated > Plants > Roots > Rhizosphere > Soil | place: USA: Michigan...
ACGCGATCCTAAACGCGGCACCTCACTCGCTGCCTGAGCGGCTTGTGGCCCCTTCGTCTAGCGGTCAGGACGCGGCCCTCTCACGGCTGAAACACGGGTTCGATTCCCGTAGGGGTCACCATTACATTTCAAGGACTTATCCCTTGAAGCTGAGATGAAATCTCGCACTTCTCCACTTTTTATCTTTTTGACGGTCTTGGATGTGCTCGGATATTCCCGGACACTTGGCGCCTCAACGCGCCGTCTCTGGCTACGCCGCGCAGCTGCCGGCTGACTGATCCTACGACCGCCGACGCTCAATTGCGGCGCGCAGGCTTGAAAAGAATATTAAAGTGGAGCTGCCGTCCTTCGCGATCTCCAACTCACCTGCCTTTATCAACTCATAGATTCGCGAGCGACTAAGTCCCGTGGCAGCTACAGCGGCGGGAATGCGTACTGAGATCGGGTCTATCTTCGGAGGAGCCTTCGGCTCAGGTGCAATATCAGCGGCGATCGGAAATTTTACGAACTTTCGCACTAAGGCAACTCCCATTCGAGCGCCTGGATGCGTGATGAAGCATGACGAAGATACATCTGTTCCGCGAGAATGGAAGGACCATCTCGCCCACCCGTCTTATCCATAAAGATTGGAAAACTGGCGCTTTCGTCAAGCCTCGCTCTTGCGACCGTCCACCCGAGTAGCAAGAAGTTTGCCAGCCTTGAAGAACGGCCGGGCTTTTGCCGGGATGCTGACTGTTTCGCCGGTCTTGGGATTGCACCCCTTGCGAGCGTCGCTCTCCCGTGCACTGAAGGCGCCAAAGCCGCGAAGCTCGACCCGGCCGCCCTCGCTCAACTGATCGACGATCGACTGAAAGAAGATATCGACGATCTTCTCGACGTCGGGCTGCGTCAGATTCGGATTGTCGTCCATCAACCGGACGACCAGGTCGGATCGAACCATATTTATTTCCCCTACCCCCATAGGTGTGGATTTCCTGGCAGAAATCGGGCTGTGCATCAATCGCTTACCAGGTTCTGCGCCGCCGGACCGTAACCTCGAGCCGAACCAACTCTTCGGCCAGCGCACCCACACGCACAAGATCGACGGGCGCCGTGGCGATCAGTCTCGATAATGCCCGATCGAAGATCGCAACGCAGGGCGCGTCGGTCAGCCGTGAGGAGAAAAGGATGCCGTCCGCGCTCGTTCGCTTGTGAAGCGCCTCGGCAAAAGCCTGCCCCGCATGATGCGACCGGCTACCCTTGGCATCGGTATCGATGCCCATGTCATAGGCAGCAGCACCGGTCAGATCGACCAGCATCAGCGACGCGGACGTCGAGATCTCCGTGGCGAGCAGGCTGTCGAGATAGGGGCGATAGAGGTAGCGCCGCTCCTTGCCGACGAAGCGGTCCCGGATCACGGCTTCAGCCAGCGCTGTCGCAAAATCCTGCGCGGCATAGAACGTCCGGAATGCGCCGCTCGGACTAGAGAACCGGCTCGCGCCAAAACCCGCACCGGCTGGGGTAGCACGGTGTCGATCAGGGATAATGCGGGACCAGCCCGTCAGTTCGACCGGTCCGGTACGCGCTTCGATGCGCCGCAGATCGAGGTTCACTGATAGTCCAGCGCGCCTTCCGCCGCGCGAACCACTTCCTCGATCTTGCCCTTGCGCAGACGATCCAGGGGCGCTGCACCGTCGGTATAGGGGTTGGCGGTTACGAGCCAGTCCCAGGCCGTTTCATCGTCGCTGAAATGCGCGCGAACACGGTCCAGCCCCTCGACGGGCGCGCGCCGATCGAACTGCCGCGTGGGATAGACATAGTTGCGAACGCCCTTGCGCAGGGCGAGGACCTTGTGCGCGCGCCGCCAATTATCGAGCGAGGCCCGAGCGACCCCCAGCGCTATTGCCATCTCCCCTGCCCCGAGCGTCTCGGTTGCCGGTGAGGGGCTGGGATCATCCTCCACCGTGATGGCATCGAGCCGGGACTGCCCTTGCGCTTCGCTGACGAGCTTGCCGAGACCGCCTCCCGCCAGCCTGCGCGTTGCCGCAGTATCGCCAGCCGCTTCGAGAACCTTGCGCGCCAGACGCTCGGGATCGGGACTTGAACGCTGGAGCATGTTCGCCAATTTGAGCAGGGTTGAACCGCTCAGGGCGTCAAGAAAATGTGCCACGGCTTCGCGGGCATCCTGGCGGGAGGTAATCTGCGGCTGGGCCATATCGCTGTCCTTTTGACCAATATAGCAAACTTGTCTATTTTGTCCAGAACCCCGCCAGCCCGCTTTTCAAGAATGGCCAAGCCCGATCCGCCAAAGTGGGGATCGCGTAAAGCACCCCAGCAGCACCCTCAAGACTGGAACGCTTTGCTTTATTGCACCGCCGTCGCTCCACCGTCATAGGTTTGCCGGATGGAAGAAAAAATGAACGCTATGATCTTAAAGGTTATCGAGCGCGCGCCGCAATGGCTGCGTCACGATCTGGGCTCCAGGGATGCAGCCGCTCGTGGTCGCGCCGAGGAAACATTGGCGGCGATGATCAGCGACGCGCTCACCAACGGAAACAGCGCGAATCAGGAGGAATAAGCGCGACGCTTGGTTGGCGCATGGGGGCCTTGTACTGTTGATTACCGCGCCACCTTGACGGCCCCCTTCCCGAACACCGCAGTCCCAAACCGCCTTTGCAGATGAACCGCAACCAGGGCTGCATAGCGACGTTGGCGGGCATCGTTCGGACTGTGATAGATGCCCACCGCCTTCCAATAATTGCCGCTCATCTTGAGTGCGTCGAGAAAGATCCAGCGCGCCGCCCCCGCGTTGAAACAGGGATCAAATCGCAGCCATCGCCGGATCTCGCCCTCGCGACGTGACAGCAACGCGGCGATCCTTGGCACCCACCAGCTGTTGATCTGAAGGGGCCCCAGGTCATGGCTTCCATCCTTGTTGAGGATTTCGGCGCCGATCCAGCCGGCTTCCTGATCGCGCAATCCCCAGAGCGTCTTTTCAAGCCATAGCTTCCCACGCGCCGCTTGTCGGATGCAGCGTGCGACCTCAGGTTCTGGGGGCCGTGCCGCTGACGCCGCTTCGCACCATGACAACAGCATCAGGAGAAGCGGGACCAAACAGGCGCGGCGCCGATCAGCGATCCAGGCCACGGCCACCCTCCTGTCCCCGATCGCCTGCTCGCTGCTCGACCACGTGGACGGTGTCGGCTCTTTCGCTCTCTCTGCCTTTCAAAAAGGATTGCAGATGGCGGTCTAACGCCTCGAACGCCTTTTGCGCTCTATCGGCTAGGCGATCGGCCACACCCCTTTCCATGGAGCCTTGGGCGCGAAGCTGCCGTTCAAGCTGGCGGTCAACCCGCAAACGCCTTTCCTGTTCCTGGCCTTCCTTGAGCTGCTGGAGATGGCGCATATGACGAGCGGCGAGGCGATCACGATGGTCCCGCTCCAGGCGCCCGAGCCCTTCAAGGCCCGACGTCTTCTCTCCCGAGCGCTGTTCAAGCTTCTCGACAAGTTTCTCGGGATTCTGAGTCCAGAGCTTTACGCCGTATCTGGCGCGAGTAATGGCCGTGTAAAAATTCTGCCCGTTCACCAGCGGCGACCCGACAGGCGCCAGCACATAAACCCGGTCATAGGTCTTGGACTGCGCCGAATAGACGGTTTCGCTATAGCCATGATCCCATGTCTTGTGCTTCGACAGAGCGACCGTCTGCACCCGCTGGCCGCGATCCCAGCGGATCGTTGCCAGACTGCCCTCGATCTTCTCGACCGTTCCCCGCTCCGCATTTTTGAGCATGAGTTCTCTCGATGCGAGGCGCCACTGGATACGGTCGCCTTCGCTGAGGTCCCTTTGCTCGTCGACGAACACATTGACCTGCGAGGATTTGGCCATGCGGGGATCCCAGAGATGGGTGCGTCCCTGCTCGTCCACCAGTCGGACGCGTTGCCGCCCCTGCGCGTCCCGCACCACCCCGACAACGCGATATTCGGCATCCCGCTCAAGGCCCGCGCTTGCCTGATCGCGACTGAAGGTCACCACCTGGCCGCCCGAATAGAAGCGCGCCAGCCGCTTCTCCTGGTCGCTATGCCCGCCCGGGGTCAGTACCGACAAACGGGTCTCCTCAGCCGCGACGACGCCTTCGCGCTGGAGAACCTCCCGGATCTTGCTGTTGACGATGAGGCGGGATGCATTGTCGAGAACGAGAATGTTGGTCGCGGCGCGGCTCCTGGGGCTGAGACGCGTCCACTCCGCGACCACGCCCTTGGCGAGGTCGGCGGCATCCTCGCCGCTCACCACCTTGTCGAGCCGACCGATCGAGGCGGCATAATTTTCTGCCCGAGCATGCGCGACGGCTTCCCGCATCGCCTCTGTTTGCTGCCTCCGCGATTCGGTAAGCTCGGCAGTCTGCATCCCTAATTTCTGCATGAGCCAGAAGGCCTTTCCCTGTTCGATCGCGCCCGTCTGCTTATTGTCACCCAGGAGAATGAGGCGCGCGCCGGTGGCCCGGCTGATTTCCAGGACCCGCAGGGCCTGGCGGTTTCCGAGCTGCCCCGCCTCATCGAGGACCAGTACATGGTTGCCGCTGATCCCATGTCCACCTCCCGCCAGAAGGCTCGCCACGGTGCGCGACTCAATCTGCGCCTTCTCACCAAGTTCCGCCGCCGCGGAGGATGTCGGCGCCAGGGCGATGAGGGTGGTGCCCGGCAGCGCGGCGTCCTTGAGCGAACGGACGAGCGTCGACTTGCCCGCCCCCGCGACACCGTGAAGACCCGTGACCCGGTCCCTCGATGTCGCCATGTCCACCAGCGCACGTTCCTGCTCCGGGGAAAGCCCCGCCTGTTCGAGCACGGGAAGGAGACGATCGGCGCTCGCCACAGGCCGACCATCCCCAACGGCAAGGGCAAGATGCATGGCAAGCGACTGTTCCAGGCGCACCGTCCGGCGGCTAGTCCGGCCCCGCGTCAATATCTCGTCCCCTGTCTGCCCGCGAGTCGCGAGGAGCTTGCGCCTTTCCTCATGGGCCTCGATCAGAGGCCGGAGATCCTGAAACCGAACCTCTCCGACATGGGACGCCAGCCCAGTGGCAAAAAGCCGGCCAAGCGCGTTGACCGCCTCCTTTCCCTCAGACTGCCTGATCCCGAACAAAGCGGCACGCGCGGCATCAACCCGGTCGACCGGGACAGCATGTTCGCCCACCTGTTCGGCGCCTTCCCGCACGGCTTCGAGCGGCTTTTCACGGGACCCCAGCCTTTCGCGCCATTGGATCAGCAGTTCGTCGATCCCGATCTTCACCTTCGCGCCGCGGGTGGCATAGAAGGACTGGCGGCGCGCCGCCTGCCCGGAAAGGCCATGCTGCTGGGCATGTTCGTTGATCTGTTGGGATCGCTGCGACATCTCCTCAATGAGGGTCTTGGGGACGCCCCTGATTTCGAAAAGACCCCGGCGCGGATCGAAGTCGATCTCATAGCCAAGCTCCCGCAGACCATGGGCGACTTCATTGCGGTAGATCTGTCCGCTGGTCATCTGCACGGCATACATGGACCGGGTCTCGAGGCTCGCCATCGGATCGCCCTCTTGCCCGTTCGTCATGTTGAGGACGACGACATGGGTGTGGAAATGGGGATCGAGTTCGCGACTGGCATGTTCGGTGAACCGTGCCCAGAGCAGCCGGCCGGTCGTCTCATGGACGATCTTGCCCTCCTCCCGTTTCCTCCGCTGGGCATGCTCCTCAAGATAGGTGAGCGTCACATCGACCGCGCGCTCATGGAGCTGGACGATCCGCTCGTCGCCCATGGCCAGCGCCATCACCGAAACGGACTTGGGCGCGCTGATCGCGAAATCCCAGCCGGGATGATGCTCAATCCCCTCGGCCCGATGGCGGCCGAGCTGCTGGCCCGCGACCTTGCCGGCCAGCAGGGACCGAAAGGTTTCAGGATCTACGTCGCCCGAAAGGTCGAGTTCATCCGCCAGGTTGCCGCCCCAGGAGGAATGCTCGGCCTCGCCCTTCGTATAATAGTCTCCAATGGCATAATAGCGGGCGATATTGCCCGGTGAGCCCTTCAGGCGGCGCGGATGCATCATGCCGGCCTCGCATCGTTGCGGTCACCCGATGCGCGGCCATGCTGCCGGAGGCGAAAGCCGCTCGCCCGTCCCAGCAGCTTGGGAAGTCCCCTGTCCGCGTTTCCAGCGTCGCCGTCTGCAGGATCGGAAGATGGGCCTTGCGGGCTAACCTCGTCCTGCGCGGGCGAGCCACTATCGTCCACTTCAAGAGGGAGTTCGGGCGCTTCCATTTTGTTCGGTCGGCGTCGCTTGGATGGTGATTCAGAAGGCTTGGAGACGGACTCCCCTTCAGTTTCCGGGTCCAGTCGAACGGGCGGCGCAAGCCGCTCGACAAACGCGGCCTGCGGGCTCGGCAAAACATTGTAGCGATCGGTGAATCGCACCACGGGGAGGTTCCGTCCGAACCGCAGGTAGCCCCCAAGATTAGGAAGGTTGGTGACCTCGGTATGCATCACCAACGGACGGGTCACCTGCATTCGCGACAGATTGACCCCGTCCCGCATGTCGTTGACGCCATAGGACATGCCCTCATTGGCTTCGACCTGCTCGACCTGCCCGAGATTTTCCGAAACATGCTTGGCGGTGGGGGTGTCATTGGCCCGGAGCGCCACCCATGTCGAGCAATAGCCGGTGATCGCAGCGGCATCCTGGATACCATAGGTTGCTTCCAGCTGCGGATAGGACTGGAACCCCAATATGCCGCAGCCACCATATTTGCGAGCGCGGGCAAGGAAATCGCTCAAGGACGGCAGTTTCTGGAGGGTGGGTAGCTCATCGATGACACAATAGAGCCGCCGCTTGCGGTCTGGCGGTAGGCTCATGATGGCGCTGATCGCGATGTCCAGCCAGACGGTTACAAGGGGGCGCAGGGAAGGAAGCTGGTCCGCCTTCACGGTAATGAAGAGCCAGCTGTCATCCTTTTCGTTGGCGACCCAGTCCCGGATCGAGAAGCCGTCGGCGGTATCGTCGAGATAGGAAAAGCTGCGCATCACCGATGCCAGCTCCGCGCGAATACCGGCCGACGTCCGATCCCCTTCCATCGAGATGAAGGCGGCGGCATCCGTCCCCTCGGCAAAGCTCGCCAGTGTCTTCAGGGGACTGCGCAACACCGTTTCGAGCAGCACCGACACGAGCGTCCTCTCATACCGGGCAAGCTTGCGTATGACCGCGACAAGGGTGCCGCGCGCGGCCTTCGCCCAGAAAGGATCGCCTCCCTTTTCAGGTATCGTCGACTCCGCAATCTGATCATAATGATAGTCGCGGGGCACATCGACCCAGGGCGACCAGCAGTCGGCGCGGGCGTCGAGAGGGTTCAGCAGAATGTCGTGATTGGGTCGGTAGAATTTCTCGACAAATGTGCCGGCCGTATCATAGACGATCGCCCTCTTTCCCTGCTTGCGCATGCCATCCAGCATCTTAACGATGATGTTGGTCTTGCCGGTTCCGGGCGCACCGCAGATGAGGATATGCTCGGGCTCGAAGGCGTCGGGAACGGGCACGCCGCCGATCGCAAAGCTTCCCTTCCGGCTCCGCCATAACAGCCTCTGCAACTGCCGGGCCGTGCCGAAACGGGCACCACGGAGGAACTGGTTGGAGCCGAGGCCCTTCCCCGTCCGGGTGAAATAGAACCAGGCCCAGGCGAGCATCAGCAGGGCGAAGGCGCCAGCCAGAGCGGCGCCGTAAACCAGATGATGCTCCATCGCCTGTAGGGTCTTCTTGGCGATGCGGGAGCCGAGAAAAGCTTCGGACGTCGTCCAATATTGCCGACCCGACGGCGTCCGAAAAAGCACCGGCGCGCCGCCAGGCACGTCGCTTTTGAGCGTCGCCTCGGCGATCTTGACCGCGACGAAGCGCTGATAGTCGGTGGAGTTCTCCAGCACATACCAGATGGTGCCACCGACCCAGATGGCGATCCCCGCCAGCAGGGTCTGGAAGAAGACCTGCGTGGTCATGCGGACATTATGGACGATGGCCTGCCCGCCTCTCGTCCAGGAGCCCAACGTATCGTTGCGGAAGATGCTCATGAGTGCACCTCCTCGGGATCGAGAAGGCCCTGCTCCAGGAGCAGGGCGCGTGCATCCTCCATCCCTTTCTGAAGGATATCGGGCCGGCGCGTGCCAACCGACGCGGCGAGGATCGCGAAGACCTGGATGAGGGTCGCCTGCACCTCGTCGAAGCGGCCATGATAGCCCGCTGCGTCCATGCCTTCATAGCGATTGAGGATGTCCCGGACATAGTCAGGGATGGTCGAGCCGGCCGCCTGTGCGCCGACGACAAGACGCCCGAAGAGCGCGTCCTTGAACCTGATGGTAACTCTGGGCAAGCGCCGAACTCCTGTTCGTCGCCTGGCCAATCGTGATGAAGCACGACCCTTATATCGAAATTTTAGCCTGTTCTCAATTGATTACATGTAAGCAGAGCGGCAGCCAAACGGTGCCAAGGAAGATCAAGCACTTAGCTGAGCGCCCACGCCAAACGGCAGCCAAAGCGTGCCGGACGGCGTCAAACAGTGCCATCAGGCGACGACGCGTATTCGCCCAGAAAACCCCGCAAATGCTGGCGATTCGCACCCGCAGCACCCGTGCGTACGGTGCATTACAAAACGCCCGAGGGCGTGCGCCCTTTCTTCGCAGCGCGTTCCCGCGCTGCGCTGCCTCGTGCCGGAAGGCGCGGGGCACCCCGAAGGGGCTTCCTACTGCCAGTCAAGAGCCATCCTCCGATCAAAATAGAGGGACGATGTCTCGCACAGCTTGACCCATATCCCGCGCAGCGATTGCATCCAGGCTGCACCGTGGCAATATCGATCTTGGCGGGCAGACCTTCGCAAATGTGAAGGATGATAAATGCCCAAAATGAACGATCGTGAACGCCTTGCCGATCTTGAAGCAAGGGAGCGCAAACTCGCACAAGAGGTACTGGGCGCCCGCCGCGCCTTGCGCGGCAGATATGCTTCCATGGTGGAAGATCTGGCCGTCGAGGAGCTGAGCGAGCGCGCCTTTCGCGAGATATTGAGCTATGCGATTCGCATTGGCGGCGACCGGGCCATGGAAGCCCTGCGCACGATCGATGCAGTCGAACCCGGCAAGATCCCTAGCCTCAAACCAACCCGGAGGGTTGTCCCTGCAGCGAGCACGGCGGAGCCGCGCGCAGCTGGCCAGGGTCAGCCTGGCTGACACTGCATCGTTGCGCGACGGACCCGGACAGAGGACGCTTGCGGCCTCTGTCCGGGTCCCTGAGCGCGACGACCTTTCCCCCCGCTCGACAAAAAAGAGGCGGTGGAGCCGCGCGCTCCACCGCCTCTTTTTCCTGGCGCAACCTCACCTATCTGGGCGCGCGATTTTGCTGCTGATCCCCAAGAGCGAAGAAATGCGCCGGAACCCCGAGCCTGCGCACCTCGCGCGCCAGATGGCTTTGCACCCCCGATCCCTGGCACACGACCGCCTCTACCGGACGGAGCCGGAGCAGCTGTTCATTGCGCGCGAACCCCGCCCTGTTTCCAAGTTTCCGGTCGAGGCTGAAGGGTATGAGGTGACAGCCGCTGCGCGCCGCCCATGCCGCCGCGATGGCATCGCATCCCTTGTCCTGCCCTGTTGTCGCGAGGACCATCGTGGGCACGCGCGCCCGAATGCCGTCCAGCGTCGCAAAGAGGAGCCGGTGATCCTCCCAGAGCTGCCCGCCGGAGAAGATCACGACCGGCCCCTTGGGTGCATGCGCATCGATCTGCCGCTTGCGCCGGGCCGCCAGGAAGTCGGTTGCGGCGAGCACCGATGCGGTCCGCTTGGAGGAGACCAGCGTGGCGCGCGGCGCTGACCAGGGGCGTCCGGTCTCGGCATGATAGGTCGCGGCGGCATAGTCCCGCATGCACGCCAGAGCGTCCTGGGTTTCGTCCAGCGACTGGCAGAGCATTTGTGCCTCTTCCAGCTCGACGTTGCCAATCTCGCTCCCGTCATTCTGTTCGATGAGCCGACGGACGGCCACCGCCGCCTTGTCCGCTTCCCCCTCGATCTGGCCAGCGACCTTGTGAAAGCTGTGCACGATCCCCCACGCGATCCGGTCCGCGATGGCTTCCAGCCGGGTATCGCGCAGGACGTCGAACAGGGTCGTGACCAGCAACTCGGTGGCGCGGGCGACCAGTTCGGCGTCGGGCATCGGCGCGCTCGTCACATCTTCCCCGGGCGTGATGCAGTAACCGTCGGTCGTTTCGATAAAGGCGTCGGCGAAGCGATCCAGTGCAGCATCGCGGTCGGTCATGTCAGTCATCGGAACCTCCTTCATTCGCTCTTCAAGAGGTTTCCTCTTCGACACGGGCTCGCCTCGGCGGGGTCAAGGATCGTGGCGCAGCCACGACCGCGAAGCGGCGATGGGGGTCACGATTTTTTCATGCGCGCGAGAAGGTGGCACGGGCGTACCGACGCCCGCCCGCGAGAAAAAATGGTGGGGCCCCGTCGTCCTTGAGGCCGCCGGGGTCCCCCGTGTAAACTCATCCCGCTTGTTGAGAGAAGAAGAGAGGCAGCCTCCATGGGGGCTCGATGCCCCCATGGAGGCTGGGTCTAGGCGCGGCATTCGCCCAACAGACCCGTAACGGACGGGATGCCCTCTCCCATTGAATAAAAAAGGGACCGACAGCTGGGGTGCTGCCGATCCCTGGAGGATATTTGTTTCCCGCCTGGCCCGTCAGATCGGCGGGACATGGGCGTCATAAGGATCACCTTCGGCCAGATGACCGAAGGGGGTCATCACATACTCGGGACCATCCCGGCCGACGGCACATATGACGAAGCGCGGTTCACCCGTTTGCGCATCCTGAGATTCCATGAGGGCAAGATTGCCGTCCCCTGCCGCGCGCAGGAGGGCCTGGAAATTAGTGCGCAGATAGTCGGGAATAGCCATGTGCCGCCTACCCTCGATTGCTCGCCTGACCGCGTTGCTGCGCCAGCACGGAGGTGTCGACAGCCTGATCCGCCCGGTGGAAGGCGTGGATCGGAACATCAGCTTCCCGCAGCAACTGATAGAGGTTCGCCTGGACCCCCGACCCCTCGCAAAGCAGCGCCTCGACGGGGTTCAGTTCGAGAATTTTCCGGTTCCGTTTGAAGGCGGTTTTCCTCCCCGAGCCGTAGAGGCCGTAGACCACGACCGGGACGCCTATTTCCGTTCGCGCTGCCCAGGCCGCCGCGATCTGGTCGACGCCCCGCCTTTGCCCGGTGGTGATGAGGGTCATGTGCGGAATCCTCGCTTTGATGAGGTCCAGACGATCCCAGATGAGTTTCCAGTCGTGCCAGTCGGCAGGGCCAGTCACGACGACGATCGGCCCCTGCGGCATATGCTTCTCGCGCGTGGCGAGAGTCCGTGCACGCAGGAAATCGAGCGCCGCGATCTGGCTCGCGCTTGAAGCTGTCGACGCCCTGGTGCCGCGCGCGGGCGACCAAGGCCATCCCGACAGGGTACGATACATTTCGGCGGCATAGTCGCGCATGCACTCGATCGCATGGCGCTGTTCCGCGACGGACTGGCAGAGGAGTTGCTTCTCCTCCAGGGAGGTCGTGTACACCTCGCTGACGTCCGGCTGACGGGCCAGGCCACCCACCTCCTCGGCAAGCCGGTCCTCCTGCCGTTCGAGCTTCCCGGCGACGAAGTGGAAGCTGTTGACGATGCCCCAGGCAATTTCCGGGGCAAGCGTCTCGAGCCGGGTATCGCAGAACAGGTCGAAGATGGCGGCGACAATCCCGCCGCATTCCGCCTGCGCGGCGATGGGTTCGGGCATCTCATATTCGGCCGGTTCTTCACCCGGCGAGACGATCGAGAGGCCAAGCGGGTCGCCGAAGGCGGCCTGAAATTCAGGGGTCGCGGTCATCTGGGCATAGAGGGTCGGCAGATCGGCAAAGCGATCGATGCTGCTGCTGCGCGGGGCACTGGCCATGGCGCTGTCCTTTCACGGTTGAGAGAAGGAAACTGGACGCAAAAAAGGCCGGGAAAGCGGATGCTCTCCCGGCCCATATTGGCTTCGCTGGATTCTCAGTAGGGAACCTCGTCGTCGAGATCATTCCTACCCATGAGCGAGCCATCGGCGCCGACGGTGCTGTCGCCAAAGCCGCCGGACATCCCGCCGCCACTTATTTCGCGACGGGGGCTGCGCTGGCTGCCACCGAAGTCGTCGCGGTTCTCCCGCCGGCGCCAGGCGACCCGATAGCCTTCCTGATCCGAACCGAACAGGGCGATCGGCAGCGGTTCGGGGAGGCTCGGATCGTCCAGCGAACCCTGGAGGAAGCTCTCCCCGCTCACATTGGCGGTCGCTTCCCAAAGGGCGCCGATCTGGACCCAGCGCCCGCCCACATTGCGCGCGACGACTTCGAAGACGGGCGCACGCTCATTGGTACTCTGGACGGGACGCAATCCCAACTTCGGCAAGTCCAGCAGACGGGTCGCGATATGTCCTTCCAGGCGGCCGTTCACGGGCTTGATTTCACCGATATTCATGACTTCAACTCCTTGGATGATGCCGCTCTCGACCATTCGAAAGCGACACCCTCCAAAATCCTCCTCCTCTCTGGTCCCTTCCCGCGCCCCCTCGCGCTGCCCTCGCATGAGGGCACGCCTTCACCGACCCCGCGCCCACCCGCCTCCGCGCCAGCGCGCGGAATGGGTGACCGACGGATCGACCGTTGGCGCAAGATCTGAAGTCGAAGGCGCGGCGCCATGCGCAGCACAGGCGGGCGATTGCCTGTATCGCGTTTTCAAAGGGCGAACCATTCAGGAACTGAGCCAGATAACGTTACCCCGGGAGAGGCATAGGCCGCCTGTCAGTCCGGTCTGCCGGTGAGGGCGATATGCGCCGAGCGCATATAGTGATGGAGCTCAACGCCGCCCGGCATTAGGTCGTCCGCCAGCGCCTTCATGTCGGTGAGATCCGAGCCGGCCTTGAACGGTCCGTCGTCCTGACTCTCGATCGTGAGAATGCCGATGCACAGGGCCTTCTTGACCAGGTGCAGATCGCGTCCTTGAAATTCAGTCATGAAGCACTCCTCCGCCCCACCTGCACCCCACCTCATAAGGCTTTTCACGCCAACTTTCGACGATTTTCAGGCAGCCGCGAACCTTCAGTGTGGAGCCGAAAACACGCCTGAAATGCGGGGTCAGGTTTCCGGCAAGACGGGCTCCAGTTTGAGCCACTGCGCGAGAAACCGCAGTTCCGCGGTCAGTTCCTCATGCGTCTCCGCCGGGGCACCCAGTTCGAGATGGACGGACTGCACCAGCAGCCTTCCCGTCTTCCTGTCCGCCTTGAGATCGGTCCGCGCAACGATCCGATCACCGAGCAGAAAAGCAAGATCATAATAGCCATGGGACCGCTTGTGCGCGGGGGTGTAGATGCCGATCCGATAATGGAAATCGAACAGTTTTTCGGTTCGGGATCGCTCCCAGATCAGGGGATCGAAGGGCGAGAGGAGCGCCCGCGCAGCTATCCGGCGTGGTGCCTGGGCATCGCGATGCAGGAACACCGCCTGCGAGATACCGTCCACCAGTACAGGAATGAGCGTTCCTTCGTCCTTCAGATCCTGGATGGCATCGCGGGCCTCATCGGGCTTCAGCCGAAAATAGTCCCGCAGGTCACCGGCGGTGGCGATGCCGAGCGCGCGGGCGGATCGCGCGATGAGCGCCCGCTGGGCGTCGCGAGGCTCCGGTGTCGGGATGGCCAGGATGTCGGGCGGAATGACCCGCTCGGTCAGATCATAGACGCGCTCGAAGCTGCCGCGGCGGGTCGCCGTGGTGATGTGTCCGGCCCAGAAGAGCCATTCGAGCATCTGCTTGGCTTCGCCCCATTCCCACCATCCCGATCGATTGCACGAACCCTCAAAGTCGGAAGCTGCCAGTGGACCGTCGCTCCTGAACCGGGCGAGCAGTGCTTCGGCTTCAATCCGACGTTGGCCGGCAAACAGGCGCAGGCCCTTCCATCCCGCCTCCCCCCGATCGGCGCGCGCCATCCGCCAGCGAAGCAACGGGTGAGAGTCCATCGGCAGAAGCGAAGCTTCATGCGCCCAATATTCAAACAGCCGACGGTCGCGGGCTTTGCCCCAGGCGGCCTGGTCAAGCCAGCCTGGATCATAATCGCCCAGACGCGAATAGGCCGGCATATAGTGGGCCCGCGCCAAAACATTGACACTGTCGATCTGGTGGAGCCCAAGGCGTTCGGTCGTCCGCCGCAAATGCGCCTTACCGACGCTCGCGGGCCGGGATCGGCCGAAACCCTGGCGGCAAGGGCAATGCGCCGGGCCTCGCGAAGCGATATGCTGTTCGTCATGTCGCCCGTTGCTAGACCAACGAAGGAGACAATGACATCAGCGATCGGCAAGCTATCACCGGTGCTTGGCGGGAGGAGATCATCGACCTATCGAAGCTCGCATGAGTCGTCCCGACATGAGCCTCGCCGTCGTCGGCGCCATCCATGAGAATAAGGACCGCAGCAATCGGCTGTTCGAGATCAGGCTCTGTGTGCCGGGCGAAGCTGTCGATCTCATACCCGAGCCAAAGAACCCGTTCGATCCGTCAGCCATCGCGGTCTGGAGCATGCGCGGCGTTCAGATCGGTTATCTGTCGGCCGAGCGCTGCGGCTGGATTGGGTCGCGCATGGCCCAGGGCGAGGAGATTCGCGCTATCTTCCAGGAAGCGACCAAAGGCGGCGCCATCATCCGCATCAGCTTCTCAGGGATTGATCCGGTCCTGCCCCCTGCGCGCCCGCGCGAACCAGAGCCGTGTCCCCATGATGATGAGAGCGGCTTCTACCCAGACTATATCCCGCCTGACGATTAGCGCGCTGGCTACAGGAATAACCATGAAAATGGTTGTTCCTGCACTTTTTCCGCCGCTATTGCGGGCGTCTCACTTCTGAGAGGGATATCCAATGAACAATAGCGATCTGGCTGAAGCACTGGCCGCCGAGCATGACGTCACCAAGGCCGATGCCCGCAAGCTGGTCGACGCGGTCTTCGCGAATATCGCCGGCGCAGCAGCGAAGGGCGAAGAGATTTCGCTGAACGGGTTCGGCAAGTTCAAAGTCAAGGATCAGCCCGCCCGCGAAGGCCGCAATCCCTCGACCGGCGCAACGATCCAGATTGCGGCGTCGAAGAAGCTTGCCTTCACGCCCGCCAAGGCGGTCAAGGATCAGTTGAACGGCTGATCGATCCGGCGCTCCGCGCGTGAAGCGCGGGGCGCCTCCTCGACGAGCGCGCCTTCGCCACCGCCAACGGCACCATGTCCAGAGCCAGCAAGAAATACCAGCCCACGGCATCGAGAATCGATGCAACGTCGTGGAGGCTGCCTATATGCCATCGGCATGGACGACTTCACTCCGCTCTTCGCTCGTCTTGGCCGATCGGCATTCCGATCGCGTTTCCGGTTGAACGCGAAGGAACAGGCCTATCTGGCTGAACGCGGCATCGAGACGATCCTCACCCATGCGGAAGAGTTCATTGCCAAGCGGCTGGCGCCCGCGCTGCCGCTCAATGACGGCAAACAGACACCGATGCGCGGGCATCCAGTCTTTGTCGCGCAGCATGCGACGGCGACCTGCTGTAGAGCCTGCCTCTCCAAATGGCATGGTATCGCTGCCGGTCAAAGACTGAGCGCCCAGGACCAGGACTATATCGTGGCGGTCATCAGGCACTGGCTGAGCCATCGCCATCCGTGACAGAAAAATGGCCCGACCATCGCGTGGATGACCGGGCCAGAAAGAAGCCTCGTGGGCCAGAGCCTCGAGCCTTCGGGTCGCAGGCACAGGATAGGCCCAGACGCAATCGCTGTCATACCCTGTTGGGGTGATCACATTAGCAGACCTTCATCTCCCCGGGGTAAGCAAAAGACATAATGATGTTCGCAATGGGACATCAGAAGCCCGGGATGGAGATCGCTCATATCCCTGGACACGGCTTGGCCCATCGCAAGACGCACGATGCCACGTTCCAGCTTGGTCATATAGGAGCGCACCTGTGCGTCGCCCCATTGCTTTTTTGTGTACCGAACGATGGCGCGCAAATCGTCCGCCGCGGCCGCGGTCAGCACATAGGGGGCGGTCAAGCGTGGCTAGCCTTGCCGAGTTCCTCGTCAACAATCGAACCGAAATCCTTGTCGGAAATGCCGCCCGCCAGCCCTTGCGCGATCCGCTTCCCCAGGAGCGCTTTGAGCGCCTGCCAGGATTCATCGTCGCTTGCATCGACAGGGAAAAGGCGTTCGATCGCATATTGCTTGATCGTTTTGCCCTGCAACGCCGCCAGAGCCTTCAGACTCTGATGCTGCTGCTCGGTAATGTCTATCGTCAGGCGACTCATGGGAACCTCGCAATTCTCACCACAAATCCACATTAGCACAAATGTGGGTTTGTGGTTATCTCACTTTCCGAGATTGGTCAGGCGCACCATATAATGCGGCGCAGATCCCTGGTCGGAGCCAAGATGGGTTCGGCAGGCATCGACGATCCGCTCCCCGATGGGCGCGGGCATGTCCGAGTGGCTTCCTTCGCCGCTCAGGCTCGGATCGACCATGACGATCACATCCGACCATTCATTCGGTTCGCCGCCGCGATGCCATGTGAATTTGGGCTGGGCGTTGCCGAGCCAGTTCATGAACTCGGGATCGCGGAAATATTCCGGCGCATTGATGAGCAAGCTTCGGCCGACCAACGGCAGATCCGTAGGATCAGGCGCAGGCAGGGCAGCAGGCAAGCTTGCGCTGTCGATCCGGCACTCCAGCGCAACCCTCAAGGCCTCGCCGGTCGACTGGATATCGACCCGGTCGGCGAAGATGACGCAGCGTCCCCCGCCAAATTCACCCGGTCGCGCCCGCGAACAGGTGACCGCCCATTCAAAGCAGACTGGCGCCTTCGCAAGCGAGACCGGGCAGCAGCGCCGCACAAGCTCAGCGATGGGCCAGGGCTGAAAATCGACCGTGCCCGATATCATGGGAGTCGAGACGGTGGGTTCCTCGAAACTGTTCCCTCCGGTGAGATCAGCCCCCAGGATCGGAAACTTCGCGTCGTCGAATATCGCAAGGAAGCCGCTCCATGGGTCGCAGCCGTCCGGCGGCGGAAAGGCAGCCAGCAATTCCTGACTGGGTGCGGGCGGCTCCAGTTCGCAGTTCAGATCTTCGGCCGCGTTGAAAGCCTCCTCCAGCAACGCCATTTCGGCGTTGATGCAACAGAAGGTGAAGCAGGCGGAAAAATAGGTGTCGGCCATGGCATTAGCCTTTCCAACATTTAATAGTGGGTGGGGGCAGCCGCAGCGCCGATCAAATAGCGTAGCTTCGCCCACGCGGAATCCTCGCCCGCCCGAACGCCCCGGTTGAGGCCGCGGGCGTAGAGGCGGAAGGCGATGGCAGCCATTTCGGGCGACGCCTCGGCCGGGATGAATTCGAGGAAGTTCTCCGCGTCATCGCGCAGCTCCAGCATGCCGCTGTGCCCGGCGATGCGCGTGAGGGCCACACGGGCAGAGGAATTGAGCTGCGCGAGTCGTGCATTGAAGCGTGCGACGAGCGGATCGTCAGGAATGGTGATGGTCATGGGATCGCTCCTCATGGGAGTGGGAACCAGCATTTTCGAAAGGGACCAATCGTCCGGCCATATCATCCGGGACCCGAATGGTCGGAGGCGAGCCATGCGGCGGCCGCATCGTCGACCGAATGGGTCAGGAACAGCCGGAGCAAAATTGCTGGAAGGTCCCATCGCTTCGCAAATCCGGCTTCCCGATCTTGGCAGCGAGGTCGATTTCGAACTGCTTGGGCGGCGTGACCTGTTCGGCTGGAACCCAGTTCGCGAGATCATCGCCCTCGGCGCCACAGAAATCGCAGGTGGTGCAATCAAAGATGCTCGTCACCACCCATTGCTGGCTTTCGACGTCCCAACGGACCGCGGCGTCCCGAACGATCGACTCCGACCCGCAATGGGCGCAGACCGGCTTTAGCCGGCCCGCGAGCGGCGCCGGGTCGGGATCGTCCGGGTCGGGCGCGATATATTCGACGGTAAAGCTGAGCTCGGGAATCCGCACATCATGATAGGTGCTGGCCAGCGCGGCGGCATGGACTGCGGCCGAGACATCGGCGCCGTCGGGTACTTCGACATCGATGGTCTCGGTGGCATAGCATTCACCGGCGCAGAAATATTGGATGCGCACCGCAAAAAGGCGCGCGGATACGGGCGTGGTCGCCATGATCATTCTCCTGAAAAATGTGAAAGGGTCCGGCACGAGCGTCCGGCCGGACGAGGTCAGCGGGCGCGTTCCATCAGCTTGCGCGCCTTGAATTCGAGGTCGAGGCGGCCATCCTGATGCGGACGGCTGCGGGCGACCGCCGTGATGCCCTGCACAAAATCATAGACGGAAACCGCAGGATGGCCCTCTTCGGCAAGGACGGTCGCGATGATCTTCCCGGTTTCGGCCTTGGAGAATCCCCCCTTGCGCAGGAAGGTCTCACGGTCCTCATCCTTGCGGGCGACGATCTTCGTGCGAGCGGCCGCAATGCCGTCGATGAAGGATCGGGGCGAGCTCTGGGCGAAATGTTCGAGCGCCGGGGCTGCCTCATGGGCGAAGCGATTGGCCGCGAATTTCGAGTGGCGGATGTTGATTTCCTGGAAATTTTCAACGCCCCAGAGATTGCGATTCTGACACACGGCGCGAAGATAGAAAGTCGCTATTCCCAATGACTTGGAGCCAACTTCTGAGTTCCAGGTGTAAAATCCGCGAAAATAGAGATCCGGCTCGCCATTGGGCAGTCGCCCCGCTTCGATGGGGTGGAGATCATCGACGAGAAAGAGGAAGACGTCGCGATCCGACGCATAGAGCGTGGTCGTGTCATGAGTGATGTCGACCATGGGGTTGTAGGTCATCGCGCCCCAATCCAGCACGCCGGGCACCTTCCATCGCGTGTCGCCGGTGCCGTTGCCCGCAATCTTCATCACCGCCGCGACCAGTTCATGATCCCAGATCCGGCCATAGTCGGGACCTGTAACCGCGCGCAGTTCGCTGCGGCCTTCGCTGGTCTGGAGCAGCTTCACATGTTCGCCCGAATGCGAGATCAGGCCATGCTGCAAATTGATGCCGGCAAGAGCAGCCGGAAGTTGGCGCAGATAGGCGGCCGGCGCGCCGACGAGGCTACAGAGCTGGCCGAAGGACCAGTTGGTCGGTGCGACAGGCGCTTCGTCGCCCGGCATCATCAGCGACAGGCGCTCGGGCTCATCGCTGCGCGCTTCGACCCGGACATTGCGGCTTTCCACGATACGGGTGGTAGCGCGGTCGGCCCGGGTCCGAACGCTGTCATACAGATCGCCGAGCGAGAGATAGCGCTCGTCCTGCGGACGGCTGAACCATTCGGACGAGACGCGGGAGACGTTCGTTCCGCGCGAGATATCCACGCGATAGGGGCGCGAAGCCGCACGATCGGTTGCGGTGATGGCAGTCATGGGAACCTCCAGGGCTGGGGGGATGGGCAACACGCGCCGGGCTTTTGCCCTCGCCTATCGCCACCCCTCTCTTCCCCCTTTCCTCCTGACCGCCGTACGAAGCGCGGATCAGCGTTCATTCGTTTCCACGGCGGGAATGTCGCTGATTTCGATCCTGGTCGGGTCGGCGCCGAGATATGGTGATCATCCTGCCCTGCGGCACCAGCCAGCGCAGATGTTTGGAGACAACCGTGCCGCAGCGAGTGATCAGCGCTTCATCCGCGTCGAGGAGTTGGTCGATGGCCAGTTGCCGCGCCTCGAGCAGAAATTGGTCGTGCTGGGTTTGCCAGCTATCGGCGTCGCTATCCCGATTGGCCTCGTAACAGATGGCTTCCAGCAGGTCGGTGAGGTCATCAACATCGATCGCGCAGGCCTGGGTGAGGGAAATCGCGGCGTCTTCGATCTCGAAGTCGAGGCAGCTATCATAGGAGATGAACAGATCGGCGGCCAAGCGGACGGTCTTTTTCACGTCATCGGCGGTCGTGATACGCAAAAGGGGCGGTGATGCTGTCCGAGCGCCCTGATTGGAGATCAGGCCGATCATCGGTCTCGTCGAACAGATGCTCCTTCCCGTCCTGAACGATCAGGAATTCGCAATCTTCGATTCTCGGCAGGGCGTCATGCCAGGCATAGCCTGCGAACCCCGGTTCCGGCTCAACGAGCGGCGCGGAAAATTCGGGGTTGGCTTCAAGCGCGCGAGACCGGCAGCCTCCCTGCTCCCCTCCCTCCCGCCATGGTCAGGCCGCTCTCGGCGTCTGCGCGCTCAGTCGGTTCCTTCGGTCCCGGTTCGCACGAGCTGATCGACGATGGTCGATGCCCGATCCGCCGGTATGAACATCCGCGTTTTGTACTGGATGACCTCGGTGAAGCAGCCGATCGACTTGAGCCAATCCCGCCGCGCAGGTGGAAAATCGCGCAGTTCCAGGCGGCGGCTGCCGTTCACATGCACCCAGATCAGGCGAGTCGTATCCATTCCGGACACGGAGACTCCCTTGCTGTCCCGCGCACCGACGATCATCTCGGTCGGCGATAGGGCGATCGCCATGTCGACGCCGAAAGATCGGGTGACCTTCTCGACGCCGCTGGGCGAGATGATGCGGCCGAGGATCGAGTTGCCCTGGGCGTCCGAGACCCGCCAGACCCGCAGATCATCGTCGGGCAGCCGGTTCCAGACGGGGAGCAGCAGCCCCGTCGCCATATTGATGGTTTCGATATCGATCCTGGCGCGCGCCTCTTCGACCTCGGCATTCCAGAGCGCTTCAAATTCGTGGGCATCGATCGGCGTCCAGTGGCTTTCCTTGAGGCCACTATCCCGGATGCGTTCACGGCCTGTCGGTCGGATCAGTTCCCACATGGGAATCGCATTGCCCTCCCCGTCCATGATGCTCCAACTCGGTCGTTGCAGCGCGACCCGGCCCGAGCGTCCGTTGCGGAGCCAGAAAAAAGGCTGATTGCCATGCTCACGCATGAGCTGGGCAAAGCCGGTGGCGCGCCGCCGATAATGAAGCTCCAGACGGCTGAGCCGCGTCTCCGCGCCGGTCACCGGATCGCGGCACAGCAATTGCTCATCGAGGAGGACCGTCCTTTCGGTCTGGATCGTCTCCACGCCCACATCGAGCGTGCCGGCATCACGCGCGGCGTCGATCCGCGCCTGGATGAGCGCCATATATTCCTCGAAGATCGCGTTCTGCGTTTCGATGCGCAGCGCGAGTAGCCGGTTCAGCCAGCGCTGGATCGGGGGAAGATCGTCCACAAGGCCGCCGCTGTCCTTGTCGATCAGCTTAAGGCCCGTCATGTCTACGAAGGCTTTGAAGGAGGTGCTGGTGAGCTTGCCCCGGTAGAGCAAATGATACCATTGGTTGAGCGCGTCGCGCGCGTAGTCGCTCTCGAGATTGTCGGAGGGATCGAAGAGATTTTGTCCGCCGGTCTGCCGCTGCCCGCGGGTCAGGGCGCCGAGACTATCGAGACGCCGCGCGATCGTGCTGATGAACCGCCGCTCCCCTCGACAGTCGGTCGTGACCGGCCGGAAGACCGGGGCGCTGGCCTGGTTGGTACGGTTAGACCGGCCCAGGCCCTGGATTGCATTGGACGCCCGCCAGCCCGGTTCGAGCAGGAAATGAATGCGGCGGCGATCCGCTGATTTCACGTTCCGGTCGGCATGATAGCTGCGGCCGGTGCCGCCCGCGTCGGAAAAGACGAGGATCGGCTTGGCGCCCGACATGAAGCTTTCGGCCTCGACCAGATTGCTCCGGCCGCCCCGGCGCTCGACGCGCTGACGCCCGGTCGCATCGTGTACCAGCCGCCGGGAGCGCCCGGTCACTTCGGCTATCCTGTCCGTCCCAAAATGACGGATGAGTTCGTCCAAAGCGAGACCTATGGGCGGGAGCGAGCAAAGCTGCTCGATCATCTCGTCGCGTAGCGCCAGCGCCTGTTGACAGAATACCGGGTTGCCATGCTCGTCGATCATCAGTTCGGAGCGTTCGACATCGTCGCTCCCCTTGACGATCTTCATCATGCGAACGGGGAATGCGGTCTTGAGGTAGTCGATCATCGCCGCCGATGGAGATAACTCGATATCCAAATTCGCTCGCTCGTCCGCCGTCAGGCTCGCGAGACGGCGATCGAGCATCGCCTCGGCCGTTGTCACCAGTTGCACGATGGCGTGATGCCCTGCTTCCACCTCCTGGCTGATCGCCGCGATCAGGCTCGGCACCTTCATGGCGATCAGGAGCTGCGCGAAGAAGCGCTGTTTCGCGCTCTCGAAGCGGGACAGGGCAGCGCCCTTGGCCTGGGCGTTCAGGGCCTTGTCCTCCATGCGATCGACGATGTTGGTGAGCGCCAAGACCTCGTCAAGATGGGCATGAATTACCTGCCAACCGTCCGCGTACGCGTTGTAGACCTCGATCTGCTCGGGGGTCAGGGGATGTTCGAGCGGATCATATTCGACGCCGCTGAAGGTGAGCGCGCGCGCCGTGTAGAGGCCAAGGGCCTTCAGATCGCGCGCGACGATCTCCATCGCGGCGATCCCGCCTTTCTCGATGCCGCCCATGAAGGCGGCGCGATCGTCGAACGAGGTGCCCGGTCCCCACAGGCCGAGGCGAATGGCGTAGCAGAGATTGGCCGGATCGGTCGCGCCGGTCGCCGAGACGTAGAGGATGCGGGCACGCGGGCGAAGGTTCTGGAGTCTGACACCGGCGAGTCCTTGCTCCGATCCCTTTTGAGTCCCGAACTGGGTTTCCGTGCCCGCGGCATTGGCCATTTCATGGGCTTCGTCGAAGCAGATGATCCCTTCGAAATCTGCCTCCAGCCAGCTGAGCAACTGGTGCAGGCGTGACGCCTCGTCGTGACGCTGGGAGCGCAGCGTCGCATAGGTGAGGAAGATGATGCCGCCTTCCATGGCGATCGGGGCGCCGAAGGCAAAGGCATCGAGTGGCTGGATATCGATGGGCAGGCCGCCCAGCGCCGCCCAGTCCCGCCGGGCATCCTCGATCAGCGCGGCGCTCTTCGAAATCCAGACGGCCTTGCGCCGCCCGCGCGACCATTGGTCGAGAATGCAGCCCGCGACCTGCTGACCCTTGCCGACGCCGGTGCCATCGCCGATGAAGAAACCCATGCGGTATGCCACGCCATGGGCATCGGGCGTCAGCAGCGTACCCGGTCCATTTGAGGCGCGAAGCCCCGGAAGGTCGCGTTCGAACGCTTGCCCCGCATAGATGATCGTTTCAAGCTGGGCATCCGACAGGGCCGTCACCGCGCAGCGCGGCAGCATCGGGACATAGGTCGGACTTGGCGGAATGATCGACGACATCGCGATGGATTCGACGAGCTGGTCGGGATGCGGCTTTGCTTGCGGGATATCCATTCGGGAGAGCCGCCAGGGCACATAGATGCCGATCTGAGCGCCAGCGGGCAGCGGCGTTTCCCTTATGTTGTAGGGAAGCGGCTCGACCGTCCCGTCGACGGCTGCGACAGGTTGAGGCTTTGGTCGAAGCATCGCCGGGCGCGTGCCCGATGCAAAGAGGGGGCGCACGGTCGACTTCGCGGCAGAGGCCATGATCCTTGGCCTCGCCTGATCAATGGACGGTTCGGGCGGCCCATCAGCGGACAGCCGGGGCGGAAGCGCGAGAATATGCGGGAGCAGATCGTCAAGGCCGTTCACGGTCAGCCGGTCGGGCGTGCCGGTCCAGCCCTTGTCGTAAATGATCAGGCGAACCGAAATGCTGGTGCCATGTTTCGCGAAGGGGCGCTTCTGGACCGTGATCTCGATCCGGGGTGGCACAAGGGCGGAGACCGCCTCGTAACCGCTTCGCGCGCTGCCGTCATGGGCGAAGGCGGGCGCCATGATGGCGACGCAGCGACCGCCGGGCGCCAGGCGTGCCAGGGCCGATCGGAGATGGCGAGCCCCTGCATGAGGGTCCCTGCCCCGACCTTCGCTGCGGGCGAATGGGGGATTGATGAGGACGACGCTCGGCCTCTCGCCCGGCGGGAGCAGGTCGTCGATAAATTCCGCATCATGGCCGGCGACCTCGCGGTTCAGCGCCTGGGCGAGCAGTCCCGCCCGGACCGGATCGCGTTCGTTGAGCAGCAGTGACGCCCCGGCAAGCTTTGCGAACACCGCAAGCAGCCCGGTCCCCGCAGATGGCTCCAATACGACATCGGCCGGCATGACGGCGGCTGCGAGATTTGCCAGATAGGCCAGCGGAGCGGGCGTCGAGAATTGCTGCATGTCGATCTGCTGCTCGGACCTGTAGGTCTGGGTCGGCAGGCGACCGAGCAATTCGTTCAAGATCGAAAGCGCTGTGGAAGGCGGGTTCGCCAGATCGATGCCGCCGTCGAGCAAGGCGACGACCTGCGCGGTCTCGAGGGCGTCATAGGCCTCGCGGAGCGACCAGGCGCCGTCGGCGTCGCTCGCCCCGAAATGCACTTCCATGAGTCGGGAAAGCCGCTGGCGGCTGATAGGCTGTCCTGACGAAATCGGATTCACCAGTGCCTTGGCAACGGCGGCCAGCGTCCAGACCTTCTGGTCAAGCGGATTGGAACCGGCCTCAAGGGCCGCGAGAAGGGAACGGGTCATGGGGGAACTCCTGCAAAGGCGCGGGGATCAGCGCAGGCGCGCGCCATTCACCCTTCCTCCTCGAGGACGGGGAATGGCGGGCGGCAAGGGGCCGGAACTGCGCGAAGGCAATTCCGGCCCGGTCGAAGGTCAGGCGGCCTCGGAAAGCCCGTCGGCTTCGTCCGTTCCGCCCTGGTCGGTGACGTCGCTGGCCAACGGATCGTCATCGCCGTCGATGGCGCGAGCCGGTTCACCATCATGGTGGAACCGCATCGCATCGGGCACCCAGGCGAGCGTCCTCTCCTTCACGGTGGCCTCGACGATGATCTGCCCGCCGAACAGCTTTTCCGCCGAGAGCGAGAGATCATGCTTCTTCGACGCGCCATAGCGGTTGCGGAGCTCGACGCCGCCGACCTCCTGGAAATGGTCGAGGATCGTGTTCTTGCTTACCCGGTCGAAATAACGGCGCGCGGTCGGACGCCACCAGTCCTCTACCTTGATGCCGAGCTTCCGGCCGAGATGGTCGAGCATCGCGCTGCCCGCGCCGCCGGCCGGCACCGCGTGGAGGGTTCTGGCGATCGCCCAACCGAGCCAGGATGCGCGGGCGTCCTCATCCAGGGCACAGAAAGCTTCGTAGCGATCGGTAATATCGGGCGAGTCTGCCCAACTTCGATCGAGGCCCGCTTTCAGCTCTTCCCATTGTTCCGCTGCTGGCGTGTCGCTCTCGAACCCGGGCACGCGCGAACAGGGCGCCGTCGCGCGCAAATCGCTAGGCAGGTCATGGCGGTAGCCGAGTGTGGCATCGACCATGAAGAAGGTGCCGAGGTCGAGCGCGAAATGTGGATCGCTGGCAACATGGACGCGAAGCAGTTCGGTCTTCATGATCGCCATCTCGTCAGCGAGGCGCTGGCTGATCGGCGATCGCGAACTGGCTTCCTCGACCGGCTCGTCGTCCTGCTCCACATCTTCCGAAAGATCACCCTCGGCTTCGTCCGCTTCAGGTTCGGGTTCCGGGATAGCGTAATATTGCTCATGAAGGCGCGGCGTACCGTCCTGGCCGATCACCAGATAGGCAAGCGAGGAGGCTTTCTGATCCTCGGTGAGGACGGGCGGCCGTTCGTTGAGCGCGTCATATTCCGCTTCGAGCGTCTGGATGACCTGCTGCTCCTCATCCGAATAGCCGTCTTCATCGGCATTCTCGGCAATCGCCTCGAGTTCCTGCTCGATGGCGCGCTGGCGATCTTCCTCTTCCGGGGTCAGCGGGACGGGCTCGCCATCGATCTCGTCGAGCCGCATGACGTCCATATAGGGCACGCGTGTATGGCAGATGACCCGCAGTTCGCCAAAGCCCTCGCGGGCCTGTATCTCATCGGCCGCCGCCTGCATCCTCTCGTCGGCCAGGCGTTCGAGGAGTTCGCTGTCGATCCAGTTCTCGTTCGCGGCGTCCGAAAATAGATCGCTGTCGATACGGCCACCGGCCGCGATATAGGCGTCCCGGCCGACCAGCAGCGCCTTGGGATCACTGCCGCGATAGAAGCCGGAAATGAGGCGGCGGCGAATCTCGCCGCAATTGTTCGCACCCCAGCCATCGCCCAGTTCCTCGAACACGGCGGCCTGCCGACCCGTGTCGCTGATGCTGGCATAGGCCTTGGCGACGTCGAGCGTGATCTCGCCATCGGCAAGGGCTTCGAAAATGCTATCGGCAAGGCCGGCAAGCCGGAGCCTGCCAAGCACGAACCGTTCGGTGACGCCGAAGCGCTTGGCGACATCTGCGGGCGTTTTCTTCTCGATTTCGATGATGGCCTGGAAAGCGCGGCATTCTTCGGCGGGCGTCATGTTCAGCCGCCCCACATTCTCAATAAGGCTGATCTCGACCGCGTCATTCTTGTCGGCCAGCACCAGAACGGGCACTGTATATTCCGCGTCGAACTTGCCCTCTGCGATGAGCGCCTGGACCTGCTTGAGACGCCGGCCGCCTGCAGTGATCAGATATTCACCCTTCTTGCGCGGGACCGGCAGGCCAACCAGATTCTGGATGACGCCTTTGGCGAGGATAAGGGCCTTGAGTTCTTCATCGGCGACGGGATCGCTCCGCTTGCGTACGTTGGTCGGTACAACCGTCAGCTTGGAGGCGGGAACGAAGATGATCTGTGGCTTCTGTGTCATGGACATTCTCCGGTGCGCGCCGCGCCCTGACCATCAAGCCGCAAGCCGCGCCCTCCACCGCTCCATCTCCCCTCCTGCCAACAGCAGTTGGTTCCAGTCATTGAAGGGCCGCGGTGGCCACAGCGTCAAAAGGTCGCGATTGTCGGTCGCATAGGCCTCCCGCGCACGCACAACCGCGCGCTCCCCAGCCCGATCGTTGTCGGCGAGGAGAACGAGACGGGTGACGGTTGACGGGATGATGATGTGGGCAAATCGCTCGGCGCCGAGGGTTGCCCACACCGGAATATCAAGCAGCATCGCGGCCGAAAGCGCATTTTCGACGCCTTCGGCGAGCCCGAGAGTGGCCGTCGGCGGGGCCAGTTCCACGGCTCCGCAGCCCAATGTGCCCAGGCTCCGCTTGTTCTTGGGAAAGGGAGCGGGTTGACCGTTCAACTGAACGAAGTTGCGCTGGATGCCGAGCAGCTTGCGGTCATGCGTGACCGCAGCGAGCATCGCAGGCAGAAACCGCACGCTCCTCCCGGCTCCAAGCGGTGTGCCGGGATGATAGCGCAGTCCCGGGGACCAAGTCATGATATGACGGGACGCAAGATAATGTTGTGCGGGCGTGCCTGCGAGAGGTTGAGCCTCGCGCCAGAGCTTCAGCGCCAACTCCCGGCGAAGGGGTGACGCATCGATACAAGGGAGGCCGACCGGGTGACGAGGGACTTGAAATCTCTCGGAACGCAGCGCCTGTAGAATCTCACCAATGGTGCAGCCCGCGAAGCATTTGAAGAGGAGGGTCGACGTACCCGTCCTCACTGACAGACTTGGCGTTTTGTCCGCATGAGCCGGACATCGGCACATGCCGCCGCCATTTACCCATTGCCCTCCGAGCCGACGCACAATGGCCTCACCTGCATGATCAAGGTCGGCACTCACGGCCCGATCCGATCGCTGCGGATCGCAATCTGCGCAATCGCGCTTCGCAAATGCTGCCGCACCTGCCTGCGGCTGATTGCAAATCGGCGAGAAATCTCCTCAGCAGGCATGTGATGCCGAACGCGCAAGACCAATATGCAACGTGTCAATGGTGGCATGCTGGAAAGCGCTGCTAGAGGCGATGTTGGAGGACGCGGTTCTAAAGCCACCGGCGCAGAGACCGATTCGATCAGAGCGCGACCTCGACCGCTTTGCCCGACACCAGCACTGCCGTCGTCACCGGCCAGGAGATCAGGGAATGAGGGGCTCATATTCTCGTCAGTCGAGCGCAGATACTCCCGCATCCGCTCGATGACGGCAAAAGCCCTTCGCTCGCGTCGGGCCTGAATGATCGCAACTGCAATACGGAAGGGATTGGAAACCCGTTGGTTCATGGCGGCTTGTTCCCATGGTGCGAGGTCTCTTTGCCTCTGGTGACACCATGCCCCTCCCCCTCCCCTTCAGCCTGTGCGCCAGCGGCTTGCTGGCAGACCGAACTGCACCCCGCGCGCGGAAAGCTGCGAAGCGGCGAGCTGTGACCAAAATGCAATCACTATGGCCGGACGGGTCCCGGGCGATTGATTTTATGTTACGCATTGATGACACTCGTTGCCTATCGCAACGGACTGGCCGTCCGGCTTTTGCACCCGGCGGCCGCAATGGCAGAAGGTCGCATCTCTCGTGCCAGAACAGCCCATTCCTCCAGAACTGGAGGCCTATCGCGCCAAAGTCATGCTGCTCACTGACCGCCAGCGCCAGTGCATGAATCTGGTGGCCGACAATCTCAATTCCAAAAAGATCGGCAAGGAGCTGAGAATATCGCCTTGGACGGTCGACAAGCACATCGAAAAGGCCCGCGCGCAGTTGGGCGACATGGATCGGTTTGACGCAGCAAGGATTGTCCGCGCCTTTGAGGACGCATCGACGGTGTCCGCCCTACCCCCCCAGAATTTAGGTACCGAACCAATGGGTCTGTCGCCGTCGCCGCAAATGGCCCCCTTTGTCCCGGTCGATGACGATGCGGATACGCACTTGATACCGGACCGGACAATCGCTTCATCTCAGGGTGATAATATCCTGATGAATGCGATCCACGCTCTGCTTGAACATGTGCCGCTCCGCTCCAACCGGAGGCAGAGCAATGACCTGAACATCTATTACATCTTGATCGCTGTCGCGATGGTTGGGTCTGGCGCTCTATTCACGGCTGGCCAAGCCGCCTCGTTCCTCTCAGCCCTCGACAGCATGGCTCGCCGCTAGGCGAATTTCCCCAGCACCAATTTCCACGACCGCGCAGCCGGATGGATTGCGCGAAGGAGACCTTATGCCCAAACACCGTCATATCATCGCGCACTCGGTTGCGCAGCGCCTCTTCGCGGCCGAAGAAGCCCTGGACATCGCCGCTGCCAGGATAGCCGAACTCAATGCCGCACTTCCTCTGGCGCGGCTTGAAGGCAGGCTTGCCGCTTCCATCGGACAGGACGCATTTCGATCCTCGGCGGCAGCGGTAGTTCTTGTGGCCAGGACGCGGGAGGAGATCGTGGCGACCCATGCCAGGCTGAAGCAGGCGAGCGATGACATCGGGCTCGGCGAACGAGCCTATGGTGATGTGTTCAAGGTCGCGGCGGACGGGCAGCCTGCAACCGATCGGCACCTGCGGGCAGCATGATTAAATCGCGGTAAATCATTGACTATCCGTAATATTGCCCGCTTCAATAGGTGATGACCAGGCAAATGATCTTCGTATGCCTTCTGATCCTGAGTTCGCTCTACGCCTTTGCGCGGGGTGGTCGACCCGAACAGATCGCGGCGGCCACCCTGGTTCTCGGTGTTCTTGCGAGCATTGCCTTTGTCCAGCCCAGCGCTGCCCGGTTTCGCTTTGTCGAGGCTGGCATACTGGGCGTCGACCTGGCGATGCTGGGCGTGTTCCTCGCGCTCTCGTTCCGCAGCACGAGGTTCTGGCCGATCTGGATCGCGGGAATCCTGGGATCCGAAGTGGTTGTTCATCTGACCCGCGCCATCGTCCCGGACATCCTGCCGGAAGCGTATATGGAGGCCGCCGGGTTCTGGAGCTGGGTTGCGCAGACGATGCTGATCGCCGCCACCTGGCGCCATCGCGGCCGGTTACGCCGCAACGGGTCGGATGATCCCTGGCGAACGGATTGTTGATCCGGGACCGCCGGAACTGAAAAACCCGTAAGGCGGCGCGCGATCGAAGGCCAAACTGAACGGTTGATCCCGAACCAGCTTTGTCCAAGGCGCGACCGGTCGGGTCCAATATCGCGATACGGGACTGACGAGCTCTTGTCGGGCACCAACATACGGCGCCCGACAACGGTCATTTTCGAATTCGGGATGCGCGGGTAGCCGAACACCCTGGAAGCGGCCCCATTGAAGTGGTTCGCCGCTGTCCCCGTGACGAGAACTCAAGCCGAAACGAAACCTCTGTGGTTCAAATGAAGGGAGTCCATCGATGCACGAAATGCCGCACATGCGCGTGGATATTTGCCGGAAACTGATCGCATCCCGCAAGGTTGTGGGAGAATGTCTCGGCTACGGCCTTTGCCCCAATCCGATATGGGACATGGCGCTGCAACTTTTCCTGGCGACACAAGAAGGACGCCCGTCATATCTCTGGTCACTTTGCATGTTTGCCAATGTTCCGCTTTCCACAGCACTGCGAAAAGTCGACCTGATGGAAGCGCAGGGGGTCGTAGCGAGGGTGGCAGCTACACGCGATAGAAGAGGGATCGAGGTGAGGCTTACCTCCAATGGGCTGGAGACGATCGAAAAGGCGCTGGACCGGCTTATCCCCATCTATGCGACGGCCCCTGAGGCTACCCTGTTCGCTGCAGCGTTAGTTCCCTTTCCAGTGTCCGCCGCCCGCAGCGCCTGAGCTTCCTCGATTGCTCGCAGCTTTCGCCATGCGGACATGATGTTGCGTGCTGTGTCAGCCTCAACCTGACAAAGGATTACAGCGAGTGTCCGGGGGCCATTTTGAATCAGCCTGACCATCGCGTCGCGCTCGCCGGGGGTCAGTTGATCGATGCCGGAAATCACGACCAGCCGGGGTTTGTCCTGCGTGAAGAGCCCATGTTGGTCAGGGGTCACGACTTGCTGTAGGTGCAGGCGAATATAATGAACCCCGAGCGCATCGGCAGCTTGTCGGAAGTCGTCACCATGATCCTTCCCTGGCGATACGAGAAAAATGAGTGGTCGTGGCTTTTCCGTCTGGGTTTCCCAGATTCTGGCCAGGCGCGATCTCAGATCAGAACGTGCGTTGATGTCGGACATGGGACTCCTTTGGATGGAATAGGCCGGGCCCATGCAGTCCTGTTCGTGATGCGTCAAGCCGCTGCAATTGAGTGATCAGCTGGTCCTCGCGGTTTGCGTTATATCCAAGTTGCTAATTGATAAATGAAGGTAGATAGACCTTTCGAATGAGCGCTCAGGCAATATATACATTTGACCGTGTAGCACGCAAAAAGCTTCAATTATTGAGTGAGCATGGGATCGCATAATGGCCGACGACAATCAGACTGAAATCACTGCACTTACCGTCCAGCTTTTGAGCGCCTATGTGTCTCGCAATACGGTGCCGAGCGAAGGCCTTGCAGAACTGATCAAGACGACGCGCGCGGCGCTCGTCGAAACGCCGACCGCGCAAGCCGATCTGGCAGTCGAGCCGACGTTCACGCCCGCGATCACGATTCGCAAAAGCCTCTCTTCTCCTGATCACATTCTGAGCCTGATCGACGGTAGGCCCTACAAGACGCTGAAGCGCCATCTGGCGACAAACGGTCTCACGCCCGAGCAGTATCGTGAACGCTACAAGCTGCCCAAAGATTACCCGCTTGTAGCTGCCAGCTATTCCGAGGCGCGTCGTGCCGTTGCCCAAAAGCTGGGTCTTGGCAAAAGGCCCGCCGTTTCCGCGGGTGCTCCAAAGACGGATGCAGGGAAGGCAGCGCCGTCAAATGTCGCGCCGACCGTGGATAGCGCAGCGCCCAAGGCGGCGAGCACGGCCAAGTCGGCTTCCTCGAAGAAGCCCGCCTCGGCGGCAAAGGCGGAACCGGCTGTGACAGCAAAGAGCGCGCCGAAGGCGGCCGACGCCAAGGCACCTAAGGTGAAGGCTGACAAGCGGAAACGCCTTTCCATTGCAGGTCCCAAGGATAAGGCTGCCGTTCCTGCCGCCAAGCCTGCACCCGCTGCCGGCGACGCCAAGTCGACGGAAAAGACGGCGCCAACCAAGGCCAAGTCCGCGACGAAGCCCAAATCATTAAAAGCAGCCCTTTCCGCCGCCGGCGCGCATCTGGGCTCAGGCAACAAGTCCGAAACGCCGACCTGAGTTTGGCAAGGGGGCGCAATGGCGTCCCCTTTTCCATGCACCAACGGTGCAACCGGAAATGCCGCCGCTATCATTGGCGTCGGATCCAATGGTTCTCATGCTTAGCGTCCTCGCGGGCAGAAGTTCTCCCGATACCGAAAGGCCATGTCAGATGGAGCCGAAGCCCGTCCGCATCGAGGTTGGAACGCAAGCAGTGTCGGGGCTCATGCTTCGTCCCCCGGCTGCGAAGGCGCTTTTTCTCTTTGCCCATGGAGCGGGCGCGGGGATGCACCATCAGGCGATGGCATCGAACGCCGAGGGGCTCGCTGCACGAGGGATTGCAACGCTGCGCTATCAATTTCTCTACATGGAGAAGGGCTCGAAGCGGCCGGATGGCCCCAAGCTCGCGCATGCTGTCGTCCGCGCGGCCGCAGCGCGAGCGGTCGAGTTGGCGCCAGAACTCCCCCTCTTCGCCGGCGGCCGATCCTTTGGCGGGCGCATGACGTCGCAAGCCCAGGCCGAGGAGCCCCTGCCCGGGGTCAAAGGCCTGGCCTTCCTCGGCTTTCCGCTACATCCGGCAGGGAAACCGGGGATCGACCGGGCCGATCACCTCACCTGCATCAAAATACCCACACTGTTCATTTCCGGCTCGCGCGATGCGCTCGCGGAAATGGATCTGCTACAACCCGTCATTTCCGACCTCGGCGACCGTGCCCGGCTACATACGGTCGATCAAGCCGACCACAGCTTCAAGGTCGCGAAGAAAAGTGGGAGAAGTTCGGCCGATGCCGAGGCCGAAGCTCTTGATGCGCTGGATGGCTGGGTTTCGTCGCTTTTGTAACTGCACAGGCAAAGGGTCAATGCGCGACGGCACCCTCAGGTTTTTGGGGTAACCCAGACTTCGACAGGGGCAACAAACTTGCCTGGCGCAGGTTTGCCAACATTCACACGATCGGCGGTGACCCGCTCTCCGTTCTCCAGATGAAACGTAGCCCAAGGCTTTGGCATCCGACCAAAAGTCATCCTTTGTATGGGTTGGCCGGTGGTCGAATTCATGATGGTCGCAACGATGCTCATCGCGTCCGCGTAGAGCGTGATTGTGCTGGATGTATACACGCATCTGCGCTTTTTTCACAGCTTTCGTCCCAGTCACGACCCATTTTCGTCACTCAACGCTCACGATCGCTGCCCTAAAAGTTCACATTCCGGCTGTTCCCGCTCGGCCATCAATTGGCCAGCCTGAGCGCCGCAGAACATCGACGGTTGCCTGTTAGCCTGACAGGTTGCAACTTGCGCACCTCATGATCGAATTCCTTGCCCCTCAGCACGACGACCCGGCACTGCCGAACGCGCACATGCTGCGCGCCGCTCGCCTGACGCTCAAATATATGCTGGACGTCGGCCCCATTGGCCTGACACCGAATAAAGCTTTGAAGCGGACGTTCGTCACGTGGGCGGCGGAAGCGTTTGAATGGCCTTACTACACCGCCGAAGACCTATACGCTGTCAACAAGGTCCTCAACGAACCCGACTTCCCGCCCTTGATGCTGCTGCACGACCTGTTGATTGGCGCCAAGCTGGCACGTCATCGGAAGGGCTTCCTGCATATCACAGCAGCCGGGAAGGATTTGGTCGGGCATCCTGGCAATCTTTGGATTGCGCTCGCCCACCATCTGCTGTTCGTCCTCGATCACTCCCGATACACCCTCTATGGCGACCAACTTGATGATGACTGGCCACTTTTCCTGGGCGTCCTGAACGTTGAGGCTCATGTGGGCGTGACCGATGACCAGTTCGTGAAGGCGGTGTTCGATGCTGATAGCGACAACCATCGGGTCCACGCCGTGGCGTACGGCCATATCCTGCGCCCGCTCTGTTGGTTGGGCCTGCTGGATGAAACACGTTATGGTGAGCCTTACCCGATCCATAAGTTGTTCACGAAAACGAGGCTGTGGTCGACGGTCATCCGCGCCGATACAGACCAATTCCTAATTCCTACCAGCCGCCACTAACGATGCACGGAGCAAGCGAGATCATGGCAGCTCGCGAACCGTATTGGTTGCACAGCCAAAATTTCCGATCCTCACGTCCTGAGCGTCTGCCCATCGAACGCTGACCGATACAGCCTGGTGGGCGCTCTAGGACGGATCGGTCGGCAGAGAGTTCAAAATGGCAGCGATCTATCCTTCCGCAGTGGTGGCTTCCGCAATCAGCAGGTGCAATGCCTTGGCGGTGTCTTCCAGAAGTCCGTCACCAAGAGGCCGCTCGCCATTGATAAATCGGCGGATGGCGCGCTCGTCTATGCCAAGGCGCCGCGAGAAGGCAGTCGTTCCGCCAAACAATTGAACGCAATAAGCGAAGTGTTCACGTCGCTCGTCGATTGAATTTTGCTCGGCCATTGTTTACCTTTTTTTGTTCGCCGTCGGTAGTCAGCCATTACCTTCCGAATGAAGTAAAATCGACCTTATCCGGCGTTCAGCCGCGGATTTCCCATTCCTGACACCGGAAGGTCCGGTTATCGTCGGCTGTCGACCAGAATGCGTCGTTCGGCGATCGGCCTGAGAACGGCGCGTTCCGACAGAACCAGTCATTCGCTCAGCGCAAAGCGGTGCGGTAGCTACGCGCCCCAATATCGGTCATTAGCTGGTCCCGGCGCGGTTCAAAAACCTGCCCTTTGTCCACCTGGCTCGCAGCAGAACAAATGGCGATCAAATACGACTCGTGCTAGATCGCTGCGATGACCACCGACGACTTTACTCCGCCGAACGACCTCGACCTCGAAGACATGTTCGCTATGCTCGGCGCGTTTAGCGGTGGCGGATACGATGGGCTGGACGCGATGCTCGACGCCCGGCCGGACATCGTTCGCCGGTTGCAGGCCCTGTCTCCCCAGTCCGTCACCGCGTTCGGTATTCTGCTGACGATCCCCGACCTGCAGGCCAGCTCGGCACGGATCGAGGCGATGATCCACCTTGCGGTCGCCTATGCCAATGGAGCGCAATCGCCGAGCGCCCGGCTTGCCGTCGAACTCTTCGACCATGTCGGAGTGGCCGCCGGGCATCTCGAAGATCCGGCCGAGGACCTAATGGTCGAAACCGTGCGTAGTCCCTGGGGCAACTACCGTGTGATATCGGGGCTTTGGGAGGGCGCCGGCTTCTTCCTGCAGCGCTTCGTTGACGTCGTCGCACACATGCCGGACATCGCGCCGTTCGAGGGCGTCAGACGATCGGCAATCGCTTTGCTCAAGTTGTCCGAAGAGGTTTGCGCGCGCTCCGAACTCGCAAGACATATGCTGGGTGACGAGATGCCGGTCAATAGTGTTAGCAAGGAGCAGCTCGCGCGATGGATGCGGAGCCGATCGCGGCTTTCGTTCACCAAGGCGGATCTTGCGCGACTCGCGATCGAACCTGAATATCTCGCTCCATTCGTCTCGACGCCGGCCGACAAGTCGACGCTCTTGTCGGAAGCGCTTGGCAACACCGTTCTCGAACGTCGTCCACTGATCGCGGCGGGTGACGCTTATCACCTCGTCCTCCCGAACGCCGTCTCCGCTGCTGTCCGCTACCGAATCATCGACGCGCTCATCGCATTGGGGCGCCGCCACGACCTCTGCCGTGCGATCAGTATGAGCTATGCGCAGCTTTTTTATGAGTGCAAATTGCTTGGCGGCGTTTCAGGCGCCGAACTCGATTTCCAGCCCGACGGCGATGCGCTGGTGGCGGAAACAATGGTCCAGTTTGATACGGGGCGGACCATCCACTTCCTGTTTTTCACCGACATGCTCGATGACATCGAGGAAACGGGCTTATCCGGTCTCAACCCGGCAGGTGTGAAGCTCGGAAACATGTTCGAAAAGCGCATCGCAGCGCGGTATCGGCAGGCTGCGGCCCGGCCTGATTATAAGGAAGGTATGACGCTCCTTGTCGGGTGCGGGATCGGACGCGCCGCGGCGATCGCCTTTGGTGGTAAGGACCACTCCGGATGGCGGGTCGAGAGCTGCCCCGCGCACGACCTTCTCACTATGAGCGTCCTCCACCGCTTCCGCGCCGCCAACCTTTGGCGGATCCTGGAAGCGAGAGACCGAATCCGTTCGCTAGGCTTGCGCTTGCCGAACGTCAACGGTCTGCTGAACCTTGTCTCGTGGTCGCGCTCGCTCGACGGTCACTTGGTGCCGCATGGCGACGTTCCCGATGCGCCGCCGGGTGGCGGGGCCATGTTGCTGATGGCGCAGAACGGCTTGCGCGAACTGCGGCAGGAGGCGGCGCTCGAAGCCGATTTCCGCGTTGGCAAGTTTGTTGACGGCACTTGGCTGCGGCTTCGGCGCGATGCACCATCAGTGTTCGACGACGATCGCGGTGCGCCGGTGTTCGGCAGCGAGGATCCCGGTCGGCACGGCAAACCGATGGTCGCTTATGTGTCTGACCAACGCGATTGGTGGGCTGACGTCGATAGTCCCGTGCAGTCAGGCGGCGAGGTAGCCTATGAGCGATGGCGGATGGCGGGCGTCTGGTTGTCGAGATCGGCTCCGCTTTTCGAGGAAGCGCTTGACCTTCCCGCCGGCCCGATATTTTGGGACCTGATATTCGAAGGCGATCTGAGCGATCGCCGTCTCGTCAAGGACCGCCTCACCTACGAGGCGACGCGCGCTGCGGTTCGGGTCGAGATCGCGCCGGACCGATCGACGATCGTGACGCGGGTCGGAAGCGACTTTGACAAGGGACTATTCCACGTCGAGAATATCGCCGAACGCGCATTGGTGGCGGCGTTCATCAACGGTGTCGCACGCCTCGGGGGCGAGACCGAACCTGATGCGGTCGAGCTCGCATTGCTCCCAAGGATCGTGACCGATCCAGAAGCGCGGCACAGCCATGCGTTCGCGCAACGCGGCTTTCGCGACCACGTCCGCGTGCCCGATGCGGGCTCCCAGCTTATCCGGATCACCCGCGAGGATGACGCTTACACGCGGCTCAACCTCGGATGGAACGTCCGGGATCGATCGGAAGGGGCAAAGATCCATGGGAAGGCCGACTGTACGGCATTCCTCAACGCGGTCGTCACGCATCTTCAGGATGACCTGCTGGCGGCGCTCCGGACGTTTGATCGTCGCCAGATGCTTGAACGCCTGCTGCGCAACCATGAATTGGCGATCGACGATCGCGACCGGTGGAACCGGACGTCTTCGGCGCTGCTCGCGCTCCACGGCCGCACGCCAGCGACACTCGCTCGTGTAATCAAGGCCGAGCAGAGCCTCAACGCCGTCTTTCAATCGACCCGAATCCTGGTCGAGATGGCGATCTGCGAGAGTCCCTTAGCCGGTGGCGCGCGTCCCGGCCGCCTGGACATTGCGCTGCTGATGGCCAAGGCCACGCTCTTGTTCGAGGTCGGTGGCTGGTCCGACGCGGTCCGTTGGGACGTCATGAAACCAGAGATACACGTCACACCGCTCGGCGACATTCACGCTAACTTCGACTTCTTCGACGAGATCATCGCCCCTCACGCGAACGTGACCGGTGAGGAGCGGATCGAGCGATCGGTCTCCGGATATGCCAAGAACCTTGAGGAACGGCCGACGTCGGAGAGAGTGGAAGGCGAACTCGAAGTCGGCTTCTCCGAAGCGTGGACTGAGCAGATCGGAGCGACGATCGACGAAGTCCGGCTGTTCGTCGACGCCGTCGAGCAGCTGGGCATCGAAGAGAAGTCTCAGGTCATTCAGATACCCCGCAGCCGCTTCAAATCGATGCGAGTCGGTGATGGCTCGATCGACGACGCCCCTGCCGGACGCATTCTCGACGCCCTGAGCCTTGCCGCGCGCGAAAATTGGCGCGACATACCTCCGGGGTTTGAGGAGCGGGACCGTCATCCGTGGCGCTTCAGGCGCCAGCTGTCGTTTCTCCGCCGCCCGATCCTCGACTGGGATCCCGCCGGCGATACGCTCCTAGTGGCCCCGGGCATGCTTCGCGACAGCCTGATTTACATGTATTCGCTCTACGAAAGCGGAGACTTCCCGGTCAGCCAGCTGTCGCCGAAGATGGCGGCTTGGCGCGGGATGACCAACGGTCGCCGCGGTACCGTGTTCGCCGAAGAAGTCGCCAAGGCCATGCGCGCCAACGGATGGTACGCCGAGGTCGAGGTCAAGGTGACCAAGCTGCTCGGGCGCGGCTTCGATAAGGACCATGGCGACGTCGACGTGCTGGCGTGGCGCGACGATGGGCGAGTGCTGGCGATCGAGTGCAAGGACGTCCAGTTTCGCAAGACGCTAGGCGAGATGGCGGAGCAACTCGCCGACTTCCGCGGGGAGATCCGCCCGAACGGTAAGCGCGACGAATTGCGCAAGCATTTGGACCGAATGGAAATCATCCGGCAGCACCTCCCTCGGGTCGCCAGCTATGTCAGGCGCCCAACCATTGATGCAATCGAAAGTCACCTCCTGTTTCGCAACCCAGTGCCGATGGAGTTCGCGCTCTCGCGAATGGCGGGTCAGATCCAGGTCAGCAATTTCGGCTCGATCTCATCGATATAGGCTAAGCATGGGAGGGGGTAAGCGGCCTGGCCTTGGCGGTGGGCCGCCATCATTAAGCCCGAGATTCTCATCCGCCCGCTTTCACCTCGGCGGCCCAGCGCTCGGCATACCGTTCGGGAAGAACCGCGTCGTGCGGTGTCATGGTAAAGCTAATGCAGTCGCCCTTGCGGACGATATCAGACGCATTTGCTCCGACCCAGAATAACGCGAGGTTGCGATCGGCGGTGCAGAGCTGGGTGTGCATCTCGGGGAAGCAGGCCAGGCAATAGAGCAATAGGTCCAGCGCCTGCAAATCCGACAGCGCATTATAGGCATCGGCGTCGCTATAGCCGGCGTGGAATTTGAGCAGGCTCTTCGCCGCGCAGCGTGCGGGATTCACGATCGTGCTGAGCACGGCAAGGACGACTAGCGACGCTTGCACGACGCCGAAATCCTTGGCCGCGTCGAGAATCTCCCGCCACCGCCGGCCGACATCGCGGCGCGCGACGGGCGCGGCGAGGATCGGCGCGACGTGGCGCAGGAACGCCTGCTTGCGCGCCATGCTTGGACGAACGTCCTCGATCACCCCCAGCAGGCTGTCAATCGACTCGGGCCCGACCATCAGCGTCGCCGCCGGCAACGCCTGGCGGAGTTTCGCCACCGCTTCTTCGAGCTGGGCGCGCGCGATCTCCGGCGTCGGTAGCGCCCGCCCGTTGCCCTCCATCGCGAACAGCATCGGGTTGATGCGGACCGGGTCGTCCTCGAAGAGATCGAGGAAATCCGGGTCGCGGCCAACGCGCTTTCCCGCGTCGAAACGCCCGGCGATCTCGGTAATGATATTGCGATCGGGAAGGATGACCGCGGTCTCGCGCGTCGCCGCAAGCGCGGACGGCAGCCAGCCGCCGCGTACCAGACCGATCGCCTTTGCGGTGAATGGGCTGACCAAAGTCGCCGTGATATGCGCGTATTTGCTGGTGTCGACGCCTTCGACATCGGTCTCGACGATCCGCCCATTGTACATCTCGAGGGGGATCGTGATGCCGGCATGGAGCTTGGCTGCCGCAAGTTCCTCATAGGTCCGCGGCCGGATGTCGACATCGGTGAACGCGATCATGCGCAGCGGACTGCCGTCGTGGCGTTCCTGTTCCTTGTAGACGAACATCCGGCCCCCAGGGCGGGGCGGCTGGACGGGGAGTTGGGCTGTCTCGGTCATAGCCCGCTGATAGACGCGTGCCGGCCTGCGACGAAGCAAAGCTTGGTCAACCGTCGTCAACCGGAAGCGCTTGGCCGCTGCGCGAAAATCCCGCACTATCCGGCGATGCTACGCCGCACCAGAAGGACCCGCAAGCTGGGCAAGGACGATCTGCGCAGCTTTCAGCGGTTCAGCGGCACTCTCCGCGATGGCGACCGGTCGATGCCGCTGCGCTTCAAGGCCCGGATCGGTGAAGACGGCGAGGTCGAGCTCGACATCCATGCGTTCCGCATCACCAAGGCTAATTGGTTCGTGCGGGAGCGATTTCAGGACCGGAACGACGTCGCCGAGTTCGTGTTGAACGGCGTCACCACCGATGGGCTGCGCTTCGAGAGCGAAAGCCTGTCTTTCAACAGCCTTGGGTCGCGATTCAGCGGCGTACATGATCGGCATTGGTCGAAGCCACGCGGCGAATGCGGCAAGGTCCAGTATTTCCGGACGATTGATCCAGCCCGCGAGCGGCCCGTGCTCACGCTACATTTGAAGGGCTTCGACTGCTTCCCGCCACTCTACGCAAGCTGCGCGCTCGGCAAGATCCAGGTCGCCGGCGAGACCAAGTTGAGCGAGGCCGATCGCCTGACCGGCTGGATCACGATCGAGGCGACGGAGCCGCCAGCCGATATGAGCAGCTGGCGCGCAGATGCGGAGAAATTCGCCGAGCATCTGCGCCGCATCCTGTCGGTCGGAGCGTCGACAATGCTGCAGGCACCGATTCTCGAGTTCGTGGCCGGCGACACCCACGAGATCGAGGTGCTTTCGCAAACCCGCCAGCACGCGCCGGTGATGCGCGTGTTCCACAAGCTCAACCTCCAGCCCGTGCTCGACGCCGCGATTGTCAGTTTCTTCGACCCGCCGGTCGAGGTAAAGAACCTGTTCTTCGCGATCGAGTGGTTTGCGATGGCGACCACCTATAACGAGGTGCGGCTCGTCAATGCGATGACCGCGCTCGAGAACCTCATCGATTCCAATCTCACCGAAGAGGAAGCGCTGATCGAACCCAGGAGGAAGTTCGAAAAGACGCGCAAGGTCTTGCGCAAGGTGATCCGTGCCTGCCTCGACCGATGGTCGGCTGATCGCGCCGAGGCCGCTCGCGAGGAGCTGGGCGAGAAGCTGCTCGACCTCAACCGGCGGCCGCTCAGGCGCAAACTCTATCTGCTGGCAGCGCGGTGGAAGGTGCCGCTCGACGGCATCAGCGACGCGCAGATCGCCCAGGCGATCAAGGCGCGCAACGCGATCGTCCATAGCGGGCATCATCCCACGGCAGAGGATGGCCCCGATCTATGGGATCATATGACGATCGTGCGCGAACTGGTGGTGCGCTTCCTGCTCACCGCGATCGGCTATCGCGGCCAGTATATTACGCATGTCGGCGGCTACCGGCTCGCGCATTTCCCGCCGGTTGACGGCGAGGTCGAAGCGCCGAGCGGCGCGCCGGTGGCACCCGGCGAGGACCCATAGGGAACGACGCGGGCGCCAGTCGTGGGCTCAGTCCAACCCTTCCTTGGGATGCCAGCTTCGCACGCCGGTGAGCCTGCGCGGCGGCGGGCCGGCGATGAGCGCGAGGCCGTCGCGGAACAGGGCATAGTCATAGTCGCCGCGTGCAATCTCATCGCGCGCCGATGCGACATGGCCATCGCGGCCGTCGCCGCTGAGGATCCCGGCCAGATCGCCGGTCGGCAGGTCGAGGGTCTCGGGCAGCCGGCGCTCCCCCGAGCGGATCAAGCCGGTGAGCGTGTCGAGAAAGGCCGCCGCTGCGCTCTCCTCCATCGCGAACGCGAAGAACGGCGCGAACGGGCCGGCGACATAGTGCTCCCATTGCTCATGCCAGAACGGATGACCATGCAGCGCCTCGAACCATAGATAGGGTGATTTGAAGGGCATCAACGCCTGCGCCGGCGCAAGGAATGGACGGCCGGCATAGTTGAACCGCAGGAAGGTGATCGGCCCGGTGTCTTCGAGCACGCCGCGTTTGCCGCCGAGCCAGTCGATCCACTTCGTAACTGGTATCGCGTCCATGAGCGCGAAGTTCGAACGGTGGCTCGCGAGCGCCATGCCGGTCGGGGCCGAACTCGCCGGTGTCACCAAGCTTGTTGGGGGTCGGGGGCTTTTCGGCGTGCCGGGTTTGGCCTTCGGCTTCCCGCGGCGGGTCTGCGACAACCTCAGGAACGCGCTGGCGATCCCAGGCCGCGATCCGAACGCGATCGAATAGCCGTGAATGACTCGGCCATGCGGCGAGATTGCCCCGATGTAGGGTCTGACCTGCCTGAGGTATTTGCGTTCCGCCGCTGCGGCCATCCCGGCGTCGCTCACCTCGGTCGCAAACGACCCGCGCGCTTCGGCCAGCACTACGCCGTGCCCCAGCGCGTTGCCGCCATGATAGAGGAAGTCGGCGTGCGGTTTGAGCGCGCTCGAAAGACACGCGGCATTGTCCCGCCACACATAGCCCAGCGCGTTCATATACAGATCGGTGATACCGGCGCCGATCCGCGATGCGAAATGGGTGCGCTCGCTGTCCGCGAGGTCGGCGAGCAGCGGCGACAATTCGAAGCCGGCCCCTTCAGCGAGCAGGATCCGTGCTTCGCTGAGCGCGCTGTCACGGATATGCGCCAACAGCTCCGGAGGCGCGTTCCGCAAGGTGGCGGTGCGTGCCATCGCCGCCGCCAGCGCCGTAGGCGAGAACTGAACATGCGACGCGAGCGGTGGTGCGCTGAATGCTGGCGCGACTAGCGCGCCCTTGTGGAGATGTCGGCGCTCACCGCCGAGCGCTACCGTCTTGTCCATGGTCCACAGCGTGAGCGCGCTCACAGATCGTACCAGTCGAAGCAACCGGTTCTCACGATGAAGCGCGCCAGAATCTTGTCCGAACCCGTGACGAGCTCATAGTCACGGAACGACTGAGGCGACTTCTCGCCATGGAAGAGATTGCACCGCACCTGATAGACCGTGCGCAGCAACTGTTCCCAGCTCGGCACCGAGCCCGCCACCCAGCCTTGCGGCTGCTGACGGACATTGTTGGCCGCGCACAGCGCCAGCAGCGCTGGCCGGTGGTGCTGGTTGAACGCTGCATAGCCGAGCTTCGCGCGCACGCTTTTGACATTGAGCACCGGCCACATCGCAGCAAAGGCCGTGACCGCCTCCGCGAAGGCGGCGTCCCCAGCCATCAGCTGATCATAGGCGTCCACGAGCCGGGGCGCGGCGGCGAGTGCATCGATCATCTCGCGATCGCTTTCCCCCAACGTCACCGCCGACATCCAGCCATTGAATGCCATCCAGCGATAGACGAACGCCATGAAGGAGGGTGGCTGCCCGTCGGCGTTCGCGAGCAATTCGATCGCGACATCGCGCGCCGCCGGATCAAGCCGGTGGAAGTTGCTGAAACTGACCATGGTTATTCCTCCACGCGCGCTTCATCGGTCTGGCCCGGCGCTCCGTCGCCGGCCCCGCTTTCCCCGCTCAGTCCGGCCGCCTGCCACAAGGGTGCAATGAAGCTCATCTCCCAAGCGCGCGCCTCACGCCTTTCGAGTTCCTTGCGCAGCTCGACATTGTCTTCGAACCAGGCCCGCAGCCGATCGGCGACGCCATCGCGATATCCGAGTAGTGGTCCGGTCGAAGTTGGCGCATGAACTTCGACGGCAAGATACCGCCCTGCGGTGATTGATCTGCGTCTTGAGAGCCGTCCGCCATTGAACATGAATAGAATCAACGATCGATCCAGTCTATGAGCGGCGCGCCCGCCTTTTCGATTTCTAATCCGTGTTGGTGCCAGCCTTCCTGCCGCGTCGGCGCAGGGCGACTGCGGTCTCGGGACCTTGCGGATACCGCTTATTCCATGCAGCTCGAACCGGCTCCCACTGACCGATTTCGCGAAGCAGGGTGATGGTCTCGGCGATCGTCACATTCTTGATCTTGTAGCGATCCTGTAATTGCGCCCGCACCATGATGTCCGGACTATGTTTCGACGGGCAGGGTGCCAGCGGGTCCGCGAAAAAGCACCAATGGGCGGCCATCCGAGTGAGCGCCGCAGGCCCCATTTTCCCGACCAGCACCCGGTCGAGCGCGACAGCCGCCCGATAGTAAACATCCGACGCTAGGATAGCGTGACGCGGCCGCCACTCGACGACGTGGCCTTCCACGACGGGCGGCAACGATACGGACCATTTGCCGATCCGCTTCGGCCAGCGACCGAGCATTTCCTCCAAGGCGGGGTCAGCGCGCAGCCGTGCGAGTTGGGCGTTAGCCCGGTTAGACTGATGAACGACGCAATTCCGAGCAGTATCGAAAAACTCCGCGAGCCGCAGCAGATCGGTCATGCCCTTCGTGTCGAGTCCGACAACGGCATCAAAGCCGTGCAGGGCGGAAGTACCATTCGCCTTAACGCCGGCGTGGCTCACGCCTGCCCGATCGAGTTCGGCTTTTGCCCCTGTTGCGTAATCCTCAAAGGCGGCTGCGGCTCGCGCGATGCCCAGCTCGGCTAGGAATATTGCCGCGTCCTTCACAGGGGCATCGAGGTTGCGCCAACGAGTCGTCGTCCCCCACGGCTCTCCAGCAGTTGGAAGTGAGACAGCTGTCGAGCTATCGCCACTCGTGCGCTGATCCGACAGGAGCGACAGAGCGCCGAAGCTGACCTTGATGCTGCGATTGAAGCTGTTGTGGAATGTGAGCAGGCGCGCGAAGGGCTCACTGATTGCCGCGTTTAGATCCAAGTATCACCCCTTTTCCCGTAGGCGCTTTTTATTCAGATGGCCAAACATGGGAGTGGGCCAAATGTCTACTTCTGACAGAATCTGCCGTTTGGCATTTCGCGCGCACATGACCGCTTTGTCCCAGCTGCCGCCCGCCGCACCAGGACGTGGCGCGACGATCTCCGCCTGCCTCGGCGCGTCAGTGAAGAACGAAAACTTAGATGGATCCTGCCTTCCGGAATGGCATCAGCTTTCCTTATCCTGGCTTGCTGGCAACTTGTAGAGTTCAGCGATCGCAGGCTCGATCCCCGGCATGCGCCACATTGGCAGTCATGACGGTCTGCCGGTGCGTTGTATGGAGACGGCCTTTCACAAAAGTCTGGAAAGCAGCCCCGCATTGGTCTTGCCAAGTTCGACAACCTCATCGCCGCGACCGCTGATGATCGCCTTGGCCATGTAAAGCGTAAACCCCTTCATTTGCTCGAGGGTGACCTTTGGCGGCAGGGAGAGCTCGGTACGCGCCGTGACCGCATCCAGCAAGGCTGGCCCAGGGTGCGCCAGCACGTCGCGCAGCCCGCTTTCGAGATCGCCGGGATCGGAAACCCTGACGCCATGGATGCCGATAGCACGCGCCATCGCCGCAAAATCGGGATTATCGAGCGCGACGCCCGTTTCAAGGAGACCGGCCGCCTTCATTTCCATCTCGACGAACCCAAGCGTGCCATTGTTGAAGACCACGATCTTCACCGGTAAACCAAGCTGCCTGACGGTCAAAAGTTCGCCCATCAACATAGCGAGGCCGCCGTCGCCTGATAGCGTGACAACCTGCCGGCCACGGTAGGCCGCCTGTGCGCCGATTGCTTGCGGCAGCGCGTTCGCCATCGAGCCGTGGTTGAACGAACCCAGCAGCCGGCGACGGCCGTTCATTTTCAGATAGCGCGCCGCCCAGATCGTCGGCGTGCCGACGTCGCAGGTGAAAACGGCATCGTCATCTGCCAGTTCGCTGATCAGCCGCGCCACATGCTGGGGATGAACGATGCCGCTGCCCGGCTTGCCATGCGCCAGCTCATCCAGTCCCTCTCGCGCTTTTGCGTAATCGGCGCATGCGTCTTTAAGGAAGGCGCCGTCGCGGCCGGAATTGAGAAGAGGAAGCAGGGCATCGATGGTCGCGCCGACGTCCCCAACCAGACCTATGTCTATCGCTGTTCGGCGTCCCAGATTTTCGGGCCGCAGATCAATCTGGGCAACCTTCGCCCTGGTGGGATAGAATTGGCGATAGGGGAAGTCGGTGCCTAGCATCAGCAGCGTGTCGCAGCCCATCATCGCGTCATAGCCGCTGGAGAAGCCGATGAGACCCGTCATGCCGACGTCATAGGGATTGTCATATTCGATGAATTCCTTGCCGCCCAAAGCGTGGACGACAGGCGCCTGAAGACGCTCGGCAATCTGGACCAGCTGCGCATGCGCGAAGCGGCAGCCGCGACCGGCAAGAATGGTCACCCGGCCTGCATCGTTGAGCAGTGCAGCCAGGCGGCGCAGGTCATCATCGACAGGCACGATCGTTGGCTTTGACGGAAGAAGAGCGGCCGGCGCGCGAGCGAGGCCTCCCTGCGCAGATCGTAACGCGACATCCCCAGGCATGGACACCACCGCCACGCCGCGATGCCCCACCGCTGCGCGGATCGCCGTGTCAAGCGTGCGGGGCATCTGGTCTGCGTCGGAGATGGTCTCGCAATAGACGCTGCATTCGCGGAAGAGTGCTTCCGGCCGGGTCTCCTGGAAATAGTTGGAGCCTATTTCCGCACTCGGGATCTGGGCGGCGATCGCCAGCACGGGCGCGCGAGAGCGGTTGCAGTCGTAGAGGCCGTTGACGAGATGCATGTTGCCCGGCCCGCAAGATCCGGCACAGGCGGCAAGCCTGCCCGTCAGCTGCGCCTCAGCGCCGGCGGCAAAGGCCGCTGCTTCTTCATTTCGCACATGCACCCACGCGATCTTTCCCTGGCGGCGCAGACTATCGGTGAGGCCATTCAGACTGTCGCCAACGACACCATAAATCCGTTCAACACCGGCAAGGTGAAGGGTCTGTGCGAAAAGGTCGGCGATGGTCGTCTTGGACACAATCTTCTCCTTGGGACAGCTACCAGAGCATTTTCAGCCGGCCTGCAAACGCATCGCTTCCCTCGAAGGCTCCCAAGCATCGCCTCTCCACCGTCTATCGGAGCGTGGATGCCCAGATCAGAATTGCAGGACTGACTGTACAGGCTTTGGAACAAGCTCTTCCACGATGAAGACACCAGCAGGCGGAGTAAGCAACAGCTCTTCCTCCGGGACAGAGCTGTCCAGCCACTTCTGCGCGTCGCGACGCTCTATCATCGCTCCATGCCTGGCCTGATAGCGGATGATCTCGGGATTGGCGTCGACCGTGATGATCCGGTAGCTGACCGGCCAGTCACCCATGGCCGGCTCCCAGATCGCCGCGAGATAGAAGAAGTTGCCGTCCTCGCGAAACGCGCGAAACTTCTTCTCGCCGTTACGGATGTGAAACTCGGATGCCGCGACGAGACAGCGGTTGGCAGGGAAGCGTTTCCCTTCCGACCGGATAAATTCGTAGCTTACGCCATCACTGAAGCGGGGATTGGAACCCCAGGCCGCCTCGATCATCTCAATCTCCTGGCGGTCTTCCGGATTGCGGCGGATAATGGCACGATGGCTCGCGATGGCGTCCATGTCGAAGGGCGTGGCTTTCGAGTCCATGGCGGGAACATACAGGGAACGGAAGGCTGGAGCAACCGATGTGCAATGACTACCGGCTGCTGATCGATCTGGCCTCGATCGTGGAGGACTTCGATAACCTGTCGATCAAGATCACAATGCCGGAAGGCGCGCCCAACGTGCCCGCGCGCGAGGACATCCGTATTACCGACATGGCGCCGATCGTTCGCGCTGCCGACGGAGCGCGGGCGGCGGCTGAACTCGTCAACCGCCGCTGGAGCTGGCCAAGTCCCAAGGGCAAGCCGGTCTACAATTTCCGCAGTGAGGGCCGGGAGTTTGAATCGCATCGCTGCCTGATCCTGGCCGATGGCTTCTACGAGTTCACCGATCCGGCCGAGCCCAAACAGAAGCGGCTCGATAAATGGCTCTTCACAATGGCCGACCATCCCTGGTTCTGCATCGCCGGCATCTGGCGCGAGAGCGCGGCAGGCGAAGCCTTCACCATGCTGACCATGGATGCCGGCGCCGACGTCGCCCCCTATCACCACCGCCAGATCATTCCCTTGACCCGCGACCGATGGGCTGACTGGCTGGATCCATCGGTGCCGGCTAGCCAGCTGCTGCGCTGGCTTCCGCGGGGAAGCCTGGCCGTGGCTCAGGTCCATGGCGCGCCGCCCGCGCAGGGAGCGCTTGCCCTGTGACGAGGGATGCCCTGTCCCGCTTTGTGGATGCCCAGGCCGAGACCTACGACAGCGCTCTTGCCGAAATCCGCGCAGGGCAGAAGCGCTCGCACTGGATGTGGTTCGTCTTTCCGCAGCTGCGGGGGCTGGGTCACAGCGCGATGGCTCAACATTACGGCATCGACTCGCTCGATGAGGCCCGTGCCTATCTCGCCCACCCTGTGCTCGGGCCCCGTTACCGCACCTGCGTCGAGGCCGTGGACGCGCTCGGCACGAATAATCCTGTCGCCATCTTCGGAACAACAGACGCCATGAAGCTAAGTTCGTCCCTCACTCTCTTCGAGGCAGCGGAACCATCGCCGCTGATCCACAATGTGCTGCGGCGTTTCTTCAAGGGCGCGCGAGACGCCGCGACTCAGCAGATGCTGTCGGCTTCTGACAACGCAATGGATTGAAGTTGAACGCTGGCAAATTGTGACCTTGACGAATCTCATTCGCACAAGGAACATAAAGGGAACATTTGAGTCGATGTTCCCATGTCTGTCCCTTCGCCCCTTCCCGCCTCGATGGCGGCTGACCCCGTTGCCAAGCTGCGTGAAGCGGTCGTGCAGGCGCGTGGTCCGTCGACCCACAGCCTGCCCTTCGGCATCGGGCTCATGGACGAAAGACTGGCCACCGGGGGTGTCGACGGCGCTGGTCTTCACGAATTTGCCGCCGCCTCATCCAGTCTCAATGACGATGCCGCCGCGACGCTCTTTCTAGCCGGCATAGCCGCGCGGTTTGCGGCAGAGGCTGGCCGGACTGTCTGCTGGACGATGACGGCCTTCGATCTCTATGCGCCGGGGCTCGAACAGGTCGGTCTTGGTCCCGAAAAGCTGCTCTACGCGCAGGGCCGCAAGGATGTGAATGTCCTTGCCATCGCCGAGGATGCGCTGCGCGATGGATCGCTTGCCTGCGTGATCGCGGAAGTGAAGTCTGCTGACATGACAGCGACGCGCCGACTACAGCTTGCAGCCTCGGACGGGCAGACGCCCATGCTGCTCTATCGCCGCCACCGCACGCGTGAGCGCTGTCCTCTGTCCTCCCCCTCCTCCGCCATGACACGCTGGCGGATCGGCTGCGCGCCATCGGAGCGTCTGCCCTGGCCGGGCGTCGGCCAGGCCCATTGGCGGGTCGAGCTTGTACGACAGCGCAATGGTGATCCCTTTTCCCTCGAACTGGAGGCGTGCGATGCCACGGGTCGCCTCGCTCTTCCTGCCGCATCTGGCGATCGAGCGGCTGCGCCGCGTCGGGCGGATGTGCGGGAAAGCGCCATCATCCGCGCCGCCTGACGCAGGGCCCCGGCCGCGCTTTGCGGAAGCCGTTCATGACAACCCGGGCCCATGCTCCGTGCCACGGGGCGGTGGATGGCGGCCGGGTGCGCGTTGGGCGCGCGATGGAACTGCCGGCGGACGTCCGTCCCAGGCGGCGATCGATGCGCTGCCTGTGCATCAGCGGCCGACCATGCGCGAGATGGGGCGGCGCAGCGACCATGCCGAACATCCCTTCAAGGCCATGCCGTCGGATGAAGGGGATGGCGCGGCGTCGACGCTGTCACTTAGCTGGGCAAGCCTCTGGGGAAAGCCAACCGTGCTGGTTCTGCGGACGGGGCAGCGCGATGTGATCACGGCGGCCTGCCCGGTGGCGCTTGATCTTGGCCTGCGGCCGGGCATGGTCGCGGCGCACGCCCGCGCGCTGGTGGCCGATCTCGACGTGAAAGACGCCGAGCCGGAGGCGGATCGCGCTCTGCTCGACCGGCTGGCGGTCCACGCCGCCCGGCACTGGACACCCACGGCAAGCGTCTCGGGCGAGGATGGTCTTTGGCTCGATCTGACTGGCACGACCCATCTGTTCGGCGGGGAGGAGCGTTTCTGCCGTCAGCTGCTGGCGTTTCTCAAGCGCCTTGGCCTGACCGCACGCATCGCCATCGCCGGGACGGCCGGCGCCGCGCATGCGCTGGCGCGGTTTGGCCGCGAGGGCATGACGCTGCTTGCCGCTGGCCAGGAGGCGCAGGCGATGGCCGATCTGCCGCTCGCAGCGCTTCGGCTTGAGCCCGAAGCCCTTGCATCGGCAGCCCGGTTCGGCCTCGAACGGGTCGCCGATCTTTATCCCATGTCGCGGGGGCCACTTGCCCGGCGCTTGGGGCTGAAGACCGTTGAACGTCTCGATCAGGCGCGTGGGCTTGTGGCCGAGCCGATCATTCCGGTCGTGCCGGCAGAAGCGCCCCTGGTGACACGCCACCTTCTCGAGCCGATCGGCACAGTAGAAAGCATTACACAGGTCATGTCCGACTTAGTCGATGACCTGGTCATTCTACTCCTTCAGCGCGGGATCGGCGCGCGCACGGTCCTGCTCACAGCGGTCCGGGTGGATGGCGAACCGCAACGGCTTGGCATCGGCGCTTCACGTGCCACGCGCGATGCCAGGCACATCAAGCGCATGTTCGGCCTCAGGCTCGCGCAGGTTGAGCCGGGCCTCGGTATCGAAACGATGCACTTGGTTGTACCCCATCATGAGCCGCTTGGCGCGGAGGCGCTAGGTGCGCTGCTGGAGACGTCTCGCAAAGGCCGCGATCTCGCGCCGCTGGTCGATCAGCTCAGCGCGCGTGCCGGGGAGGCGGCGCTGTTCCGACTGTCCGCCCATGAAAGCGACGTTCCCGAACGCGCGGCCCGGCGCATCCCACCTCTGAATTTGCCGCGAGCCTGGCCATGCTGGAAGCGCCCGGTCCGGCTGCTGCGCCGGCCCGAGCTTTTGTCCAACGTCGTCGCGCTGATGCCGGACCACCCGCCGCGCCGCTTCACCTGGCGCCGGCAGGACTATCGCGTGGTGGCCGGTGACGGCCCCGAGCGTATCCATGGCGAGTGGTGGCGCACGTCCCGCGAGCAATGGGCGGTGCGCGACTATTTCCGGGTCGAAGCCGAGGGTGGTCAACGTTTCTGGCTGTTCCGGCGCGGCGACGGCATCGATCCCGAGACCGGGGATTTGAGCTGGCACATGCACGGGCTGTTCGGATGAGCGCCGGCATCCTCCCTGCGACCACCTATGTCGAGCTGCAAGTGACCAGCCACTTCTCTTTCCTGCGCGGTGCGTCGTCGCCCGAGGAGCTGTTCTCGGCGGCGGCGCTCTTGGGGCACAAGGCGATGGGGCTTGCCGACCGGGGTTCGGTGGCCGGCGTGGTGCGCGGCTGGGCGGGTCAGAAGGCGACGGGCGTGCGGATGATTCCGGGCAGCCGGGTCGATCTCACCGATGGACGCGCGCTGCTGCTCTACCCCCGAAGCCGAGCCGCCTGGTCGCGGCTGACGCGGCTGCTCTCGATCGGCAAAGCGCGCGGCGGCAAGGGCTGCTGCATCCTCGACTGGGCGGACGTCGCTGCCCACGCCGAAGACTTGGTCGCAATCCTCATCCCCGACATGCCGGATGAGATGACCGCGGATCAATTGCGTAACCTGCGTGCTGTGTTCGCCGAGCGTGGCTTCTGCGCCCTTTCGCTCCGTCGGCGACCGGATGACGCCGATCGGCTGCATCGTCTTGATGCGCTGGCTCGCGCGCAGGGCGTTCGCTGCGTCGTCACAGGGGATGTCCTCTATCACAGCAGCGAGCGACGGCCCTTGCAGGATGTCGTGAGCGCCATCCGCGAGCGCTGCACGATCGACGAACTGGGCTTCAGGCGAGAGCGTTTCATGGACCGGGATCTCAAATCCCCCGCCGAGATGGAACGGCGCTTCGCCGCTTTCCCCGACGCAATCCAGGCGAGCGCCGACATCGCCGCGCAGTGCAGTTTCGACCTCAGCGAAATCCAGTATCAATATCCCTATGAGCAGGTGATGGAGGGCCGCTCCGCGCACGAGGCGCTGGCCGCGCTTACCGAAGAGGCAGCGGCCACGAGATTCCCCGAGGGTGTGCCTGAGCGCTACCGCCAGCAGATCGACCATGAGCTAAAGCTCATCGCCGAGCTCGATTATGCACCCTATTTCCTGACGGTCCATACGATCGTCGCGGAAAGCCGGCGGCGCGGCATCTTGTGTCAGGGGCGCGGCTCGGCTGCCAATAGCTGCGTCTGCTATCTGCTTGGCGTCACCTCGATCGATCCGATCCAGCACGAGTTGCTCTTCGAGCGCTTCGTATCGGGCGAACGACGTGAGCCGCCCGACATCGACGTCGACTTCGAGCATGAGCGGCGCGAAGAGATCATCCAGTGGATCTATGACAGCTATGGTCGCGATCGCTCGGCGCTGACGGCGGTGGTGACCCGCTACCGCACGCGAGCCGCCGTCGCCGAGGTGGGCAAGGCGCTTGGCCTGCCACGCGATCTTACCAAGATGCTGACCGGTCTTGTTTGGGGCTGGTCGATGGATGGCATTCCGCAGGATCAGATCGAAAGCCTCAACCTCAACGCCGAGGATCATCGGCTAAAGCTCACGCTTGATCTTGCCCGCCAACTGATCGGAACGCCCCGCCACCTCTCCCAGCATCCGGGCGGCTTTATCCTGACGCAGGACCGGCTCGATGATCTGGTGCCGATCGAGCCCGCCCGCATGGAAGACCGGCAGATCATCGAATGGGACAAGGACGACATCGACGCGCTGAAGTTCATGAAGGTCGATGTGCTGGGCCTGGGAATGCTCGGCTGTATGAACCGCGCTTTCACCCTGCTCGAACAGGAGAAGGGCATCACAAAGACCATGGCCGACCTGCAGGACGATGATCCGCAAGTCTTCAGCATGATCCAGAAGGCCGATACGCTCGGCACATTCCAGATCGAAAGCCGGGCGCAGATGTCGATGCTGCCGCGCATGAAGCCGCGCGCTTTCTATGATCTCGTCATCCAGGTCGCGATCGTTCGCCCAGGCCCCATCCAGGGCGACATGGTCCATCCCTATCTCCGCCGCCGCGAAGGCAAGGAGAAGCCCGAATATCCAAAGCCGCAGCTTCGCGCGGTGCTCGAGAAGACCCTGGGGGTTCCGCTCTTTCAGGAACAGGCGATGAAAGTGGCGATCGTTGGCGCCGGCTTTACCCCGGTCGAGGCCGATCAGCTGCGCCGCGCCATGGCGACGTTCAAGCTCACCGGCGGGGTCAGCCACTTCTACGACAAGCTGGTCGGAGGGATGATCGCCAATGGCTACACGAAGGAGTTTGCCGAGCGCACCTTCAAGCAGATCGAGGGGTTCGGATCCTACGGATTTCCCGAAAGCCACGCTGCATCCTTCGCCAAGATCGCCTATGCGTCCTGCTGGTTGAAATATCATCATCCCGACGTCTTCTGCGCCGCGCTGCTCAACGCGCAGCCGATGGGCTTCTATGCGCCCGCGCAGATCGTGCGTGACGCGCGCAATCACGACGTCGAAGTGCGGCCTGTCTCGATCAACCACAGCCATTGGGATTGCACGCTAGAGAAGGCGCGCGGACGCTATCTCGCCGTGCGCATGGGGTTCCGCAGCGTGCGTGGACTTGCGAACACCCATGGCGCGGCCATCGTCGCCGCGCGTGGTCCAGCACCCTACGAAAGCGTAGAGGATGTCTGGCGTCGCGCCAAAGTCCCGCGCGCGGCGATCGAGCGGCTGGCCGAAGCTGACGCCTTCCGTTGCCTCGCGCAGGATCGGCGGCAGGGTCTGTGGAAGGTGAAGGGCCTTGGCGAAGCGCCCCTGCCCCTGTTCGCGGCGGCCGATGCCCGCGCTGGCCTCTTCTCGCCCGAGGGACAAGAACCCGATGTCGCGCTGACCCCGATGACGGCGGGCCGCGAAGTGGTGGAGGATTATCGCTCGACCCAGCTTTCGCTGCGCGGCCATCCGCTTCAGTTCCTGCGCGCCGAACTTGACGCCATGCGGATCGTGCGCTGCGCAGATCTTCCCTCGATCCGCGATGGTCGCAACGTCGAGGTGGCGGGCGTCATCCTCGTGCGCCAGCGGCCGGGATCGGCCAAGGGCGTACTGTTCGTCACCATCGAGGACGAGACCGGGGTTGCCCAGGGCATCCTTTGGCCCGACCGGTTCGAAATATACCGCCGCCAGGTGATGTCTGCCTCGATGATCGCCATGCGTGGTCGGCTGCAGAAGGAAGGCGAGGTGGTCCATATCATCTGCGATCGCATCGTCGATCATGACGCGATGCTGCGCTCGATCGGACGGAGGGATTTTACCGTGGCGCCCGGCCGCGGCGATGGCGCCTCGCATGGCGGCGGACCCGATCCGTGCGATCCGGCGTTTCCAAGCGGCCGCACCTTGTCCTCGCCGCCTTTTACCACGCGTTCCGCGCAGGATGAGCTCCTGCCCATCCGCAGCCATGACTTCCATTGATATGACCGCAAACTCCACGGGGACCATCACGCGTGCGCTCGACGTCCTGCGTGAAGCATCGGCGATGAAGGATCAGGGCCGTACCCGCGGCGTGGCGCTCGCGCTCTGGGTGCTGCGTGGTCATTGTCCGGACGAGTGGCTGGTCGCCTTCTGGGACGCGGCAGGGTCCGATCATGAGATCGGCCGGAGCCAAGGCATGCATGCCGCCTATAACGGGATCGTCCGTCGGGTGCGGACCAGCGGTGCTCTTGCAGACGCCCAGGCCAAGGGTGAACTTGATCGTCTCCCGCCCCATATCGAAGTGAACCGATGAAGCTGAACATCTTCCTTTCCGCTGCCGCGGTAATCGCGGCGATCACGCCAGTCACGCCGGCCATGGCCGACCCTTGTGATGGGCCGCTACCCAGGAAGGGCGTCCGCTTTTCAGCTGTGGTGCGCTATTTAGGCGATGATGACGGCCTCTGCGTCGGACCCGCAGGTCGACCCGAACGTTGGGTGGAGGTCCGCCTCGCCGACTTCTATGCACCCGAACTGCACGAAGAGGGCGGCAGCGACGCGAGGCGCCGGCTCGAGCGTCTCGTTCTTGGACGAACACTCGCCTGCCATGCCGGACGCCGCAGCTACGATCGCGTCGTTGCGGCCTGTTACCGCTATGGCCGTTCCATAGGTGCCTTGCTCAGGGCCGCTGGAGGCCTGGAAGGCGGACGCGGCAAGCGGCGATGACGGCAATGTTCGATCTGTTCGACACACCCGCCGTGCCGGGCCTTTCGTTTCGCGACGATGTGCTGACGAAAGCCCATGAGGCCGCACTCATCACGCACATCGATGCCTGCGATCTCACCCCCTTCCGCTTTCAACAATGGACGGGCAAGCGCCTTACCCATAGCTATGGCTGGAACTATGATTTCGAGCATGCCCGTTTCGCGCCCGCCGAACCGATGCCAGACTGGCTCCTCGACTTGCGGGGCCGCGCGGCTGAGTTCGCAGGCCTCGCAGCAGACGATCTCGTCCAGGCGCTGCTGATCCGCTATGATTCAGGCGCGGGCATCGGCTGGCACAAGGACAGGCCGGTGTTCGAGCATGTCGTGGGCATCTCGCTGGGCAACGAAGCCGACCTTCGTCTGCGCCGACGGATAAACGCCAGGTTCGATCGCGCCAACATCATGCTGCCCCCGCGTTCCATCTACCATCTGTCTGGCGAGGTGCGCCACGACTGGGAACATAGCATCGCGCCGATCGAGATGCCGCGCTGGTCGATCACCTTCCGCAGCCTCTCGGACAGGGGCCGCAAGGCGTGAACGATCGCTCCTATCCCACGACCCCTGACGGCCGCTACTTCGTGGTGCGCGGGCGGCTCTAGCGCACGGGCGATCATGCTGCCAAGACAGCGGCCCACGAAGCGGTCGATCGCGTCAAGATCGCGTTGAGCGAACGCGGCCCGGTCTGGTGGGACGATGGCGCGCCCGACCTGAGCCGCCGTCTCGCACGCACAGGTCCCTATGCGGATTGATATGCGAGCCTGCCCGAAGAAGAGCGCTAGGTCTTCCGCTCGCGCCAGGGTTTGTCAGCCAGTTCGACGACGAAGGGCGCATGGTCGCTGGTCTTCTCCCAGCCGCGCGGACGGCGATCGACCTCGGTCGACACGAGCCTCCCCTTCGCCTTGTCGTTAAGCAGGATGTGATCGATCCGCAGCCCCGCATTCCGCTCGAACGAATTGCGCCAATATTTCCAGAATGTGTAGATGCGCTTGTCAGGGTGAAGATGCCGCAGCGCATCGGTCCAGCCCTGCTCGAGCAGCCTGGCATAGGCCGCGCGAACCTCCGGAGCGAACAGCGCATCGTCGCGCCAGCGATCGGGCACATAGACGTCGAGATCGGTCGGCATGACGTTGAAGTCGCCAGCGATCACCACCGGCGCATCCAGGGAGACAAGAGACGAGAGATGATCGTGCAGGCGATCGAACCATCTCAGCTTGTAATCGAACTTGGGACCGGGGCGCGGGTTGCCGTTGGGCAAATACAGGCCAGCGATAAGAACGCCATTCACCGCCCCCTCGATGTAGCGGCTCTGCTCATCGTCAGGCTCCCCCGGAAGCCCACGCCGCGTTTCGTGAATCTGGCCGACCCGGCTCAATATGGCAACGCCGTTCCAGCTTTTCTGCCCCGCCCAGACCGCCTCATATCCGAGGTCACGAATGGCCCGCTCGGGGAACCGCTCGTCAGGCGCCTTGAGCTCCTGCAGACATACCAGGTCTGGCGCGGCGATCTTGAGCCAGCGCAGGAGGACCTCCAGCCGGCCATTGATCCCGTTGACGTTATAGGTCGCGATCTTCACTGGCCAGAAAGCCCTCGGAGCCCCTTCCCGTTCCCATGCCCTGGTCTGCGCCACGCGCGTCGCGCTTTCGCGAGTGGGATAAATGCTTCACCGCGCCGACAATTCCTCCGCCCGGATCCCAGCACCTAACAGCTTTCGACCACCGGGATCACTCATGGCATGCGGTTCGCAGCCCATTTCGCGATCCATTTTCAATCGGCGCAGCGACCCCACCCCGGATGAGTGCCTTCGCCATTAAGCATCGGGGGCGAGAGTCTGATCTCATACTTACCCGGCAGGAGGGGCCATCCCGCCATCCGCCCTCTTTCAGTCGCATGTCGTGCCGCTTTAACTAATGGGGGATGTCCGACTCTGGCTTAGCGCCTGCCGTTTAAGGGAGCGTGGAGGGAACAACGGTTTCTTCCAAGCCCAAGGCGCTGCACGCGCGGCGAAATCGACCCTTTGTGGTCCTTCACCCATAAATTTTCGATCCCCACCAACGGACGGTCCGCTAACCACATCGGGCATGGCAGAAATGCCAGTATGGTCATGCTAGTCCGACCACTATAGACAGGCGAAATTCAGATAAAACAGGTGGACGCGTGGCCCGAAAGCATTCGAAACATGGCCCTTACGAGGACGATCATGGCGAGGAAGAAGCTCCCGCGGCCGCACCCTCATGCTGGCTCTGTGGCCGACCCACCGGGAAAACCATCATCTGGCATCACCCCGTGCCCAAGAGCCGCGGCGGGCGCGATGTCGTGCCGATGCACCCTGTCTGCCAGAAGACGCTGATCGCCAATTTCACCAATTCGGAACTCCAGCGCCATGGGATGGATGTGGAGGGATTGCTGACCAACCCCAAGATCCGCAAATTTGTCGACTGGGTTGCCAACAAAGACCCCGATTTCACAGCAACCATGGCAAAGAAGCAGCGCTAGAGCCGTTGAAGACGATGAAGCCCAGAAAGCGTTATCTCACCGCGACATTGAGCGACGGCTACGTCAAAACGATCGGCCCCACGGCATCCCCTTTTACGCATTATTGGCGGATAGTCGCGCAGCTCGAAAACGGCCGGACCGAGGTCTTCTGGGGCCATAGCAAATCGCTCAAAGAGGCGACAGGCAAGAAAGCGGCGACCGCTGACGCGGCACGCCAGCGGGGATGGACGAGCTATGATTTTGAGGTGGTAGAGCTCGTCGCATCGATGAATCTGAGCGGTGGACATTAGCCACTGACGGCATCTGATGCTAAATTGGACCACCATCGTGCGGATCCGCTGCCGACCCATCCAAGACATCCGGCGGCAAATTTTTGATCTCCGCATGCAGACCGTCCGGTATCGTACAGATGTGCAGATCATGGATGAGCCTAGCGACCCTTTCGCGAACCTGGGTCGAGGCGATGAGTTGAAGTCGCGAAATATGTTCCCCCATCGGTGGCTCAGATAGCCTGCTGTGGCAACCTGTCGGCTTTGGCAGTCCTTTTGTGGCGAAAAGGGCATAGCTCAGCCCATACCCTTTTCGTTAGATGTCTGAACCACTTACATTTTATAGGACAGGCGCAGATAGCCGAACTGCCCTGGAACATCGTAGCTTGTCGTGTCAAAATTCGCGCCATCACAGGTTCCGCATAGCGGCGGATCCCTGTCGAACAGGTTATTGACGCCGATCGTCAGGCGGGTGCGGTGATCCATCCAATCGGGCGAGAAATAAGCCTGGATGTCGCCGTAGAAGTGAGGTGGTCCCGCCTTCTTGGACAGTTTGGCGGCTGAGTTAAGCTAATCCCGGTTGTCGTTCATGCCGCCTGTTTGATCATGAGATCATGGGGGGCATGCCCCCCATGATCTGATTGCCCGATCCGCCAGTATGCCTCCACCGGGGTTCGCCCGGCAAGGCCCGAGTGCGGGCGCTGTGTGTTGTAATAGGTGATCCACCGGGCAAGGCCAGCCTTCAGTTCCGAGCCGGTCTCGAAGGCATGGAGGTAGACGCATTCGTACTTCAGGGATCGCCACAGGCGTTCGATGAAGACGTTGTCCATCCATCGGCCCCGGCCATCCATGCTGATCCGCACATCGGCGTCGCGCAGCACGCTGGTGAAGGCGAAGCTGGTAAATTGGCTGCCCTGATCCGTGTTGAATATCTCGGGCCTACCGAAGCGGGCCAGAGCTTCCTCCAGCGCCGCAACACAGAAGCCGGCATCCATGGTGTTCGACAGCCGCCAGGCCAGAACCTTGCGGGTGGCCCAGTCCATGATCGCGACTAGGTACAGGAACCCGCGCCGCATCGGGATATACGTTACGTCAGCGCACCAGACATGGTTCGGCCGTTCGATCGCCAGCTTGCGCAGCAGATAGGGATAGATCCGGTGCTGCGGGTGCGGATCGCTCGTCCTTGGCCGCTGGTAGATCGGCGACAGGCCCATCTTCGCCATCAGCCGCCGTGCACGGCGGCGCCCGACCTCGTGGCCCGCCCGGCGCAGGTGCCGCGCCATTTGGCGGCTGCCATACCACGGGCACTCCATGAAGGTCTCATCGATCACCGTCATCAGCGCCAGCGTCTCATCCGTCTCGGGCACCGGCGCGTAATAATAGGACGAGCGACTGATCGAGAGCAGGCGGCATTGTACCGATATCGACAGGCGGTGAGCAGGTTCGACCATCGCCCGTCTCCGATCCACGCTCATCGACCGGAGGCCTTGGCTAAAAAATCTCGCTCCACAACCAGTTGCCCGATCTTGGCGTGCAGCTTCTCCACCTCACCTTCGCTGGCGGCCTTGGCCGCATCGCCCGCGCCGGAGAATGTGCCCGCCATCCCGTCGATGGCCTGGCGTTTCCACGCCGCGATCATTGTGTGGTGCACGCCGTGCTTGGCTGCCAGCTCCGCCAGCGTCAGGTCACCCCGGATCGCCTCCAACGCCACCTTGGCCTTGAAATCCGCGCTGTAGCGCTTCCTCGTCGTCTTCATTCCCATACCATTCCATCAGGTCGGGATTAGCTTAGCATCCTGTCCAGAAAACCGGCACCACCTCAATAGGTCACATAGTTGCGGATGACGCGTTTCGGCATTTGCAGACATTTGCATGGGCGCTCATGATGGTTCCATGAAAAAGGAGCGGATAGCATGGCTGAGGAAATGGGCGCGTGACATTAAGCGTGACGTCATTGCCCTTTGGCTGGCTCCGCGCGATCCACGTGTGCCATGGTATGCCAAAGTGCTCGCGGCGGCCGTAGCTGCATATGCGCTGTCGCCTATCGACCTCATACCAGATTTCATCCCGATACTCGGCTATCTTGACGACCTGCTGATCGTGCCGTTGGGAATTTTGGCTGCGATCAAGCTTATCCCTGATGATGTCATGGCCGACCTCCGTAGGCAGGCGAGGGAGCAACGCAAACCAGTGTCTGCGGGTGGCCTCATAGCCGTCTTGGTCATTTGGAGCGGCGGAATAGTGCTCGCTGTGCAGTTGATTTGGAACCGCCTCTAAGGTCTGACCACCCGGGCGCCCCGGACGTCATAGTTCGCTCAGTGACGGTGTTGCCTTACCGCTGATCTGCCCCCACCGAGTGGACCGATTGGAGTGTTATTGAATTAATCCCATCGCCGCCATATCCGGGTGGAGGTGGAGCGAAGCGGAACCGGAGGCCGGATATGGCGGTGTTGCCGTTTCCGGGGCCGGGGGTCGATAGCCCAGGCTGCTATGCGGGCGGACGGTGTTGTAATGCCGCCGCCAGGCTTCGATCAGCACTTTGGCCTCGGCGAGGCTGTAGATCTCGCCATTGAGCAGTTCGTCGCGAAGCGACCCGTTGAAGCTTTCGTTATAGCCATTCTCCCATGGTGATCCCGGGGTGATGTAGAGCGTCTTCACGCCGATCTGCCCCAGCCATTGCTGGACGGCGGTCGCGATAAATTCGCTGCCATTATCGGAGCGTATATGTGCCGGAGGGCCGCGCGAGATGAACAGGTCGGCCAAGGCCGCCAGAACATCCTCGTGCTTGAGCTGCCGTGCCACGATGAGCGCCAGGCATTCCCTGCTGGCTTCGTCGATGATGGTCAGGATGCGGAACTTGCGGCCGTCATGTGTGCGCCCCTCGACGAAGTCGTAGGCCCACACATGCCCTGGATACTCAGGCCGCAGGCGGATGCATGATCCGTCGTTGAGCCACAAGCGTCCTCGCTTTGGCTGGCGTAGCGGAACCTTCAGCCCCTCACGACGCCAGATCCGCTCGACCCGTTTATGGTTCACCCTCCACCCCGCATGGCACAGCAACGCCGTCACCCGGCGATAGCCATAGCGACCATATTGCTTTGCCAACGCGATGATGTCCTCCGTCAGCGCCTGTTCGTCATCCGCCCCACGCGGCACCTTGCGCTGTGTCGATCGATGCTGACCCAGCACCCGGCATATCCGTCGCTCGGATACCGGAAGCTCTCGTCGCACATGATCAATGCAGCGTCGCCGCCGCGCAGGGCTCAGAAGTTTCCCTTGGCAGCCTCCTGCAGGATCAGCTTGTCCAGCGTCAGGTCCGAGATCGCGCGGCGCAGCCGCTGGTTTTCCTTCTCCAGATCCTTCATCCGCCGTGCCTGATCGGTCTTCAGCCCGCCATATTCCTTGCGCCAGCGATAATAGGTCTGCTCACTGACCCCGATCCGACGGCATGCTTCGGCGGTCGAAGCCCCCTGCGCCAGCACAATCTCAACTTCACGCAGCTTGCCGACGATCTCTTCCGGCTTGTGCTTCTTGAATGGCATCTGTCGTCCCTTTCGTGGTCCAGACTATCATAGTCTCTGGGCCACTCAGCAGGGGGCAGATCAACCGCCCGTCCTTGCCTCGGATCATCCAGACTGTTGCTGGCATAGCAGCGACGCCTCCACCGGCTGTGCAAATTCAACCAATCCTGCGGCAGCCATTTTACAAATTCGTGCAAATACATTCACTTACTAATTTGGCACAGCATTTGCGACTGTTTCCCCGTCCGATCCGCGCAACGCGGACTTGTTTCAGCAAAATGGGGGAATCTCCTTGTCCAAGCCAATCTACTCGTCCCGAGCCCATCGCATTCTTGGTGTCAGCGCCATTGCCCTGCTGGCGGCGGCGCACTTACCCACTGCGGTCGCCAACGAAGCGACCGCGCCTGCTGACAGCACCGTTCCGGCCGATGCGACCGAGGCCAATTCGGGTGCCGGCATTGTCGTTACCGCACAACGCCGCGAAGAACGCCTGCAAGATGTGCCGGTTGCCGTCACCGCCTTTGATAAGGACCTCTTCACGGTCGGCGGACTTGGCCGATCGGCCAACGAAGTGCTGAACTATGTGCCCAACGCATCGGCCGGCACACAGCAGCATGGCCGCCCGCGCTGGTGGATCCGCGGCGTTGGCGCTGGCCAGCAGCAGCTCGACCTCGCCAATCCCGTCGGCTTCTACCTGGACGATGTCTATATCAGCAACTCCAGCGCGACCGGCCTGCCTTTATTCGACCTTGAGCGCGTTGAAGTGCTGCGCGGTCCGCAAGGAACGCTGTGGGGCAAGAACACGACCGGCGGCGCGATCAACATCATTTCCAAGCGCCCTTCGCTGAATGGCGGGGACGACAATTATGTAAAGCTGGAATATGGCAGCTACGACAACAAGATCGCGGAAGGCGGCGTCGGTACGACAATCGTCGACGACAAGCTGGCGGCACGGGTGTCGTTTCGGTTCGACGATCGCGGCGGTCGTTTCGACAATCTCTACACCGGCAACAAGTCGAACGAGATCAAGGACAATGTGATCCGCGGCCAGCTGCTCGCCAAACCGACCGACAGTTTCCAGGCGCTGCTCAGCGTCCATTATCGCGACTATGACACCAACGGCACCTACTGGACGACGACCAGCTATCTGCCGAGCGGGGTCGTCCGCAACGGCTATGCGCCTTCGACCCACATCAACGACGTCAGCACGAACGCGCCGGAATATACGCGTAACAAGCAGCTGGGCGGGTCGCTGCGCCTCGACTGGGATCTGGGTGGCGCGACGCTGACGGCGATCACAGGCTATGAACGGTTCAAGACGCGCGGCGCGGGTGATACCGATTACACCCCGCTGGAAATCTCGCGCAGCTTCACGAAGGCCAGCTCACGCCAGTGGACGCAGGAATTGCGGCTGGCGTCATCGGGCGAAGACCGGCTGAGCTGGATCCTCGGCGCCTTCTACTTCAACGAGAAGATCCGCTCGAATGCCTTTTCGGCGACGCTGCCGCAATCTGCGGTTCCGGCCCAGCAGATCACGCCCGTTGGCCCCGCCGTCGCTTTCAGCGACACTGCCTATGACCATAAGGCGGAGAGCGGCGCGGTCTTCGGCAGCAGCACCTTCCGCTTCACCGATGCGCTGAAGCTGACGCTGGGCGCGCGCTGGACGCGTGAGACCAAGGAACTGGAATTTGTCCGCCGGGCGAACCGCTCGGCCACAACGCCGGGGGCAGTCACGAGTTGGAGCAATTATGCCCAGTGGTGGAACAGCTATACGGGCAATTATGGCGGTCCCGGCACCTTCAGCAACAATCTGAAGCGCACATGGGATGCCTTCACCTATGACGTGACGCCGTCCTGGAACATCGACCGCAACAACCTTGTCTATGCCAAGTTCTCGCATGGTGTGAAGTCGGGTGGGTTCAACACCGCCGCGACGCTTGCCGTAGCTCTGACGGCGGTGGAGCCCGAGAGGCTCGATGCCTATGAGATCGGCTATAAGTCGAGCTGGCTCGACGGGCTGCTGACCTTCAATGCCACCGCCTTCCACTATGACTACAAGAATGTGCAGGTAAACGTTGTCGGCCCCAATCCGGGCGCGGTTGGCGGGGCGACCGTGTCCTACCTTCAAAATGCCGCGAAGGCGAAGGTCGATGGCGCGGAGTTCGAACTGGGGCTCACACCCGCCGAAGGCCTGAAGTTCAACGCCGCACTGGGCCTTCTCGATACCGAATATACGCGCTTCATCGTGCAGAACAGCACACAGAGCCTGGCCGGCAATCGCTTCGTGCGCTCGCCCAAGGTAACGCTCAATGTCGGCGGTTCCTATACGTTCGCACTGGCGGAACTCGGCAAGGTCGAACTGGCGGCCGACGCCCGCTACCAATCGCGGCAATTCTATTATGTGACGCCGCAGGATCCGGTGAACCGCTCTTACCTCCAACAAAAGCCCTACGCGCTGACCAACATTCGCGTCACCTATACCACGCCGAACGACAACATCAGCGTTTCGGGCTTTGTGAACAATCTGTTCGACGTCCGATATCTGAACCACTCGCTCCCGGCAGCGAACGCGGCGCAGAACATCACCGGCGACACCGTCGCCTGGGCCGATCCGCTGACGGCAGGAGCATCGGTGATCTTCCGCTTCTGACGGAGGAGGCCGGGGAACGATCCCCGGCCCCATCGACAAAATAGAAGGGCGCCGGGATCATCCCGGCGCCCTTCTTTTGCGGTGCTCCTGGTTCCACCGCCTGAGCTGGACTCCTGCTTTCGCAGGAGCGCGCCAGCCCTATTCCGCTGCGGCCAGCAGCGCGGGAGCCTGCCTACCCAACAGCGGCAGAACTTCCTCGCCGACGCGATAGGCTTCTTCCAGATGCGGAGTGCCTGCCAGAATGAAGGCATCCGCGCCGCGCGCGATCAGATCATCAAGGCGAGCCGCGCATTGCTCATAACTCCCAACGATGCCCAGCGCCGGGCCACCGCGCAGCAGGTTGAAGCCGCCCCATAGGTTCGGCGCGACGATCAGCTCATCATAGCGCTGGGCGTCAGTCGGCCGCAACGCCGCCTGCCGGGCCGCGCCCACGGAGTCCGTCGCCTGGCCGCGCCAACGCTGGCGGGTCTCCTCGCTGACATTTTCAAAGCCTTTGCGGATGTCGGCCCAGGCCTCTTCCTCGGTTGCGCGGGCGACCAGATCGACGCGAACGGCGCATTTCTGTTCGCCGCCGAGCGCGGCGGTGCGCTCCTTGACACTGGCGAATTTAGCGCCGAGCTGGTCGAACGGCTCAAGCCAGGACAGATAATAATCGGCGTGGCGCGCCGCCGTCTGCAACGCGGCGTCGGACGAGCCAGAGAACCAGGTCTCAGGAAATTCCTCGCCCTGGAACACCGATGGCAGCCCACCATGGTTCAGCTGGTAGAAGCGGCCATCATAGGAAAAATCGGAGGACGACCAGACACCTCGGAAGACGTCCAACCATTCGCTGGTGCGGCCATAGCGGTCATCATGCGCGAAGCTGTCGCCCCACCACAGCTGGGCAGGACCGCCGCCGCCGGTGATGATGTTGAACAGCAGCCGGCCGCCGGTCGCGCGCTGCAGGCTGGCGGCGGCACGGGCGCTGTGGACGGGATTGCCGAAGCCGGGTTGGAACGCGATCATGAAGCGGAAGCTCTTCGTCTCCCGCGCCAGCAGGGGCGAGATCACCCAAGGATCGTCGGTGTTGGGAAAGGACGGGATCAGCCCGCCCTGAAATCCCACGCTTTCCGCCGCCCGCGCGATGGCGCTCAGATGGTCAATATAGGCAAAGCCGTCCGCCTCGCCGTCGCGATCGAGGCCCGGCGCGACATTGCCGGGGGCCAGCGGCGACCAGTCGCCCCGTTCATAGCCGCTGGTTTGCAGGCTGTTGTGGCAGCCATGGGTCGGCAGGCGCCAGTAGAAGTCGATGGACATGGATGCTCTCCCTCAGGCGGCCTGAAGCGCTGCGCCAATGCGCGCACGCAGGCGGGGCAACAGATGCTGGCCCACGCGATAGGTTTCCTCCAGCATCGGCGTGGCTTCCAACAGCAGATGGCTGACTCCGATCGCGTGCCGCTCGGCCAATGCTGTGGCCGCTTCGTCATAGCTGGCGACAAGCGTGATGTCGGGCAGGCCGACGGCATCGCGCTGTGCGTCCTCGCCGTCATCGCGCACGAGAAGGGGCTGGATCAGGCCGACCGCGACCTTGCGGCCCTCGGCTGCGGCCAGCGCATCTAGCCGCGCGATCCGCTCGGCCAGCTCCTCAACCGTCGCCGGGGCGAAGAAATGCACGTCGGCATGGCGGGCGGAGAGGCGCAACGCCGCATCGTCCTCCCCCTGAAGGAAGACCTGCGGGAAGGGCACGCGATTGAGCGGCGCGTCGAAGCCACCATTTAGCACCTCGAAATGCTCGCCCTTGAAGGTGAAGGGCCGCTGTTCATGCACGCCACGCGCGACCGTGAGGAATTCGTCCAACCGCCGCGCGAGATCCTCCGGCCCCACCATGTCAGCCTCGCGCGCGCGCGACCTGGCGTCCGCATCCGGCGTGATCGCCCAGCCGAGGCGACCGCCCGTCGACCTCTGAAATGTTGTCGCCTGCTTGGCTGCATAGACCGCCGAACCCACCGAAGCGGGAAATTCCGGCACCACCTTGATGCCGCGCACGGCGCGCGCGACGATCGCCGCGATGATCCGGCTCTCGTCGCTCTCCAGCCGATGGCGGATGAACAGGCCGTCAAACGCCGTCTGCGCCGCCGCATCGGCGACCTGGAGATAATAGTCGAAGCGGTTTTGCGTCGGCACCCGCCGATCCCGTACCCAGTCTGGCAATTGCGGTTGCAAGGCACGCTCGGAACGCGGCGGCTCGGCCGCGGGGTCTAGCCGCCAGTGGATGGTGAGGGTCATGCGGCGTTCCTTTCCTCTGCGAAGGCCGGCTGGTCGAGCGAGCCGGCGAACACGGTTTCATTGAGCGGCCGACGGCTGTTGGGCGTCTCGCTCGCATGGAATTCTGGATCGAGCGCGGCTAGGTCTCCCCGGCGGCCCAGAGCGATGATGTTCTCGATCGCGAAGCTGTCCGGAATGGTGAGCAGCTCGCGCGCGGCCGCCCGGTCAAACCCGCCGATGCCGTGCGTATGCCAGCCAAGCAACAGCGCCTGATGCGCGAAATTGGCCCAAGCCGCGCCCGCATCGAAACTGTGCGACGGGTTGTCGACCCAATCACCGCGCCGCTCGACCTTGCGGTCCGAGAGGATCAGAACCAGTGCCGAGGCTCGCGCTGCCCACAGCCGGTTCCGCGGCATCAGCAGCGTCAGATAGCTTTCCCAAAGGGCGTCCCCCGGCCGTACGATCAGAAATCGCCAAGGCTGCGCATTCATGCCCGAAGGCGCCCAGCGCGCGGCCTCGAACGCGGTCTTCAGCACAGCATCAGGCACCGGCTCGCCGGTGAAGCTGCGCGGCGACCAGCGGTTGGTGAAGAGAGGATCGATCGGGTGATCGGCGATACGCGTCATGAGCGGGCCTCCCGATTGGGCAGATGAATGAGATTGTCGGCAGCGTTCGCGTCGTCCGCACCGCTGGTGAGCTCAGTCAGGATCTCGTCCTTCAGCCTGTGCAGCAGCGGGGAGCGGCGATCGCGCGGATGAGGCAGGTCGACCTCCACGATGCGACGGATCCGACCAGGATTGGGCGACATGATGATGACGCGGTCACCCAGATAGAGCGCTTCCTCGACGTCATGGGTGACCATCACCATGGTGGATCGCTGCGCCATCCAGATGCGCTGCAGCTCGTTCTGCACATGCACGCGGGTCAGCGCATCGAGCGCGCCAAGCGGCTCGTCGAGCAGCAGCAATTTGGGTTCCGTCACCAGCGCGCGAGCGATGGCAGCGCGCTGCGCCATGCCGCCGGAGAGCTGGTGCGGATAGGCTTTCTCGAAGCCCTTCAGATTTACCAAGGCGATATGGTCCGCGACGATCTGCGCGCGGCGGGACTTGGGCGTGTCGGTGTTGAGCAGCGCCAGCTCGACATTCTGTTCCAGCGTCATCCAGGGGAAAAGCCGATGGTCCTGGAACACGACGCCGCGATCAAGGCTGGTCGTCGCGATACGGTCGCCGTCCAGCCGCAGTTCGCCGCTATAGTCGGTGTCCAGACCAGCGATCAGCCGCAGCAGGGTAGACTTGCCGCAGCCAGATGCGCCGACGATGCTGACGAATTCGCCGGGGCGGACGTCGAGGTCGATGCTGTCAAGGATCTTGCGCGGCTTGCCACCGATATCGAAGCTCTTGTCGAGGCCGCTGACGGTCAAGGCCCCGCGACCCGCAGTGGGATGGGCACGGTCTTCGCGGGCGTGAGGATGAGGGCTCATGCCGTTTTCTCCGGATCATGGTTGGGTAGGTTGCCAGCGCAGCAGCGAATGGCGCAGGCGGCGGAACAACTGGTTGATGAGGAAGCCGAGGAGGGCCGTCACGCTGATCACCACCAGCATGACATCGAGCCGCTGCTGCACCTGCGCCGTTTGCATGGCGACGCCCAGCCCAGAGCCCGCGCCCGTCAGCAGTTCCGACCCGATAGTGGAAATCCAGGCAAAGGCCAGCGCCTGGGTGATGCCAGTCAGAGCCAGCGGCATGGCGGCGGGCAGCAGGATGAAGCGGATGCGCTGGAGCGTCGTAAAGCGGTAGATGCCACCAACCTCCAGATATCGGCGCTCGACCTGCGCGACGCCCGCATGGCTGTTCAGCATGGAGGGGAAGAAGGCCGACATGCTGACGACGATCAATTCCGTCCCCTCGCCCACGCCGAACCACAGGCCGATCAGCGGCAACCAGCCGATCATCGGGACCTGCCTCAGCGCATGGAGCAACGGCCCGAGCAGCCGGTCGACAGGCTTCCAGATGCCCATGGCGATCCCCGCCGCGACGCCCAGGGGCGCGCCGATGGTGAGGCCAGTGAAGGCGCGCTGCAGGGTTGCCAGCGTGTCGCGGACGAGATCGCCACTGCGCAGCAGTTCGGCGAGAGCCGAGGCGACGGCGGCAGGTGGTGCGAAGGTCGCGGTCGCGCTACTTGCCTGCGATTGCCACCACAGGATCAGGAGCAAGGGCGCAACCAAGCCGATAGCAAGCCGCACTGACGAACGGGAAAGAGCATTTTTCATGCCGTCCTCCAGCGCGTGGCGCGGCTTTCGACCCAGCAAGCGCCCCGATCGAGCAGGAAACCGATCAGCCCGCTGACGACGACGCCGGCCAGCACGACGTCGATCTGGAACAACTGCCGCCCCATCTCCATCATCTGGCCGATGCCGCTGTCGGCCGCGAGCAATTCGGCGGCGACCAGCACGACCCAGGCGCGGGTCAGCGAGATGCGCAGGCCCGTCAGCACTGCGGGCACGGTTGCGGGCAGAAGGATACGCCGGATTAGTTGAAGGAGTGTCAGCCGATAGACTTTCGCGACATCGAACCAGTTGCGTGGCACACCCCGAATGCCATCGAAGGTGGCGAGCGCCATCGGGAAGAAGGCGGCGATCGTCACGACCGCGATCTTGAACGGCTCGTCAATGCCGAGGAACATGACCATCAAAGGCACGAAGGCGATGACGGGTACCTGCCAGAGCGTATGGAAGATCGGCGACAGCACCGATTCAACCAGTCGCGACAGCGCCAGCGCGGCGCCGAACGCCATGCCCGCCGTGGCTCCGATCGCGAAGCCGACGAGCAGTCGATAAAGGCTGTCCGCGACATGCCGCTGCAATTCGCCCGAAGCCGCCATGCCGCCCAGGGCCTTGGCGACCTCGCTGGGCGGCACGAGGATCTGCGGCGGAAACAGGCCGCTGGCGCAGGCGAGTTGCCAGAGGCCGAGCAACAGCACCGGCGCCGCGAACGGCTCGAGTTGCGGGCGCTTCAGACGGAAGCGGGTGGCCTTGGGCGCCGCAAGAGGCTGGCTGGCCATCAGCTCCGCGCCCCGGCTTGATGCGCCCAGAACTGCTCCAGCTTCAGGTCCTTGAGCGCCTTGTTCACGAAGCGCTCGTCGATCAGAGCGTCGGCATCAACCTTGTTGCGGATCAACCCGCGTTCCAGCGCATAGTCCGCCACCGAGCGATAATGGGTGCGCACCGCAGGATTGAAGATTGGCGAGAAGCGTTCGCGCCAGGGAATGCCACTGTTCGCATAATCCTTGGCCACAATGTCTTCAGGCAAGGCGCCCCGCGCCGCCCGGCGGATGACTTCCTCCTTGTTCGCTTCGTCGGAAGACCATGCAGCCGCCTTGACAAAGGCATCCACCACCAGCTGCGTGAGGTCCGGATGCGCATCGACAAAGTCGGCGCGACCGAACAGTTCGGCGCGCATCTTCCAGTCGGCGGGCGCATCCCGGGTCGACCAGATCACTCGGCCTATGCCTTTCTGCTCCACCAGCAGCCCATCGGACAGAAGTACGGCTGCATCGACGCTGCCTGATTCCAGCGCGGCCGGAGTGGCGGAGGGGTTGATATTGACGATCTTGAAGTCGCTGAGGTTCAGGCCGCTGCTGTCGACCAGCTTGGAAAAGGGCAGTTCCCACGGCCGGCCGCGATGGAGCGCAATCCGTTTGCCCTTGAGGTCCGCCAGGCTCTTCGCCGCCAGCCCCTTGCGTACGACGATATAGACGTCTTGCCCCTGCCCCACGGGCGCCAAGATCTTCAGCGGAACACCGCCTGCGACGGCTATAGCAGCCGGGAAATCGCCATAGGAGGCAAAGTCGATCCGCTTGCCTGAAAAGCCTTCATTGATGAGCGGCCCGCCCACGGCGGTGGAGACAGGGGTGAAGACCAGTTCGACGCCCTTCTCCGCCAGCTGCTCCTTGAGCCAGCCCTGCTGGATCACGACGCCGTTGAGACCGTTGAACACCTGTTTGCCCTGATAGGGGTAAGCGATCGAGGCGATCGTCACCGTCTTGACGGCTTCGCCACCGGTGGAGCCGCCCGACCCGCCGCACCCGGCCAGCCAGGCGCAACCCAGCAGTGCCATGACCGCGACCAGCCAGTTTCGAACGCGGGACTGGAAGGGCGCATTGTTCCTGTAGGTCACTCTCAAAGCTCCACTGAAGGTCATGGCCTTGTCCATGCATATCGTGTGCCAACCCCGGTTTCAGCCGGTTGACGTAGGGCAAGTCCGGCAGGGGACCGCCCGCGCTGCTGATTTCGACGCACCGGCCGCAGTCCGATTGCGCGGATTGCAGCGGTGTCGCGCCAAAAACCCCTCGGCGACCTAGCCGGTACGGTCTGGCACGAGCCTTGCGATACTGTTTGTCCTATGATGATGTCAGGGCCAGCGGCCCGAGATGGAGAAAGCAATGACAAACAGCGTCGCGCGTCTGGACAGCGTCTGGGTGACGCGCTGCCCGGTACCGGCGGCGTCGGGTGTCGCCTGCGCCAAGGGCTGGATGGCGCAGGCCTTCGGGCGGGACGGCATCGCGGTCAGACGGGTGCAGGAACTAGGGTTGAACCTGGTCGCGGACGACCCTGACGACCAGGCGCGCCATCTGTTTCGCGAAGGCGGCAATATACAGGCGCTGGCTGCGCGCGCGTTGGGCGCGCCGACGCGGGTGATCGGACTCACCTGGATCGATGAGCGGCAAGCGATCATGGTGCGTCCGGATGTCGGCATCATGACGCCCACCGACCTTAAAGGACTGCGCTTCGCCCTGCCCGGCTATGCGCGGACGCGTGGAGAAAGCATTGCGCGCGGCATGGCGCTGCACGGCATAAAATGCGCCCTGACGCTGGGGGGGCTGACGCTGGACGATGTGCAGTTCACGGAAATTCCCGCCCCGCCGGTCGAGCAGGCCAGCGCCGAAGGCATGCGCCGTCTCTGGCTCGGGCTGGAATGGCTTGCGGCGGGACGGGTGGACGCCGTCTATGTAAAGGGCGCAGCCGGCGCTGAAGCGGCGCAACGGCTAGGCCTGGAATTGGGCATCGATCTCGATGCCTATCCCAGTCGGCTGGCGCGCGTGAACAACGGGACGCCGCGCCCTATCGTCGTACACCAGCATATGATCGATCATCATCCCGATCTGGTGGAGCGCTTCCTGGAGCAGAGCCTGCGCGCCGCCGACTGGGCAGCCGGTTCCCCCCCCGAACTCAACGGCATCATCGCCCAGGAAACCCTGTCCGGCATCCGAGGGGTGGAAGCTGCCTATCGCAACAATTTCCATCGCGCGCTCCACCCAGACCTGTCCGACGAGCGAGTGGGAATGCTGAAGATCCAGGCCCAGTTCCTCTGGCTGCACGGATTTCTGGAAATGCCGGTCGATGTCGATAGCTGGATCTGCGCCGAACCGCTGCGCGCGGTGACGCAACGGCGAGCGGAACTGATGCGCCCGCTCTGACCGCCGCGTTGAAAGCTCAACTAGGCTCGCAAGTCTATTTTCTACCAAAACAGAAGACAATATGCTGCTATCCTGCATGGCG
>Ga0157370_10000230_pt1 | contig 71559 bp, 76 predicted proteins | sample C35metaG_FD_113463 | JGI IMG/M metagenome (GOLD analysis project Ga0157370, IMG submission 113463) | Corn rhizosphere microbial communities from Kellogg Biological Station, Michigan, USA - C3-5 metaG | ecosystem: Host-associated > Plants > Roots > Rhizosphere > Soil | place: USA: Michigan...
GCGCCGATGGTAGTGGGACGACAGGTCCTGTGAGAGTAGGTCGTCGCCAGGTATATGCCCGGCTCCCTTGACGGGGAGCCGGGCACTTTTTTTGTGTGGATGGAGGATGGAGGATGGAGGATGGAGGATGGAGGATGGAGGATGGAGGATGGAGGATGGAGGATGGAGGATGGAGGATGGAGGATGAAGGATGAAGAGGATTGGACGTGGCGGCGGTTTCCAACCGCCAGGCCTCCACGCAACCTGAGGCAAATGAATTTAGGCATGGCGGTTGGAAACCGCCGCCACGGTTAGCCATGGATGGCGCGGAAGACGTCCTGAGGCCTGAACGTCTTCACCCAACCTTCATGGCGCAGCCATGAAGCTACGAAGAAGGGGAGGTTTATGGCTGTGTCATGAAAGAAGCGGAACGTGGCGAGGGGGATTTTACATGGAGACTGAGTTTGTGTCTCCGTTGATGAAAGCAGAAGCTGATTCAGGTATTTATATTTGCCGTGACAGGTCTTTTCGTGCCGGGGCGTATGGAGTTGGATGGCTCATTGGTTTCGCGGGGGAATCTGTTACAAAGCTGGAGTTTTTCATCGAGATAGCTGGGAGTTTGCAAAAAGAATGCTTTTATAAGTCATGAGTTCTTTTGAAATGAAATTGCAGGAAGCGCTTGCGAATCCGCTCAACCAAGGTGAGCTGGCAGACGCGGATGCGGTTGGAACCGTGGGTTCTCCGGAATGCGGGGACATGCTGCGGATGTGGCTGAAATTCACTGAAAAGGACGGTAAACGAGTGATCGACCGTGCGTCTTTCCAAGCATTTGGCTGCCAGACCGCCATTGCGGTGGCATCCATGGCAACTGAGTTGTTGCGGGGTAAAACTGCGGAAGAGGCGAAAATTCTGAGTGCTCAGGAGCTGACTGGAGATCTTGGTCCGCTGCCTCCCATGAAGATTCATTGTGGCCAGTTGGTGGAAGGTGCACTGAAAAATGCTCTGGAACAAACTGACGGCGGAACGGCGCCCCCTGGTGAATCTGAGAAAATCTCCATCGCTCCTACCTTGGCTGGAGATATCCACAAGGCAGGCAGCGGTAAGATCAAGATTATCCCATTAAGCTGAACTTTTCCCGATTCATCCAAAATCCATATCTCAGTGTTAGAGCTTAAAGAAGTCTGCTATCGTATCCGCAAGGATGGTGAAATGGTCCCCTTGGTGGATCAGGTTTCTTTTCAGGTGCCGAAGGGGCACTTCATGGCGATCGTGGGACCATCCGGCTGTGGGAAAACCACTTTGTTGAAGACGATCGCGGGCCTTAATCCAGAATCATCCGGCAGCCTGCATTGGGATGGGCGGAATCTTTCTGAAGATGAGGATTTTGATCCGGCAGAGATTGGTTATGTGCCTCAGTTTTCCGTGGCCTATGATCCGCTGACGGTGGATGAATCCGTAGAGGCAGCTACGCGGTTAAGAGTTTCCTGTGGGAACACGGTGGAGTTGGACCGCCGGATTGATCAGGTTTTGGAAGAAACCGGGCTGAGTTCGATCAGTGATCGTACGGTGAAAGTTTTATCGGGAGGGCAGAAACGTCGCCTAGGCCTCGCGCTTGAGCTGGTTTCCCAACCGAAATTGCTGCTATGTGATGAAGTAACCTCAGGCTTGGACCCACGGTCCGAGCGGGAAATCGTCCATCTGTTGCACGAACTCTCGCGAAAGGATGGCAGGATAGTCATGTCCGTCACCCACTCGTTGGCGCACTTGGAGTTATATGATTCCGTGCTGGTGATGCATGAAGGGCGGCTGGTGTTCCATGGTCCGCCGAACCAGTTGAACCATTACTTTTCTGTGAAGGATACGGAGGAAGTTTATCCTCGTCTGGCTACACAGGAATCGGACCGTTGGCAGTCTTCATGGATGAAGCACCGGGACTACTATTACAGTTTGTTACACCAGGAAAGGACTGTGCTGATAGAGAATGGTGAACTTCAAAATACTGAGGTCCCATTGGCTGACGATTCGTCTTCCGAATCTACTCAAGCTCTGCCGGGATTCTTCAGCCAATTCGCGACTCTGCTTTCCAGGAGGTGGCGTATTTTTTTCCGGGATAAGACCCAGATTTTCCTGCAATTGGCGATTCTACTTTGCTTTCCGATCATCATTACACTCTTCAGTGACAAGGCTTCGGGAAATATCCGGCGCTATTCGGAGATGAGGCAGACGAATGTTTATGAAGAGATCCAGGAGCAACAGAGCGTGCGATCCGATCAGGCAAAGGTGGGAGCTGCCGTTTCCGGGATCATCATGTTCCAAGTGGTGTTGCTGGCTTTAATGGGATCGAACAACGCCGCGCGTGAGATCGCTGCCGAGCGGCCCATTTACGAAAAGGAAAAATTCGGAGGTCTCAGGCCATCTGCCTACATCGCCTCGAAGGTGGCGTTTCTTTCCTGTCTGGTGATTGCCCAATCCTTATGGATGGGAGCTTTCGTGAATTTTTTTGGTCCCTTCCGGGGTGATTTCCTACAGCATGTAGGTTTCCTGCTACTGATCAACTCGGCCATGACAGGCATTTGCCTGGCCATTTCCTCGCTTTCGAGAACGGCGGAGCAGGCATCCCTGATGTCGATCTATTTGGTGGGCTTCCAGCTTCCCCTCTCGGGAGCTGTGCTGGCGCTTCCCGAGCATATCGAGCAGTTTACGCGGCCTTTTATTTCCGCCTATTGGGCATGGTCCGGCAGTGTGGATTCCCTACAGCCTCAGGTGCACAATGCTGTGAAATCCGTGATCGATACCAGCCTCTCGGGGCATGAAACGTGCCTGTATGTGCTCGGCATTCATGTCTTGGCAGCCTTGCTGGCGGCCTGGGTGGGGGCGAACCGTCCTCAGTGGGATTAAGTTTTCCCTCTCGCTCTCATTCCTGTGTTCAGATAGTTTTCAAGAAACTCCTTTTAATTCTCCCTTATGGCAAGACGCGCAAGTTCAAGTTCCCACCCCGGCCTTATCGTAGGTGCAATGGTGGCGGTGATTCTGATCATCATCGGAGGTAAGCTGTTATTGGGCAAAAAAAGCTCATCCTTTGGTGACGTGGCAAAACTGGACGTTCAGGATTTACTCGAAAATGGCAACAGCCTGCGGGGTAATGAATATGTGGTCGAAGGTGTGGTGGATGAAAAACTGCGCTGGGATGGGGATAAAGGCCAAGTCGTGAGTGTGAAGGTCTCCAATGGAAATGGAGAGGAATTCGTCGGTATCGAAGTGCCACCTGAGCTGGCGAAGATGAACATCGAACGCAAACAACGCTATGCCTTCCGCGTGAAGTTCAAGCAAGGCGGCATCCCCGTAGCCACCGCCATCAACCGACTCTAACTTTTTATAACAGAGATTATGAAAACCCGTTTATTTTTGTTGCTCTGTCTTTCTGGTATTTCCCAGGCGCAAGTCTACACGCCGCCACCGGAAAACAAATCGGCATCTGCCCCAGCCCAAGATACTGCTCCACGGCAGGAGAAAAAATCCAGTGACGGACCGCTGGGCCAGGAAATCCCACTGCTGGATCCGTCCGCTGAAACCATTACCATCGGTGGCATTGCCATCCCCCTGGGGGATAACCGGGTTCTCAGGGCCCGATTTGAAAAGTATCTCAACCAAGCTCCCGAAAATGGTGAAGCCGCAGAAGAGTATCGCAAGTCGATCAGTTCCATCCTGGCGACCATGTCTCCCTTTAGAAGCGGCGGGCCCGATTTATATGGCGCTTTCCGCCTGTTGCCCCGCGCGGCGAGTTATCCTGGGGATGCCAATCTGTGCAGCTCTCTGGCAGAGGCGGTCTATGTAGCCATGCTGGCGAAGCAGGATGTGAATGGCCTCAAAAAACTGAACGAGGGCATCGAACAAGAGAAGGATGCCATCATTCTGGAAGGCGACTGGAAGGCCAAGCATGATCGGGATCAAAGCGTGGGAGCCACCCGTCAGTCACGTGGTAGCGGCTCCGGGAAAAATGCGAAGCCTGGCACCGCAGCCTCGGATCCCGGCTCGGGCATGCAATCACTGGAATATGCAGATAAGCTGCGCCGCATCGCAGAGATCGAAGCTTTGAAAAAAGCCAATATCGTGAAAACGGAAGCGCAGACCGTGCAGACCAAGGCCCAGTATCAGGTGAATATGGTGCAGTGGTTCATGCAGCGTCGCTATGAACACGTGCTGATGGCATCACGGTTTTACAACCAGATCTGGAAGGATGGAGACTCCCGCCTGCGCATTGATAAAGACTCGGACGTGGCGAAGCTTTTCTCTCAATCCGTGGGGGTGAATCCGACGGTGAGCTCATTGGATTCCTTATCCAATGAAGCCATCGGTGAGGTGAAGAAGTATGTGGGGGCGTTTAATCTGCTGCTTTCCCGCGATGAACTTCACTCGGCTTCCCAACGGCTGATGGAGGCCTATGCCTTGGGCGAATACCTTGAGCCAGTGGCCACGCTGCCATTGGAGAAAAAGCTGCGAATCCTTCAGTATTATCGGGATTTGAATGAAGTTTACGGGGCACTGCAGGCGCGTGATTACACTCGGGTGAAAGTGCTGGCTGCCAGTTTGAAAACAAAGGCAAAGGACTTCCCATCCTCCAAGGTGGATAGTGCCATTGCTGCCTATACCTTGGCGTCTGATCTGGCGATTGAGGAAGCAAAGTCTCTGGCTCTCGCAAAAAACAGTGAGAAGGCAGCAGAGAAGATCCGTGTGGCCACAGAGATCTGGCCTACCAATCCGAAGCTCAATGAGTTCCGCGAACTGGTAAATCAGGGCGGTGCCAGCATCGTTGCCCGCAATGATTTTGATCGTTTGCTAAGTGAAGGTAATTACCGGGAGATTGCCCGCCGCCAATACGAGATGGCTCCTGCCATCATGGGCGATCCAAAGCGTGAGGAGGCCTTCAAGCAAGTGATGAGCAATCTAACGATCATTGAAACCGCGCTTGGAAAGGCTGGAGAGTTCAGCAAGGTGGATCAAAATTACGCTGCGTGGGAACAACTGGCGAAGCTGCGTGAGCAATTCCCTGACGATCCGAAGCTGGGCCGTGAGCTGGAGAATCTGGCACCGAAGGTGGCGGACTTCACCCGGGCTCTGGACCGGGCGCGGCAATATGAAAACCGCACGCCATCCCAGACAGGGACTTCACTTTCCTGGTACCTCAAGGCCCGCAGTATTTATCCCCAGAGTGAACTGGCCGAGAAGGGCATGAATCGCCAGCTCGATGTGATGGTGAACGAGAGTCGTTAGAAAAAGCCTTATGACTCGGGCGCGAGCAGGTCACGGCAGATGGGACACTTTGTCCCATCGCAGCCGCGAGCTGTGCAGTATTCACGCCCGTAGAAGATGATCTGTAGGTGCAGCTTGTTCCATGAATCCCGTGGGAAGAGTTTTTTCAAATCCCGCTCCACCTGCTCCACGTTTTTACCGGGGCTGAGTTTCCACCGTTTCGCCAAGCGATGGATGTGGGTATCCACCGGGAAAGCTGGAATGCCGAAGGCTTGGGCCATGACCACGGAGGCGGTCTTGTGCCCTACACCGGGCAAGGATTCCAAGGCATCGAAGTCGGGTGGGACTTTTCCGGCGTATTGTTTCACCAGGATTTTTGAGAGGCCGGAAATGGCGGCTGATTTACGTGGGGACAGGCCACACGGCCGGATGATCTCCTGAATCTTTTCAACCGGCACGTGCATCATGTCGTGCGGATTATCCGCCAGTTGAAAGAGAGCGGGAGTCACCTGATTCACCCGCACATCCGTGCATTGGGCGGAAAGGAGGACGGCCACCAGCAATGTATAGGCATCCTTGTGATCAAGAGGAATGGGAGTTTCCGGATAGAGTTCCTCCAGACGACGCATGATGTGGCTGGCCCGTTCTTTTTTCCGCATGATGGGAGCTTCCGAGAGGCGGCGCCGGGATGCAAGTTTTTGGCTGACTTGTGCCTGGCTGGCAGACGTGGCAACCTCCCGCAAATGCGCAAGAAGTGGATGATTCCGGTCGGACTGATCGCTGGCCTGGCGGCTGGCGGTTGGTTTTGGCGGAGTCCCATCCAGGAAATCTGGACGTTCGTTTCCGGTAAGGTGGAACTCAATGCACGACAGAAATTCCAACCTGATGCCAAGCAATACGCCATTCTGAAAAATGAATTGGAGAATTGGCGGCTCCAGCTCGCGGAGCGTCATGAGAAGGCGAAAAGTGAGCATGAGCGCATGGCCGTGGAGCATGATGCGCGGGTGATACTGGAGCAGATGCTGCCTTCCCTCATGCGTTGCTGGCTGGGAACTCCATGGGATTTCCATGGCACGGCAGAGGGGCCGGGTGGAGGGAAAATCGCGTGCGGCTATTTCGTTTCCACGGTGCTGAAAGATGCCGGATTCAATGTGGATCGCTATCGTTTGGCCCAGCAACCATCCGGCAATATCCTTCAGACTTTTTTATCAAAAAAGGAATGCGTTCTAACAGTTGGCCAAAAGTATGGCTCTTTCACAAGTGGACTCACCCATAGAGAGCAGGGAATCTATATTGTCGGTCTGGACAGCCACGTGGCCTTTCTGGTGAATGATGGGGCTGGCTTTCACTTCATCCATTCCTCTGGATCCCGGCCATGGTGTGTGGTGGATGAGGAAAAGAACGATGCACATGTACTCCAGCGTTCCAAGTGGAGGATGATAGGTAATCTAACTTCCAGTGAAGATGTGATCCGTCTGTGGCTGAAGGGGAGTAGAATTCCGGTCAAAGGAACTTAATGTCTCCAGGAGGGGCATCCTGATGAGGATTTGCAAAAACAGCCTCCACGGGCAGTGCGAACTGGGTGGCGATGCGGTAGGCCAGATCGAGCGAGGGATCATGTTTTCCGCTTTCCAGCGCAATGATGGCCTGGCGGGAAACACCCACGCGGTTTCCGAGTTCTTCCTGTGTCCAATTCTGTGAGGTCCGCAGAATCTTGAGTTGGTTCTTCATCAGTGGGAAGTGCGGATGAATGGAGATGAAATGCCGAAGCAGAGATAGAAAAGCGGCAGCAGCATGGCGGGAGAAGCATGAGGGGCCTTTGCATAAAGTTCCAGAAATCCCCACGTGGATGCCACTGCCATGGCCAGCCCCATTGCCACGATAAAGCGCTTTGCCTGAAGAGCCCTGATGAATTCGTCGCTTTCTTTCATCCATGCAAGGTGGGTCCAGATTTGTCCGCAGATGGGAGCGGAGACAATGAGGGCAAATGCGCATGCGCCAGATGGGCGGAGACCTTCAAAGGCTCCGGTGATGGCTGCGATGTTCATGATGGCGTAAGCACCCATGAAGAGCACGGTGCGAATGGTGTATTTCTTGTCGGCGGTGTTCATGGCTTTGTTGAAGTAAGGTAAACCTGACATAATAAAATGTAATGTAAACATTACATTTGGAAATTTCGGATGGCATGGGGAAATCATCCGTCTTGCTTCCCTGCCATTCATGGGGTTCTCTGCGCGCGATATGTCCATTCTTCCTACCGCTGACCTCCTGGCGCTCGATATGGACGGCACGAAAAGCCGTCTGTCGAAGCTCAGGAGGTATCTTTGACGTCCCCAACCTTGAAATCCAAATCAACACTCTGGAGGAAGCCATGGGCGCTCCGGAGTTCTGGAACGATGCTGATAAGGCGAAGTCCATCAGTGCCAAGGCCGCAGGTCTGAAAAAGAAACTGGAATCCTTTCTCAAGCTGGAGTCCCGCGTGGCGGATATTGAAGAAGGCATCGTGCTCGCAAAGGAATTCGACGATGCGGATCTGGCGCGTGAGGCGCTGGATAATGCGAAGAGCCTTGATCAGGATATCCGTTCCTATGAATTACTGACGCTTCTTGATCAGCCGGGTGACAATTCGCCGTGCTTCCTGGTGATCTCTGCAGGTGCCGGTGGCACTGAAGCGTGCGATTGGGCACAGATGCTGCACCGGATGTATACGCGTTGGGCGGAGCGGAAGGGCTACGCTGTGGAAACGCTGGATTGGCAGGATGGTGATGAAGCCGGACTGCGCTCCGCAACGATCAAGATCACCGGCGATTACGCCTACGGTTTCCTGAAAAGTGAACGGGGCGTGCATCGCCTCGTCCGCATTTCTCCGTTTGACTCCGCTGCGAAGCGTCACACGTCCTTCGCCTCGATTGATGCCACTCCTGAGGTTTCCAAGGAGATCAAGATCGAGATCAACGACAAGGATGTGGAAATCACCACCACCCGTTCCGGCGGCAAAGGTGGCCAGAACGTGAACAAGGTGGAGACGGCCGTGATCCTGCGCCACCTTCCCACGGGCATTCTCATCCGTTCCACCGCAGCCCGGACGCAGGGCGCGAACCGCGAACTGGCCTATGAAATCCTGAAGGCGAAGCTCTATACCATCGAGGAAGACAAGCAGCGCGCCGAGTCTGACCGCGCCTACGGTGAAAAGGGCGACGTTTCCTGGGGAAATCAGATCCGCTCCTATGTTTTCCAACCATATCAGAAGGTACTGGATCTCCGCACCGGTGAGGAAAGCGGAAACATCCAGGATGTGATGGATGGCGATATTGATGCCTTCATCGAAGCCAAGCTGCGCGGCAAGGTCCGCGTGAAGGGAGCCAAGGATGACGATGATTGATATTTGATATAAGGGTGCGGGGCACTTTGGACTCGTGGACAAGAATGTCCGCACTCCTTATTTAACGAGATCCTTTACAATTGTATTTTTCCCCAGCTTGCACTGGCGCGGCGGAGGAAATACCGCTATCGCAGGCGTTCCCACAGGGCGGAAATTTCCCATGATCCCAGATCTCACAGTCATCAAGGCAGGCACCGGAGTTCTTACAAAATCCGGTGACGGTACACTGGATAGGGCGGCGCTGGTTCATCTGGTATCCGCCATTTCCGGGCTGATGAATGCCGGACACCGTTGCCTGTTCGTCTCCTCCGGCGCGGTTGGCTCCGGGGTTTCCGCGTTTGGGTTGAGCGAGTATCCGAAGGATACGGCCACCCGCCAAGCCTGTGCGGCAGTGGGACAGGCTCGACTGATGCAGACCTACAGCAGCCTCTTTGCGAATTTCGATATCACCATCGCGCAGGTACTGCTGACCACGGCGGACCTGAGCACCCCGGAGCGTGCGGGTTATCTTTCCGATACACTGGGGCGCCTCCAGGCGGAGCCGAACATCCTGCCCATCCTGAATGAAAATGACTCCGTGGCAGTGGAAGAATTGAAATTCGGCGACAACGACATGCTTTCCGTCCGTGTGGCGAAACTGGCAGGGGCCACCCGTGTGATTCTGCTCACCAGCGTCGATGGCCTGCTTGATCCAGAAACGAACGCCCTCATTCCCGAAGTGGAGGACATCGACAATGTGTTCCGCCACGTGCGCGAGGAGCGCGGCCGCTTTTCCATGGGCGGTATGGCCTCGAAACTGGCTGCGGTGAAATTTGCCGTGGAAGCAGGCATCGAGACTCACATCGCGCATGGCCGTCACCCGGAGCGTCTTGCTGGAATCATTGCCGGGAGCGGCATTTCCACACGCTTCCATGCGGCAAATCGGTCTTGAGAGCCAGAGGGTTTAGGCGTAGGATGCGGGTATGATCGCTTTGGCAAAGCTGAAGAAACTTCCTATCGCGGAGCGTCTCCAATTGGTGGAGGAACTTTGGGATTCGATTGCGGAAGATGGGGCAGCACTGCCGGATCCGCCGGAATTGGTGGAGGAAATCCGCCGACGTTCAGCCTATCTACAAGCCAATCCTTCCTCCGGAGTTACTTGGGAAGAACTCGAAAACCGAATCCGGATTAAGCGTGGATAGAAGTATCATTTTCACCACAGATGCAGAGGAAGAAATCGCTGAGGCTTACTTTTGGTATGAAGAAAAAGAAGCAGGGTTGGGAGATCGTTTCCTTCTTACTCTAAAGAAAAGCCTTCAGTTGGAAGCTCCCCGGCCTGACCTATATCCGGTGCGTTTCGACCAAATCCACCGCACCACGATTCCCAAGTTTCCGTATGCGATTTACTTTGGGTATGATGAAAAGTCCATTTACGTATAGTCATTTTTTCACGAAGCCCGCCATCCATCCCGCCTCAAAAAGGCTGAGAGAGCTCTAATTACTTTCCATGTCCACCATTCAGGAAACCATTCAACAGATGGGCCGTCAGGCCCGGGCTGCGGCGCATCGTCTTGCCCAGCTTTCCAGCGAAGAAAAGAACACGATCCTCCGCGCCATGGCCTCCGCCATCCGGGAGGCTGCGCCCGACTTGATCGCGGCGAATGAACTGGACCTCGCCGCCGGAAAGGAAAAGGGACTTTCCTACGCCATGCTGGATCGTCTGAAACTGGATGAAAAGCGCATCGAAGCGATGGCCGCAGGCATTGATGAAGTCGCGCTGCTGCCGGATCCTGTGGGCCAGATTCTGGATGAATGGGATCGTCCGAACGGCATCCGCATCCAGCAGGTCCGCGTGCCCATCGGCACCATTGGCATCATTTATGAGAGTCGCCCGAACGTGACGGCGGACGCTGCCGTTCTTTGTTTCAAGACCGGAAATGCAACGATCCTCCGTGGAGGCAGCGAGGCGATCCACTCCAACCGCGCCATTGCTGCGGCGCTGGGCCGGGCTGGTGCGCCGGAGCACGCCATCCAGCTCATTCCATTTACGGATCGGGAAAGTGTGGCTGCTCTCGCGCAGATGGATCGCTGGCTGGATCTCATCATTCCCCGTGGGGGCAAGGGGCTGATCGAGACGGTGGTTTCGCTCGCCCGTATGCCCGTGATCAAGCACTACGATGGCATCTGCCACCTGTATGTCGATCCCGATGCGGATCAGGACATGGCCGTGAATCTCACGATTAATTCCAAGACTCACAAAACCGGTGTCTGTAATGCGTTGGAAACCCTGCTGGTCCACCGTGATGTGGCTGCTGAGTTTCTTCCGAAGGTGGTGGCCGCACTTCGCGAGAAGAAGGTGGAGATCCGCGCCAGTGAGGAAGCGCTGTCCATCATCCCGGATGCGGTGCCTGCCACCGAGGAGGACTGGTCCACGGAATACCTGGATCTGATTCTTTCCGTGAAGGTGGTGGCGTCCTTTGAGGATGCCATTGAGCATATCAATTTCTACGGCTCCCACCACACGGACGTGATTGTGACCCGAAATGAGACGATTGCCGAACGGTTCCTGCGTGAGGTGGATTCTGCCTGTGTGTTCCACAATGCGTCCACCCGCTTTGCAGATGGTGGTGAATTCGGTTTCGGTGCAGAGATCGGAATTTCCACCGACAAGTTGCACGCCCGTGGGCCCATGGGTCTGCGCGAACTCACCAGCTACCAATACCGCGTGCGCGGGAATGGGCAGGTGAGGTGATGGTTTGATTGTTATCTCCGCTTCGCAGGCACGCGCCGCGCGGCGGAGATTTCTGCGATTAGGCGATGCAACACCAGTCGCTCATCCAGGCCGGTGGTCACCAGTGCTTGATCGGCTTTCAGGGTGGCATCCATCACACCCAGCAGGCCGTTGAGATCGAAGTTTACCGCATTGGGGGCGGCCAGGAAGATCGGGAAAACATTTACGCCGGAGCCGTCCTTTTTCTGAGGCAGCCAAGCACGGTCCGCTTCCGGTAGCCGGTTCAGCGCTCCAGCGAAGGATTGGTAGTTGGCGGGGGAAACCTTGAACTTATCCAGGATCAGCCGAGCCATGAAAAGATTCCGCACCACGCCGATGATGGAGGCGCGCATGATGCCGATAGCGGATTCATCCGCTTCCAGTTGTTGGTCGATGAGTTGAATGACGCGCGCGGCATTGCCCTGCTGGATGGCTTTCCCGATTTCAAAAACCACAGCGGCACGGCTGAGAGGCACCAGCAGGCGCACATCGTCCTCCGTCACCTCCCGTCGTTCCGGGCCGAGGTAAAGATCCAGTTTTTCCAGTTCGTTTCCGATTTGCTGGGACTGCTCGCCTGCCAGCATGACAAAAAGCGCCAGCGCATCCGGCTCGAATTCCAAGCCCAATTCAGTGGCTCGCTTGGTCACCAGATGACCTACCTGATCCATCCAGTCCTCCCGGCTGGTGTCGATCCGATCATGCACCTGCACATCCGCGGCCTTCTCGATGTATTTCCAGAAGGCGCGGCGCTTGTCCACGCCTTGGGCGGTAAGGAGAAATTTCACACCATCCGGGATGCCGCGTTCCAGAGTGGTGCGGAGCCTTTCCACGCCGGACTCCGTGCGCTGGGAGCGGCCCGTCACGTTATCGCCCAGGAAATTCGCGTTCCGCAGCCAGACCACCTTGTCGCCGCCGAACATCGGGACAGTCAGCAACGCCTGCACGGTGGAGGAGCAGATTTCAAAGGCGGAATCCGAGTTGTCGGCGATGCCATCGATGGTTTCGTGGGTGAATCCATCGTCCACGCCGCCCGTCAGCTTGTTGTAAAGAGCCAGTGCCTTTTCCCGCACCAGACCATCATCACTGCCGACCACGGCGAAGAAGTTGCCGTTGCCATTGGAAGAGGTTGCCTTGGGTTTCGCTGCCACAGGAGAGGTGTTACCCGTGGTGGGAGCTCACTGCAAGTGCCGAGCATTCCGCTTCTCGCTCATCCAGGTGTAGAGCATCACCCACAGGGACAAGGCGAGGCCGAAGAGTGGAATCTGGAGCAGCGATGGTAGGGAATAGAGGATGCTCACTACCGGAATCCACACGCCCCAGGTGGCGAAGAGGGTGGGGATGGCGACATTTTGATAGTAACGCGGCGTGAAATATTGGCCCAGCTGATGAACGCCGTAACCCCGATTTTTCCAATCATAGAGCGCAGCGGTGAAAGGCGCGGCAAAGAGGGGATTGTAGAGGAATTGGTCCACCACCACCTTTTTCGCAACCACGGGAAACGTCGCTTCCGCGCCAAACCAATCAGCCTGGCAGCGGTAGAAAAAATCCACCGCGGTCCCCATGAAGCACCAGAAGGGAATGCTGAAGAGCAGATGACTGAGATTCTGGAGCAGGATTTTTCCTTTTTGAAAAATCACCACCCGCATGATTTCCGGTATGATGGCCCCGGCCACGATGGCGGAGAGGGCGGAGTATCCATAGCCCCATTCCTGCTTGATGATGGCCAGGTGATTGAGCCAGCGGGTGGTCGGAGGATAGAAATAGTATGCCAGCAGTAGTGCCAACATCATCCCCTGCACCAGCAGGCCAGGCACGATGTTCGCCCTTGCCGCGAGGATGCCGGACGTCCACGGAGCTTCCCGTTTTGATGAGGGGAGACAGGGTTCGGCGGACACGGCCTTGCTCATCCCTGATTTGAAAATGTTGTGCAAGCGCATCCATCGGCTATCTTTCTGCCGCCCGATGAATGCTGATCTTTCACCACCGCAGGTTTCCACCGGGACCGTTTTCGAAGCACGCAAGGTGAGGAAGGTCTATCACACCGGTGAACTGGATGTGGTCGCGCTGCACGGCGTGGATATTGAGCTGGCGGCAGGTGAACTAGTGGTTTTGCTCGGTGCGTCCGGCAGTGGGAAATCCACCCTGCTGAATATTCTGGGAGGACTGGATGTCCCTACTTCCGGAGAGCTGATTTATAAGGATTGGAATTTGAATGGAGCGGATGAAAACACGCTCACACTCTTCCGTCGGAATTGCGTGGGCTTCGTGTTCCAGTTTTACAATCTCATCCCCAGTCTGACCGCACGGGAAAATGTGGCTCTCATTACGGGCATTTCCCGCAACCCGATGACACCCGAGGAGGCGTTGGAAATGGTGGGACTCTCAAAGCGAATGGACCACTTTCCTTCACAGTTATCAGGTGGAGAGCAGCAGCGCGTGGCCATCGCCCGAGCAATTGCGAAGCGACCGGAAGTGCTGCTCTGCGACGAACCCACGGGCGCACTGGATGTGACCACAGGCATCGCCGTATTGGAGGCAGTGGAGCGGATCAATCGTGAGCTGGGCACCCTCACGGTCATCATCACCCACAATGCGGTGATGTCGGAAATGGCGGATCGAGTGCTCCATCTTTCCGATGGGAAAATCGTTCGTGCGGAACGAAATGAAACCCGCCTGCCCGCCTCGGGATTGAAATGGTAATCCACCCGCTCGACCGCAAGCTGCTGCGCGATCTGGGCCGGATGAAGGGCCAGGTGATGGCTGTTTCCCTGGTCATGGCCTGCGGGCTGGCCATGATGATCATGACTCGAAGTCTGATCCTCACGCTGGAGTCCACCCGCAGTGCCTACTATCAGGCATATGCACTGGCGGATGTCTTTGCGACACTCAAGCGGGCACCGGATTCTGTGGCGGATCGACTGAAAACCCTGCCTGGGGTGGCCACGGTGGAGACCCGTGTGGCGGTGGATGTAACGCTGGATCTGCCGGGACTCACTGAACCCGCGACGGGGCATCTCATTTCCCTGCCGGAAGATGGCGGCCTGCCCAAGCTGAACCGGGTGTTTCTCCGGAGCGGGCGCTACCCACAAACGGATGCGAGGCGGGAAGTGATCGTGGGAGAGTCCTTTGCCATCGAGAATGGACTGAAGCCTGGCGATAGTCTGGTAGCGGTGATCAATGGGCGGAAGGAAACGTTGAGCATCTGTGGCATCGGGCTTTCTCCGGAATTTGTGTTTGAGGCCCGTGCCGGTGAAACCCTGCCGGATCACAAACGATTCAGTGTGATTTGGATGAACTACCGCGCCCTTGCCGTGGCCTACAATCTGGATGGGGCCTTCAATGACGTGAGCATCGATCTGGCACCGGGAGCTGCGCCGGAGCCGGTGATCCAGGAAATGGATCGTCTGCTGGCCAAGTATGGTGCGGGTGGCGCTTACACACGGAAGGATCAGGCCTCGGCCCAACGGTTGGATGATGAGCTGCGGGTGCTGCATTCTCTATCTGTCGCCTATCCATTGGTATTCCTCAGTGTGGCGGCTTTCATGGTAAATGCCGTACTTGCCCGTATTGTTAGGCTTCAGCGGGAGCAGATCGCGCAGATGAAAGCGCTGGGCTATTCTTCATGGCAGGTGGGTGGCCATTACCTCAAGTTCGTGCTGGTGATCGGTATTCTCGGCACGGCCATCGGTGGAACGGCAGGGCGCTTTCTGGGAGAGGGACTGGTCAGCCTTTACACGCAGTTTTTCCGGTTTCCTGAATTGGTGTTCCGGATGGATTACAGTGCCTTGGGGTTGGCGCTGGTCATTAGTCTGGGAGCCTCCGTACTGGGTGTGCTCACCGTGGTGTGGCAGGCGGTGAAACTTCCCCCTGCAGAAGCGATGCGGCCGGAACCTCCTGCGGATTTCAAGCCATCGGTATTTGAACGGATGGGTCTCACAAAATTTTTCAGCCCCACGTTCCGCATGGCTTTGCGGAATATCGAGCGCAGGCCATGGCAGGCGGTTTTTACCGCAGCCGGGCTTTCCCTCGCCACCGGACTGATGGTGCTGCCGGGAGCAATGAGTGACAGTATCGACTATCTGCTCACCTTCCAGTGGAACAGCGCACAGCGGCAGGATGTGGCGGTTTTTCTAACGGAGCCAGGTTCCGGCAGTGCCTTTCATGATCTGGAGCACCTGCCGGGAGTCATCCAGGCGGAACCCATCCGCAGTGTCCCGGCGCGGCTGCGCTTCGGCCACATGCATCGGAAGCTTTCCGTCACTGGCATTCCGCCGAATGCCAGTCTCAACCGCTTGCTGGATGACAAAAGCATACCCATCCAGATGCCGGAGGAAGGACTTCTGATGTCAGAAAAACTCGCCGAAATCCTTGGTGCGAAAGTTGGAGATGAGGTGCAGGTGGAGGTATTGGAAGGCCGCCGTCCCACGCTGGGCATTCCTATTCGCGGACTGGTCACGGATTTCGCCGGAGTGGCCGCCTACATGGATATTTCCGCCCTGCGGCGGGCAATGATGGAAGGAGATACGGTGAATGGCGCCTACCTTTCACTGGATCACCAGCGCTGGGATGAATTCATGCGCGAGGTGAAGGAGACTCCCCGTGCCGCTATCGTGATGGTGAAGCGGGATCAACTTGCCGCCTTCCGGGAGACGACAGGGAGAAGCATCGGCATCATCCGGAAGCTTTACTTCGTTCTAGCGGTGATTGTGGCGTTCGGGGTGGTTTACAACAGTGCCCGCATCGCTCTCTCCGAGCGCAGCCGGGAATTGGCGACACTGCGGGTGGTCGGCTTCCGCTTGGCGGAAGTGCGGACTGTGTTGATTGGGGAACTGGGTATTCTGGTGCTGTGCGCCCTGCCGGTGGGCCTCCTGTTTGGCCGAGGGTTGGCCATTTTCATCATGTCCTCCTTTAGCACGGAGACGGTGAGGATGCCAATTCTGATCAATCCGGCCACCTATTCCATCGCAGTGATCGTGGTGCTCACGGCTGCAGTTGCCTCCTTTGCCCTTGTCAGCCGGATGTTGACCAAGCTGGACATGGTGGGAGTCCTGAAGGCGCGGGATTGATTTTCAGGAATCACCATTGCCATCACGAAGTGGGATGGCTAACAAATGGATGCCTCCGACCATGATCCCCATGAAACCCTCATCTTTTTTTCTCCCCGGTTTGTTCGCTGTAATGGCCCTTTCTTCCTGCGCCTCCGGTGTCAAACATCGGCGCGCTTTCAACGAAGCACAGCGGGAGGCGTTATCCTCCATCTCGGTGCCTCAGACTGAATTTGCCGCAGGTGCCTACGAATCGCCCAAGGATGGGACGAAAAATCCAAAATATGGCGAAGGCGATGGCTTGCGCCAAATGGGAATAGTTGCCGGTGCGGGTGGTGCTGGGGGCGCTCTTGGAGGTGTGGTGGGAGCATTGATCGGGGAGGCCGCCGGCTCCATCAAGGAACGTTCGGGTGTGAATGATGCGACGGCTTACTATCCTTTGGTGAAGCAGACGGCACCCCTGAATCTCGATGCGGTTTATCACCAGAAGCTGAAGGCATCCCTGAAGAGAAACCGATTTTTCAATTCCCGCATTCAGGAAAATGGTGAGAACCAAATCACGTCCACCATTGTAGCCTACCGTCTGAAATACAATGGCCCGGATGCTCATGGGGACGCCACATTCATTGCCAGCGTGGTGGCCCGTGTGGAACTGAAGAATGTCCGTGGCAAAGCCGTGGCAGGTGGAGTTTATGAAGGTGAATCCAAGACGCCCTATAAGCTTTCCGCCTACGCGAAGAAAGACGGGCCTTCCCAGAAAAGCTATGAGGAAGCCGCTTCCCAATCCGTGCTGAGCTTCCTCGGCGACATGTCAGACAAAACCCGGGAGTAATCTTCCAAAGAGAAGACGGTTGATCGAGATCAGCCGTCTTCTTGAACTTCACGCATTCGTCGGTTATCAGTGGCACACGATCCATGGCGAATTCCTCATCTGATAACGCAGCAGACATAGCCCCGTGGGAATCCAAGCGTGGACCGTCCGGGAAAAATTTCATCAGGCGTTCATTGCCATGGCTGGGTGGCGGGCTGCTCATCATATTGATCGTGTGGGGTCTGTGGCCGAAGCCGATCATCGTTGAAACCGCGCCTGCGACCCAAACTGCCCTCACGGTGCGGGTTTCCGAAGAAGGGAAAACCCGTGTGCGGAATCGCTATGTGGTGGCTGCTCCCGTCGCCGGGCACATGCGCCGGGTGCCTTTGAAGGCGGGGGATGAAGTAAAGGCAGGTGAAACCCTTCTCACTTCCATCGAGCCATCGGCAGCACCGCTTCTCGATCCACGGGCACGCCAACAGGCCGAGGCGCTTGTTTCTCTGCGGGAAGCTTCCCGTGAGCAGGCCCGCCAAGCTTTGGATGCCGCGCGTTCCGCCTCGGAATTGGCGAATGCGGATCGGGACCGCATTCTCAGCGTAGGAAATCCCCGCGCCATTTCCGCCTCTGACAAGGATCGTTTTGAAAGCGAAGCTGTCATTAAGGCGGCGCAGCTTCGTTCCGGTGAATTCGCGCTGAAGGTGGCGGATTATGAGCTGGCACAAGCCCGTGCAGCTTTGGCGCGTGGGAGTGAAACCCGCTCTGAATTGATCGAGGTGAAATCTCCTGTTTCCGGGCGTGTGCTCAAGGTCATGCAGGAAAGCGAAACGGTGGTCACTCCCGGGATGCAGATTTTGGAGGTGGGTGATCCTGCCGACATTGAGATTGAGGCCGAGATTCTCTCGCGGGACGCGGTGGTGATTCATCCCGGAGATTCGGTGGATATCGAGCAATGGGGAGGTCCGGACTCCTTGAAAGCACGCGTCCGCCGCGTGGAACCTGCCGCATTCACGAAGATATCCGCACTAGGCGTGGAAGAGCAGCGCGTAATTGTTCTCAGTGATTTGATCGATATTCCTTCGGAGGCGCAGACTTTGGGGGATCGCTATCGCGTGGAGGTGCGGGTGGCCACGTGGCACAGTGATTCGGTGCTCGCCGTGCCAGCCGGTTCCCTTTTCCGGCAGGGGAACGAATGGAAAACCTTCGTCTTCAGAGATGGTAAGGCGGTGCTCACCACCGTGGGAGCAGGTCACACGGATGGCCGCACAACGGAGGTTCTATCAGGAATTTCCGCAGGAGATGAAGTATTGCTGCATCCACCAGACACCGTGAAGGATGGATCATCCGTGAAAAAACGTTAGAGTGTTTTGGAAAATTCATTCCGTTTTGGAACTGTCGGTTGATTGACGAACAGGGAGGAAGACTGCAATAACAGCTGCTCCCTTTATGAAGAAACGAAACCTGATCCATCCGGGTGGCATCCTTTTCTGGTCCACAGCCTTTATCCTGGCTGGTGGAGCAGTGAGCCTCACGAGTTGTGACAACAGCGTGCGCACTGTGCTGGATGACAGCAGTGCGGATGCAGAAAAGCGCGTGGCGGAAGTGGATGCCGTGCAGGGCCAACTGGAGTCCGGCATGGTGGAGAACAATTTTCAGATCCCCAAGCTGGGCTACTATCACGCCGCAGCGCATCGTTTTTACGAGTTTCCCTACAATCAATACAAGGATGGCCAGTACTATGTAAACGGCACTTGGCAGGCTGAGGCGGGACCGGAAAACATTTCGTCCAGCCGCCCGAATGCGGATGAGCTGAAGCGCATCGATGCTGCGCTGGAAGAGGAGCAGAAGCAGGTAGCGGCCCATCCACAGACCTACCATTCCGGCGGTGGAGGAGGTATGGGCGTGGGAAACATGCTCATGATGTACTGGCTGCTTTCCGGAAACCGTGGGTTTTTCTCACCGGGACCAGGGTTCACCAATGCTGCTGGCCAAGCGGGACGGTGGCAGAGGGATTGGAAGGACGAGCGTCGCTATGCCCGTGGCGGGGGCAGTAGTTCATTCGGCTCCTATCGCAGGGCCTCATCTTCCCCCCGCTCCACGGTATCTTCTTCACCATCATCGTCGTTGGGGGGCTCTTCGCCATCGCACAGTTCTTCCAGTCGTGGAGGTTTCGGCTCCCACAGTTCCGGATCATCGCACGGTAGTTGAATCATGATATCCAATATCAGACTGGAGTCCAATCCTGGTAGGCCGGATTGGCGGCAGAAAGTGGAGGAGGCTGGCCTCACCTGGCATGAAGCCGATGGTGCGCCCTACTGGACCGAGGACAAGCATCTGACCCTAACACTCGAAGCTGCCGAAACACTGGAGGATGCCGCATCGGAACTGCATGCCCTGAGCCTGGAAGCGTGTGAGCAGATCGTAAAACGCGGATGGTGGGAGCGCCTGGCCATTCGTGATGCGGTGGCGCCCTTGATCGAGCAATCATGGCATGCCGGGGATTTTTCCCTCTATGGCCGCTTCGATCTGGCATGGGATGGTCGTGGCAAGCCCAAGCTGCTGGAATACAACGCGGATACCCCGACTTCGCTGCTGGAGGCTTCCGTCATTCAGTGGCAATGGCTGGAAGCGAATTTCCCTCAGAACGATCAGTTCAATTCGATTCACGAAGCCTTGGTGGATCGGTGGAAGTTGCTGGATGATCCGATGATCCATTTCGCATGTGATTGGGAAATGCTCGAGGATCGGCAAACCATCGCATATCTGGCAGAAACAGCGGAGCAAGCGGGGAAAACCGTGGAGTTGATGGACATGCCGGAGATCGGCTATTCCGAAATGCTACGGAGATTCACCGATCTGGAGGAACGTCCTATCGATCGGCTGTTCAAGCTCTACCCATGGGAATGGATGGTGGAGGAAGAGTTCTCCCAGCATGTGGCAGCGGATCGCTGGCGCTTTCTGGAGCCAATTTGGAAGATGATGCTCTCGAACAAGGGGTTGCTCGCTATTTTGTGGGAACTGAATCCCCATCACCCCTTGCTGTTGCCAGCTTTCACAGCACGTGAGCCCTTGCTGAATCAGGGAATCCAGCGCTGGGTGGAGAAGCCGTTTTTTGGTCGTGAGGGAGCCGGTGTTTCCATCATGGGCCATGGTGGCCAGATCGCCTCAGGGAAAATCGGCCACCTGGGAGAGCCGATCATCTATCAATCTCATGCGGATCTTTTCCAGGTTGACCAGACTCATTTCGTCTGGGGGTTGTGGATGATCGGCGATGAATGCCGTGGACTTTCCGCACGGGGCGACCGTTCTCCGGTGACGGGAAATCTCAGCCGCTTCTATCCTCACCGGATTGAAGGGTGAGACTTACGGGATTGTCATGGACGTTGTAGCATGCCCTTTGCTAGGGGAAACCCATGAAGAATGAATCCGGGAGGAATGGCGCACTCGTCATCGCTTCCAGCGCCAATGAGCGTTATGCTCTGGGCCTGGCGGTGATGATGTGCTCTGTCGTCTTGAACCACCGAGGCTCCGATATCCGCTTTTACATCGTGGACGATGGCATTCTTCCTGAAACGAAGGAGATGATAGCCGGGAAAATGCATTGGCTGTCCTCCGTCGCTGGCGTGGAGGTGGAAACCCATTACCTGCCGCTTTCCAGTATCCGCATGCCTCATGTGCCCGCCATGCAGGGTAATTATGCGACTTACGCCCGAATGTTTTTACCGGAACTGCTGGAGGAATCTTCCACTTATTATGTGGATTCAGACATCCTCTGCAACCGGGCATTCCCCTCGCTGGCAGAGATGGAATCCCTATACGGCGGACAATTGATCGCGGGATGCAGGGATGATGAAACGTCCCTGCCCAAGGATCATGTGTGGACAGAAATGTCCTGTGGAAATCTCTATGTGAACGCAGGCTTTCTCTGGATGAATCTGAAGCTCATGCGGGAGATGAAATGGATGAGCCTGCTTGGGGAAGAGAACGAGATCATGAGGAAGCTTTTCACAACCACCTTCCACTTCCATGATCAGACAATGATGAACTGCATGTGCGCAGGACGCATCTCCGTATTGCCGGAAAATTTCAATATCATGGGGGCATCCCTTCACCCGGGAGCGCTGCTGGATCTGAATGATAACTGGCACTTCACCGGTGAGATGAAACCATGGCTGACCACTGGGCGTATCGAGCATCTCGTGGTGCCTTCCTATCTCTATCAGATTATGGCGGAGAAGATCGGCCTGGCACACCGCCTGCCTGTGCCGTATCTTCCCCTTTCCCGTGCGAAATATTGGATGAGGCATTTCATTGCAGCACGGCTGTGGTTCAGAAGCAGGAAGAGGTTCAATCGATTTCAGATGAACGTGAAAACCTATCAGTATTCCAAAATCATGGCCCATCTCTATGCAGGGCGAATTGAAAACTTATTGATGAGGTGAATTTTATGATGAAAGCGGGCAAGGAAACATTGGTGGTAGCCTCCAGTTCGAATGAGCGGTTTGCGATGGGTCTGCTCGTGCTGCTGTGCTCCATTGTGATGAATAATCGTGAATCAAACATCCGGTTTTACATCATCAATGATGACATCCTTCCTGATACTAAAAAGCTTCTCATCGAGAAAGTCACGAAGCTTGGGCTGTCTCTTGGTGTGACGGTGGAGATCCGGGTGATGGATCTATCTCAAATAAAAATACCGGATCTGCCTCTGATGAAAGGGGGGCTTGCTTCGTATGCTCGATTGTTTTTCTCGGAGGTGCTGGAGGAATCCTCGATCTATTATGTGGATTCCGATATGGTGTGCAATCGCTCCTTTCCACCACTGGCAGAGATGGAATCGGAGTATGGCGGTTTTCTCCTTGCTGGGTGCCGTGATGATGAATCCTACATCGAACTGGACAAGGTATGGGCTGGGAAAGGCGGTAGAGGCCTGTATGTGAATGCCGGATTTCTGTGGATGAATCTCCAGGCGATGCGCGACGAGAATCTGCCCCAGCGAGTTCGAGAAGGAAAAGACATCATCGAAGGCATCCGCCTGAAAGTCACCCCATACCATGATCAGACCCTGTTCAACTGCCACTGCATGGGCCGCATTGCAGAACTGCCGCAGCATTTTAATGTGGTGGGTGTTTCGTTGAGGCCAGACGCAGTCATGAATCCGGACGATAATTGGCATTTCACCGGGGAAGTGAAACCCTGGTTGGCCCCAGGCGACGCGCTTCATCTAACGAAATCATTTTACGTGTACCACGTTATCATGAGAAAGCTGGGGCTGGAGGGCAGGTTGCCCTATTCTGCGCCTTGTCTTCCTCTATCAAATTATAAATATATGCTCCGTCACATCATTGCGGCCCGGTTGTGGTTCAGGAGTAAAAATAGATTCCGGCGTTTCATGATCCGGGTGAGATGCCATCAGGGTGCCAAAAGCGCGGCAGCTGCCTATTCTGATAGGATTGACAGTCTTTTATGGAAAGCCTGATCTCAGGGCTGTATGCCCGGCGGGGTTCCATAGCCCACCAACTTTGTTTTCGCTTCCTCCTTAGGCACGCGGAAATCATAGACCCCATAGCCATTGGCCTGCTTGCCACGATAGGAGCGGCCATCGGTGGCATTGATCATCACCGGTCTGCCGTCCTTTTTTTCTTTTCCCAGATAAAGTGCTACATGGGTGATGTTGAGGCTGCGCCCGTCCGTAGGGTTGTAGCTGCCCGACCAGAAAATCAGGTCACCCGGTTTCAAGGCTTTCAGACTATCATCCTTTTCATCCCTCGCAGAAGGGACCACATAGTGCATGCGGTCTGTTTTTTTGATCCACATGAATTGATCGGCCGAACTGCGCGGTGGTTTCAATCCGCTTTTTTGAAGCACATAGTACATCGCCCCGGAGCAATCAAAGCCACCGTCTTCCGGGCATGAACCTCCGAATTTATACGGTAACCATGGAGAGGTTTTGGCTACCAGAATCGCATTTTCGATCAGTTTCTGACGGTCTGCCGGGAGCGTGCTGAAATCAGCAAGGTCCTTTGTCTCAATGAGTGCAGGTTGTCCATGGCTGGCTTTCTTGATAGGCGGAGCTTCTTCTGTTTGTGCGTGGGAAACACAGGCCACAGAAAGTGATAGTATGAGAGCAGTCCACTGCATTATGGCAAGGTAATGCCAGGATGCGCTCCGCGCAACTTTCAACGACTTCTCAATTCCTGCAGGGCGATGAAGACCGCCTCCGGATGAAGATCTGCCAGGACTCCGGCCGGTGCCTGCACGGCATGGGTGCGTGCTGCCCCAATAGGCCATGGCCCAAACCGTAGCGGTGAGGTGGGGCCGAAGATAGCCAGCACTTTATTCCCCACAGCAGCTGATAGATGCATCGGGCCGCTGTCATTCCCGACAAAAATGGAGGGCTGGCGGCAGAGTTCGATCATCTCATCTAGAGGGCAGCCGGTGAGATTGAGAAAGCGGCCATCGGGAGGTGCCATCTGCGGCTCCCCAGGTTGCCCGGCGCACCACGCCACGCGGCTGCCTGGAATGGTCTCCCATATCAGCCGGGTAAGGGCATCGAATTTAGGCCACTCCTTGTTCACGCCACGGCTATCCGTGAAGATCACAAATTGGTGATTCGGATCGCCTTCAAAAAAGGAGGCCCATGGAAATACAGGACCGGGTTTGAGATTCAGAGGGAAGGTCACTTCAGGATTCAGTCCCATGGTTTTCGGAAAGCCCTGTAACACCCGGATCGCATGGTAGGGCCCCGGGCCTTCAGGAGCCGGAATGCGGCCATTGTAGAAAAGTCCCGCCCCCTCCCGGCTGTCCCGCCGCCCCCATTTTTTCGGCGACTTCGCGGCCAGCGTCATCAGCCCGGAGCGTAGCAGGCCCTGCATGTCCCACACCGCGTCGAAGCTGCGGCGGTGCAGGATTTTCATCAGTTCCCAGATGCCACGGAGGCCTTCCTTTCTCCTGAAGTAAATGACCTCATGAACGAAGGGGGCCGCCTCCACAAGTCCTGCGAAGCGATCCCGCACCACCCAGGTGACCCTGCATTCCGGCATCTGGCGGGTCACCGATTGCAGGATCTGGAGCGCATGCACGATGTCACCCAGCGACGATGGCTTGATGATAAGCAGGCTTTTTAGCGGCGGGAGTTGAGGCATTTCCGGCATCAGACGGGAGGCTTGCCCACTGCCGGATGACCTGCAATCGTAAACGCCCGCCTGACCTTTCGATGAATTTCAACGCACTTCAAATCGCCAAGCTCCAAGCTGATCTCACCACGCTGTGGCATGAGCAGCCTCCTTCCGCCTCCGACGAAGGATTTCTTCGCTTGGTGCAGGAAAATCACCAGCGGAATTTCGAGCTGTGGCATGAGGAAGACGTGGCTCGGCGGGATGACCTCGGCTTCGAGCGGGTGTATCAGGCGAAGCGTGCGATTGATCGGTTCAATCAGGAGCGGAATAATTTCATCGAGGAAATGGACAAGCTTCTGGTGGCCAGCCTGAAGCCTGCTGATTCTGGATGCCCGAAGAACTCCGAAACCCCAGGCATGATTATCGATCGGCTCTCTATTCTGGCGCTTAAGGAGTTCCACATGCGTGAGGAGACCCTCCGCGAGGATGCCAGCGAGGATCACAAGGCGAATTGCAAGGCCAAGCTGGCGAGGATTCTTCACCAGCGTTCAGATCTTACCCAGAGCCTGACGGAATTGGTGGATGAAGTGATAAAAAGGACGCGGACGTTTGCCGTTTATTATCAATTCAAGATGTATAACGACCCGGCGTTGAATCCACAGCTCTATGGAGGCGCTAAATCCGCAGAAGCATGAGCGGGCGCAAGGACAAGCTTCCTCTGTGGCATCCCTTTTATTGGCCCATGTGGCTGGGCATGGGGCTGTTCCATCTGTTGATCAAACTACCATGGCCCACCCAACTGGCGATGGGGCGTTTTTTTGGCAGGCTCGCCTTTTTCTTTCTTCGGGATCGCCGACGGGTCATTCGGGTCAATTTGGCGCTGTGTTTCCCGGAAGCTTCCAAAAACCAGCTCAGGAAGCTGGCTGTAGCTCATCATGAGGCCATGGGGATTGGCATTTTCGAGACCTGCATGGCTTGGTGGGCACCTAAAAACCGACTTCCCAAATTCATCATTGAAGGCCGCGAGCATCTGGAAAAGGCAAAAGCAACCGGCAAGGGAGTGGTCCTGCTTTCCGCTCACTTCACGACTCTGGAAATCTGTGGGCGTTTCTTCACAGATGAATTCTCCATGGGGGGGCTCTACCGCGAACCGGATAATCCGGTGGTCGCACGCGAAATGTACCGCCGCCGTATCGCAAAAATGACCGTGGCCATTCAAATGAATGACCTGAGGGGGCTGATCCGCGCGCTGAAGGACGGCCACACGATCTGGTATGCACCGGACCAAGGGAAAAAGACCAAGCTTTCTACCGTCCTGCCATTTTTTGGAGAGCCCGCCATCACGAATACGGCTACCAGCCGCTTGGCGCAGATGACCGGAGCTGCCGTGGTCCCGTTTTTCGGAGAGCGTCGTCCTGATGGCTCTTATGTGCTCCGCATCCTTCCGCCCCTTGAGGATTTCCCATCCAATGACGTGAACGCGGATGCGCTACGAATTAATGAACTCATGGAAAAATACATTCGACTGGCACCCGAGCAATATTTTTGGGTCCATCGCCGCTTCAAACGTCGCGGGGGCAATTATAAGAACGTTTACCGCTCGAAGTCCAAGCGCAGGAAAATCGAGCGATCTTCCTGATTCTTGCCTCCCGTGGCTTCCATCACCTGCTATTTCCCAAACCCCATTCCATTTTCATGAGTTCCCCATCCGAAAAGATCCTCGTCACCGGTGGTGCCGGTTTCATCGGCTCCCATCTCTGTGAAGCACTTGTGGCAGAAGGTGCACAGGTCGTCGTCATTGATGATTTCAATGACTACTATGATCCTGTGGTGAAGGAGCGGCACCTCGCCGGGATTCGAGGTCAAATCACTGTGGTAAGAGGGGATATCCGGGATGTGGCACTGGTCGATTCCTTGTTCGAGGAGCACCGCTTTGATAAAGTCTTCCACTTGGCAGGCCGTGCTGGCGTGCGCCCTTCCATTGTCGATCCGCGCCTCTACATCAGCACCAATGTTGATGGCACATTGAACCTGCTGGAAGGCTGCCGGAAGACCGGAGTGAATAGCTTTATCTTTGCCTCCTCCTCCTCCGTTTACGGAATGAATGAAAAGGTCCCCTTCGCAGAGGATGATCTCATTCAGAGGACCATCTCTCCTTACGCTGCCACCAAGCTGGCAGGTGAACAGCTTTGCTCAAACTATTCCCACCTCTTCGGCATTCACTGCGTTTGTTTGCGCTTCTTCACGGTGTATGGCCCACGCCAGCGCGCCGATCTGGCCATTTCGAAGTTCACCCACAAGATTTTATCAGGAGAGCCGATCGATCAATATGGTGATGGCAGTTCGGCCCGTGACTACACATTTGTAGAGGATATCATCAGCGGGGTCATGGCTGCTGGCCGCTATACGGCTACGGATTTTGAAATCATCAATCTGGGTGGGTCCGCAGCAAATACGCTCTCCCAGCTTATTTCCGCCATTGAGGAGATCTTGGGGAAAAAGGCAGAGATACGCTATCTGCCCGATCAACCGGGGGATGTGCCTCTCACCTATGCGGATGTCTCAAAAGCGCATCGTCTTCTGGGGTATCAGCCTCGCACGCCATTACTAAAAGGTTTGGAGCGCTACGTTCATTGGGTGAAAACGGAAGAACAGCCCATCCATTAGTCTCACAAACTCTTCTCCGGGGCTTTTTCCCTCCACATGGGTGAATGGATGAACTGCTTCCTATCTATCAGTCAGATGGATGCAGTGTCCAACTGCTGGCTACGGAGTTATGAATACGAGGCTGAGATGTCTGTCGTGAGTTTTTACGTATTTCATGTGAGTTTAATCATTTTATTGGAGTTTTTGCCCGGAATTTGCTTGATGGCGTGCGCACCACCACTGCCATGCCTCGCTACAGCTCAGGGTTTTATAATACCATCGAATACATCGGACCGCGGCCTCAGAAAAAGAAGAGGCCGAATGTGTTCGGAGGTTGGGTCATTGGTGTCATCGCCATCGGCCTCGGCGTTTGCTTTGTGAAGCCGATCTACTCGGCCATGGTTGAGGAGCAGGTGAAACCTTCCTCGGAGCAGGCGGATGCTCTGATCTCCGGTTTGAATCATACGCATACCCCCGGCAGCCGTCTGGCCGCTGCGGCTCTGGCACACTCCAAGGAGAGCGTCAGCTATGACTCTGGCTACTATGAAATTTCCTACCCGAATGGGGATATCCCTGCCTCCAAGGGGGTGGCGGCGGATGTGATCGTCCGTTGCTATCGGCAACTGGGCATCGATCTTCAGAAGGAAGTCCATGAAGACATGGCTTCGGATTTCCGGGTGTATCCCCAGCTCTGGAATGCTCTGGAGCCGGATGCGAACATCGATCACCGCCGCGTGCAGAATCTCCAGCGGTTCTTCACCCGCCATGGGGAAGACATCAAGGTCACACGGGATGCAGCAGACTATAAGCCCGGCGATCTGGTGGTATGGGGCTTGGGAAATGCAGAAACCCACATCGGTATTGTCGTGCCGGGCCCGGGTGAATTTTCCAATGAGCCATGGGTCGTGCATAACAATGGCTCCGGTGTGAAGTGGGAGAAATCCCTTTTTGAATACCAGATTCTCGGGCACTACCGCTATCCAGCCAAGCAATAGCAGGGGTTGGCGTGGGGGCATTGCCGAAATTGACACCCATCATTCAACTTCACGTTTGATTTTCAGGGCGCCTTTTTTGTAAGGCTGGTGCATGGCAGCAAAACCGAAGGATGGATCGCGGGTGGTGGTGAAGGTATTCCTGTATGGAATCCAGCCGCAGATCTGGCGTCGTTTTGAAATTTCGGGGGATGTAACTTTTGCTGTTTTCAACGATGCCGTGCAGGCCGTGATGGGGTGGGAAAATAAAAGCCCGCACGAATTCCGCCACGGCAAGGGCAAGCGTCTGGTGGATGTCATTGGCCCCATCGGCCTCGAGGATCAGACCATCGGTGAATTTCAGGATGAAGCGGTGCTCACCGTGAATGAATTCCTCGGCAAGCGCCGCCTGCCGGTACGCATCCTTTATCGTTACGACTTCGCGGACGAATGGATTCACGAGATTGTTTTCGAGAAAAAGATCGAAGGGGATGGCCCGCCACTCGTGCTGGAAGGAGAGCGCGCCTGTCCCCCGGAAGACTTCGGTGGGCATTTCCAATACATGCAGGCCCTGCACGGTGAAATCGAATGGATGAACCCTGGCTACGAACCTGAAAAATTCGATCCCAAGGCGGTGGACTTCACGCCGAAAAAGCCGCGGAAGCGCAGATGATGAGGGTTTTTTGAAAACCCTTTTGCTTCATTTTTCCTCATCCACCAATCGGGTCCCTTTGGGCTCGATAATGATCTTCCCTTTTTTAAGGAGGGAGCCTAGGGCTTGCTTGAAGGTGCGCTTGCTGACCCCCAATTCTTCCTTGATTTCACCGGCCGATGAGTGGTCACAGAGGGACCAGTATCCACCACGGGCTGCCAACTCGGCGAGGATTTGTGATTCAATGTCCTCCACTTTTCCGCGGCCGGGAGCGTGGAGGGTGAGATCGATTTTCCCATCCGGGCGAATGGCTGCGATGTAACCCTTGAGTTGCTCGCCGGGCTTGAGATCCTGATAGACCTCGCTGGCGAAGAGCAGCCCGCTGTGGGTGCCATTGACGATGGCCTTGTATCCCAACTCGGTTTTGGCGAAGGGGATGAGATCCACTTGCTGGCCGGGTCTGAAATCGTGTGGCCCCAGATCCATGTGGCGGGTGAGGCGGGTAGTGGCGATGATGCGTTCGCTGGCCTCATCCACCCGCAGGAAAACCAGATAATAGTGCCCCGGCTGCATCCGCGTCTTCTGTTCACGGAAAGGGACCAGCAGATCCTTGGGCAGCCCCCAGTCCATAAAGGCTCCCACGCCGGTCACTTCCAGGCAGCGGAGGCGGGCGAATTGGCCGGGCATCGCCTTGGGTGTCTGAAGCGTGGCCACGGGGCGATCCTCGGAATCCGTATAAAGGAAAACCTCCAGCATCTGTCCACTTTCCCATTCCTGAGGAACTTCCCGGTGAGGGAGCAGGACTTCGCCCAACTCTCCCCCATCGAGGTAGAGACCGAAGGTCTTTTCCCTGAGAATCCGGAGTGAGGTGCGTTCGCCGATGGTTGCCATGACGGTAGAGTCCGGTGTGGCGGCGCAAGAAGCAAGACGTGAGACGCGGGGAGGCTTTGACTTTGGAAATAAGACACGCCTTAGTTTTACCCATGTTGACGATCAAACCGGCGGGTGAACGGAAGAGTAAATGGGGGGAAGGCTCCATCTGGTGGCAGGGAGCGCTGTATTATGTGGATATTGAGAGCCATTTGGTCGTGCGCTATGATCCTGCGGATGGCAGCGAGAAATCGTGGAATGTAGGCCAGCGTGTGGGCACCGTAGTGCCACGCGAAAGTGGCGGGCTGGTGATTGCCGGTGACCACGGCCTTTACTTTATGGATGAGGGAACGGGGACGCTCACTGCCATCGCCGATCCGGAGCCGGATAAGCCGGATAACCGCTTCAACGATGGAAAATGTGCACCCGACGGGCGTTTTTTCGCAGGCACCATCAGCCTGGTGAAAAAAACCGGCGATGCCCGCCTCTACCGTCTGGACCCGGATCTCACACTGCACGAGGCCTTCGGCCCTGTAACCAACTCGAATGGCATCATCTGGAGCGCGGATGGGAAGGTCGTTTATTATATTGATACGCCACGGAAGGAAGTGCTGGCCTTTGATTATGAAGACGGACACCTGCGGAACATGCGCGGAGTGGTCTCCACCCAGCATCTGTCATGGTCACCGGACGGTATGACCATTGATACGGATGGGAATCTCTGGGTCGCCTTCTGTCATGGGGGCTGTGTGATCTGCTACAGCCCGGTGACAGGTGAGGAGATCCGCCGCGTGGAGATCCCAGCGCTGGAAACGACTTCCTGCGCCTTCGGTGGTCCGGATCTGACGGATCTGTATGTCACTACCGGCGTTCACGGCTCCATCGAGGAAGAGCATGGCGGCCGCCTTTTCGTGATCAAGGGACTGGGAGTGAAGGGTCTGCCTGCCAACGCCTTCGGAGGCTGAAATGCCCTTTACGTGGCAGTCCCGGAAACACTCTCCTGCTAGGAAGATGCGGGTCCGGGATTCGCTGCGTTGACATCTGAAGAAGTCCCGCACAGTTTTCGCACCCATGGACACGATGAAACTTTTGCTCGGCGCCACCATCGCCGTTTTGCTCGGCGCACTTTGTTGGTCCTTCGTCGGCATGAAAGAAGGGGAGAGGAATACCCCGGCGGATGAAATCGCGCGCCTCCAGAAGCAGGTGAATGAGCTGCGCATCGAGCAGGAACGCATCCAAGTGGAGAAAAGCCTTCAGCAGGTGCGCTCTGTCCAGCCAGCCGCCCCGGCTTCTGGTGCCTCCAGTGCTGCAGATATAGAGGCCATGAAGGCAGAGATCGCAGCCAAGGATGCTGCGCTGAAGCAGATCGAGCAGCAGAAAACCAAGGCAGAACGGGATGCTTCCACCTACCGGGATGAGGCCGGCTTTGTTGGCCAGCGAGAACTGGAAAAAAGCAACGATGAACTGCGCCGCGCCCGCATGATCAAGGATGCACTCCTGGTGGCCCGTGTGAAGGAATTCGCAGAAGATCCATCAGTCGGCAGTTTCGCCACCATTGAGATTCTCATGCCGGAAACCGTACAGGTAGGCACCATCGTGGCCATCCGCCGGAACACAGGTATCCTCGGGCAATTGAAGATTTCCGACATCAGCCCGGAAGGTGCAATTGCCAATCCGCTTCCAGGTTTCGGTCAGGTAAAGCCACAGGCGGGTGACGAACTGATCCTGCCTCCCCAGTATTGAATTTTCCTTCTCCGCCAACCAGGCAGACTACTTTGCTCACAGGGGGATCAGCATCCTAGCGTTCCTTTCTGGCCTCAATGCGGGCAATGGCAGTTTCCAGAGACTGAAACCCTTTCCGCTCAATGTGGCGCAGTTGCTTGCGTCGGGCAATGGAACGGAAGTAATCACACAGCGGAATGAAATCCCGGTGGCCGATGCCATCAATGCTGACGAATCGATAGCTGCCATCCAGCATCCTGCGTGCACATATGTTTCCCGGAATGAGGTCCCGGATAATGATGGCATCACGCAGGATGGAATCCAGAAATTCCCGGTGCGCCTTAATCCAAACCGGGTCTTGTGCGCTTGCCTTGCCATTGTGGATATAATGGAGAAAGGTCTTTGAAATCGTAAGGGTACCTTCATCCAGCACGAGATCGAAGACACCGCCGCGCCCCAGATTGGTCTGTACGAAGCCATAGAAACGTGGCACATAAGTGTAGTTCAGCAGCGGGCGGATCCGGGCTAGTTTCTTATAATAATGGGCTTCCTTTTCAGTGGGGCCGCCGTGCTTGCGCACGTCCACCTTGATGCACTTAGCCGGATCAAGAGGATGCCGGTAGCAGACCCGGTTGATGCCTTTTCCTATATAGAGTGTGTCATCGAGTTCGATCATGCCAAGGGGGGGGCGGCTGAAAATCAGCCGGTAGACCAAGCAAGAACAACTTTGTGGCTTTTTTGAAGGAAACTTTTTCAACAGGTGCTGAAAGTGGCAGCCAGTTTGATAGAGAAGATGATGTCGATAGAGGGAATTCGCAGTTCCGGCGAGTGATGGAATTGGACAAACGGAGGAGGCTTGCCCGGGTGGAGGGGAGCGCTCTAGATTTCCCCATGGCCATCGAATCAATCCTGGGATACACGCCGGAAATTCACGAAAGCGCGTTCGTGGCTGCCAGTGCGGATATCATTGGGCGGGTAACATTGCATGAGGAAACCAGCATTTGGTATAACGCCACCCTCCGCGGAGACATCAATGAGATCGTCATCGGAGCGCGCTCGAATGTGCAGGATAATGTGGTGATCCATCTATCTGATGACTACGGCTGTCATGTGGGGGAACTGGTAACGGTGGGCCATTCCGCCATTCTCCATGCCTGCACCATCAAGGACGAGGTGTTGGTGGGGATGGGAGCCATCATTCTGGATGGGGCCGTGATCGGTGAGCGCTCCATCATCGGTGCGGGGGCACTCGTTACTGGCGGGACAATCATTCCGCCCGGCTCGCTGGTCCTGGGCTCTCCGGCCAAGGTTGTCCGCACTCTGTCGGAGGAGGAGCAGGAAAAGGTGAAAAGCTGGGCATTGAAATATGTAGGCGGCTCCCGCAAGTATCTGGAGCGTTGATTTTTCATCTATTCCCCTGATCTTTTTCGTAATGCCAGATCTCGTCCAAGTGGAACCCGTCGCCCTGCTCCCCACGCAGGCTGGAACCGCCGTCTTCCTCGGAGATGGGGAGAAAGTCATCATCTTCTACATCGATCCAAACATCGGCTCTTCCGTGAATGCCGCCATGACCGGGCAGCTTCCATCGCGCCCGCTTTCTCATGACCTCATGCTGATGTCGCTGGAGACCATGGGAGCACGGGTGAGCCGCGCCATCATCGTCAAGATGGAGGAGGAAGTTTACTACGCCCGCCTGATCATCGAAGCGAAAAACGAGATCATGGAGCACAAGATCGTGGAACTGGATGCCCGCCCCTCGGACTGCCTGGCCCTTATCGTCCGCTGCGGCGCTCCCCTGTATGTGTTGCGGGACTTGTGGGAAACTCTGCCGGACATGACCCATGTACTGCAGGAAATGCGCGATGAGGATATTAGCAGCGAGTAAGCTTTTCGGAGAAGTAGGAAATTTTACGATCAAGTCTTGCCGAAGGGGCATTCCCCAGTGCAGTGTCCCGCCCCCGCGCTGAAAGGCGCACGGTTAAAATCGCGGGATGGAGCAGCCAGGTAGCTCGTCAGGCTCATAACCTGAAGGTCGTAGGTTCAAATCCTACTCCCGCAACCAATGAAGACCCGTGACTTACGGGTCTGCGCCTTTTTGAGGACCAAGTCTGGCAGTTGGATAAAGAAAGAGTCTCCTATCCTTTCCCGGTCTTATCGGTCTCAGCATGCATTTCGCAAAATCGCTGCTTGCGAGGGTGGGGAACCGTTTTAATTTGGCTGCATCATGCCTTCCCTGACCGCACCTGCCCTGCCGGAGTACTTCCACGAGGAAATCCTGCTTCACCCGGAGAATCGTAAGTTTCCCCCGTTTGATTTGGTCCGTCTGCTGGGGAGTGTGTTCGCCCCGACTCAAGGGTGCCGGGTTTGCATTCTGATCGATTTCGATGAGCCGGAGAATCTGATCAAGGACTTCGCGTTTCTTAAGGAAGAGGGCTATCAAGTGCAGAAAAATGCACACAAACATTTCTACGAAGGACTGAAGAATGGAGCATTGGAGGCTCTGGGACTGAGCAGTGGTGAGATGTTCGCCTACCGCTGCAGCCATGGTTCCAATCTGGATCTGGAGGATGATGTGTGGGATGTGAATGGAAACCATCTCTCATTGGATCGGGATATTTACCCGAATTTCGATCTCATCCTGTGCATTTCCACGTTCTCCGCCACGGCTCCGCTGACGGCGAAGTGCAAGGAATATGGTTTCCGGGGTGCGACGATGCATGGACTCAATGACGTGATCCTCAATTCCGGACTGGCGGTGGATTATGACGACGTTTCCGCCGATGCGGAGCGCCTTCGCTTGGCTCTGACGAATGCGGATTCCATTGAAATCGATTTCGCGTTGGAAGATGGCCGCGTGCTCACGGCATGGCTGGGGCTGGATGGACAGGATGCGCAGAAATCGCATGGCCTCTGCCGCGGAAAACAGCCGGACATCGCCAATCTCCCTGCCGGTGAGGTTTACTTCGTTCCAGCGGATGCACATGGGCAATTCCCGATGAAGTATGAGGATGGCACCCTCGGTGTGCTGGATGTGAAGGATCGCTGTATTTACCGCTCAACCCTTATTGAAGGGAATCAGGCTACGATAGATGCCCACAATGCCCGGCTGAAGGATGACCCGATGACGGGGACGCTGGGTGAGCTTGGTTTCGGCACCCAAGTGCTACCTGTTTCCGGTGCGGATATTCAGGATGAAAAGGTGCTGGGCACCTGTCACCTCGCCACAGGCCGGGATGACCATCTGGGGGGCGATATTCTCCCGAGCATGTTCAAAAAGCATGAGAACTCCACGCACGACGATATTCTCTTCGCTCCTCATAAGACGCCGAATTTCAATATCAGCCAAGTGAGGATGAAGCGTGGGACGCAGAGCGAGGTTCTCATCGAGAATTTTCGCCCCAGCCGTTACCTGATGAATGCCTTGGCTTCTGGACGCTGAGCGCCCGTTTGATTTTTTCCACTCCTACCCGCCTGATGATGACATCGGGCGGGTATTTTTTTTGATTCTAAGGACTTTCCACAGCAACACGCGATTACGGAATGGTAAATTACTAAGTATATCCTAAAAGAGCGGTTGGTCCTAAACCCATGAAGTCAGCACACCGTCGCCCCACTCGTCATTTTCCAGGGATTACCCTGCTGGAATTGACTGTGGTGATCTGTGTGATTCTGAGTCTTCTTTCCATCCTGTTCATTGGGGCTAGAGCGTGGAAAAGGGGTAGTGATCGAGCAGCATGTGTGATGAATCTCAGAACGGTCCAGTGGGCGATGCGCTCCTATCAAAATCTGGGAGGCTATGATCCGGGGAGCCATTTGTATGCCTTTGAAGAAAGCCAGGATCTTCTGGAGCTTCTCAATACCAAGGGGTTTTTCAGCACAGAGATGTATCAAATTGCCAAGGGGCAGGAGGAATGCCCTGGAGGAGGGACGTGCGCCACCTTGGCGACAAATTCCTTCCCCGCACTGGGTGAGCTTTTCATGAACTGTTCACTGGCAGACGGGGAGCTGCACGCGCCTGCGAATCACCAGGATTGGTGAACCTCCTTCTCGCTTGGCATTCGGTGAAATCCGGGTGATGGATGCCCATCACCATGACGTATCAAGAGGCCATTGATTGGTTATACTCCACCCAGATGTTTGGCATCAAGCTGGGGCTGGATGGCCCACGCCAGCTTTTAAAGGAATTCCAAGCTCATCCTGCCCATGGCGTGAAGGTGATCCATGTGGCCGGAACGAATGGGAAAGGCAGTACCTGTGCGATGATCGATAGCATTTCCCGCGCCTGCGGCATGCGCACGGGTTTGTTCACCTCCCCGCATCTCATGGATTACCGGGAGCGGATCAAGGTTTCCGGGCAGGAGATTCCGGAGGATCAATGCGCGGAAATGCTCACAGACCTGAGGGGAATCTGTGAGGGAATGGAACACCATCCCACGTTTTTTGAAATTACCCTCACACTGGCCATGCGGTGGTTCCGCATCTGTGAGTGCGAAGTCATCGTGCTGGAAACCGGCATGGGCGGGCGGTTGGACGCCACTACTGCAGTAGCTGCGGATGTCTGCGCCATCACCCCCATCGGCCTGGATCACACCCAGTGGCTGGGCGATACGCTTGAAAAGATCGCTGCGGAAAAAGCCGGCATTTTCCTGTATGGAAAGCCCGCCGTCTCTGCTCCCCAGGAGCCAGCTGCCCAGCGGGTGCTGGAAATGGAAGCGAACGAAATACGCTGCCCGCTTACTTTCATCACGGAGCCACTCGGTGGTTACGCCATCGGGCTGGCCGGGAAGCATCAGGCATGGAATGCGGCGCTGGCCGTGGCAGCCCTGCATGAATCCGGCATGGCGCTGCCTTATGAAAGCGTCCACTACGGTCTCAAAAACGTCAGGTGGCCGGGGCGGTTTGAAATTTTCCAGCATCGAGGCACTCAGGTCATTCTCGATGGTGCGCACAATCCGCAGGGAGCAGCGGCTCTTGCGGAGACGTGGCGGGAAAAGTTCCCGGATCAAAAAGCCTCCATCGTTTTCAGTGCGGTGGCGGCCAAGGACATTTCGGGGATTTTGGAAAGTATCGCCCCTCTCGGTTCGCGCCTGTTTCTCTGCCCGGTGGATACACCACGCGCTCTGGCTGCAGAGGAAATCGCCGCTTCGCTCCCGGAGCATGCCGTTCCCCACGAGCTTTTCCCGGATTTCCACCAGGCATTTCAGGCCGCACAGGCTCATGGCGGCCCTATCTTGGTGGCGGGCTCGCTGTTTTTGGTGGGAGAGGCCCGGGCCATGCTGGTTGGCGGGGAATTCCAGTCTTCCGCACAGTGACAACGCCTATTTTCCCGGCTTTCCTCCTTTGACAAGCTGGGGGAGTAACGGCAGTCTGCCGCCGCAATCCTGCATTTCAAAATTTTATGGCCTACGATCTTATTGTCATCGGTGGCGGCCCTGCCGGCTATGTCGCCGCCATCCGCGCAGCCCAACTGGGTAAAAAAGTCGCCTGCGTAGAAGCAGACCGTGCCGGTGGCACCTGCCTCAACTGGGGCTGTCTTCCTACCAAGGCCCTTCTGAAAAACGCTGAACTCTATCACACCCTGGCCCACCGCGCGGCTGAGTTTGGTTTCAAGATCGAAGGTTTCAGCTACGATTGGAGCACCGTCATTGGCCGCTCCCGCAAGGTTTCGGACCGCCTCGCCGGTGGCATTGAGTTCCTTTTCAAGAAGAACAAGGTGGACTACGTGCGGGGCCTCGGCTCCATCGAAGGCACTGGCAAGGTGAGCGTGCAGGCCGCAGACGGCAGCACCCAGACACTTGAGACCAAGGACATCCTCATCGCCACCGGTTGCAAATCCCGTGGTCTCCCGAATTTCCCATTCAATGGCACCACGATCATCGGCTCTAAGGAAGCCATGGTGCTTCAGCAGCAGCCGAAGGAGCTCATCATCATCGGAGCAGGTGCCATCGGCGTCGAGTTCGCTTACATCTACAATGCCTTCGGCACCAAGGTGACCCTCGTGGAAATGGCTCCACGCATCCTTCCAGTGGAAGACGATGAAGTGGGTGATGCACTGGAGAAATCCCTCATCAAGCAAGGCATCCGCGTCCTGACCAATACCAAGATCACCGCTACCGTCGACAAGGGTTCCCATGTCGAGCTGACGGTGGAAGGTCCTAAGGAAAACGGTGTCATTACCGCAGAGATCGCTCTTGTTGCCATCGGCATCCAGCCGGTGTTGCCAGGCGGCCAGCAGCCAGCCCTTTCCGATCGCGGTTACATCAATGTGGGAGATCGTTACGAGACTTCCATCCCAGGCGTTTACGCCGCAGGTGACATCACCGGCCCACCATGGCTCGCCCACGTCGCTTCCTTCGAAGCAGTGCAGGCGGTGGAAGGCCTCTATGTGGAAGGTCACACTCCACGCAAGGTGAACAATTTCCCGGGCTGCACCTACTGCCACCCACAGGTCGCCTCCGTTGGCAAGACCGAGCGCGCACTCAAGGCGGAAGGTATCGAGTATGTCGTCGGGAAAATTCCATTCGTCGCCATTGGTAAGGCCATCGCCTCCGGTGAGCCGGATGGCTTTGCGAAACTGCTCTACGGCAAGAAGCACGGTGAACTTCTCGGCGCGCACATCATCGGTGAAAACGCTACCGAGCTCATTGCTGAGATGGGCCTCGCGCTCGACCAAGAGCTCACCAGTGAAGAGATCCACGCCACCATCCACGCTCACCCCACGATGAGCGAAGTCATCCACGAGGCCACCCTCGCGGCTGAAGGCCACGCGATCCACTTCTGATCTGCTTGGATGTTTTCACCACCCCCAGCGGCTTGGCCGTTGGGGGTGGTTTTGTTTCATGGCCCAAGATAAAGGAAATCCCCGCTGCATTTCTCCTTATTGTAGTGTAGCTGTCAGCCTACATGCGTGCCGTTTACCTCTTCCTTCCATTTGCCTCCCTGATGATTGCTGCCGCTGGTGAAATTTCCTACCCCGCTACCCGCAAGGAAGCCGTTACGGACGACTATCACGGGACTAAAGTGGAGGACTCCTATCGTTGGCTGGAGGATGACAATTCCGCAGAAACCAAGGCATGGGTGACGGCTCAGAATGAAGTGACTCAGAAATTTCTAACTGCCATTCCACAGCGGCAGCAGATCCATGAACGTCTGAAAACGCTGTGGAATTACGAACGGGTAGGTCTGCCCTCGAAGCGTGGGGAACGGTGGTTTTTCTCCAAAAATTCCGGACTGCAAAATCAATCCGTCCTTTATGTGGCAAATCAATTGGAGGGGCCATCGCGCGTTCTGATAGATCCCAACCTGCTGTCGAAGGACGGCACTGTCTCGCTTGGCAGCACCTCCGCCAGTGAGGATGGCAGGCTCTATGCTTATGCCACCTCTACGGCGGGCAGCGATTGGGAGGAGATTCACGTGAGAAATGTGGATACCGGGGAAGACCTTCAGGATCACCTGAAGTGGGTGAAGTTCAGTGGCATCTCGTGGGCTAAGGATGGCAGCGGTTTTTACTACAGCCGCTATGATGCTCCAGTGGAAGGCACGGCCCTGACCGGGAAGAATGAATTCCAGAAGCTCTACTTTCATGTGGTAGGCCAGGCGCAGGAGCAGGACCGTCTCATTTACGAAAGAAAGGATCAGCCACAGTGGGGCATGGGTGGCTGGGTGACCGAGGATGGCGGCTATCTCATCATCACCATCACGCAAGGTACGGACCCGAAGAATCGGGTTTTCTATCAATCTCTAACCGGGAAAGATGCTCCCATTGTGGAACTGCTTCCGGAGGGGGATGCATCCTACGATATTTTGGGAAACATCGGGCCCGTCTTCTACTTCCATACGGATCTGGATGCTCCACGCGGCAGGGTGATCGCCATCGATACGCGGGTGCCTCAGCGGGACAAGTGGCAGGAGATTATTCCTCAGGCCAGGGAGCAACTGGATGAAGCGGGCATGGTGGGTGGCCAGCTCATCTGCACCTACATGAAGGATGCACGCAGCCAGGTATCATGCTTTGATCTCACCGGAAAGCTTCTCCAGCAGCCCACCCTGCCCGGCATCGGGACGGTGGCTGGCTTTTATGGAAAACAGGCGGACACGGAGGTGTTCTATGTCTTCACCAGCTTCACGCAGCCCGGAGCGATCTATCATTACGATCTGGCCAGTGCGAAGAGCGAGCTGTGGCGTGAGCCCAAGGTGGGCTTTGAGAGCGACGACTATCAGACGGAGCAGGTTTTTTTCAAAAGCAAGGATGGCACCCAGGTGCCGATGTTCATCGTCCACAAGAAAGGTCTCGTGTTGGATGGCTCTCATCGCACGCTGCTCTATGGCTATGGTGGATTCAATATCAGCCTTACGCCTGCCTTTTCCGTGGCCCGTGCGGTGTGGCTGGAGCGCGGCGGCATTCTCGCAGTGGTGAACCTGCGTGGAGGTGGGGAATATGGCAGAGAGTGGAATGAGGCCGGGAAGCTCAATAAAAAGCAAAACGTCTTCGATGATTTCATCGCTGCTGCAGAAACATTGATCTCTCAAAAATACACGAAACCATCACTGCTTGCGATTCAGGGGGGCAGCAATGGCGGCCTGCTGGTAGGTGCCTGCATGACCCAGCGGCCGGAACTGTTTGGTGCTGCACTACCTGCAGTAGGAGTGATGGACATGCTGCGCTTCCAGCGTTTCACCATCGGCTGGGCGTGGACGAAGGAATACGGTAGCTCGGAGAATGCGGAGCAGTTCAAGACTCTGTATGCTTACTCCCCTTATCATCGTCTCCAGCCAGGCACCCGCTACCCGGCCACACTCGTGACCACGGCGGATCACGATGACCGCGTGATCCCGGCCCATAGCTTCAAATTTGCCGCCCGCCTTCAGGAGTGCCAGCCCAAGGATGATCCTCCTGTTCTGATCCGTATTGAGACGAGTGCCGGTCATGGCGCTGGCACCGCTCTTTCCAAGATCATCGATGAAACAGCCGATGTCTGGGCTTTCTTGGAGGCTGTTTTGAAGTAAACAAAACACCGAGGCCTCAGCGGTGCTGCCATCATTAGCGCCACGGCCACCTCCACTTGATTCAATGAAGCGATCGCCAAGATCTCCTACTTGGCGCTAGTAATAAACGGCAGCCGATGTGTATTCCTCCCCTGCTTCTTCGTGCCACGTCAGGATCATCGGCGCTCGTTGCGGACTTCCACCAGACGCGCTCTCACGCGGGCAAGCACTTCGGTGTGCGGAATCATTTTAGCCGTGCCTTCGTCGATTTCCTTCACCCGCCGCTGAAGCTCCTCACTCCATTCCGTGCCGAGTTCAAAACCATCGTCCTCATCGAGGCTTTCAAGCAGGCGGCTGGCGAGCCGGGAACGATCCTCCAGAGGAAGGTGGAGCACTTCATCCTCCAGATGAGTATAGGAAGCGGAAACAGCCATGAGTGTGACGTTCATTCCCATTTTGTCCACGGGTTCTGCCCTACGGTAAAGGCCGTCTCCGGCCTTTGGGAGAATTCAGCGGGGTTGCAATTTGGAATTGAGCACCACGGTTTGACCGGGTTTCAACTGGAGGGGAACGAGCTGATTCTTATACCGAACTTTCGTTGCGATGCCTCCCGTGCTCTTGATGGAGAGGTAGTTCAATCCGCCATTCTGCCAGTCGATGGAGACTTCGAATCCACCGCGTGCACGCAGATTGGTCACACGGCCCTTTGGCCAATCCTGTGGCAATGCGGGCAGGAGATTGATTTCATTTTCATGACTCTGCACCAACATCTCCGCAATGCCTGCCGAGATACCGAAATTACCATCGATCTGCATCGGAGGATGGAGACCAAAAAGATTGGGACACGTATTCCGTGCGGAGAACAGCGTGCGGATCATTTGATGGCAGCTCTCACCATCATGCAGGCGGGCATAAAGAAGTGTCCGCCAAGCCAGCGCCCACTCGCGCACATCACTATCATCCGCGATGCCGCGCGCATCCAAAGAGATCTTGGCAGCTTTCGCCAGCTCCGGTGTTTTCGCGACACTCACCTGGCGGCCAGGATATACGGCGAAGAGATGTGAAGTATGACGATGATGATCGTTTTGCGAATCCTTGTCATCCATCCACTCCTGAAGCTGCCCCCATTTTCCGATCTTGGGGCCTACCAGCAGATCGCGCTTCTTGGTGAGTTCTGCCAGGAACTCCTTGTCCGTGTTCAATGCCGTCCCGGCTTCCACAGTGTTGTTGAAAAGATCCCAGACGATTTGCTGATTGTAGCTCACGCCGTCTTCATGAGGGCCATGCTCAGGGGACCATCCATTGGGAATGACCAGTCTGCCATCGGGCAGGGCCTTGAGATGATCGATCCAGAATTGCGACGTTTCCTTCATGATGGGATACGCCTTTTCCTTGAGAAACGTTTTATCGCCACTGAAAGAGTAGTGTTCCCAGAAATGCTGGCAGAGCCATGCATTGGCAGTGTTGTCCCAGTTCCAGCCCATGCCACCGAAGGGGTTGAGAGACGTGCGGACGGCAAAGCCCCGGCTGGTCATTTCACCCGCCTGTGTCTTGAAGTTTGCCGCTAGTGAGGTGGCCTTGCGCCACGGTTCCAGTTGGCTCTGGATGTAATCGAAGAGAGAGAGATGACACTCTGCGAGGTTCGTGGATTCCACCAGCCAGTAGTTCATCTGGGTATTGATGTTCACGTGGTAATCGGAGAACCAGGTGGGCTTGTTGCTGTCGTTCCAAACTCCCTGCAGATTCGAGGGAAGGGTGCCTGCCCGGGAAGATGCAATGGTCAGATAGCGGCCGAGTTGAAAGAGGAGCTGCTCCAATTCCGGATCGGTGCTGGTAACGGCAGCGATCTTTCTTTTATCGGTGGGCATTTCTTTCTGGGCGGCTGTGGACTCGCCCAGATCCAGAGAGACTCTCTTATATAAAGGGAGGTAATCAGCCTGATGGGCGGCCCACAGGGCATCGTAACCTTTTGCTGCTGCCTGATCCACGCGCTGTGTCACAGCAGGGCCAGGGGCGGCACCCCGGTAGCCTGTTGCATAATCCGGCGAATAATTGGTGCCGGCTGCAATCGTGAGAACCAGAGAGTTGCAGTTTTCGAATTGAAGCTTCCCATTCTGGGCGGTGAGTTTTCCACCCTCGTTTTTAGCAATCAGTTGATAGTCGTAAATAAGCCCGTTATCCAGCTTTCCGGTAACATGCAGTCGATTTCCCTCTGCCCCGGCGGTGCCTTCATGGGAATCCACCAGACTGATGATGCCCGTATGGCTTCCAGGCCTATCAGCAGTAAGCTTTACGACCAGCACGCCATCCGGATGACTGGCGAAGTATTCCCGCGTGTAGGAGATGCCTTTGGACTGATAGGTTACTTTGGCATCAGCCGTTGAGATATCCAACTCACGCCGATAGCGGCCACCTTCATGCCCCGGCTGCTCGATGAACAGATCGCCCAGCATCTGGAAGGCGCCGAAGTCCTTGATGTCATATTTTCCGCCGGAATTTTCAGTTCCCCGCCAGAGCGTTTTTTCATTCAGAACCACCCGTTCCTTTTCCACTCCACCGGAAATCAAGCCGCCCAAGCTGCTGTTTCCGATCGGCAGGGCTTCATTCATCATGCTCTTGGCCGGAGCTTCATACCAGAGCTTCATCTCCGCTGCCTGGAGGGATAGACATGATGACAGAAATGCCAGAGCCCCAGCGCGGACATGCTTGCCCTGTGACAAGGTGAGGAAAAATAAGGGAAACTTCATCTAGTTGCGGGTAGGTGGATCACCACTGCACGGAAGTTTCCGGCCATTGGCAAGACTCCGCGCAGAAGTTACGAACTTACGCAGGAAGATCCCCGTTTTTTGCAAATATCTGAGCGAATGCCTATTTCCCCATGGGAATAAAAGGAAATCACTCTTTCGCCGCTGGAATGATCAGCGTGGGCACCTCGGATTTCCTCACCATGCCTTCAGCCACGCTGCCCAAGAGCAGGGATGCGACGATCCCATGGCCGTGAGAGCCGAGAACGACCAGATCCGCACCTGCTTTTTTCACGTAGTCCAGCAGTTGGTGGAGCGGACTGCCCTCTACCAACTCTGTGGTAATGCGGGGAAGTTCATGGGTGAGCTTGGTATGCAGATCTTCCAACTGTCTCTTCGCCCGGCGGAGGGCCTCTTCCTGATAGATGTTCATTGCCGGAAACTCATCCGGGGTGAAGCCGTAGGCCGTATAAGCAGGTTGAGGTTCCACCGTATGGAAAAGATGAAGCTCCGCATCGTATTTTTTGGCCAGGCTCAATGCCATATCGAGTATGCCGGGAGTGGCATTGGAGAAGTCTACTGCAGCGACGATCGTTTTCATGGCTTCTACCTTCATAACACGGGAGAGGTCCTAGCGCAAAGATTCATCAACGAATGGTGGGAGAATGGCGCGTTTTGCTCAAATTCCTCATTTGGCAAATGACAATCTCCGAGGCAGAGTTCGCGTGCCATGATCCGTTTTCTCCACACCCGCATCCGCGTCCGTGATTTTGACAAGTCGATCGCCTTCTACAAGGCGCTCGGTTACAATGTAGGCGAGTTCAAGGACTCCCCGCAGGGCAACAAGCTGGCGTTTCTCGAGCTTCCGGGAAATGACGTGTTTCTCGAGCTCTGCCACTCTCCTGATTACACGGCCGCCTGCCCGGAGGATCTTATGCATACCGCCCTCGGGGTGCCGGATATCATCGAGTATTGTGGTCAGATCGAAAAAGCCGGCATTGAGATCTGGCCTTCCGAATGGCGTGAGAAGTTTTCCAATGGTGGTCGAAAGATGGCCTTCGTGACCGACCCGGATGGCTACGAAGTGGAGATTCTTGAGCGCGCCTGATGTACAGCTAGGCCTTCCGAATCACGAGCGTCCGTATTTCCGTCATGTGCTCCATGGCATTGCGGATGCCTTCCCGCCCAAGGCCGCTGTCCTTCACTCCGCCGTAGGGCAGGTGATCCACGCGCCATGATGGAACTTCATTGATGAGTACGCCTCCCACTTCCAGCTCATCCCACGCGGAAAAGGCGTGCTCCAGCTCATTAGTGAAAACTCCGGCGTGGATGCCGAAGCGGCTGTCGTTGGCCTCTGTAAGGGCGTCTTCGAAATGGGAAAATCGGCTTAGAATGGCCACCGGCCCGAATGCCTCCTCACGGACCAGCTTTTGATCCTGAGGAACATTTTCCAGCAGTGTGGCTTCCAGCACCGCGCCTTTTCTTGTGCCGCCACAGAGAAGGTTCGCTCCGGCATCGCATGCCTGCCGGATCCATTGCTCCAGACGGGCCGCTTCCTTTTCTGAAATGAGTGGTCCGATGGACACCTTTTCATCTTCTGGGTCGCCCGAAATCAATTCCCGGGTAGCGGCCACCAGCTTTTCGCGGAACGCATCGTAAACCGATTCGTGAATGATGATGCGCTGGACGGAAACACAGCTCTGGCCGGACTGATAGAAGGCGCCGAAGGTGACGCGCTTCACCGCATCCTCCACATCCGCAGAGGCATCGATGATGCACGCGGCATTTCCTCCCAATTCCAGCACGACTTTCTTTTTCCCCGCCTTGCTCTTCAACTCCCAGCCCACATCGGGAGATCCTGTGAAACTGAGCAGCTTCAACCGATCATCGATGGTGAAAAGCTCTGCCCCATCCCGTTTGCATGGAAGAATGGAGAAGGCACCTGCAGGGAGGTTCGTTTCCGCCAGAATTTCCCCGATGATCAATGCACTAACGGGCGTGAGGCTGGCGGGTTTGAGGATAAATGGGCAACCTGAGGCGATGGCCGGAGCGATTTTGTGTGCCGTGAGGTTCAGCGGAAAATTGAATGGGGAAATGAACGAGCAGGGTCCTACTGGGACGCGCTTCGTCATTCCCCGATAGCCTTTCGAGCGTGGGCTGATCTCCAGATTCATTACCTCGCCCGCTATTCGGACGGATTCCTCGGCGGCGATCTGAAAGGTCTCGATCAGTCGCGTCACCTCGCCCCGGCTGTCCTTGATGGGCTTTCCTGCTTCCAAGCAGAGCACATGAGACAATTCCCCCGCGCGCTCAGTGAAACGTTTCACGCAATGCAGCAGCACCTCCTTCCGCTCATAAGGAGCCATTTTCCGCATTGATTCCGCAGCCTTTACCGCTGCGGTGATCGCCCGGTCAATGGCCTCCGCATCTGCCAGCGCGACTCTGGAAACCACCTCGCCGCTGAATTTGTTCCGCACCTCCAACTCCGTATTCGGAGGCTCCGGGCGATTCGCGAGGTAGTAGGGATAGGTCGGTTTCATAAGATCATCTCAAGTCTGGAGGCTACGGTCAAAGAAGGAGAATTAACCACGGATTTCACGGATTTACGGATTTGGAAGAACCTTTATCAGTTCTTTCTCTTTAATCCGTATCATCCGTGAAATCCGTGGTTAAAATTAAACGCACTTGCTCCTCGCCGTTGGGTGAGTAGGACTGCGCGCATGAGCGCTGCCGCACGGTCCCTGCACGATCTCGATTTTACCGAGATGGAGGAGGTCTTGGCGGCGGGAGGTGTGCTGAAGCACCATGCGAAGGCATTATGGCGTGCGCTGGAGAGGGAAAGTGAGATCGATCTTTCCGCGCGTGAGTTTTCTCCGCCGCTGCAACGCTGGGTCGCGGAGAATGTGGGGGAGGGAAAGCGATTCTTTGTGGATGTGCTGGAGCAGGTGGAGGAAATCCGCAGCTCGGACGGACTGACCCGCAAGTTTTTGCTGAAGTTGAGCGATGGCCAGACCATCGAGACGGTGCTGATGGGCTATGATGGCCGTTTCACTGCCTGCCTCAGCACCCAGGCGGGTTGTGCGATGGGCTGTGTGTTCTGTGCCACCGGGCAGATGGGCTTTGTGCGCCATCTGCGGCCAGGGGAGATCGTTGCCCAAGTGCAGCATGTGCGCCGCGCTCTGAAGGAAACCCATCCAGACCGCCGTTTGCGCAATCTGGTGCTCATGGGCATGGGTGAGCCGATGCACAATTACGACTCTGTGCTGAAGGCCATGGACATTGTGTCCGATGTGCGCGGTGCCTGCATCGGACCCTCACGCATCGCCATCAGCACGGTGGGGGTGATCCCCAACATCCTGCGCATGGCCGAGGAAGGGCGTCCTTATCGTCTGGCCGTGAGCCTTCACGGTTCCACCGAGGAAGAGCGGTCCGCACTGGTGCCGGTGAGTAAAAAATGGTCTCTGGAGGATCTGATCGCCGCCTGCCGGAAATACGGTGAGATGACCGGGAAACGCATTTTCTTCGGCTGGACGCTTATCGCGGGACAGAACGATTCCGAGGAAACCGCGCATCGCTTGGCAGAACTTCTCAAGGGCATCGATGCCCACATCAATCTCATCCCCCTCAATCCGACGGGTGGATTCGGCGGGGAATCGAGCAATGCGGGCGTGGCTTTTCAGCGGGTTCTCCGCGAAGCCGGGTTTCCCTGCACCTTCCGCCAACGTCGTGGAATCGACGTGGCGGCTGGCTGTGGCATGCTCAAGGCGGAAAAGAAACTCAAGGCGAAAACCCTCTGATTCTTATCCGCGTCTGCGTTCCAGCAGGATGAGCATCATGAAGGAGAGGAAAAGATTCAATTCCTCACGCGGTGTGAGGTCCGAGAGCTTTTCCAATTGGAAGCGGCCTTCAAAAAATGCCGGCTTCTTGGTCATGCGCAGGGCCGGGATGCCCTCCGCCTTTGAGGCCAGATAGCGTGGGTGGAAGAGATAGCCTGTCAGGATTCCCACTAGAGGAATTTCACCAAGAAAGGAATCCGCCACCTTGGCCCACGGGTTTTCTTCGCGGATCGAATAATCCGGAATGTTGTCCCCGGGATTGAAGGTCTCGTAGTGGGCCCGCCAGATGGAGCGCCAGCCACGGCGGCCCACGCTGCCGATTTCCCGGCCTTGGGCATCCGTGGAAAAGTAACGGGCAGACCAATCGATCACCTTGTTTGCCTTGATTTCAGCGAGAAGGGTGGACTGGCTTTTATCCGTGAAGATCTGCACATGTTCACGGAACTTGAAGAGCTTCTGCTTGGTGTAGAGCACTACCCGTCCATTCGCATCCGTCACCGTGGCCTGGCTGGCCAGGGCGAAAATTTTGAAGGAAAGGGTGAGCGGATATTGGATGCCTGCAAGTTGCTTCGCGATGTCATCCGTCTGCTGTGGCAGTGGCGGAGGAGCGAGGGACGAAGACGGAGGTGTGTAGGGGTTTGAGGCATCCATGATGATAGGTCGTTAGTAGCTGCGGCCCCAGATGGCGCGCGATTTGGTAGATTTTCCAGTGAGAATGCAGGCGGCTTCCGGCTCGTCTTGCTTGTCGAGAGGCAGGCAGCGGATGGTGATTTTATGCTGTTTGGAAAGCTTGTCCTCCTCATCCGGAGTGGCAGCCCATGGGGTGAGCAGCCACCCCGGATTTTCCTGGGACCAGTGGGCATTGAATGCCTCCAGTGAGTCGCAGGGCGTGATATTTTCATCACGGAAATCGGTGGCACGCTTGAGCAGAGTATCGTGGATTTCCTGAAGGATATCCTGAGCACGTTGAATGAAGTCCTCCTTGTCGGCAAATTCCTTCACACTCACCGCTTGGTCGCGGCGCTGGATGCAGACCTTGCGAGTCTCAATGTCGCGGGGGCCGATTTCGATGCGGATCGGCACGCCCTTCTTGATCCATTCCCATTTTTTCACGCCGCCATTGAGATCGCGGGTGTCCACGTGGACGCGGAGAGGATCACCGTGATAGTTCTGATGGCGCAGTGTCTCGGCCAGAGCCTTGCAGGAGGCCAGCACCGCTTCCTTCGTATCCTCCTTGGGGGTGATCGGGAGAATGACAATCTGCTGGGTGGCCACGCGAGGAGGAAGGACGAGGCCATCATCATCCGAGTGGGCCATGATCAGAGTGCCGATCATGCGGGTGGAGACGCCCCACGAGGTGGTGTAAGCGTGTTGCACCGTGCCATCACGTCCGGTGAAGGAAATGTTCTGCGCCTTGGAGAAATTCTGGCCGAGGAAGTGGGATGTGCCTGCCTGGATCGCCTTACGGTCCTGCACCATGGCTTCCACGGTGAGTGTCATATCGGCACCGGGGAAGCGCTCGTTCTCCGTCTTTTCACCAGGAATGACGGGGAGGGCCAGATTCTCGCGGAGGAATTCCTCATACTGGCCATGCATCAGGCGGGTTTCATCGATGGCTTCCTCCTTGGTCTCATGGGCCGTGTGGCCTTCCTGCCAGAGGAACTCCGCCGTGCGGAGGAAAAGACGGGGGCGCATTTCCCAGCGCATCACGTTCGCCCACTGATTGATGAGCAGTGGCAGATCACGGTAAGACTCCACCCAGCGGGCGAAGGCGGCACCGATGATCGTCTCGGAAGTGGGCCGGATCACGTAGGGTTCCGCCAGTTCCCCGGAGGGAATCATCTTCGTCTTGCCGGTGACCGGGTCCTTCTGGGCTTCCAGACGGTGATGGGTTACCACCGCGCACTCAGTGGCGAATCCTTCCGCGTGCTCGGCTTCCTTTTCCAAGTAGGAAAGGGGAATCAACAGCGGGAAGTAAGCATTCTGGTGCCCTGTGGCCTTGAATCGGCGGTCCAGTTGTTGCTGGATCAGCTCCCAGATACCGTAGCCCCATGGCTTGATGACCATGCAGCCGCGTGTCTCCGAGTTTTCGGCCAGATCAGCAGCCTTGATGACTTGCTGATACCACTCGGGGAAATCTTGGGAACGGGTCGGGGAAATGGCGGTCTTTTCGGCTGACATGGTGACGGCCAGATAGGAGCAACCACAACGGGGAAAGAACACTAAAATTTCCTGCCAATACCGGAAGAAATCCTGTTCTGGAAGTTTGACAGCCTCCATTCAACTTGTCTTAGTGAGCCTCCTAAGCCTTTAAACCCATCGAGCGAATGAGCGAAAACGAAAACAATCCACTGCGTCCATCGAAGCAGACGTCCAGCGTGCCCCTGAAAAAAGAGACTGTCCGAGTGACACTCAAGGCATCGGATGCACCACCTGCTTCCCCTGTTCCTGTGGCCCCTACCGTTCGTCCTCCCAGCCCTACCACACCCCAGGTTTCCATTCCGGCTCCTGCGCTGCCGCGTCCTACTCCTACCGCAGCGCCCATCCCAGTCGCGCCTCCGGTGGCAGCATCTTCCGCTCCCGTGGCACCTCCCATCGCAGGTGGCGCACCGGTGGCGCCGCCGACTCCTACGGCCCCGGCCATCCGCCCTTCCGCTCCATCCGTGCCGGGTGCTCCTCCGGCAGCGACGCTGCCTGGCGCTCCACGCCCTGTCGCTCCGGCGCCGACCATTCGCCTCGCGACGGCTGCTCCTGCCTCCCGCCCGGGGACGGCATTACCAGGGCCTGCCGGGAAAACGCTTCCACCAGCCGGTGGGGGGGGGCCTGCATCCGCTCCTATCGGCCTCCCAAAAGCTACGGTGCCGCTCCAGGCTCCATCCGCTGCTGCGGTTGCCACTCCATCCGTCTCCGTGGAGGATGATGAAGAGGAAGTCGAGGAAGGCAGTGGTGTCGTGAATATTCTTTCCGGCGTCCTGCTCGGTGCTGCACTCGTTGTGCTGGTTCTCCAATTGATGACCGCCAATACTTGGCTGACCGACTCCGGTCTCGGCTGGGGTGGTCTTTTCTGATCGCCTCCATTTGCTTTACTTTTTAAGAGCCGTCCTGCTTTCCAGAGGGCGGCTCTTGACGTTTCAGGCTTCCGATAGCAAGTTCCGCGCATGGCTTTGAAACTTACCGACGAAAATTTCCAATCCGAAGTGATCGACTCAGATGTTCCAGTCCTTGTGGACTTCTGGGCTGAATGGTGCGGCCCTTGCAAAATGATCGGCCCCGTCATCGATCAGCTTGCGTCTGAAGTTGAAGGTGCTGCCAAGGTGGGGAAAGTCAATGTGGACGATGCCCGCGAACTGGCCGTGAAATATGGCGTCCGTTCCATCCCGCTTCTCCTGTTTTTCAAGAACGGTGAAGTGAAGGATCAAATTGTGGGCGCCAGCATCACCAAGGATCAATTGAAGGCAAAGTTGCAAGCTCTGGCTTAATCGACTTTTCGAGACTTTTTATGAAAAACCGATTCCGACGTTAGTCCGAATCGGTTTTTTAGTTCTTATCACGATGGGTAAAGCAGCTTCACTTGCATTTATCTTTCTCCCTGTCGCGGGACTGTGGGTGGCATGGCATGAGCGGAAGATTCTGCGGGAGGGAGCGCCACTTTCCCGCCAAGGCATGATGGATGCCACTCAAATGGGTGTAAGGCATCCGGAAAAAATCCGTGTGCTGCGGGTGCGGAATATCCCGGTAATGAATGGCAGATTCATCCGTGCCCTGTCCAAGTTTTGGCCGGAAATCTCCACGCAGACCATTGGTCTCTGTCTGCGCTACGGCATTTATTTGCGGCAGGGGACTGCGCCCGGTCGGGAAAGGCAACTCATTGCCCATGAGTGCGTCCACACCGCCCAATACGAAGCATGCGGTGGGATTCTCAGGTTCCTACTGCGCTATTTTTCGGAATGCATCCACTACGGCTACCGGTCCGCTCCCATGGAAATACAAGCGGTGGAGCGGGCGGAAAGGATCAGGCCGGCAGCTAACTGATCCAAAGAGGGAAATCAGGCGAGATTGGTGTAAACCGCCTGCACGTCATCGTCGTCCTCGATGAGATCGAGAATTTTTTCCACATCCACCATCTGCTCTTCCGTCAGTTCGATCGGCTGCGTTGGAAGGCGCTGTAGGCTGGATTTGCTGGGTATGATGCCCAGGCCTTCCACCGCCGCACACAGGCTGGAGAAGGAGGAATAATCACCGATGGCGGAAACGAGACCCTCCTCCTCCGTCAATTCCTCCAGGCCAGCGTCGATGAGTTCGAATTCGATTTCCTCAAGGTCCTTGTCCGTTGGGGTGGGGAATTCGACCACAGACTTGCGGTTGAACATGAAATCCAGTTGTCCGGAGTTCACGAGTTGGCCGCCGTTTTTGTTGAAAATCGTTTTGAGATTCGTCACGGAGCGGTTGGAATTATCCGTGGCGCATTCAATGACGAAGAGGGAACCGTGCGGGCCCTTGCCTTCGTAGGTCACCTCCGTGATATCAGCGGCATCTTTTCCGGCAGCGCGCTTGATGGCGGCTTCAATGTTGTCTCGGGAAAGGTTTTGCGCCTTGGCGTTGTTGATCGCTACACGGAGAGGGGCGTTCGATTCAGGATCCGGCCCGCCGTTTTTTGCGGCCATCGTGATGGACTTGGCAAGTTTTGGGAAAACCTTGGACATCGTGGCCCAACGGGATTCCTTGGCACGGCGGCGGCATTCGAAAGCTCTTCCCATGGTGTTTGTGATCGGTTCGGGGTAGTCCGGCTCAGTGCCGGGGCAATATTGAAGCAAGACAATAGGGGAAGCTCAATAGCGGAAAGTCAGTATTCACACTGCCCGTTCTCAGGCATCAAGCGTGGTTCAGCGCGTCGAATCCACAGAAGAGCTTCGAGCTAACCGGTGGTTGGGCCGGTAGCGGGATGTCATGGTCAAGCTGTGCCTCACAAACGCCGTGAAATTCCTCCGGAGTTTTCACCCGGCGGATTTGTTGTTCGAATTCCCCATTCAGCCCGTGGCTGATGTAGGCCAGTGTTTTCTTCATGCGCTGGACGTGGGGCAGTGGATCGAAGCGGGGTGTCTCCCGGGCCAGCTCGTCATACAGATCACGGATGTAGAGCAGCAGATCGTGGAACGTGGGGATATATGGAGTGCGATTTTCAAAGGCATCCTTCAACTGTCCGAAGATCCATGGATTACGGATCGCCCCCCGGCCAATCATCAGTCCCGCAGCGCCGGTCTGTGCGTGGTAGGACATGCCAGTGGAGACATCCACCACGTTTCCATTGGCAATCACCGGGCAGGGCATGAGGGCTACCGCCTGCTTGACCCACTCTGGGTGGACGGGTGTCTGGTAGCGTTCCATGACGGTGCGGCCATGAATGGTTAAGCCATCGATGGCATGGGAGCGGAAGATTTCCAGCAGTTGGGCAAACTCCATCTCTGAATGATAGCCGAGGCGGGTTTTCACCGTGAACCGTCCCGGAATGGCGACCCGCAGGGAGCCTATAAGCCGGTTCACCATATCCGGATCCCGCAGCAGCCCGCCGCCGGCATTTTTACTGCACACGATGGGGGCTGGGCAGCCGAGGTTCAGATCGATTCCAGCAATGGGATGCTTGGCCAGTTCATCTGCGGTGCGGATCAGGTTCGGAATATCGCGGCCGATCATCTGCGCGAAGATCGGCAAGCCGGTTTCGTTTTCAGCGATGGAGCGGAGGATGTATTTGTTCGGCTTCGAGTCCGGGTGGACACGGAAATACTCCGTAACGAACCAGTCCGGCGTGCTGCGGCGTGCGAGGACGCGCATGAATGGCAGATCCGTGACATCCTGCATGGGAGCCAGAACGAGGGCCGGGCGGGTGGCTGGGATAAAATCACGCATGGAAAGGAAGGAGCGGCTTCAGCAGCCTGTGGGGAATTCCATTGACATGCAACGGTTCAAAATGGTCGATCAATACAGTTTAACAACAAAAGGAGGCATAAGTGGAAAGTGATTTGCTGCACACGGAAAAGATCCTAGCTGACCGCAAGGTGTTCTTCCTGGATCTGAAACAAAACTCGCGTGGGATGGTGGTGAAAATTACCGAGGATGTAGGAGGAAATCGTGACACGATTATGGTTCCTGCCGAAATTTTAGGAGACTTCATCGCAGCCCTGCAGGACATCAAGGATACGGCTGACGAACAGGGCTGAAGATTCCCATGCATGCGGGATTCACCTTGCTGAGAGGCGGGGTGGCGTGAATACCTTCACGGGAGAACTATCTTCATGGCATCAGCACCTTCAGTCAATATCGCGCGTCTCAGCTATTTGTTAGTCTGTGAGGCGGCGGGCATCGCCATCGCCCTCAGCACGAAGGGGACTGCCATTGAGGTTTCCATCGCTGTAGGCCTCATGGCTGGATTGGCGGTGGCCATCTTCTTCATCGCTATTGAAACGCTGATGAAGGGCTTTACCCTGCGGGGATTTTCCACCGCCACCTTCGGTCTCGGCGTGGGGTTGTTTTGTGCCTGGCTGCTTACCCGGGTGCAGATTTCCAATCTGTTGGAACTCGCCTTCCGGGACCGGTTGGAGAATCAGGACAATGCGGACGTGGTCGTGAATGCACTGCGCTTGGCGTTCGATGTCACCCTGTTCGCCAGTCTCGGTTTTCTGGGGGCCATGTTGGCGCTGAGAAGTAATCGGGATGATTTTGCGTTTATCATTCCTTACGTCCGCTTTCGCCAGGATGCGGCCAGCGGCCAGCCAGTGGTGCTGGATCAGGAAGCGATCATGGATGGCCGTGTGCCAGCCATCCTCGGCTCCGGATTTCTGCATGGCCGTCTGATCGTCCCGCGCTATGTGCTGGAGTCTATCCAGACTCAGGCTGCCTCTCCGCAGACGAGCATCCGCCAGCGCGCGCAGCGGGGGCTGGATTCTCTGGAGCAGATGCAGAAAAATCCCCAGATCCAGATCTCACTGCATGATGAGCGCAGTTCCGGGGAGGAAGTGGCACTTCATACTCGCTTGATCGAAACGGCTCGCATTCTCTCGGCGCGCCTGATGACCACGGAGGATAGTCTTACAAAAATCGCGAAGCTTCAAGGCGTCGATGTTCTCAATATCCATGAGCTGGATGACGCGCTGAAGCCTTCCGTGGTGGTGGGGGAGCGGCTGCGCATCGCACTTGTCCGTCCAGGGAAGGAAGATCATCAGGCCGTAGGCTATCTACCGGATGGCTCGATGATCGTGGTGAATCATGCCATCTCAAAAATAGGCAGTACTGTGGATGCATCCGTCGTCAGCACGCTCCAGACGGCCAGCGGCACGCTTGTTTTCTCAGAGTTGTTATAACCGGAGTATCCTGCCTCAGATGTCGGGCGTGTAGAAGTGGATTTCCGCCAGTGGATCGCGCAGGGAATCCACGAAGCGCTCCCACTGCTTTCGTTCCTCATCGCTGACGGTGGAGTGCGTGCCATCGCCGGAGACATTCACGGCCAGAAACTTGATGGGTGCCGCAATGCCTGCCGTGGAGCGGATTTTCCGGTGAAGGTCAGTCATGCGGGGTGGAGAGAGGGACCAGCCTTCCGCCAGGAGTACGACTCCAGCAGGAGCCTTGGCCAGGGCGGCTGCGGCCTCTGTCTCTTCCTGTTCATTCAGAACTGCCACGTTTTTCCAGACTGTGGGGTTCACCCTGAGATGGCGCAGGAGAAAGGGTCGCAGGGCATCCGGGCGCAGACCACTGCCTCCCACATCCAGCACCAGGACGCCATCCATGGGAATGGTGTCATTTTCCGTGCGGGTGGTGCATGTCAGTTCACGCCAGAGCACCCGGTGGTGGCGGCCTTGGAAATCGATCTTCCGGAGAGCGCTGTTTTCCCCACGCCATGCCAGCAGCCAGAGGATGACCCGTGGCAGCAGTCCCCAGCAGGCGGTGGAGGCCAGCAGGAACTCCCACCAAGCCGCTGGGCCGGGGGCCAGGTAGAGAGAGCGGCCGGGCAGCCAGCGGGATGCGCGGATGATTTCGGGCCCGGGTGCGGCGGCTGGCCACCAGCCACTCCATGGAAAGGAGAGGATCTTCACGAGTTTTTCCAAGGTGGTGCGCATGACTTCCTCGGTGGTGGTTTCCCAGAAAAACCCTACATGGCGGACCATCACCAGCACAAGCAAGCCACCCAGAATCCCCAGGTTGAAGAAAATCCCTGCTCCCTGGGCATGGCGGGCCAGCCTCCAAAGAATCGCCGCCCGTGGCTGAGTGCCGCCATCCATCAGGCCGCGCCACCATTGATGGGAGTCCCCACCGGTCATTTTACGTGCCAGTGAGCCCAGCCCTATTTGGAAGGCGCTGAAGCCTTCTGCAGCTTTACTACGGAAGGCCCATCCCAGCAGGGCACCGAGCAGGATCAGCCACTGAACTCCCAGCAAGATGGCCAGAAAAAGGGTGACGTTGATCCCTCCCTTTTCATGATCCAGCAGGCCAAGAACTGCAGAGGCGCCGGAAAGAAACGTGAAGATGCACAGGGCGGTACCGATGAGGCCCAAGCCGGTGGAAAATCGGCGGCCGGGGGAATCCTTGCGGATTTCATTCAACCATGCATGCAGGCCTACCCGACGTGCCACCGCCCCTTCCAAGCCACGACTGGCGGTGAGAGCTGCTGTTTGGGCGGAAGTCACGAGCTCGGTTGAAGAGGCGACTTCGTGCTCGAAATCGATGAGATCCTCCAAGGTCCAGTGGGCCGCCTCTTTCCTCATGATCTGGATTCCAGCGGTTTCTGTGATGAATGACAATCCGCGAAGCTTAACCGCGCTTGGCGATCTGCTTGCGGAAAAGTGGAACCAGTTCCGCATTCATCCACGCAAAGGCGGCATCCAGGCCACCTTCAAGATAAAGGATGCCGATGGACGCTTCCACTTTGGTCGGATTGCCGAAGGCGCTCAGGAACTCATTGGATGTCAGTCGGGTAAACCACTCGCCATCCATGGTATTACGCTCTTTCAGGACGAACTGACGGGCGAAAAGTGCGAGCACGGCATCGCCGACCCAGGCATTTTCTCTTACTTGGCGGAGTTCTTCTTCTTTGCGGCTCACGGGGGGACCATGAGCATCAAAGCGCAGGCCGCGCCAGTTTTTCCATGCGCTCCCGTTCGATTCTTTGGCGCAGGCGTGATTCGGACTCCGCATCCCAATAGCCGGGCTGGAGTTCCATGAAGACGGAAGTGTAAGGCAGAGCGGTGGGCGTGCGGATGACCAGCACATCGAAACTGCGGTTCGCATCCTCCATCAGGGTGATGAGGGATTGCTGGTCCAGTTCAGTGGTTTCATGGCTGTGCAGAGCTGTCTTGAGCTTCTCGCGGAAGGCATCGATGCCGGGGGCGAAATCGTTTTCCACGGAGCGCATCTCCCGGGTCACATACACCCGCGGGCGGACATTTTCCGTCTGCTCCATGGACTGTAGCACGTAATCCAGCACCTCGGGCACTTCCACCGGCGCATTCACCTGGCGGATGCCAGGGCGATTCTGTGCCGGGAAGGAGGCTTCGGTAATGATGATCCAGTTCCGGTAGCCGAGTTGGCGGGTCTGATGATCGACGGCAGTCTGCCAGCTGGCCTTTTCTCCGGGCAAACTGAAGCAGCCAAAGGATACAACCGCCAGCCCAAGCAGGAGGAGGAAGTTGCGCAAGCTCATAGGCCGATGAGTAAAGAGCCTCATCGGCCTACTGTCAACGTATGGGCGATGCATTACATCAACTGGGCACCCGCCTCTGCCAATTCAGAACGTTCTCCACGGTTCAGGGCTACGTGAGCCACAAACGACTGACCTTTCAGGCGATTGCGTGTGTAAACGAGTCCGTTGCTGCGGCTGTCCACATATGGATTATCAATCTGTGCGGGGTCTCCCACCAGCACCAGTTTTGAATCACGGGACATCCGGGTGACAATGGTCTTTGCTTCCTGCGGTGTGAGTTGTTGGGCCTCGTCCAGGATGAAGAAACGGTTCGGGATGGAGCGGCCACGGATGTAGCAGAGCGCTTCGATTTCCAAGATACCCTGCTCCATCAGAAGCTCGTAGGGTTTTTTCGGCTGCACGCCGGTTGCGGATGGTTGCTGCTGCTTGCGCTTGGGGCCCAACGGAGCTGGGGGGCGCATGAGAAGATCCAGAGCATCATGAATCGGTTGCAGCCATGGCCGCATCTTTTCATCCAGTGAGCCGGGCAGGAAGCCGAGTTGGTCTCCCATGGCCACTACCGGACGACTCACGGTGATGCCATTGTAGCGGCGGTTGAACATTTCGTGCAGGCCGGCGGCAACTGCCACCAAAGTCTTGCCCGTGCCGGCGTGACCGTAACAGGTGACCAGCGAGATATCTGGATTGAGCAGTGCGTCGATCAGGCACCGCTGACCCAGATTGAGTGGCTTAAGTGTCTGGCCATCCGGAATTTTGAGAACCTCAGGGATATTCAGGCGCACGAAGCGGCCATCCATGGTGTAGCGGGCAGGAATGGTCTGCTTTTCGCCGGAGCCGAGCAGCACATATTCATTTACGTTCACGCCGTAAGCGCGCTCTTCTGATAGGGCGAGTTCTCCGGTGCTGGCAAAACGATGAAGTTCCGTAGGGTCCACATCAATACGGCGAACCTCGTAGTTGGAAACCTCGTGGGCATCCACCTTGTCATTCAGGTAGTCCTGGCAGGTGATGCCCACAGAGCGGGCTTTCAACTGCATGTTGATATCCTTGGTAACAAGTACTACGGGTGACGTATTATGCTGCATCAGCAGGAGGCAGGCTGCCAGGATGCGGTGATCCACCTTTTCCTTGTCAGGGAAAATGCGATGGAATCGATTGAGATCTTCAGAGTTTTTCGGGCAACTAGCCGGATCGTAGATCACCAGCCGCACGGTGCCCCCGCCAGTGGTTTGCACTCCTTCCGTGACCTTCTTCGCACAAGAAAACATTTCTGTTAGCTTGCGGTGTGCGCGCCGGGCATTGGCTCCACGCTCACTTTGTTCGGACTTGAACTTGTCCAGTTCAGATAGAACATCCACCAGAATACAAAGGTGGTTTTCCTGAAACCGCTCCAGCGCAGCCGGGTCGTGTAAGAGGACATTGGTATCCAGAACGAAATTTTTCGCAATCTGGGAGGGTGCTTTGAATCCAAAGTCGGCAGGCTTCACTGCCTCGCCGTTAGCTCGTCTCTTTTTGCTGAGGTTTGTGCTGTCAGACACATCTTCAAACAGGGCGGATTGAGCTTCCTCAGTTCGATGGCTCATCGATAGGGTGGGTTGATTGGGAGTTGGGAGCGGGTAAGAAGGTGCATTCCGCCGGCCCGCCACCGGTGAACGCAATATCATCTTTCGATGACCACTGACGAAATGGTTTTATCAAGCTACCCTAGCTAGACCCATGCCATGCCAGTTTTCAATGCAGAAATTCTTTTTCAACCCACTGCGCCAGTTCCTTGTGGCGGAGTTTTCCCAGTTCAGTTCGGGGGAATTCGCTGATGGATACAGGTTTCCCGACCCGCCGATAGCCCGCAGCAGAGGCGTTGTATTGTGACAGAAAAATTTCCATTTCACCACCATCCATCTGGCCTTCGATCACAGGAATCAAGGCATGCCCGGCGCGTGCATCCGATATCGCCACCACGGCGAAATTCCTGGGATGGAGTGCGCCGATTTAAATTGTCATGATCTCGGACGCAACTTCCTCAGGATTCACGAGTTCCCCAAGAATCTTCACCGTGAAATCTGCACGACCAAGAGGAGAAATTGCAGCATTTCCCAACAGAACGCGATCCGAGGTTTCGTGCCACTCGCAGAGGCGGGGATGGTAGATGCCCTTCTTCACCATGCCGGAGAAGAGGGCGGGTCCGGAGATCTCCAGATTACCGGTTCCTGCCAGCCGGGTATTCCAGATGGGTAGGATGGGAAGAGGCGCTGGTTGATAGGGCGTTTTCAGCGCCTCCAGAGCTTGGGTGGCTATCTGGGAGCAGGCTTCCGTCATGCCGTAACTGGCCAGTACCGGCCATCCCCGATCGCGCGCGGATTGGCCGGTCGCCTTGTCCAATTTTCCTCCACCCACGACGATCGCAACGAGTGAAGATGGGGCATGCAATCCAGCTTTTACCAGATCATGAACTTGGGTGGGCACCAGTGAGGTGTGGGTCACGCGGGTTTCCTCCAGCCACTGGGTGAAGGCGTGAGGGTCCCATTTCCCGGAGAATTCACTCAAGCGGCAGGCGGCTTCATACGAGCGGGCCACCACGCCGAAGCCGCCTACGTGGTGGATGGGCAGCGGAAGTCCCCATACGGAGTCTTCCGTTACCTCCAGGTGGCGGTTCACTGCTGCTGCTGATAGAAGAAGTGCGGCCTTCGAAAGGGCGATCCATTTCGCATCTCCAGTGCTGCCGGAGGTACGGAAAAAGACATGGCCTTTCAGCTCCGAAATGCGGGGGAAAGCTTCCGCTCCCCAGTTTTCATCGTTTACCCAAAACGCAGGATCTATCAGTAGAGGCGGGACCATGGCTGGCTGGCGAGTAAGTCATCGAAGCCGATGCCTGTTCCTGCCGGTACGTGAAATTCCGGCGTCCATGCGCCGAGAGCTTCCGTCCATTCATTTGGCTCGAAAAGATGATGAGTCTGGAGCCCGCAGAGGTCGACCAACCCGGGGAACTGGAGCTCCAGTCTGGAGGCTTCCCATGCGGCGAATGCCTGCCCCACCGGGTGGTCCATGTAGCTGGTGAGGATCACCCGCTGGTGGTTTGCAATCGCTGATTCGCCTAACAAAAATGGCTCGTCCACAGCGGGCTTCACCACCATCACCTGAGCTGCGGAACTTTGAGGTGCGGCCTCAATGTCCACCGCCAGTTTCAGGCCGATGTCTTTTTTCAGAGCAGTCCAGCCGGAAGTGGAATAAGGCGTGGGATCTTCCAGAAAGTCGATCGCCTTGCGGGCTGCATCCGTGAGTTCAGAGATGAAGGTTTTCAGCCCATCGGGGGAGAGGGATTCATTGAAATCCAGCCGCCATGTTAGGGCAGGATATTCCATGACCATTTCATTGAGAAACTGCGCCTCATTGGATGGCATTCTGCCTGCTTTCAGCTTGATGGTGGTGAAGCCAGCCTCCACGGCCAGCGCGATCTCGGCGGCATTCAGCTTCACCACGGTGGCGTGACTCAGTGGCACCTCCATTTCCTCAAACAGCGAGTGTTCAAACTGCCGGGCCACCTTGTCATATTCCGTCATCCGGACGGCGCGGCGGACGATGGGCCAGCGGCGCTCGCCCTTCAAATCCGCCAGACATTTTTCCAGCGTGGGATCCCCCAGCTCTGGCCACGGATGAATGCAGGCATAACCGCCATCGATCTCGATGAGGGCTCCCTCAAAGGTGCTGCGGTTGGAAATCGAGTTCAGCCGCTTCGCGCTTTTCAACTGATAGCGGGCGATCATCGGCTTTTGTTCGGGCTGGATCATGACTCAGTGGGTGTAAACGGCAGCGAGATGAAAGGCAGCGGCGAAGAGTATGAGCTGGAGCCCACCCAGAGCCAGCATGCGATTGTAGGCGCTGGCCGGGAGGGTAAGGATGCCCCAGAGGATGCGGAGTCCCAGCAGGAAAACGATGGCACTGGAAGAGGCGAGACCACGGTGATCGAAGGCGATCCAGCCGATTCCAGCAAACGCCGCAGCCTTGATTTCCAGCCAGAGGATGGCGACCCCGTATTTCGGCCCCAGCCGCACGGCCAGGGTGCGCTTGCCGGTGGTGGAGTCCTCTTCCCGGTCGCGCAGGTTGTTGATGGAAATGAGAATGGCGGAGAGCATGCCGATCTGGCCACCTAACAATAGCGATTCCGGCAACCACAATCCTGTCTGGATGAAAACCGTTCCCGCCACCGCCACAAAACCGAAGAAGGCAATGACGAACAGCTCTCCCATTCCCCGATAGGCCAGCGGAAAAGGGCCGCCCGTGTAGCCATAGGCGAGAAACAGCGATGGAATGCCGATGGCGATGATCGGCCAACCACGGGTCTGATAGAGCACCGTGCCGCAGATCACAGCGATGCCGAGAAAGGCAGTGCCCAAGGTCATCACCTGCTTGTGAGTGAGCAGACCGGAAGCGGTGACCCGCTGGGGACCTAACCGCTTTTCCGTATCGGCGCCTTTTTTCGAATCGATGGCATCATTATAGAAGTTCGTCGCAATCTGGATGGCAATGGCTCCCATGAGGGTACACAGCGCAAGTGTGAGATTGAATTCGCCGGTGAGCTTCCACGCCAGCACGCAGCCCGTCCACACCGGTACGATGGCAGCGGGCAGGGTTTTGGGTCGTGCTGCCAGAAGGCAGGCTTTGGGGGAAATGGGCATGGAGGAAATGGAGCTACAAATTTTCTGTTGGAATCCAATAGCCTGAAAACTTCCATTCTGTTACTGAGGCAGGGATGGAAGTGATTCTGATCATTTTATCTGTCGGTGTGGCCCTCCGGGTAGGCTGGCTGCTTTACAGGATCATGTTCCAGGATGATGATTTTTGGGAATGTGTAAGGTTGAGCCTGACTCCAGATTTTTTCTCCCTGATCCTAGGTGAATACTTTGGCGACTGGGCGAAAACCTGCAAGCTCAGCATTTTTCTGCTGGGTATCGGTCTCTCCGGTTACCTCACGTATATTTTGCTTAAATGGCTGATAGGCTTGTTTTAATTACTTTCAAGGCACGCGCGGAAACTTGGAGAAATCCGGTTTCCGCTTCTCGATGAAGGCCTGTTTCCCTTCCTTGCCTTCCTCGCTCATGTAGTAGAGCAGGGTGGCGTTTCCTGCCAGATCGAGCAGGCCCATCTGTCCATCGCAATCGGCGTTCAGGGCGGACTTGAGGCAGCGCAGGGCGAGCGGGGAATGCACGAGCATCTCGCGGCACCACTGGAGGGTTTCTTTTTCCAGATCGGCCAGAGGCACGACGGTATTGACGAGGCCCATGTCGAGTGCCTGCTGGGCATCGTATTGGCGGCAGAGATACCAGATTTCCCGTGCCTTCTTCTGGCCCACGATGCGGGCGAGGTAACTGGAGCCAAGTCCGCCATCGAAGGAGCCGACCTTCGGGCCGGTTTGGCCGAAACGCGCATTATCTGCAGCAATGGTGAGATCGCAGACGATGTGCAGCACATGGCCTCCGCCGATGGCGTATCCGGCCACCATGGCGACGACAGGCTTTGGCAGGGAGCGGATTTTTTTCTGAAGATCCAGTACGTTCAGGCGGGGGATGCCATCCTCGCCGATGTAGCCGGCATGGCCACGGACTTTCTGATCACCACCGGAGCAGAATGCCAGATCGCCAGCACCGGTGAGGATGATCACGCCTACCTGAGGATCTTCATGAGCCAAGTCGAATGCCTTGAGCAGTTCCAGCACGGTCTTCGGGCGGAAGGCATTTCGGACTTCCGGACGATTGATGGTGATTTTGGCAATGCTTCCCTCATCCGTCGTTTCGTAACGGATGTCTTCAAATTCGCGCACGGTCGTCCACATAGGCGGGCAGCTTGGACGATCCCAGTGCCGCCCGCAATCCCTACTCAGGGTCAAATTTCGCCGAATTTCAGAAAATGGGAGACCTTCTGCGTGAACCACGGCTCCGCTTCCCACGGCACACGGTGGCCCGTACCGGGTGCGACCACCAGCAGGGCATTCGGCATGAGGGAAACGGCTCGTTCGGCCAAGGCGAGGAATTTTTCATCCTGTTCTCCCACGATCCAGAGCAATGGTGTGTGGATTTCCGGCAGGCGGTCCCACAGCGGCTCCTGTGCTCCCAGCGACCAATCGACAAAGCTTCGTGCGATTTCCCGGCGGCGCATGACGAGTGCTCCGGTGAGATTTGGATCACGGATGGCCTTGTTTCCCAGCACTGGCTGATCGTTCCAGCGAGTCATGAATTGTCCCCAATCACTGGTAAGTGCCTGGGTGGCCCACTCTGTGTCCGCTGTACGGCGGGAGGCGCGTTCCGTCCCATTCTCCAGTCCGGGATGGGCAGATACAATGATGGCGCTGGTCCAAGGATGATCCGGCTCCAGCAGGGCATGCAGTGCCATGCGGCCGCCCATCGAGTAGCCCAGGAGCGAACGTCCGGTACCACGGAAGACGCGTCCCCCGGCATCTGCATTCAGAGCCTTGGCAAAGTCCGACAGGGAAAGCGGATTGCATTCCAGGAAACGCCATAAATCCACGGCCCGAGTGCCGATTTTATCTGCAGCGAAAGCCTTTGCCACAGAGCGCCAGTCCGACGCCAGTCCGACTGAGCCATGAAGGCACCAGCATTCCTGAGCACCACCTTCCCGATACTCATCGGTTTCCTTTGAAAACTGAATCATGGCTGGGAAGGAAGATGCTTCACCGCTTCCTGATAGAATTCCTGGGCCTTTTGTTGCAGATCCGGATGCCCGCCAGCTTTTGCCAGGAAAAGAACGAAGCCTGCAATCGCAAGAATTCCAAGTGCCAGCAGCAGCCAGTAGAGGATGGCCAGGAAAATCCCGGCGCCATCCAGTTTTTTATTCTGTGCGTATCCGGCAGGGCAGGCGAAGCAGCGATAGCCCAGCCAGATATTGAGAAGCGGTACGAAATTTCCGAGGAACCACCAGCGGCTCATGCCCAGATTGGCAAATCGGCCCAAGATGACGAAAAACGCGAGAATGAGCGGAATCCATACAGCCACCATGGTGACTTGGTTCGTCAGGGTGATGCCGAACTGTTGGGTGAGAAATGGAGTCGCCAGTCCGAGGCCGAAGCTGAAAAGCATCGGAAATACCAAGGTCATGAAAAGGTAGGTGCGGCGGGTCGAGCCAGGCCATACGGTTTGGCGGAACTCTCCCCCCTCCATCAGTTCTTCAGGTGGCAGATAGGGATCTTCCTCCGCTTCCTTTTTTGATAGGGTGGGCGGGACGACACGCTCGAACAGCCCATCCACCTCTCCAGAAGGAATCCAGTCCGCCATTCCTTTGGTCCACACCATATCGTGGCGCGGATTCAGGCTGCCGGCCCCGGCCAATTCACGAATCTGTGAAAACGGCACAGGCCCTTGGCGATTGCCTCCCTGGGTATAGAACCATGCCGCACTTTCCCGGCTGTTTTTTCCGGGAGAAGTGATGCCGTAGTCCTCAGCGGGTGGGTAGAAATCCGGGTCCTGTGGCTTTTCTTCCATGGGCCATGATTTATCGGACTCTGGAAATGCTGTCAAAACCTACCGTGGAACGATTACCACCGCGTGCTCTTCATAGCGGGCCTTTGCATTGGCTTGGGTGAGGATGTAATCAATCACCCCCTTGGCCGGAATATTCTTCAACTGGAAGGAAAGCTTTTTGTCGGCCAGTTTCCCAGCCGGGTCCTGAATGATGAAATTCGGAGTGATTTGGTTTTTCGATTCCTTGGCAATGGAGGGGCCCAGAAGCTCAAAGGCTTCCTGAACGGATGCGCCATCCAGTTGATAGCTGGGAAGCATCACGGCACCGATTCTATTTTCACGGCCCTTGGCAGCGATGGCTTCACCATGGATGTTGATCTGGCCCAATTGGTAGCGGGCATTGGCGTTATTGGGGTTGGCTGTCAGCGCTTCCTGATAGGCCTTGCGGGCGGCAGCGGGATCTCCTGCTTTCTCTGCAGCCAGCCCAGCCTGATAGAACGCCTGGGATTTTTCCGCTGCGGTCTCCGCCATGAGAGGTGAGATCATCGCTGCGGCGAACAATACGGGAATGAATTTGGGCATGGGTTTTTCGGATTGCTAATCCTACCACCTATCCATCTTTCCCATGGGAATCAAACTGGAATTGAAAGGATCAGTTTGAAATGCCGTGGACCATGAGACGCACGACTTCCTGATAGCCGGTTTCCTTGTCTAAGACGGAAAGTCCGGACGAGCGACGGAGCATGCTGCCCATCAGCGCGGAGGTGAAAATTTCCGCGAAAACGGCGGTATCCAGATCAGCACGGACTTTTCCCGCCTCGATCTGGGTCTGCAGATAAAGGCTGAGGCTGCGGTGGAATGGCTCCAGAACATCCCCGATCAGTTCCTTGCAAAGGTTGGGTCTGCGGCTTCCCTCGCCGATGAGGGTGCGGATCATGCCTTGGCAGCGTTCGGTCGAGCTGTTGTAGGCTTTTCCATAGTGGAGCAGATCTTCCATGAGCTCGCCGCTCATGGTGCCCGAACAGTTGCAGATCAGGCGAAATTCCTCGGAAGTATCCTGAACGACGGAGGAGAGCAGTTTCTGCTTGCTGTCAAAATGGCGGAAAAGAGTGACTTCGTTGCACCCGGCGCGTTCGGCGATGCTACGGGTGGTGGCGCATTCCAGCCCCTTTTCACTGAACTCTGCACGCGCAGCTTCCAGCAGGCGATGGCGTGTTTTCGCGGAAGCCTTGCTGATGGGCGGATTTGTAACAGGTTCGATACTCATGTTGCTATTTTTTGCAAGCATCCACTTGCATGCAAGGTGAAATATGATTGATTCTCCGCGCATGAGTAAGAGCTTCCCTGTTCGATACCTCGTTCCTGTATCCGCGGTACTGGCCCTGGGGGCCTGTAAAGTCGGTCCGGATCACAAGACTCCAGAGATGAATTTACCCGCCTCTTTCTCGGATGGTGGAGTGAATTGGAAACGTCATTCCCCCGATCAACTGCCGAAGCCGCGCAACTGGTGGAGATTGTATAATGACAGCACGCTCAACTCATTGGTGGAGCGTTCTTTGGAAGGAAACCAAAACCTCGCCGCAGCCGCGGCGCGCGTTCGTCAGGCCCGTGCTCTCAGCGCCGCCACCCGTTCGCAATACCTTCCTTCCATCAACCTCGGTGCGGGTGGTTCCAGAGCAAAAACTCAAAATGATGGCACCAGCAAAATAGAGAACACGTTTTCCCTGCCTGCTGATCTGAGCTACGAATTGGACGTCTGGGGCAAGCTCGCGCGGCAGGTGGAATCTTCGGAGGCCTCTGCGGCTGCTCAGGAAGAGACTTTAAACGCGCTGCGCCTCACGGTGGCCAGTGAGGTGGCCCAGACGTATTGGGCGCTCCGCGCAGTGGATGCCGACCGTGCCCTGCTTACCCGCACTGTGGATCTCCGCCGCAAGGCATTGGATCTACTTGGAAAGCAGCGCGATGCAGGCAGTATCAGCGGCTTGGATTATTCCCGTGCCGAAACGGAAGTGGCCACGGCTGAGTCCGAGCGCATCGGATTGGATCGTGACCGGGTGGAGCTGGTAAATGCTCTGGCGGTACTGGCGGGTGGTGCTGCCACCGGCTCCAATGTGGCTGAAAAAAGCAACCTTCCCACTCCTCCCTCGGTGCCGGTTTCCGTACCGTCCGAGCTCCTACTCCAGCGGCCGGATATCCGTGCTGCAGAGCGCCGGGTAGCGGCTGCGAATGCGGATGTGGGTGTGGCGACGGCTGCGTTCTATCCTTCCTTCACCATCGGTGCCTCTGGCGGTTTGAGTTCATCACAGGCTGGAAAACTTTTCCGATCCTCTTCGCTGATTTGGTCCATCGGGCCGAATGTTACGCTGCCACTGACAGGGCAAGTGTATCTGAAGGCGCAGAAGAATGCCGCGATCGCTGCTCATGAGGCAGCCAGCGCGGACTATCGCCAGAATGTGCTGGAAGGCATCCGCGACGTGGAGAACGCCCTTCAAGCAACTTCCATCCTTGCTCGACGTGAAGCCGCTCAAAGCCGCGCCAGCCAATCTGCTGAAAAGACATTGGACCTCTCCACCAAGCGCTTTAATGCAGGCTACGTGAGCTTCCTCGATCTGGTGGATGCAGAGCGCACCCGCCTGGATGCACAGCGCTCCGAAAACTCCGTGAAGGCAGACCGCCTGGCCGTATCCGTCGCCCTCATCAAGGCGCTCGGCGGCCAGTGGTGATCAGTCTTTCGGATCGATCTTCTTTTCCAGCTCCTTCACCCGTTCAACCAGTTTGTGCAGGCGTCGGAGCTGGGCTTGCATTTTCATTTCCTCCCGCATCGGGAGGGCAGGTTTGCCCGCATACACCTCGCTGCCAGGTATGCTGGTGGTGACTCCGGTGCGCGCAGTAAGGACGGCTTTGTCACCTACGGTGACGTGGCCCACCACTCCCACTTGTGCGGCGATAGTGACGTAGTTGCCGATTTTTGAACTGCCCGCCACGCCGGACTGGGAAACGACCAGGCAGTGCTTGCCGATGACCACATTGTGTCCGATTTGGACGAGATTATCGATCTTGGTGCCTTCTCCGATCAGCGTTTTACCGAAACGGGCGCGATCAATGGTGGTATTTGCGCCGATTTCCACATCATTGCCGATTTCCACGATGCCGACTTGATCGATCTTTACGTGGCGGCCTTCTGAAAATTCATAGCCATAGCCATCGGACCCGATCACGGCCCCTGGCTGAATGATGACGCGATCACCGAGGATGCAGCGTTCACGGATGGTCACGTTTGCCATGATCCGGCAGTCTGCGCCGAGAATGGCATTTTCACCGATGATGCTGTTTGCGCCGATCTCGGAGCCGTCTCCGATTTTGGCACCAGCCATCACCACGGCACCGGGATGGATGCAGACCTTTTCGAGATTCAGTTCGGCTGTAGGATCGACAAAGGCGCGTGGATGAACTCCCGGCTTGAATTGCTGTGCCGCGGCCGCGAAGTGACGCACCACAACCGCAAAGGCCAAAGATGGATTGTCCACCGCGATCAGAGCCATGCCCTCCGGGCCGCCCGTCTCCCCTCGAGGAACAATCACAGCGCTGGCACGCGCTTTGAGAAACTGCGCGCGATACTTCTCGTTTCCGAGAAAGCTGACATCTCCCGGCCCTGCTGCATCCAGCGCGGCCATTCCTGTCAGAGACAAATCGAGCCCGCCCCGGACGATGTCACCATCGACCCAACGGGCGAGCTCTGAAAGTGTGAGGGCGAATGCCAACGTTTTAATGTGTCAGAAAATTACTCGCCGGAGCCTGGTGCAGCTGGAGCAGGGAGTTCGGGAGCTGCTTCACCTTCCACTGGGGCGGACTCAGCAGGAGCATCCTTGTTGAGATTTTTGAGGATGCCGGCGGTGATGTCCGTAGCGTCCTTCGTGTAGAGAAGGAAAGGAACTTGGGAAGTGCTGAGGCCGGACTTGTCGAAAACGTAGTCGAAGGTATCGGTCTTGGCCTGTTCTTCCACCACCTTGCGGATTTCTTCAAGGATGCCCTTCATGCGTTGCACCATCTTCTCGTTCAGAGCCTGGTTGCGGCGCTGGAGGAATTCGCGGCGTTCGCGATCAAGCGCGATGCCTTCCTGCTGCTGCATCTGCCATTCCTTGAAGAGAGCCTGCTTCTTGGTGTCATTCAGCGCTGGATCTTCCAGTTGCTTCTTGAGTTTGGCGAGGGTGTCTTCCAGTTCGCGGATACGGGAAAGGCGCTCGTTGTTATCTTTCTGGATACGGGCGCGCTCCACATTGATCTGCTTTTGAGCTTCGTTGGTGCGGTAGTATTGCTTGAAAAGCTCCTGCATATCCACCGTGGCGATCTTGAGCTTGCCTTCCTGGGCAGCTGCCATGGTGACGAAAGAGGCGGCGAGAGCCAAGGCGAGGAAACGACGAATGAGAGTCATTTGAAAATAAGTTTGGATTCCGGAAATGCGGATAGCGAGCGAAGCTTTAGCGTAAAAATCCGGTGCGTCAACGTCCTTCGGGAAGGCTTTTTCACCAGACTGGACCAAGCCTTCTTTTACCTTGCAGCGAAATAATGCCTCAGTAGTCTGACTTCACCTGCCGTGAAATATCATTGCTGGTAATAGCTAACAACGAACCCAAATCTTACATGAAACTCATTAAAGTGGCCTCTCTCGCTGCAGCCGCAGCTGGCGTTCTTCTTGCAGCTTCCTGCTGCCCAAGCGCTGCCCCGGCTCCAACGAAGCCGACTTATCAAGCGCCTTCCAAGTAAGGTCCCAGGCTCTGCTGCTTTTTGCGGCAGAGCCAATCCGCTTGTCTTTTCCTGAAAAATCCCAGATACAGCCCGCCGTAATCCAAAAACTCCTGCCTCCGATAGTATGATCCGTATTCTTTCTGCTCTCCTCGCTTCAGCTTTCGTTCTTACCGCCGCCTCCTGCTGCTGCACCGGCGAGCCCAAACCCCCACGTCTCCGTCCGCTTCCGAAATTCCAGGAAATCGAGACGACCCAGCAGACCACGACTGAAGTCGAGTATTCGAAGTAATTCTCCGGACTACCAAGTTTCACAGGCGCTCCTCCGTCAATCGGTTGGAGCGCCTTTTTATTTTCCCTGTAAAGCTGATTTTCATCCCGGCGTGCTTGTGGCTTTGACATTTCCGCATCTCGTGGGCAGCTTCACGCCCCGCCGCGAACCACGGCGGTCATGAACATGGGTAAAAGCCTCTTCCAAAAAGTCTGGGACGCTCACACCGTCGGCACTCTGGCCGATGGCCGCACGCAACTCTTCATCGGCACGCACCTCATTCACGAGGTGACTTCTCCACAGGCCTTCGGCATGCTCCGGGATCTCGGCCTGACCGTGAAATTTCCTCAGCGCACCTTCGCGACGATCGATCACATCGTTCCGACCATCAATCAGGACCAGCCTGCAGATCCTCTCGCTGCTGAGATGATCGATGCCATTCGCAAGAACTGCGATGACTTCGGCGTGACTTATTTCGACCTTGCTTCCGGAAAGCAAGGTGTCGTCCACGTTGTGGGTCCTGAACAAGGCATCACCCAGCCGGGCACCACGATTGCTTGTGGTGATTCCCACACGGCCACCCATGGAGCCTTCGGTGCCATCGCCTTTGGCATCGGCACCACCCAGGTGCGTGACATTCTTGCTTCCCAAACGCTGGCTGTGGAGCCGCTGAAGGTCCGCCGCATCGAAGTAAACGGCGATCTGCGCCCGGGCGTGTATGCGAAGGATGTAATCCTTCACATCATCCGCCTGCTGGGTGCCAAGGGCGGCATCGGCTATGCCTACGAGTATGCCGGTGATGTGTTTGAACGCATGTCCATGGAAGAGCGCATGACCGTGTGCAACATGTCCATCGAAGGTGGAGCACGTTGCGGTTATGTGAATCCGGACGCGAAGACCATCGCTTATCTTCAGGGCCGTCCCTACGTGGACATGACGGATTTCGAGGCGACCACCACCCGCTGGCTGTCCTTCGCTTCCGATGCGGACGCTGTGTTCGATGATACCGTGAAAATCAAGGCCGAGGACATCGAGCCGACGGTAACATGGGGTATCTCTCCAGACCACGGTATCTCGATTTCCGAAAACATCCCGGACCCTGCCACCGCAACGAATGCTGGTGAAAAGGCTTCCATCGATGAAGCGCTGGCCTACATGAAGCTGGCTGCCGGTACTCCGATCAAGGGTGTGAAGATCGATGTGGCATTCATTGGTTCCTGCACGAATGGCCGTATCTCGGACTTCCGCGAAGTGGCGAAGTACATTCAGGGGCACAAGGTCGCCGCTGGTGTGCAGGCCATCGTGGTGCCTGGTTCTCAAGTGGTAGCCATTCAGGCGGAGAAAGAAGGGCTGCCGGAAATTTTCCGTGCGGCTGGATTCGAATGGCGCGGCGCAGGCTGCTCCATGTGTCTCGCGATGAATCCTGACAAGCTGGTGGGCGATCAACTCTGCGCCTCCTCCTCAAACCGCAACTTCAAGGGCCGCCAAGGCTCTCCTACCGGACGCACCGTCCTGATGTCTCCTGTCATGGTGGCTGCTGCCGCCATCAATGGTCACATCTCCGATGCCCGCGACCTCTTCGGGATCGAAGAAACTGCCGCTGTCGCTTAATCCTTAATCCATCATTATTCCATGGCACTTGATCCTGTAAAACAAGTTTCCGGTCACGCGGTTTTCATTCCCGGCGCAGACATTGATACGGACCGCATCATACCGGCCCGTTTCATGAAGTGTGTCACCTTCGACGGTCTGGGCGAATTCGCGTTCTACGACGTTCGCTACGATTCCGAAACAGGTGCGAAAACGAATCATCCGCTCAATGACGAGCGCTTCGCTGGCGCATCCATCCTCATCGCAGGACAAAACTTCGGCTGTGGCTCCTCCCGTGAGCACGCGCCACAGTCCCTCCGCAAGTATGGCTTCAATGGTGTGATCGCCGAGTCTTTTGCCGAGATCTTCTTTGGCAATTCCACCGGACTGGCCATGCCATGTGTGATGGCAGATGCCGCTGGTATCGCTGCCCTGCAGGCTGAAGTGGAAGGTAATCCGAAGACGGAAATCACCATCGATTTGGAAACCATGCGTGTTCTCAGCACCGGTGGCCTCACGATCCCGGTGACGATGCCGGACTCTGCTCGTGAAGCGCTGATTTCCGGACGTTGGGATCCGATCCAGGAGCTGCTGGATAACAACGATGCCATTGAGAAGAAGGCAGTCGAACTTCATTACGTCTGAGTTTTTCGTGGCATCCAGCCTTCCAGATCAAGCACAGCAAGGCATTGCCTTGTTCGATTTGGACGGCACGCTGATTGCCTGGGACTGCCAGATCCTGTTTCGTCATTTCATCCTTCGCCACGAACCGTGGCGGAGGATTTTTTTGCCGGTATTCCTCGCGTTTTTACCCCTGGTGGGCGTGCTGGGATCGGGAGGGATGAAGCGCATCTTTCTCAGTTACCTTTTCCGGATGACGCCGGAAAAGTTGGATGGCTACAGCAGGAAATTCGCAGCATCGGTGATGCCTGCCATCTATTCGGAAGTGCGTTCTTTCCTGGAGGAGCACCGGCAGGCCGGGCATTTTCTGATTCTGGCATCCGCCAGCCCGGAGTTTTATGTGAAATACATCGGAGAAGA